>Ga0310123_10001982_pt1 | contig 16514 bp, 15 predicted proteins | sample CB6_AW_1057_MG_FD_203505 | JGI IMG/M metagenome (GOLD analysis project Ga0310123, IMG submission 203505) | Marine microbial communities from Western Arctic Ocean, Canada - CB6_AW_1057 | ecosystem: Environmental > Aquatic > Marine > Oceanic | place: Canada: Western Arctic Ocean | collected... | reverse complement strand
AGTCGTCGGCGCCGTCGAGCACCAGACACCTAGCTTGCAACGTCGACTCGCGGCCATGGTCCGTCTGGCCAGACTTGGTTGGTGGATTGGCCTGCGATTCGATCCGTTGCTTTATTTCGAGGGCTATCAGTCAGCCTACCGGGCGCTGTTCGACGTTGTGTTCGACAGCCTGCCGCCGGAACGGATTCATTCCATTAGCCTCGGTTCTCTGCGTTTTCCAACGGCGATGTTTCAAAAAATCGTCCGGCTCTACCCGGACGATCCGGTGTTGGCGGGCCCATTAGCCGCACACAATGGCTTGGTTTCGTACGAACACCGGGTGCACGAGGAATTGATGGCATTCTGCCGCAACGAGTTGCGGGAGCGAGTTTCCTGCGACAAGCTGTTCCCCACAGCGGTAGCGGACTCAGTCGGCGAATAGTTGGGCCACTTCCTCCGCAGAAAGAATCTGATCAAAGACTGCGATCTCGTCCAATCGGCCTTCCCAATTGGCGATGCGGTCGCTGCGGCCTCCAAAGAAAAACTGGTCAAACGTAGTCGGGAAGCGGACAGACACGTTTGCTTCGATTTCTGGAGTGGATTGCCCGTTCAGGTAGATTCGTACAATATCGTGGTCGCGTACGAGTACCAGATGATTCCAACTCCAACGGGGAATCGACGTCGGTCCGGCCAGCAACCGGTCTGTTGCGAGTTCGCCACCCTGCAGAAAGATCAGCTTTCCGGACGCGCGAGCGCTGCCTCCGATGCCGACATGTTCGCTATGCGGGCTTAGCCCGTGGTCCCGCCCTCGTGAGATCATCCAACCGGAAACGTCTCGGCCGTCGGTGGGCATGCCGTTCCAGAACCAAAGCGATATCGAGTACTGCTTGTCGAGTTCCGGAATGCGTGCCCGTAGCCGCCCACCGGCAAAATGCGCGCAGCGATTCGTTTCGTTGCCCGTGCAAAATTGGGAGGACAAAGGGCCTTCCAGAAAGAAAACCACGCCAAGTTCGTACCATGCCTGCCTCTGGTGGCCGGAGTGATCGGCAGCCGTGGGACCCGAAAACTCACCGAGACGCCAGTAGGCGATCGGTTTAGCGCGTGACAACGCGCTGGAAGCGGGGCCCTGACTTTGTCGGTACACACGCTGCGACCGCTGCACCACGTTGGCCAGCAACTGCAGCGCCGTGGCCGTGATTTTGGGCTCGGCCTGGACTTCCAGACCCGCCGAGCGAGCCGGCCAGGTGTTGTAGCCACCTAAATGATGCTGTTCGGGCGGAGGAATATAACCGTCTCCGCCGTTGGCCAACTCGATCACCATCGTTTTTTCCAAAGGTGACTGCAGCTTGATCTTCAAGCCCGTCAGGGCATACGTTTCGTTCGGCGTCGTGGCAATACCAATGTCACCGATGCGCAACGCCTGCACAACAATCTCCGTCGACTGTAATTCGTGCAGGATTATTTGCTCACGTGCGTAAACTTCGGTAGTGTTCTTCGGCTCTCGATCCCCCATCGCCTCCACGATCTGCCGCGCCCACTGCAGACGCTGGTTATCCGGAACGCGATAGTTCAATCTCATACGCATTTCGTCCATCGCCAGATCAACGTCGTCCCGGTACTCAATCGATGCCTGGGCGTTGAGTGCAATCTGCAACAACTGATCTACGTAATCTTCGATCGACACATTGAGCCGGGATTCCGGAGGTTGCGCGTAGTCGACCCGCCAGATGTCTCCGCTACATCCGTGGGACATGATTCCGACAAACGGAGAGTGTGATGCGCCCGCCCCGGTATCTTCGGCGAGCCGTGTTTTCAGCCGCTCACAAAATAATCCAAAATAATCCGCGCTGAGAGCTGCATCGCCAAAGTAGTGCATGGAAAAGTTGGCCAACACGGCAATCGGCCGGCCATCGGCAGCCTGGATGGAAATCAGCGACAGATCGGGATCCTCCGGTCCGGAATGACCGACGACGTCGTCCCAATTACTGCCCGCGTGCATATTCGCCCGAACCGTTGGGTTGCCAAAGGGGTCCATGCCGATGCGGTCGGGCCGGCGGATCCAGCGCCGCAATGCTGTGTACTGGGCGGCGTCGCCCACAGCCCAACCAACTTTCGCAGACTCCAGATTGGCTTCGGCTGACACCAGTGACTGTGCGATCCGTTCCCGGAGGTACGGCAGATAAGTCACGTCGACGCCGGTCCCCAGACAACCCATCACGGACGGCGCAGTGTGTGTGTGCGTTGCCGCAATGAGCATCCGGTCGGGGCGGATGTTGGTACGACCGGATGCCAGTTGTTTGACTTCGTCTACGAACGGGCATGGTAACATACAGCTATCCACGATCACGATTCCGAGACGCTCCTGTCCGTCATCCAGCACCATGGCACGGGCACTCAGCGGCGTTTTCACTTAGTCGGTAGTTCTGCTGAGCATGCTTCCATTGACGATCACCGGCAACTGCACGGGGGTCACGTCCACGACTGCCGCGCCGGCTCGGAATTCGGCGGAGACCAACAGCGATGCAGATAAAGCGTGGAGTAGGAATACGCTGAACAGTTTAGTGAGTTGCATGATGGGAATCGGACGAGGTCGCAGCATTCTTTGGTTGTTCTGGGTTCGCGAACCGAGGCGTTTGACGAGTACGCCGACCAGCGCAACGCCGTTAAGGATTTTGTGCTGACTGTTCTCGGTTCCAGGCTCCGCCTAGGACTGGAGACTCCGCCTCCTGTCAGCAGGTGGAGTCTGGGAACCAGAACCCTTAACGGCGTTGCTCCAGGCGGTTCACCATCGCCTAAGTTTATAGAAAATCGCGGCGCGTCACGAACGGGACCTGGGCGACTGTCGGCCCTTGTTGCGAACAACTTTTTTCAGAGGCGAAAGAGTGATTTCGTCAAAGACGGTACCGGGTCGAGCAGCCAGCACCATTTCCACCGCTTGGGCAACGTCGTCGGCGAAAATTGCCTGGTTCTCAGCTGCGCCCGGCTCAAAATCGAGATCGTCAAAGAACGACGTACGCACCATGCCCGGGTGAATCATCGTGACGCGCACACCGCTGCTCGCACACTCCTGGCGCAATGACTGGCCGAATCCGCGCAAACCGAATTTGGCGGCGCAATACACTGAGCCACGTTTCCCGCCGCGCAGCGCCGATTCGGAACCAATCAACACTAGGTCGCTCTGGCCGCGCTGCTTGAGCAATGGGAGTGTCGTGCGGGCCACCAACATGTGGCTGGTGAGATTCAACGCGATGCCGTCCTCAATCTGGCGATTGGAAAGCTCTTCCAGGTTGCCAAATGCCGGCCCACCGGCATTGGAGACCACGGTATCCAGCAACGGCTGCTCCGCCAGAAACGTCCGCAGCCGACCGTCAATTTCATCCAGACAACTCAAGTCGATGGCTAAAGGTCGATAGTTCTCAGGAGCATCCTTCATCTCGGGCCAGCGTGCCAGTCCCAGAACCGTGTGCCCTTGGCTCAACAGACGGTCGCAGATGGCCCTGCCGATGCCACGCGAACAACCTGTCACCAACACGGTACGAAGCGTCGTCATCCATCTAACCGATCCGTCAAAGCGATTAAGGATATTGATAACACAATCAGCCGAATGAAGTAGGGACGTAAGACGGATTGCCAATCCGTCTTACAATGTGATTCGGTGGTCGACATACACGGAATTCCTGAACCGCGTTGCCCATCAGTAAATATGGAAACGGTAACGACTACGCTCGATCTGCCATCGCCAGGCGCTCCGAAATGGGTGGATGACTGTGAAACCAAAATACTTCCAGCGGATGTGGCTCTGGATCGTCTTTGTTGATTCGGGCCAGCTTTGCAAAAGCCGATCGGTAAGCGGCGCTGTTTCCGGTCCGCTGGAGCGCATAGAAGTCACTCTGTCGCTCAAAATGACGGCTCACGGCGTTTTGCAGAGGGGACAACAGCAGAAAAAACAATGTCGTCACGAAAGTCAACATTGGTAGTGCGTATACCGGAAGCTCGCTTGGCCAGTCGCGGTTTCCCAACCAGATCCCGATCGATAGGTGGCAAACAAAAAAACCACAAATACTGAGCCCGGCTCCCATCAGCAACAAGCTGCGGATGTGGCGATGGACGTGATGCCCGATTTCATGTGCGAAGACCACTTCGATCTCTTCATCCGTGAACTTGTCGAGCAACGTGTCGCCCATGATCACGCGCCGCGTGCTCCCCATTCCAGCCAGCATGGCATTGGCTTTGACCGTCTCTTCGCTTAACCCCATGCGGTAAACACCTTCGATCGACAAGCCGGTTCCCGCGGCCAGCCGCGCCAGCCGCTCTCCCAGCTGGGCATTATCAAATCGTTCTACTTTGTAAAACAGAGGCAAAATCAACACGGGAGCGAACTGGCCAAGCACAACGCTCACCAGAAAAAAGGTTCCCGCGGCTGTCAGCCACCAGTACGAGCCTGTCAGCCAAATGACCAAATACAGTCCTTCGGTCATCAGCAATCCGAACACCAACGTTAACAGCACCCCTTTGCCATACCGCCAAAACCACTGAACCAGCGTCTGGTTGCTCATACCGAATTTGTGCTCGAGCAGATGCCCACTGTAGATCGAAAGAGGAAATGAGATGAGGTAATGTAAGGTCGTCACCAGCAGGTACATCGCGGCCAATCGGACCCACAAGTTGGTCAATTCCCAGCGATCTTGCAGCCAATGATCCAAGGGGCGTGCGACAAGAAAAGCGACAATGGCTAGAAAAACGATGTCCACGGCCTTGTCGATCAAATCGCAAATCAAGTCCTCGTGATTGTAACGTTTGGTTTCCGCCAGCTGATCCGGCGTCATCAGCTCCGCTTCATTGTCAGCCTCACCGACGGCAGTCTGCGAGGGAGCATTTTCTGGATTGAGCGTCATGGTCGCGACACCTGTATGAAGTTCACAAGGTCCAACATCTCTATCTTATCATAAAGATCGCTGCGCGCAGCGGGGACGCCGCACAAACTGCCAGAACGGATACGCGCCAGGAAGATTCAGAGAGTGAGCGCGGCGACCAGCGCCAGCGCGGCCGTTTCAATCCGCAAGATGCGCGGACCCAGATCGACCGGCTGCCAGCCTGCCTGACAGGCTCGTTGCCATTCCGCCTCAGTAAATCCCCCTTCTGGACCAACCGCGATGAATACGGCTTGACCATCCGCCTGGCGCACGGGCCGCTGTGTTGGGCCGGTCGATGTCGCAGATCGATAGGGGTGAGCCACAATCCGCAAAACGTTTTCGGCGGCTCCGTGGAGAAATGGCTGCAGCGGTTGGGCTTCGCAAACTTCCATCATGACCGTCCTCCCGCACTGCTTGGACGCTTCCACGACGGTCCGACGTAAACGAACTAGTGTCGCGTCGGTGGGCCGGTTGACTCCCCGTTCGGTGATCAATGGCACCAGTCGTGTTACGCCGAGTTCGACAACTTTTTCGACCAACCAGCGTTGACGATCGCCTTTGGGCAAAGCGACGCCGACAACCATCGAAAATGACAACTCGCGATTCACCTCGATGCGGTCAACAATCTCCAACCGAGCGCGTCGGCGCTCTCGCTGGGCAACGCGTGCCTGAAACTCAAATCCGCTTCCGTCAAATAATGTCACCTGCTGGCCAATGCCAGCGCGCAACACGTTCAACAGATGGTGCGCTTCGGCTCCATCCAGTTCGACCTGGTTACTCTGAATCGGTTGATCGACAAAAAACCGGTGATCCATCGAATTGGTCTGAATGCGCTGTGACGGGTCGGGTGTCAAAGAATTCAATCTTGGTGACAGTATAGCTGATCGCAGCAGTGTTGGTTGTTCTGGGTCTGTGGTTCGTGACTGTGGGACACGTGATTGTTGGTGACGTTTTAACTCTAAACAAATCCAGGTTGCTGTCATTGCTAGTTCAGAGCCTTCGGTGTAGCACTGGTGTCACAGCTGAACATGGACTCAATCGAAATCTTAAGTCTCGACGGTTCATTTTACCGAAAACGGAATGACATGGGTTAACGCACAGTGGTCATGTACGAGTCTTGTGGAAAACTGGACCATGGGCCGTTTCGGAGCGGCGTGGACCTTGATTGTTTTCACGCTAGCAGTGTTCATGACGAAGCGTTGGCGCGGCTCGAATTTCTGGTCGAGCGTCGACACATGAGATTCGTGCAAGGTCCTCCGGAGTGTGGGACGCTCTTGCTGCAAGTTTTACCAGGCAGATGTGACGAGCTGGTGTCCGTGTGGCTATTGTGAGTCTTTCTGCTACCGATGGCCAGAAGCTGCCGTGGAGTCTCGCACACCAATTCGGCGGTTTCCCCGCGACGCACCAGTCCATGGTGGTGTTGTGGCGGACGGCCACCGACCCGATCACCGAGAACCGTTACCAGCACAAGAACACAGTGCTGTTGTTTGATGACGCCGAAAGTGAAGCACTTTCGCAAATCGCCCGACTGGCCTATGCCCATGCGTCTTCTGAAAACCGGTTGTCCATGGTATTGGTGTCCGACGTGCGGTGAATAAATTTGCTCGGGTCGCCACTGCTGGAATTGATCCAATTGAAAGTGGATGTCCAGCCTTGGGTACTGACCGATCCGGTGGACTATATTCGCCGATCAAAAACAACAGCTGTGGCGGAGAGCTGTTCACGCCGGAAACCGCGCAACGGCTACACGAATTGGCCGGCGACATCCCACGCCGTTAAATCAGATGGCCGATCTGTGCCTTGTGGCAGGAGTCGGCAGCGAACTGTATCAGATCGATGCGGTGACTGTCGTGAATGTCTTTCACGCACTCGACGGCCACGCAGAGACGGTTCTCGATTAATAGTGGATTGGGGCTGCACGGCAACCAACGCAGAGAAAGAATGATGAATCCCAAATGATGACAAACTGCTCGAAAAGTCCGTGATGACACGGTGACGGTACGTTAAAACGGTTTGCGATTATTTTTTTATTCGTTATTCAGATTTCGGGCTTCTTTAGCCATCAGGGCTTCGTCATTTGTCATTCACCCTGCGACATCATTTCGCCGGTATTTCGTCGGTATTTCGCCGGTCGGGTAGAAAAATATGCCGTGTGCGCCCCGAGCGCACAACAAATCGCCGCGACGAAAACGTCCTTTTTCGCTCGCACCACGAAGTCAGGCAGCGCCTTGACGGCGTCCACCCAGCCATTCATGCCGACGATGTGAAATTGAATCCAGTAGACCTGGGCGGTAAGCAGCGCGATGACCAAGGCCACGACGAGGATCCAGCCCAACAGCGGCAGGGCTCTGCCGCTGTTGGGCCTTGAGGAAACATGTCCCGCCGCGATACGGAGCGGATAGAGGCCGATCGACCCCACCCGAACCAAACTGGTCGATCAACCAGCCACAGAGGAAACCACCACGACCGCTCACGCGACCGCGCTGCTACAGCCGGTGAGGTTGACTGCGGCTGGGCAGTTCGAATTTTTGCTGTTGTGGCTCGCTAATGGCATCCTGGCATGCTAACCTGCAACCCGGACACGACATCGTTTAATCCAATTTGTCACTCGTTGAACATGTCGTTTGATCTGTGATAGGACTGAGAGTGTTGCTAGAATGCACAGTTTCGCGACTGTCTCATCCCGGAGCCGATAGATGACCATTGTGAAATTGTTGCCAGACGGTGACGAAACCGTCGAGATCAACTTGAAGGAACCTCCCGTGGCCGCGCTGTTGGCTTGGCTCTGGCCCGGAGCGGGTCACATCTATCAAGGTCGATTCGGTAAAGCATTCCTCTACATGGTCTGCATAATAGGCATCTACTTTTTTGGATTTGCGGTCGGTGGCGGACATGTTGTGTATGCGTCGTTCGAAAAAGCGGACCGCCGCTTACCCTATATCTGCCAAGTCGGTGTCGGAATCCCCGCGCTACCCGCTCTGGCCCAGGCAATTCGCATACACGTATTGGAACAGGAACCGTTGATGAACGGTTTCATGGCGCCCCCACGATCTTTTGAAGCAAATCAACGGGACGAATTGGCGAATTGGCACCGTCAGTACAATTTCAACTTTGAACTGGGGACGCTGTTTACAATGGTTGCCGGGCTGCTAAATATTCTGGCCATTTACGACGCTGGCTGCGGACCCGTCTTCTTACACCCAGACCAGCAGGCAAATGATAAATGATGCATGAGGAAATACCCGAAGTTAACGGGTCAGGTCTTGACTATTAACTTTTAGGTGACCATCGTGGCGCGACGCAATTACGTTGTCACGCCCAAAAGTTAATAGTCAAGACCTGGCCCAAGCCACCCAACCATATTATGGGAACGTTGACAATGCATGACTGCTTGCTGGCAAACGAATGGCTGTTTGCCAATATATGGACTTTACGCGTCTGGTACGCGCTGCCACTGGTAGTGTCGATCAGCCTGGTTTATGCCGCCACCCGGCACGAGCTGATAGTGCCGATCCTGCAACACGCTTGGAGAATTGCTTTTTGGATCGTGGGCTTTATGCTGATAGTTTTTCTCGTGCTGTGGGTCTTAGAGTGGGCTGTTTCCTGACAGCCGTCAGTTGCCTGAGTCACTTATGCCAAAATTCGTCCATCATCTGTTTGTTTGCTGCAATCGGCGTGGGTCCGGACATCCCCGCGGTTGCTGCAATCCGGACGGCAGTGATTCACTGCGCAATCTGTTGAAGGCTGAAGTGGCTCGTCGTGGGTTGAAACCGTTTGTCCGTGCCAACAGTGCGGGCTGCTTGGACCAATGCGAACTTGGTCCAACCGTCGTCATTTATCCGCAACAGATTTGGTACGGACACGTGACGCCGGCCGACGTTCCTCGTATTGTCGAGGAAACGTTGATTCATGGCAAAGTCCTTTCCGATTTGTTAATCGACGACGCGCTGTTAAACACCAAGGGTGGCCGTGTGCCACCCCCCGCGCCCGACGGCTGATGCGGTGACAAAACCTGTGCGACTTCTTGCCGTTCGCCGGCCCGATTACGCGATCGGCTGGTTGCGGTGGCTACGCCAGCAACCCCTCTTGGATACAGATTCTGATTCTCTTAGTCCCCGGGTTGTCACTTTGGGGATTGATTATCAACCTATTTCCACTCTTTTCCACTCCGGGACCGTAACAAACGACCGCGGCATACTTTGGTCGTTTCGCTCGTTATAGGCCGGAAAATCAACATTTTCGTAACCTCACAGGGTTGAAACTACTTGGCTTCGGTGGCGCGCAATTCTTGTTTCAGCAGCCGGCGTGATTAAGATAGGAATAGGGGGCGAGGATTCTGAATCTGTTGAAGGTGTTTCCAAACGGGACGTGCGGCACGTTGGTAACGGGCCGGGCGGCCGTTTCGAATGGTAGTTGGCACGTTACAAACGTACCCCGCGTCAATCAAATATTTGCCACGGGACAGAATCGGTGATTTGGTGACTTGTGTTTTGTCCAAGTCTCCCCCTGTGGAAACCGAAAAGAGGTGCAAAATGGTACAGGCACAGCAAAGATTGTTCACCTTATTTTTCCCCGCGTCGCGTTGGTACTATCGGGTCGCGTTGGCGACTCTGCTGGTATGTTCACTTGCCGGCGGCACGCCAGCCCAGATTGGCGGTGGCGGTGGTAATGGCGGTGGTAATGGCGATGGCGGCGGGAATAGCGCCCTTTTAGGCGGTGCGGCTGGCGTGGAAGTGGATGCCGCGGGCGTGCTTCGTACGCGGATTGTCAGGGATCCGAACGGCCGACTGCACCAAGAGCGCATCAGGCAGGCCCGAGCGGCGTTGAACTCAGACCTCGTACGCCCCAGTGAACTGCGCAAAATTTCGCTGAATCGCTTGGAGGCGGCCATCGCCGACCAATTGGCACACGGAGCCGGAGCCACCGACGAGATGCTTTACCTCGCCGGTTTGACGCGCATCCAGTACGTCTTTTTCTATCCTGAGTCAGGAGACATTGTCATCGCCGGACCGGCGGAAGGTTTCTTTGAAAATCCCGCCGGTCGCATGGTCGGCATGACCAACGGCCGAGCCGTATTGCCACTGCAGGACTTCGTCGTCGCCCTCCGCGCTTTCCGGCCAGGCGAGTCATCCACCCAAGTTATTGGGTGTTCGATCGATCCGACGCAGGAAGGGCTGCAGCGTTTTCGTCAAGCTTATACTCGAATTGGTGGCCGTGTAACGCCAGCCGATACACCAGCGATCGTGCGAACCCTAGGCGAAGCGCTCGGCTTGCACGACGTGACCATCCAGGGCGTACCCCCCAAATCGCATTTTGCGCAAGTTCTCGTGGAAGCTGACTACCGGATGAAGCTTATCGGGATCGGCCTCGAACAACCGCCAGTCAATATCCCAAGCTGGGTTAGCCGCGCACGATCCAATTCGATCGCCCGCAATGCACTCCAACGCTGGTATTTCGTACCCGATTACGAGGCCGTGCGCGTCAGTCAGGATGAGATGTCGATGGAACTGGTCGGTGACAGTGTCCGACTGGTCAGTGCTAACGAGGTGGTAAATTCTGGCGGACAACGGGCGGCGGCCGGGCGTGTCGATAAAGCCAGCGAAATGTTTGTCGCGGCCTTTACGAACAAGTATGCCCAATTGGCCGCTCGTGTGCCGGTCTACGCCGAATTGCGTAACCTTATCGATATGTCAATCGTGGCTGCTTTTATTCAACGGCAGGACTATTACGGCCAGGCTGGTTGGGAGCTAGACATTTTTGCTGACGAGGATATATTTTCTGTGGAGAATCATACTACACCAAAACAGGTGGAAACGGCAATCAACGCCATCTGGAAAGGCCGCCGGTTGTTGACTCCGATTGGTGGCGGCGTACACATCCGTCCCGTTAACGCATTATCCGACGAAAACTTATTGCGCGACACAGAAGGTACCGTGGCTGCCCAGCGCCAATCGGTCACGCTGGACGATCTGGCTGAAGGCCAGTGGTGGTGGGACTAGTACCGACTGCCGGAATTGCCATTGGGCCAAGGCTGATTTGTTTTCGGGGTTAACAGCATTCAATCCGAATGACGAAATACCCAATGACGAATGAGCTGCTCGATGAGCATCGTCTGGGATAGTTGTTGCATTCGCCATTCCGAATTCGGGCTTCATTCGTCATTGGGTATTTCGTCATTCTTTATTTCGGATATGACTTTGTTACATTGGAGAACGATCGCCCTTAGTGCAATGTCAATTTCGACAGTCGGGCCTCGATTCATTCCAATCGCCTACAGACTAGCACCTCATGGCCCCCACTCTTCACGACACCCTGGCAAGCTCATTTGTGGAATTGCCCGACGAGCAGATTGCCCAATGTGATCGTTACTGCCAGCTCCTGTGGGACTGGAACCAGAAGCTCAACCTGACGCGGCACACTAACTACGAACGCTTCGTCGCCCGGGACTTGATCGACAGTCTGGCACTCTCCGAGTTGCTGCAACCGGACGAAGACGTATTGGATTTGGGAACCGGTGGAGGTGTACCTGGAATTTTGATTGCCATCTTGAGGCCGGACTTGCAGATGTCTCTGTGTGAGTCGGTGGGCAAAAAGGCCGCCGCCATCGATGCAATTGTCAGTGACCTGGGATTGCAGGTGCCGGTTTATCATGCGCGGGGAGAGGACTTGCTCGATGATTTCCGCTACAGCACTATCGTCGCTCGGGCAGTAGGGCCGCTGGCTAAGGTTCTCTATTGGCTGGCGCCGCATTGGGCTTCGATAGGCCAGTTGCTGTTGACCAAAGGCCCACGTTGGGTCGACGAACGGGCCGCAGCACGACATCGCGGGTTGCTCCATTCTCTCGACCTGCGTTGTGTCAAACGCTACCCCATGCCGGGAACCGAATCGGAGAGCGTCATTTTGCAGATCAAGTTCAAGCCGGGCAAGTGACAGCTTTTTGTAGCGACCTCGCGTCGTTGTGGCCACCAATTCGCCTTGATCTTGCCCTAGTCGCATGCCGAATTTACCAGCTAAGGCTCAGAAAAAAAGCTAACGTTGATATGTTGACATAAAGTGTCATCTTGACTGACCGGTGCAAACAATGAGCATGCTAGTGGATTGCATTCGACAAACTTGCTTGTTCGCTGATGGCCATGCCGGCCGTTTCGGGACGTTGGGCACAGCATCTCCAGAAGTGATCGACGGGTTGGTTGCGGTCGCGTCGCTGTTCGTTGTGACAGCAGTTGGGCTGGTGGCCGGCTACGTTGCCAGCCATCTGACCATGACGATGTGCGCTCGATTGGGGTTCGACCACGCCGCCGAACGAGGGGGTCTGGTCCGACTGTTGAAACAAGTTGGCATTGAAAAGAATCCATCCCAGATCATGGGCGCGATTGTACTGGGACTGATGGCCTGCACCTTTCTCATGGTGGGTTCAGACGTTCTGGGATTCGACGCGATCGGTGACGCGGTAGGCCGCCTCGTTGATTACATTCCGCGCGTCATCCTGGCGGCCATCGTGCTGATCGTTGGTTTACTGTTGGCGACATTACTGAGGGGCGCCGTGGTGGCGGCAGGTGAACGGGCTAACGTCCCAGGCGCACAGCATCTCGGCACCACCTGCTTCTATGTTGCCGCATTTGTTGTCATTTTCGCCGCGTTCGAGCAACTGCAGATCAGGATGCAGTTGCTGGGCCAGGCGTTTCTGATTGCGTTCTCCTCGTTGGCGCTGGCGTCAGGACTCGCCGTCGGATTAGGTGGTCGCGATGTCGTGGCGGGAATGATTGCCGGCTACTATATCCGGCGACGTTATCAGGCCGGCGATCAGGTGGCCGTGGCCGGTCTGCAGGGGACTGTTCGAGAAGTCAGTATGGTGACGACGATTGTTGAGACCGACGACCACGGCTTGCTCAAACGGCACAGCGTTCCGAACGTAAAGATGCTCAACGAGGCGGTCAGCTGAGGCCTCGTTTGACCTAATTCACCGAGCGTGAATTTGGTACACTAACCCCGCCGCGCGAGTTTGGAAGTTCCGCTAGCACTTTTTCTCCGATGAACTAGTGTGCACCCTGTTTGACAAGGATGTCCGAATATGCCGGGGATCATCAGCGTTCTGTTGATGCTGCTGGCGGCCAACGCGGCGCACGCGGTCGAGCTGGAGGCGACGGAATCAGATGAGCTGCTATTTGACGCCCAGCTGAACAGCGTCACCTTCGTTGACCAGCACTTGGGGTGGGCCGTCGGCGACCGGGGCGTTATCTGGCACACCGCTGACGGCGGCCAAGCATGGAAACGACAGGATTCACCGGTCAGATGTCGCCTTGAATCGGTCTGTTTCCTGACTCCTCAGGACGGTTGGATTGTCGGCGGGGCGGCGATACCGTACGGTTCGCACAGCCGTGGCGTGGTCTTGAGAACTCGGGATGGCGGGCGACGTTGGAGTGTCGTCTGTGATGCGATGCTGCCACGATTGTTGCGGATCCAAATGTTCGACGGCCGCTACGGCTGGGCAGTCGGCTATCGATCCAATTTCTTTCCGGTGGGCGTACTTCGCACGGAAGATGGCGGCCGCAGCTGGTCGACGATTCCTGGCAACGACACGCGAAGTTTACTCTGTGGCGGTTTTATCGGTCCCCAACAGGGCGTTGTCGCGGGTCACGACGGCCATGTCGCGGTGGTCCGCGAAAACGGCGTGCACAAAATTCAAGTGCCACATCAGGGATTGGCCAACGTCAATCAGTTGAAACTGAGCAGCGACCACACCGGTTGGCTGGCAGGGGATGGCGGTTTGATCTTGCGCACCGGGGACGGTGGCCTCAATTGGGAGATTTCAGAAAGTCTTCCCCGCGCGACCGCGCAACAAGTTGATTTTCAGGCCATCGCGGCGCGCGAGGGACACTGTTGGATCGCGGGATCACCTGGAACCATTATCCTGCATACGGACGACGCCGGGAAAAATTGGCAGGTCTGGCGCACAGGCCAACGCCTCGCTATTCGCGATCTGGTATTTGTCAGTCCGCTGCACGGTTGGGCAGTCGGCGATCTGGGGATGATTCTGCGGACAAGCGACGGCGGTGCCACTTGGGAGCGTCAAGGGAACGGAGCAGCGCGGGCTGCGCTGGTCGGCTTCTACGCGGAACCGGCAACCATCCCGCCGGAGCTATTTACCCGACTGGCAGGTGATGAAGGTTATCTGGGAGTTGTCGAATTGCTGGCGCGCCCCGACCGAAAGCGCGCAGCGGAGAAAAGCCGCTGGCGACTGGCCGAGCGGACACATGATGCACTGGTGTTGGTAGGTGCCAACGGTGCAAATGCGGCGTGGAATTTTCCCCGGCGTTCGAGACGTCTGCAGCTGCCCGTGGAGTCGGTCGTAGCCGATTGGGATCGGGCCAATGACGGCCATGGGACCGCTCGCATGCAGAAGTACGTCGTCCGCAAGATCCGCCAGTGGCGTCCCGAAGTCATTTTCACCGAGCCCGCCAGCCCAGGCGGCGAGAACGCCATTTCGCACCTGGTAAACCAGATCGTACTGACTGCTGTCCAGCAGTCAGGTGATGCGACCATGCACACGGACCAGATCACCAGCCTCGGCCTCGAACCATGGCAACCCAAAAAGGTTTTCAGCTCATTGCCGGACGAGCAGAGTGGCAGCGTCAGCATCACGACCGCTACATTGTCCAAACGATTTGGCCGCTCATTGGCAGAGCAAAGCTCAATCGGCCGTAGCCTGATCGAGGGTACCTACCGTACTGGTCCCAACGTCGTCGGTTTTCGCTTGCTCAAGTCGGACGTACCCGGTGATCTGGCCCGTCGGGACTTTTTCAGTGGCATCTCGCTGCAGCATGGCGGAGAAGCGCGCCGTCCCTACTTCCACGGCGCAGCGGTCGATCTGGCATTTGTCAAACGCGCGGCTCAGAAGCGGCGCAACGTCCAAAAAATCCTGGATCAAGCCGAGTCGGCGGCGGTGCATGGTGGCGGATGGTTCGGCCAGATCGCTGATTTGACCGCGGGGCTGGATCCTCAAAGTGCTGGGGAAATCATGTTTCGCCTTGCCGAACGGTATTCGCAAAGTGGGCGGCAGGACATGGCCGCCGACGTCCTGCGGTCGCTCGTGCAGGGATACCCTCAGCATGCGCTGGCGGCCAAAGCGGACACCTGGCTGGTCCACTACCTGGCCAGCGGCGAAACGGGAACGCAGGTACAACGTGCCGCGGCGACGAATGTAGCATCCGGCTCGCATGAACGTGAATCGGCTGCGCTCGCGCTGGTGAAACAGATCGAACAGAATCGCCCCACATTGTACGCCGAACCGACGATTCGCTTTCCGCTGGCCGTCGCCTTCCGCCGGTTGGGGATGCCGCGCGAAGCCGAACGGATTTTCAACCAATTGCGGTCGTCACAATCTGGAACCGCCTGGGGTATTTGCGCGGTAACCGAGCATTGGCTGACGCATGCCCGCGGTGAGCCGCCTAAACCGCTGGGACACGCACACCTTGTATCCGCCAAGCCTTACCTGGACGGCAAATTGGACGAACCGATGTGGCAAGGAGCGGACTGGCTGGAACTGAGTTGCCCTCGTGGTGACGATGACTCGTGGCCCGCCTATGTGGCGGTCAACTACGACCACGAATACTTGTACCTGGCACTTAATTGTCGCTTTGCCTCAGACGCAAATTATGAGACAACCGACCTACCACGAACCCGAGATGCCGTGCTGGAGGACTACGATCGGATCGATGTACTGATCGACATTGACCGCGATTACACTTCGGCCTACCACCTGACCATAGACTACCGTGGCTGGACGCACGAATCATGTTTCGGCGATCACGGCTGGGATCCCCAGTGGTTCGTCGCCGCGGCCTCGGACGACGAAACTTGGAACGTAGAGGCGGCCATTCCATTGGCAGAATTGACCGCCGAACCGATTCAATCGGGAGCAGCGTGGGCGGTGGGTCTACAGCGCATCGTGCCGCGCGTCGGATTTCAGTCGTGGACCAAGCCAGCCGCCGTCGAGGTCATGCGGGAAAATTTCGGAATCTTACTATTCCAATAAAACAGGACTTTGTTGTAAGTCAAAACATTCCTGACTTAATCGTGCTGCATGTCCATTTCGTAAAATCGTCGGCACTCTCGCGAAAGTGGGTGGCTGGGGTCGAGCCCAGCCCCCCAACGTGTCTACAACTGCCAGAAAACTTACGAAATGAATCTCACCCGACGACATTTGGCGCTGTCCAGGTAGCTACTGGTACGCTTGTTAACGCGATACTTCCTCGCCCGCGATGGTAGCCATCCCACGCCAAACCTCTAGGTCGATGAAGTTTCTGTAAAATGTACGCTTCCATCGGCCACGATGACCTACACAACGCCGGGGTGCCGGCTACGGGGGTCGCGTGTGCGTCACCAAAATGCAGAGCGCAAAAATCTGTCCTGGTGCATGGGCAATCCGATTGGTTGTGACCGTGGGCACACCAGTTGGTATCCGACGATGTTGCGAATGATGATTGTTCAAGGCCAAGGCAACCTGCTTCATGTTGTTGGCGCATTGAACACGCTGCCCCGACTCGCGAGCCAACTGTACTGCCGGCAACAAGAGGCAATTAACATCGTAATGATCGCAACAACCACCAGTAATTCGATCAG
>Ga0310123_10001980_pt1 | contig 16535 bp, 18 predicted proteins | sample CB6_AW_1057_MG_FD_203505 | JGI IMG/M metagenome (GOLD analysis project Ga0310123, IMG submission 203505) | Marine microbial communities from Western Arctic Ocean, Canada - CB6_AW_1057 | ecosystem: Environmental > Aquatic > Marine > Oceanic | place: Canada: Western Arctic Ocean | collected... | reverse complement strand
AGCTAATCGTCCTCAGATACGGCGAAACGGCCTTCCATGACGGCAGACCTCCCAACCGCTGATCGCCTCATCAGCCAATTCGTATGCCGCCGATCATCACACGATTCCGGAGACCAAACATACGATACACCGAACAAGCCAGGTTCTGATGTATCGTATGCCCTGACTGGCCCACCAGGGCGTTTCGTGGCCGGTAGCAGGCGTGTTTCCGAGGGGCACAACGGGCAAACCGAGTCCGGATAGCCCACGACATGCTTTGCGTCTATACTAGGCGGCGGTCCTGGGCTATCTGCCCCTGGGTCGTTTGGGGTTGCCTTCGTCCATAGACTGTTCGGCTCCTTTTGTGTTGGTGCCGGCCCCGAGTGCCGAGAAAATCACGGATGCTAGCCCAAACATGGTCACCGTCACGCTTCCCGACCAATCTGTCAAAGAATTCTCTCAGCAAGTTACGGCCCTCGATGTCGCCGCGGACATTGGCCCCGGGCTGGCCAAGGCGGCGTTGGCTGCCGAAATCGACGGTCAGGTGGTCGGCGTCAACACGCTGCTGCCCGCAGATGGTCGCGTCGAATTTCGCCTGTTGACCAAAAAAGATCCCGAGGCGTTGGCCCTCATGCGCCATTCGTGTGCCCATGTGATGGCCCGAGCCGTGATGCGGCTGTTCGAGGGTGTGCAACTCGCTTTTGGGCCGACCATTTCGGGAGGGTTTTATTACGATTTCGAGCTCGAACACTCGCTCTCGGAGAGCGATTTCGCCGCGATTGAAAAAGAGATGAAGCGGATCATCAAGGAGAATGAACCGTTCGAGCGCCTGGAAAAGTCACGTGAGGAATCACTTGCCCTGTGTCGCGACCTCCAGCAGAAACTGAAGGTCGAGCACATCGACACCGGACTGGCCGAGCACGATACGCTTTCATTTTATTGGCAGGGCGAATTCATCGATCTTTGTCGCGGTCCCCACGTGCCGTCGGCCGGCGCGATCGGCAAGGCGTTCAAGCTGCTTTCGATCGCCGGCGCCTATTGGAAGGGCGATGCCTCTCGTCCGCAGTTACAACGCATTTACGCGACCGCTTTTTTCAGTAAAGAGGAACTCGGCACACACCTCGAGCGAATCGAAGAGGCCAAACGGCGCGACCATCGCGTGCTGGGCAAGCAACTCAATCTGTTCACGATCAGCCCCCTCGTCGGATCCGGTTTGATCCTCTGGCAACCGAAGGGTGCGATTGTCCGCTCGGTGCTCGAAGACTATATCAAGCAGGAACTACGCCGTCGCCGCTACGAAACCGTTTACACACCCAACATCGGCCGTGTCGAGCTGTACGAAATATCGGGCCATTTCCCTTACTATGCCGAGAGCCAATTCGCGCCGATCGAGATGGGAGAGGGCGAACGGTACTTGCTCAAGCCGATGAACTGTCCGCACCATATTATGATTTATAAGTCGCAGCCTCGCAGCTATCGCGATCTGCCGGTCCGGCTGGCCGAGTTTGGCACCGTGTATCGCTACGAGCAGTCGGGCGAGCTTTCTGGTTTGACTCGCGTTCGTGGGTTCACACAGGACGATGCCCACATCTTTTGCACCGATGAACAGGTCGGCGACGAATTTCGCGGCTGCCTGGAGATGACCCAAGACGTGCTCCGAGCGCTGGGCATGGGAAACTACCGCGTACGGCTCGGTTTTCGCGATCGGGATAGCGATAAATATGTCGGTGACAGCCAACTTTGGGATCGGGCGGAGCAGGCGCTGGTCGAAGTTTGTCAAAGCCTCGGTATCGAGGCCGAGCCCGAAACGGGTGAGGCGGCGTTTTACGGCCCCAAGGCCGACTTCGTGGTCACCGACTGCCTGGGACGCGAATGGCAATTGGGCACCGTGCAGCTTGATTACAATCTGCCCAGCCCGGAACGATTTGGGCTCGAGTACGTTGGCGCAGATAATCAGCCTCATCAGCCCGTGATGATCCACCGCGCCCCGCTGGGGTCGATGGAGCGTTTCATGGGCCTGCTGATTGAGCACTTTGCTGGTGCGTTTCCGTTATGGCTTGCGCCCGAGCAAGTTCGCGTACTTACGGTGAGCGAGAAATCTGAGGACTACGGCCGCCAGGTCGAACAGCAGTTGCGCGAGGCCGGTTTGCGTGTTGAAGGCGACTACCGGGCGGAAAAGCTCGGTGCCAAGATCCGCGACGCCCAGCTCGAACTGATTCCTTATATGGCCGTGGTTGGCCCGAAGGATTCGGAAAATCGGACCGTCTCGCTCCGCGATCGGATCGACGGCGATCTGGGCGCCATGACGGCGGCCGAGGCCATGGCCCGGCTCCAGCAGGAAATCGACGCGAAACAGGTCCGTCAAGTCGCCTCGGTGGACAACGCGGGCCTAACCGACCGCGGAAGTCAAAATGAGTATTAACGGCCCGTTGAAAGTGTCAGACAGGCTGCGGTCGTAGGACAAAGTGGTTCACGAGTGGCAGGTCCGTGGTCGATACTCTTAGGATCGACTAAACGAATAGCGGCGCAATTTCAGCACCCCGGCTGCTGATGAATAAGCCACAGAGTCTGTCGAGAAACAGCAGCGGATCAACGCCCACAACGTGTGCCGTACGCAGGAATCAACAAGAGCGGCATGGACGGTGGCGTCGGCTCGATCGAAACCTATCTGGATTACACACGCCCACTGTCGATCGTACGTCCGCTCTAGGCCAAGCATTGCGAAGAATTGCTGAAATACCTCAACGGCATGACCTCGTGTTCGTGCCACTCGCACTAGACAAACTCACTAATGATTTCCGGTTGAGGGGAGGGGATGACGACTTTCTCTACGAGCAGCCCTTTTCGTTCGACCACGGCAGCTCCCACTGAAGTGGCCTCGGTTACGGCAGCCACTTCTCCTGTAAACGTGACAAATGCTTTGCCACCAATGGCCATTGCCAAGTGAATGGCGATCAATTGGATCGGGGCCGATTTCACTGCGGCGTCGGCCGCCTCGATGGCGGATGCGACACTGAACGACTCGATGACACCAAGAGCCTGCAATTCGGGCAAATGGCTTACACCGCTGATGGCGGGAAAAACCTCGGGATGGACGCTGGAAATCACAAAGTGATCCACGACGGTGTGTGCCCCTACGCGGAGGCCTGCTTCGACACTTGCCTGCACCGCGTCAACGCTGCCACCGATGAGCACCATGTACTTGCCAGGGCAGATTGTACGGTTCACGATGATCTCTACGTTGGCTGATTTGAGCACGGTATCGGCAATCTGAATGCCTTTGGCAATGCTCGATGTTTCTATCAAACCAATCGCTCGACGTTCGTTCATCGGGTTTACCCTTCGTGACTAGTGCGAGTCGCACGGACATGAGGTCGTGTTAGTGAGGTATTTCAGCAGTTTGGCCCAGTCGGAGATTCGAAAGTTGCTCAAGCAGTAATTTGGCTGCTTTCGACAGCGATCGCCGTGACTCGGCCGGCAATGCTGGCGTGAACAGGACAGCCGAGGGCGTCACCCGGCAGGTTGCCGATGACGTCTGCCCGTTGTACGGTATCGCCGATCTGGACGGTCGGCTCTGCGGGACGGCCAACGTGCGAATCGAGCGGGATCGTTACTAGAGTCGGTCGTATATCGGTTTCGACAAAGTCGGCCTTACGATCGTAGGGCGTCAGTCCCAACCGCTGATAGAGTGTCTGGATTGGAACCTCGCGGCCCTTACGTACCGGGTGCGGTGGACGGAAAAGAACGTCTAATTCTTGTTCCGTGCGCGTAAGTTGTTTTTCTCTCAGAATCGCCTTGGCGTCGATGCAGATGCGCGCCGGATCAAGCTGTTCCGGACAGGCGATCAGCGAGCAGACACTGCACTCGCAGCAGTACTGAGCCCACAAGCTACCGCGGTCCTTATCGCTACCGGTCATCTGCAGCGACCGCATCACCATGTGTGGTTGGATCGGATAACCCAGAATGTATCTCGGGCATAGCTCGGTGCAGAGCGAGCATTGGTCGCATTGCCCATGACCGACCCTCGTGTACGTTGCTCTCGATTGAGTTTTCCGTTGAAACAGGTAATGGTCCTCTGGCAGCACAACAATCCCGCCAATGATCTTTGTGACAGGTAGGGACAAGTCGGAAGTGGTCATGATACCGCCGGTCAGCGCGACGGGGTTGTCGACGGTTGGGCCTCCTGCCAGGGAGACACAGTCGGCCATCGAGATTCCGACCGGTACGCGAATGGTTAATGGATTGGTGACTGCACCGCAGACGGTGACGTATTTGTCTGTCACTGGTGTGCCGTCGACCGCACGGGCCAGATTGAAAATCGTCTCGACGTTATCTACCACACAGCCAATCTGCAATGGAATGTCGCCCGGTAATCTCGTAGACGAGTACATATTCGTCGCCGGCAGGATAGACGTCGTCACAAACGAAAAACTCGATCCCCAGTTCTTCCGCATCGGCCGACATTTGCTCGACGAGGTCTTCGTTCTTGCGCTTGACTGCGATGCAAATCCGCGACGCTCCGGTCAGTTGCTGCATCAACTTTAGTCCTCGGAGCAGATCCGCGGCATCACGGCGCATTGTTTCCCGATCCTTTTGCCGTAAGGGCTCACACTCCGCACCGTTAGCGATGATCCATTCGACCTGAGCTTCTAGCTTTTTGTAGGTCGGAAAGCCAGCGTCGCCGGCGCCGACAACTCCACCACTACGAATCTTCGCCAGAGTTACTGATTTGTCGGTCATTTAGCGATCCGGTTCTCGAACTGGAACAATAGTCTTGCCGAGATTGATGCATCCTGACCCCGAGGTGGTGGGAACCAAACAGGGGAAAACTGCGACTATTTCTGAAGTGTTTCCAACACGCGATCGGTGATCATTTTGATCATCGCCTCCTGCTCCACGGGGCTCGTGGCGTTGGGTGGCACGCTGTCTGTCGCACGCTGGTTGCTGCTCGCCCTCGTGGCAGGCATCGGCGACGGCGCCGGAAAGGCCCTTCGACGGACACCCGAATCCTTCCAACTGTTTCGAAAGATGTCGTTCGCACAGATGTCGCAGTATTCAAATTCCTTGCTCAAGCGCGGATCGGTTATGCCCCACGCACTTTTGAGATCAAGCAGTTCCTTAGCTTTCTTTTGGGGCAAGACCTCTACATTGCCAAGCTGCTTGGCGAGCAACAGGACGCGGCAATAGGCATCGAGAATCTCTGTCCACCAGTAGGCTCGCTCAACCGTTTCACCATAACTAACCGTACCGCGATTAGCGAGGACAATTACATTTGCGTCTTTTACAAAAGGGAGAATCGTCTCGGCAAATTGCTTACTGCCCGGGGTCTCATACTTGGCGATCGGCACATCACCAAGAAAAACTTTGACTTCTGGCAGAATGCACTGCGGAATTGGCTCACGAGCCACGGCAAAAGCCGTTGCATGCGGCGGACGGCAGTGTACCACGCTCTTCACATTTGGCCTAGCCTTCATGATTTCCAGATGCAGCAGAGCTTCGCTGGATCGTTTTTTGTGCCCGGCAATCTGGTTGCCATCCATATCGACCGTACAGATGTCGTCAGGCTTGAGAAAACCTTTGCAGTGAAGCGTCGGTGTACAGAGCACCTCGTTGTCGCTGATGCGATAGGTGATGCTGCCGTCATTCGCTGCGGCAAATCCCCGCTTGTAAATACGATCGCCTATTTCGCAGATTTCTTGTTTCATGCGGTGGACGTTGACCATTGTTATCCTGCTTCAATTCTTCTCTATTTGACGGCCGTGAGCCTTAGGCATAACCGGTGAAAACGTCATCGTACGTTCGGTTGTATCAACCGGGTTGTTTATGTGCCCCGTGTGCCTTAGTCTTCAGACTCAGTCGGGATCGTTTTCATTTGTTTCTCGTCGAACAATGTTACGTGGTCCAACAAGGCCGTGCAGTAAGCATCGACTGGCTTCCTCTCCGGTAGAAAAGGCTGGGCCGCCTCGGCGCCGTCGGCTACCGCAATTAGCGAGTCTTCGCCAGCTCCCAGTTCGTCCCACACGACGATCGTATCGGCCGCAGGGCTGGAATCGTTTCTTAACTCGTCGAGCGATATCGGGACTGCTAATCGGAGCCTCGCCTCGGCAAAACTAGTATGGCAGCGGCTAAGCACCACACTCCCGAAGATTTTCGCAATTCGCATATGACGGTACTCGCTTAAAGCGTCGTCTCGCGGACTATTTCCACACCACGATCTCTCAATAAATCGATCGCCGCCGGGGTAATAACGGTCCGTTGGACCACCTTGACACGCTTCACACCGTCCAATTTTCCGTGTAGCGTCTCGGTCGCCACAACATGCTGGTCCAGTGTCAATGTGTCACGTTCCACCGTTCTGGGGCACAACGTGATCGACGGTGCGTCGTCTTCCAACTCGGCGCGAAGACATCGCACAACTTCCTGAACAATCCAACCCAGTTGCTCGTCGTTCAATATCACTTGTCTTTTATTCCTATCACGGTCCACCGCACTGGCGTCGTTTCTTCACCGACCAACTCTTTTGCCGTCCGGCCATCGCTGGTAATCACCACCACGGAACCGGCTCCTGCCGCATACTTGTCTAATGCCAACAACGGTTCTCCATCAGGCGTTTGATTGTCTGCTGCATATGGCTGCACGATAAGTAACCGCCACCCGCTCAGCGAACGATGCTTTACCGTTGCCGTCGCAATACCAATTACTCTCGCATGAAGCATGTTGCACTCTCACCTTGCAGCCAGTCTACTTGTTTGCGATGTAGGACTCAGTTCTTGCCCAAAATGTGTAAATCGTCGATCAACGAGCACCGTCGCTCACGCGTGAATGTGAGCGGCGTGGTAACTCCTTCACCCGTGGGCGTGGCGATCGAGAACGACAAGTAACCTTCGCCGCCGAGACCGAGCGCTGCCATGCAAGGCCCGTTCTTGACAAACAGCGTCGTGTCCATGGCCCGGCCCATCCGAGTCATGTTGCATATGTTGTTCGTGTGAATGATGGCAGTGTGCCGGAACCCATGCTCGTAGTGCTTTGCTTTGGCGATCGCTTCGTCCACATCGCGGCAACGCACGAACGGCAGGAAAGGCATCATCTGCTCGACAGGCACAAACGGATTTGTCTCGGCAACTTCGCCAAAAAGCAATTCCGTGTCCGCCGGCACATCGCGTCCCGCGGCCTTAGCCAGCACGGCGGCATCCTGGCCGATATAATCCTTGGCCGCTACGTCGTGCCGGTGTTCGCCTTTGCCCACCGAGGTGATGGCCACGGCGGTGAGCCGTTCAATCTCGGTCGCGTTGAGCCGAACAGCACCGTTTCGCTCCATGGCAGTCATCACCTGATCAAAGACCGCCTCAACACAAAACACCTCCTTCTCGGAGATGCAGAGCAGGTTGTTGTCATAGGAGGCGCCTTGGATGATCGCTTTGGCCGCTCGATCGAGGTCCGCCGTTTCGTCGATGACCACCGGCGGGTTGCCAGGGCCTGCTACGACTGCCCGCTTGCCGCTGTTGAGCGCCGCACGGGCCACAGCCGGACCGCCCGTGACGCAGATACAAGCAATGTCGCGATGCTTGAACAGCGCATTGGCCGAATCGAGAGTCGGTTCGGCGATCACACAAATCAAGTTGTCGATGCCGACATCGTCAGCAATCGCTTCGTTGAATCGCCGCACACCCTCGACCGCCACTCGCTTACCGCTCGGATGCGGGTTGACCACCACGGTATTACCCGAGGCGATCATGCTCACCGCATTACCGGTAATTGTCGGCAGCGAGTGGGTGACCGGCGTGATTGCGCCGATGACACCGTATGGCGCATGTTCAATCACTGTCAGACCGTGGTCACCGCTGAATACTTCGGATCGCAAAAACTCGACGCCGGGTGTCCGCTCGCCCAGCATTCGGAGCTTCTCGATCTTATGCTCCAGCCGGCCGATTTTAGTTTCTTCCATTTCCATCGTGCCCAATTCGACCGCTTGGTCGATCGCAATTCGACGGATGTGATCGATGATTCGGCGCCGGTCCTCGGTCGTGTGTCGGCTTAGCTGATCGAACGCTTCGGCAGCAGCAGCCACGGCCTCGTCGACACAGGTGAATATGCCATGGCGGCCCGCATTGCCGCCAGCACCGTTGATCGCCGAGAGCTGGCCAACTTCGGCCAACACTTGTTGCACAACGTTACGAATAATGGTTTCGTCGACTTGCATGGTCTCAAACTCGAGTAGTCATGAATAAGTTGATCGTGATTGCTATTTGGATCGCGTTTGATCCTGCGTTCACTACCTCACTTCGAATAGGTCCGCTTTGCTACTTTTGGTCGAACACGCGTTCCTGGTCAACGTCGACACAATCAACGATGCCTACGATCACCGTATCAATGGGTAGATTCTTCGTTTCGGGTGTCAACCGAGCACTGGAACCCTGTGTGATGAGTACCATTTCGCCTTCGCCTGCACCCAGCGTATCGACCGTTACAAACGTGCGGCCGGTGCTTATCAACTGGCGACGATCCTTTGCGTCAAGTCGATAGGGTTCGACCATCAACAGTTTTTGGCCGCAGAGAGCGGCAACTTTCTGTGTCGAGACGAGCGAGCCGGTCACCTTGGCCAAAAACATGGGAGATACCCTCAACCCTAGAATCTATAGTTGTTTTCTTGTCACTAATATTCTGCGCAGAATGGTCACGAATTCTGCGTCGCAGCAGACTTCACTCTTTGGTTCCGGCACCGCCACGCAACACGTCCGGCAAGTTGCTCGTCGCTGTTCATGTCTAACATGCGACGCATGAATTTCTTCGAGCCAGAACTGGCAGCCACAACCGTCATGGCTCTGCCCATCTCATGTCTGTCGTGAAAAAACCAACGCGCGCCTTACTTGAAATACGCGTTGACAACGCCATCGGACGGACGGGCGATAATGTGGCTTGAAACCAAGTTTCCCACTTGGCTCGCAGCCGCTGCACCCGCCTCGACGGCTGCCCGTACGCTACCGACGTCGCCGCTGACGACCACGGTTACCAAACCACCGCCAATGCCCACCCGCTTCTCGACGGTGACATTAGCAGCCTTGGCCATCACATCGGTCGCTTCGACCAACGGCACGAGACCTTTTGTTTCTACAAGTCCAATTGCCTGTTGCATGATAGTAGACCCTTCAATGAAAGAACTCATGGAGTATACGACGAACCGGGATGCCGCCGACAAGGCAAACACACGATTAGCCGCGGGCTCCCTCGGTTTTCTTGACAGCTCCGACGACGATTTCGACATCTTCGTGCGGTCGCGGAATCACCTGCACACTGGTCACTTCGCCAATTCGGCTCGCTGCTGCCGCGCCGGCATCCGTAGCGGACTTTACGGCGGCAACGTCGCCCGTGACAAAAACCGCCGCCATTCCGCCACCAACCTTGTCCCACGACAAGAATTCCACATTGGCTGCTTTGAGCATCGTGTCGGTTGCTTCAACCAGGGGAGTGAACCCTTTGGTTTCGATCATGCCGATCGCTTCAACTACTTTGGCCATTTTCGTTTTCCTCGCTGTCTAATTAGATACAAAGCCTTCAATCCGTTCTTGAATGCCGGCGGGAACCTCCCAGCCAACGTGTTTCCTTCAGTGCGACTGGCACTGACACACAGATCCCTGTTTATTTAGTTTTACGTTTGTGGCGTGGTCCAAATCGGCGGCGTTTCCTTCGTCGGTATCGATATGCACCTCGAGCTTGCTTGTTTCGTCGGCACGCACCAATAGATCTTCGAACAAGACCGAGCATGTCGATTCGATACGCAGATTCATCCGATCGCCGTTCTTCACACCGTAATGCCGTGCAACCGCCATGCTCATATGCACGTGGCGTTCCGCACGAATCACGCCCTCGGCCAATTCGACGACACCTGCCGGCCCAACCAGCACACAACCTGGTGTACTTTCAATCTTGCCGCTGGCCCGAACAGGTAGATCAATTCCAAGCGAAATGCCGTCGGTGAATGCGAGTTCCACCTGGCTATGGGAGCGAGTTGGGCCAAGCACGCGCACGTTGGGAAGCATGCGTCGACGAGGACCGACTATCATGACCGTTTCTTCAGCTGCGAAAAAACCGTCCTGGTAAAGGTCCTTTGCCGGCGTCAGCGTATGCCCTGGCCCAAACAACGTCTCAACATCTTGGTCGGTCAAGTGTACGTGCCGGGCTGACACACTCACCACCAATTCTAGTTCAGCCGCGGCTAATCTACTTTCACCGAAAGAAAAATTGTGCCGAACTATGTCGCGGACAATTCGCTCGACGGTTTCTCGTTCGACGGTTGCTACAGTGCTCAAATCTCGCGAAGATTCGTAAATCATTGGAATTCTAGTCCGACGCTCGGGCGGTCGTATCGTGTGGTAACCTTAGTGGTTCGGTCGTTACTTTCTCAGCCACAATAAGGTTGATTCCCTCGTCTTTGAGTTTCTGCTGCCACGAAGCGTCCAGGCTGTCGTCGACTACAAAGCGACTGATCTCACTCAACTGGCAGACGTGCGCCAGACTTTGGTGTCCAAACTTAGTGCTATCAGCCACGACGATCACTTCTTCTGCGGCCCGCAGCATGGCCCGCTGCGTGTTGGCCAACATATGGTTGCTATTGTAAAGCCCAGCTTCGTTAATGCCGTCGGCGCTCACCACAGCCTTTCCGACGCGTATCGATTCCAGCATCTTATCCGCGTACGCGCCGTGAATTGCACCCGACCGCGTATGCACATAACCACCGATCACCACCAAATCGACGTTGGTTGCTGAACTGAACAAGTTAGCCACGGGCAGCGAGTTGGTAACCACCTGTAACGGTCGGCCCGCCAGGAGTCGCGCCAACTCGTACGTCGTGCTGCCGCCGTCCAGTAGCACGGTATCGGCATCCTCGATCATGGCCGCAGCAGCCACCGCGATGGCCTTCTTCTTATCCCATTCGGCCTCCTGCCGGTGGCGAAAATGCGGCAGATAAGGCGACGGGCCGGTGTAAAACGCTCCGCCGTGTGTCCGTTTGGTTGAGCCTTGTTGCTCCATGTGGGCCAGATCACGACGGACGGTCGATTCGGAAACCATCAGTTCATCCGCCAGATCGGGCAGTGAGGCAAACCCCTGCCGACGAATGATTTCCAAAAGCTTTACTCTACGTTCCGTGGCCAACGTGCGACCTTTCCCATGCGATAATCAGATGGAATGTTTCCATTGAATGTTTATTAAATATGCGAGTTCTGGCACTTATAATTCATTGGATGATAGATATCGTACATACTTATTGCAAAGGTGGCATATATTGCAAAGATGGTTGTTCGAAGTAGGTTATGGCATTGAGGCTGTGTCTGCGGATTGCTGGTCGGTACGTGTGCCACTGTGCAAGCCAAACGGCACGGTACGTCAACGTTTTTCTCCGTCTGAGGGCATATTATTGGGTTGCGCGGCGAATCAGCGATACGCCAAGACGCGGTCGGTCGGTTGAAGATCGTCTGCAAGTAGGCGGTTCGGTGCGATGGCAAGTTTTGCGATCGCTGCATGATAGGAGCGGACAGCCTCGGCCGGATCTTCGATCTCGCCGTCGGCCAACCAACGCAGGTGCTGGATGAAGGTCAACTGGTGCTCGCTGTGATTGATCATTCGTCCGTAGAGCGCGACGCGAGCGCCGTATTTTTTTGATTCCCAGAGTTGATGAAACGCGTCGAAGGTGGTGCCTGAGGAACCGCCGAGAATGCCGATAATTAGCGAGGGATCGTAGCTGGCTAGTTGCTCCATGGCCGCCGGTCCTTGGTAGACAATCTTCAGAAACAACGGACGTCCTCGGCCGACGACTCCCGCCAGAGCTCGCGCAATGTTGTCGTTCATGAATCGGCTAAGATTTTCGACCGGGTGCTGCAACGCATTGGGGTCAAACACTTCAAGAAAGTGGTGAAAACCCTTCCGTTCGGCTTCGGTACGAAAATCGTCATAGGCACTTAGCGTGTTGGCATCCAATGCCGTGTCATTGTTGAAGGTGACCGAGTAGAGTCCGAGATCGACACCTCGGTTTCGCTCGCTGGGCTTGCAATCGATCTTGCCACTCATGGCGTGATCGATTGACGCCGTGCGAAAAGGACGTGATGGCTCGGAAGCATAACTGCCGCCGGCGGCCGACCAGATGTCGGTCGTGTCGTTTGCTCGAATGGCAGGCGTTACTGAGCTATTGTCGAATAGGTGTTCGTCGATGGTTAATAGCTCGCTGGTGCTGGCGCTCATCAGCATGATGTCGACCAACCCTTGCGAGACGTTCTGTCGAACAATCTCGCGATATTCGCACAGCGAGCGAAAGCGACCCTCCTGCTTGCCTTGCCTTGGGTGTTTGCCAGGTGCTGCCATGCCAAAAGCCATGTCTGCATCTTTGGCGTCGGCCAGGATAAAGTCTTTGCACGAAGGGTTTGCACGAATTCTCGCCAGCTTGGTTTTAAGAGATTTCTCGTTCGATTCACCGGAAGAAAACTGATGACGAACCGCTTGGCGAACGATTCGCTCGATGGCGCCTCGATCGACAGTCGCCGCAGTTTTCACATCGTTCGAAGGACTGTAGTACATTGGGTTTTCAATCCGATGCTTGGGCAGTTATGCCGGGAGTTGTTCTCAGTGGGTCGGTCAACACACTGTCAGGCATCATTAACATGAGGTCGAATATATGAGCGTTGCTCTGCGTTCTGTGGCCAACATGGTTCTGTGGCCAACATGGTTCTGTGGCCAACATGCCACATTACTCTTGGAATAGAAAGATGGAATACTTTCATCTAATGCACTATTATGTATTTATTTTAAAATATTTCAATCCGAAAATGATGTATTTCATTTATTATTAGCAATTTAAGAGGTTTACATAGAATAGAAAGCATTACAATAAGGTAAAATCCATAGAAAAACAACTTTTTTAAACGCATAAACAATTATGTATAAATGACTTATACCTATTTACAGTCGTATAGAGTTGGGTTCATGTTAACTTGGAAATATTATGAAATATTCTACGCATTGTTGCCAATAGTTCAGCAGATATCAGGTGAGAAAAGTGTAGCGGTTTACGATCGGATGGCAATTAAACACAAATGCACAGATATTCCAGTCACTTCAACTTGAGAAAAAAACTGTGTACCATAGTCCAGCCGCTATGAAGTGTCTTGTCTTCTCATGGAACTCTTCTCATGGAACTGGAATTCTCGTCGGTTTGGGTTCAAGCCGTACTTCATCCTTGACTAAGGAATTCCCGTGAACTGTTACGACCCGGCTTTGTACAGTCTCTGCTGGAAGCTCCTTTCTCTGCTGGAAGCTCCTTTTTAGCAATACGGCGGTTACTTAGATGTCGACGTACCCGTCCTCGGCGACATGAACGGCGACGACCTGCTCACGTTGTTGGACCCACCGCTATTTGTGCAGGCTCTGACCGACCGAGCCGCCTACGGCGCCAACAACTTCACCACAGCAGCGGGTACTCTGGTCGATGCAGACTTCAACGGCGACGTGATCGAAGACCACTTGCCTATCTCACCCCTATCTCACCATTTGCCTCGGAGCCCACAGGACACCCGCAGAGCGTCCGTCGCCGAATCCGGCAGGAAATCGACGCGAAACAGGTCCGTCAGGTCGCCTCGGCGGACAACGCCGACCTAACCGACCGCGGAAGTCAAAATGAGTATTAACGGCCCGTTGAAAGAGTCAGACAGGCTGCGGCCATAGGAAAAAGTGGTTGACGAGTGGTAGGTCCGTCGCGGATACTCTTGGCAGGCACGTGCATGGTATGTCACATTGTTTTAGGGAGGGTTTAGACCATCGAACGGAAACAGCAGCGGATCAACGAACAGATCCGAGTTTCACCTGTCCGGGTCGTCGCTGAGGACGGGACTCAATTGGGGATTATTACCACAGAAGAAGCTATGACTCGGGCTCGCGAGACCGGACTTGATCTGGTCGAGGTGGCGCCGAGCGAAACGCCGCCTGTTTGCCGGATTATGGATTACGGCAAATACAAGTATCAGCAGAAAAAGCGGCAGCACAAAAGTCATTCTCATCAAGGCAAGAATAAAGAAATTCGCTTGCGGCCGAAGATCGGCAAGCACGACTTCGACTTCAAAGTCAACAAGGCGCGTGACTTTCTAGCACACAAGGACAAGGTCATCTTTTCGGTTGTTTTTCGCGGCCGAGAGAACGCGCACGTCGAGGAAGGCTTCAAGCTGATCAGGAACGTTGTCACCGAGCTGGAAGACACGGCCAAAGTCGAGCAAGCTGCGGCCATGCTCGGGCGACGGATCGTCGTCATCCTCGCGCCGAAGTAAGCGTGCAGTGACGGAGTGGCTTCCTCGGATGTCGGGTACCGAGCACGGTGCTTGTTTTTAGTTGAACCGTTGTGCGCGCTGGCGCGTCTTAATCGAGGGAACCGAGTGGCTCGATGATAAAGAAATCTCTTGATACGAAGCTTGCCCTAATTCTTGCCGATTCGCCGATGGATGCAGATCAGCGCAGATAAGGTTAGAGCCCGCTGAGAATGAGTTGTTACCGGTCATTGACTACGCTTGGTGTCAATCTTTCCTCGCGCCAAAGCCCTGCTTGGGAACCAAGGAATCTGCGTTTATCCGCGTCCATCTGCGGTTCTCTTATTTCAGTCCGTGTTTTATCTGTGGCTGGCACGGGGAGATTCCCGTCATCGGTTTCGCTATTGGGAACTTCGCTATTGGGAACATCACTAAGTTTTTTTGTCCGTTCATCTAAGGGGTGAAAATTGACTCCGGCAAGTGACATCGAAATCGCACGAGCAGCCCAAATCAGGCCGATTAGCCAGATCGCGTCTGCCGTGGGCATTACTGAGGATGAACTTTCTAAATTCGGGAAGCACAAAGCAAAGATTTCGCTCGACCTGCTTGACCGACTCTCTGCCGTGCCCGACGGCAAGCTGATTCTTGTCACGGCCATGACGCCGACCCCGGCCGGAGAAGGAAAAACGACTGTTACCGTAAGCATCGGGGACGGCCTGAATCGTCTGGGCAAAAAAACCGTCATCTGTCTGCGCGAACCGTCTCTTGGTCCCTGCTTCGGGATGAAGGGGGGAGCCGCGGGCGGCGGCCATGCCCAAGTCATTCCGATGGAGGATATCAATCTCCACTTCACGGGTGACTTCCACGCCATCGGACTTGCGCATAATCTTCTTTCCGCCACGATTGACAACCACTTGCATCAGGGAAACGAATTGCAAATCGATTCACGGCGGATTACCTGGCGTCGTGTGATGGATATGAACGATCGTGCGTTACGCGATAATTTGATCGGATTAGGTGGTCCGACCAATGGCGTACCGCGAGAATCGGGATTCGATATTACGGCAGCCAGCGAAATTATGGCCATCCTGTGCCTCGCGGAAAATATGCACGACCTCAAGCACCGCTTGGCCAACATTGTCGTCGCACAGAATTTCAAAAAAGAATACGTCCGCGCCCGCGATTTTAATGTTCATGGGGCCATGACGGTTTTGTTAAGAGAGGCCTTGCAACCGAACTTGGTGCAAACACTCGAGGGCAACCCGGCGATTATTCATGGGGGGCCGTTCGGCAATATTGCCCATGGATGCAATTCCGTGCTGGCAACAAAAATGGGACTGAAGTTGGCCGACTTTGTGGTCACCGAGGCGGGCTTTGGATCGGATTTAGGAGCGGAAAAGTTCTTCAATATTAAATGCCGGAAATCGGGCTTATATCCGCATCTCGCCGTGCTTGTTGCTACCATTCGCTCCTTGAAAATGCAGGGCAAGGTGGCCTTGGCAGATCTCGCGGAGGAAAACCACGAGGCGGTCCGGAAAGGTTTTCGCAATTTAAAGCGACATATCCACAACTTAAAAGCCTTTAATGTGCCGGTCGTGGTTTCGCTCAATCATTTCACCGGGGATCGCGCGTCGGAGATTCAAGTGTTTGAGAAACTGATGCGTGAATTGGACAGCCCGTTTGTGATCAACAAAGCCTGGGCAGAAGGAAGTGCGGGCTCTCAACCATTGGCAGAGCTTGTTGTTGAATCCATGTCCGAGAAGGCCGCAACTCCGGCCTTTACCTATCCCGAGGACCTAGGGCTTTGGGATAAGATCCGTCGGATTGCGCAAGAGATCTATGGCGCGGACGATATCGAAGGTGACATGAGACTGCGCAACCACATACGACGTCTCGAGGAAGACTACGGATCGCTTCCGATCTGCATGGCCAAAACGCAGTACAGTTTTTCGACCGACGCAAAATTAGTCGGCGCGCCGAAGAAGTTCAATGTTCCCTTGCGCGAGGTGCGGCTGGCCGCCGGTGCTCAGTTCATCGTCGTGATTACCGGAAACATCATGACGATGCCGGGCCTACCCAAAACGCCGTCCGCCGAAGTCATCGACATCGATGAAAACGGCGAAATCGTCGGGCTGTTTTAGGCCGATAGTACACGGTCCAAACCGCAGGAACCGCTGGTGAACGCAGCGTAGCCATCTGCCGCAACCATAAGGAAGACTCACGCAAAGGCACAGAGCGGCTGTGTTGTTTGTCAATTGGAAATCTGCAATATGT
>Ga0310123_10001978_pt1 | contig 16550 bp, 15 predicted proteins | sample CB6_AW_1057_MG_FD_203505 | JGI IMG/M metagenome (GOLD analysis project Ga0310123, IMG submission 203505) | Marine microbial communities from Western Arctic Ocean, Canada - CB6_AW_1057 | ecosystem: Environmental > Aquatic > Marine > Oceanic | place: Canada: Western Arctic Ocean | collected... | reverse complement strand
AGTCCCCTGTTCAAAAGGAAAGTACTCGGCAGGATTTGGAAGGATGGCTTGGGCCATTTTGTGCGGAAGGCGTATTTATGACCACCAACTCGATTCCCCTTTGGCATTCGGGTTTGCGAAGCGTGCGACCTATAGGGTGTCAGGATTCTTTCCGCGGAGCAGTTCGGCAATCGGATCAAAGGCCAGCAACTCGTGTTGCTGAGCCTCACTTAGCATTCGATAGGGTCGCGGAGCGAACCGTCCGGGGATGCCAATCGCGTTCATTACGGTCGTGAAACTAGCCCAGATGCCAAGATCAATCATCTTGTCTCGCGCGGCGGTTAGTTTTTTCTGGATTGTGGCAGCGGTCTTGTCTTCATTCCGCTGTGCCGCGGACCCGATAGCCTTAACCCAGTGCGGGGCGATTGAGAAGATGCCGTCAAGCTGTTCGGCGACGCCGTCGCGCGTGAGGCGATCGATCTGATCCGCTTGGGCCACGATGAATCGGAAGTCGCCTCCTATCGTATCCATCAGGTGACGCGTACGCTCGTAGTCTCCGGAGCACTTGACTCCGGCTATGTTGGGGTGGCGTGCAACCTGCATGAGCACATTGTCTGATAGGGTATATCCGACCAACTGTGGCAGGTCATAAAGGAATAATGGTGACCGTGCCAGGTCAGCCAGTGCAGTGTAATAGTCGACCAGTTCCTCATCGCGATACCGGTATAGGTAGGGTGTGAGTATGACCACGCCGTCAATGCCACTGTGGTGATTGATCAAGTTGATACGATCACGTGTACGGGGAAAGCTGGTGTCTCCTACCCCGATCAGCACCTCGAAATCACCGTGACTGGCGCGCAGGGTGTGCTCGATCAGATCAAGCCACGTGGCATCGGATTGTAGCTGGCAGAGCCCCATGGATCCGGCGACCAGCAGGCCTTCAATGCCAGCGGCTCGCTGGTTGTCGACTTGTTTCTCAAGCCCCTCGATATGCAAGGAATCATCGTCTGTCAGCGGTGTGCCGATTGCAGTGAAGAACCGTGACATAGGTCTCTTTCATCTTGGAGCCGTCACCATTGATAACGAGTCGGCATTTGGTGGTTGGATCGGACAGAAGTGTGACTGTGGACGATCTTGTTGTTTTTTCTTTTGAGAACTATTTAGTTTAGTTTGTAGAGGGTTTACGTGCAAAGTACAGGTGGTGCAACTTGCGTCGTAAATCCACTTGCAGTGGTTCGATTAGTCTGTAGAGAAGATTGTCGCCATTGGATTAGTGGTTGCGGAGTGCTGGTCGGTCGTCGAAGCGATAGGTGCGGTTGACGAAACGGTCAGGTAGAGATATTGGTGAACTGATCAGAATGGTGGTGCCTGCCAGTTCATCAAATATGCGGCCTAGGCAATCGGCACCCAACAAATCCATCTCAGCGAGCGGCTCATCCAGGAGCAGGACCTGGGGCCGGATTGCGATGGCACGAGCCAGGGCGGTGCGGCGGCGTTCGCCGCTGGACAGTCGATCCACTGAAGTGTCGGCCAGATCGCGTATCGCAAACGCTTCAAGCAACTCCAGACCGCGGTGCCGGGCGCTTCGGCGATGCACGCCACGTGCCCGCAAGCCGTAGGTGGCGTTGGACAGAACCGTTCCACGAAACAGGAAGACTCGCTGGTCAACATAGACACGCTGATCGCGCGTGACGGTGATGTTGCAATTCCCGTTGTACGTGGTTTCAAGTCCGGCCAATACGCGCAGCAGCGTTGTCTTGCCCGATCCGTTGGTTCCCAAGACCCCGATCCGTTCGCCGGGCTCTATCGATAGCTTTGCAACCGCACAGATTGTGGTGTTGTTGCGGGTGACCTTCAGATTGTCGATGTTGATCAGCGACATTTGGTGCACTGCGTGCTGGTGTTGGATTTGGAGATTGTGCGCAAGATGGCGGCCGCCCAGTCCTGTAATCATGCCGTTTTACGATTCAAGGTTCATGTTCTACTCGATCTGCGTCCGGTGCCAGCCTGTGATATTTGGTTCCAGTTCCAAATCAAGAATCTTGTATTACAAATCAGGAATGTAATCTATTTCTCCCGCCCGAACGTCACGATTGCGATCATGGCCAATAGGGCGACCAGAAGCAGAATGAGCCCCATGGCCATGCCGCGGTCGAATTGGCCGCTGGATGTCTCCAGGGCAGTTGCAGTGGCCAGCGTACGTGTGCGGCCCTTGATATTGCCACCGACCATCATTGCGATGCCCAACTCAGTCACGCAGCGGGCAAAGGCAGTCAGCACGGCCAGGATCAGGCCGATTCTTGCTTCACCGACATAAGTCCATGAGCGGCGCAGGGCACCGGCGCCCAGAGTCAAAGCGGTTTCCCCGACACGACGATCCAGGGCTTTGATCGCGCCGTGGGTAATGGAAATGATGATCGGCGTTGCCAGGATGAATTCTCCGGCCACGATGGCCCAGGGTGTATAGAGCAGTTGCAGCGGTCCCAGCGGCCCTTGCCTTGAGAACATTGCGTAGCAGGTCAGGCCCAGGAACACCGTGGGCAGGGCCATACCGGCCCGGAATCCCCAGACGAGAATGCTTCTGCCAAAGAAAGGGACGCGAGCGAGGAGAATTCCCATGGGCAGCCCGACCACGCTGGCCAAGGCAATCGCCAGTGTGGAGATCCACAATGATCGGATCGCCGCGGCGAAAACCAGCCGGTCTAGGGAAAAGATCAAATGGATGGCCTCAACACATCCATCCCAGATTAACTGCATCTAATTTCCTTGGTATTTCCCGCCGGGTCAGCGAACATGGGTTCTATCATATCTTTATCGTAGAGGTGGCAAACAGGTTGCGGTGTTGGGACTGGGGACTTCTATTTTTGGGCAGAGGCTCGGTGATCAGGGTATCAGGCTGGTAGGCGCCGTCGCGCTGGAAGCCGTTACCTTGGTGGGAGCGAGCAGAAAAGCCAGAGAGAACCCGGCTTTACTCTGAGGTCCCGGCAGCCATATCCAGTTTGTTTTCTTCATTCTGAATTTCAACAGGAGATTGCGGAGACCGATATTTCTTCTTGACTTTTCGGCCTCTTCGCCTCCTGTTTTGATCTCTTTGTTTGCCTAACGAATCAGACGAATAGCCGACTGGGAAATCCTCTCTATCGTTACGAGTTCTTTAACCGCAACGGTTCAAACAACGTCTTGCCGGCAATGGAGAATTCCCCAATGATTTTCTGCGCTTCGGCTGAAATCAGAAAGTCCAGAAAGCGATCAGCCAACTCGCCATTAATCTGATCGTTTTTTCCGGGGTGGACGGCCATGGCGGCGTATCGGTTTAGTAGTTTTTTGCCAGACGTTATCAGTGGCACCAGGTCGATCCTGTCGCCGATGGCCAATCGTGTGCCTCGGTCGGTCAGCGTGTAGGCTTCCATCTGGTGGGCCATGATCAGGGTGGCACCCATTCCGCGGCCGGCTTCGATGTATTGAGCCGTCTTGGGTGGCCCGCCAACTGCGGCCCACATCGCCAATTCCTGTTTGTGCGTGCCACTGTCATCGCCGCGAGAAACAAACCGCTGGTTGTTGGACGAGATCTGCTTAAGCGCGTCGGTGGCCGCCAGTCCATGGATCCGGGCCGGGTCGTCGGCCGGGCCGATCAGTTCGAAACTATTCTGCATGATCGGTTCATGGCGGGAGCCATGACCGGCTGCCATGAATCGCCGTTCAGATTCGGGCGCGTGGACCAGGATCACGTCCACTTCACCGGCTTCGGCCAGCCGAATCGCCTGGCCGGTGCCGACCGCGATCAGATCGACACGGGCATTGTGCTGCTCTTCAAAGGCCGGGAGAAGTACATTGGTCAGGCCAGAGTCTCGGGTGCTCGTCGTGACCGCCAGGCGCAGAACTACATTGCGGGAAACTGGCACGGTAGCACGGTCAGTATCACGGCAGCCGGTAGTAGAGATCAATGTTCCCAGCCACGCGGCGGCGAAGGCGATACGCAACATTGGGCTGATTGAGTTCATAACAAACTCCGCGGGGTGAGCATTCGCCTGTTCGGAAGGCTCCGTTGCCGTTGCCTGGCCTCCTGATGCGATTGCCGTCTTGTCATACCGGATGCAGGCTTATCGCGGGAAACAGCCCCTGATATCTACACTAGCCACCACCCACTGGTGCCAGAACGGTCAGTGCATCATCGGGGTTCAACTGGCGATCAAGATCACGGTCGAACTGTCCATTGACCAGTACCGCGTGAACGCGTTCGGTGGGCAGGTCGAGTTCATGCAGGGCGTTACGAATCGTCGCACCGTCGGACAATGTTAGGCAATCGCCTTCGGGCGTGTTCTTCTTGAAGACGCCCATCAGCGTGACACGGATCTGCATCAATCGCCCTTTCCACCTACGTAGAGTGCATGAGCCTGCCGATTAGGCGGTGTTGCCGGAACACCACCGAAGTGGTATTGCCGCGGTGGGGAGGGTCGGCCCAACAGGGTTCGGCTTACAAGCTTTTGGGCCACGCCACTCGCTATGTATGGTCGACGGATGTCAAACGGGTTGCGGGACAGGAACTGCTTCCACGGGCCCAGGGCAGTCTGCGTTTGCATGATGCCCTTGATCATGCCGACATCGGTGAGCATGCCCATATCATTGGCCCGGCCCAGGAAGACCGCACCAGTGATTTGATCCTCTGTCCAAAGCAACGAGCGAAAGACGTAGCCATCAGCGTTACAGATGTTCATCGGCTCGGCGCTGGGATCGGACCAGTTGCCGAAACTGGCACATTGCAGGCCGCAGGTATCCAAGATGTTCATGGCGAGGCTGCCGGGATATCGCACGTCCTGTCCAGCCATGTTGGCGCCTGCCACGCGACCGTGATCAACTGCTGTTGGTTGGATTGCGTGTAACTGCAACTGGTCGCTGTACAGGGCCGGGCCCCGGGCCACATCGCCACCGGCGTAGATGTACGGGAAGTTTGTCTGCATCCGGTCATTGACTTCGATCCCACCGTCGGCACCCTCGGTTGCCCTGATGCCACAGGCTGTGGCCAGTGCGACGTTGGGATGGACTCCGGTGGCGATGATGACCAGGTCAGCCTCGAGGGTGGTGCCATCGACCAACTCGACCGCTTTGGCACCTTGGGATTCGGTAATACGTCTGACAGTGGTGCCACAGTGCAGGTCAACACCTTTTTCACCGAGCCATCGCTCAACGATGGTTGCGGCGTCGGGATTGAGCATGCGTGGGAGCACATGCGATTCGCGCTCGACCACCGCCAGTTGCCAGTGGCGCTTGTGCATGGCATTGAGCATGATGAAACCGATAAACCCGGAACCGATCATTACCGCTCGCGGGTTTGCCCTCTGTTCGACTGTCTGCAGAGCCATTTCGGTGTGGGCAAGTGTCCACAGCGGTCCGACACCGGGCAAGTCACTGCCTGGCACGGGCAGGCCCACGGGGCTTGAGCCGGTGGCGATCAGTAATGTGTCGAAGTCCAGTTCATTACCATCGGATAGGCTCAGCTTGTTGGCTGCAGGGTCGATCTTGGTCACCTGGGTACCGATCCGCGTTTGCACCTGAAGTTTTTCAAAGTACGCAGCGTCACCGGTCATGGTGTGTTCGCGTGAAATCTCGCCGGAGAGCCAGTACGGCAAGGCCATGCGGGCATGAGCCGGTTCGTCGCTGATCAGCGTGATTTGCCCTTGACCACCATCGAACTGGCGAATGGTTTCAATGGCATTGGTGGCAGCGGGTCCACCCCCGATGATTGCATGATGTGTGGGCATGTTCAGTCCCTATTGCAGCGACGCCAGACCCAGTTCGAGCAGTTTCTGCTGCGATGGGATTCCCTCGGGCGACCAGTTGCGTTCGCGATAGTACACCGGCAGCATGGCTTGGAGATCAACGGTGACACCGGCAGCCGGTCCATCGGCGTGTCCCTCTTCGAGTAGCCGCTTGGGTAAGGTGTCGTCAGCCGCGGTAAACCCGGCCTTGAGGTTCCAGAGTCGCTCGAGGTTCCATGTTCGCTCGCCGATCTTGATGAATTCGTCCAAGGTGTAATCGATACCGGTTGCGGCAGCGGTGCAAGGCACGAGCGTTTCGAGCGGTCCCGCGGCCATACTGGTGAACAGGCATACGCCGGTGTTATCGTGTGCCGTGGTGCGGTCCTGTTCGTGCACGACCCATTCACTCTTACCTTCGGTGGTATGGGGGCTCATTTCGGAGGTTTCCACGCCCGGGGTCCAGGCCCGCAGGTGGCAGGCGCCACGATTGCAGGTGGCATAGGCCACGCCCATGCCCTGGAATCCCCGAGGGTCATACGCAGGGAATTCCTGACCCTTGCTGCCCATGAATACTTCGGGGTGTTCCAATTTGTCACCCATTCGCTTGGATCCTTCGGCCATGACATCACCGAATCCCTCACGGTATGCGGTGGCCTCGGTCATGCGTACCAAGGCTTCGGCGGATCCAAAATTCAGTGGCATTTCCACATCTTCATCGCCGATCACCCCGCGCTGGTAGAGTTCCATCGCTGCGGCCAGGGTAGCGCCCATGGAGATCGGATCCATGCCCAGGTCGTTGCACAGCCAATTGGCCTTGAGGACCGCGTCCAAGTCACTGACCCCGGTATCGGCACCCAGTGCCCAGGCCGATTCGTACTCCGGGCCTTCGCCGGCTGTACGCCAGTTACGCGGATGCGTATTGACCATGAACTTGTCAGCCGAATCACCGAGTCGGCATACCCGCCCACAGGCGATGTCGCAGGCGAAACAGGCCTTATTCGCGACCAAGCGGGTGTCCTTGATCGCATTGCCGTTGAGATTTTCATATCCCTCGAACTGCCCCGATTCAAAGTTGCGGGTTGGCAGCCCCCCAAAGGAATTGGTGAAGTCGATGGTGGGTGCGGTACCCAGTTCCGAGAGGTCCTGGCGTGACTCGCTGGCGGACATAGCATTGCGAAGCTTCCAGAGCGCGTCCATGAAGGCGGGGGGATCGGCGATCTGGACCCCTCCGGTCCCACGGACGGCAATCGCCTTGAGATTCTTTGACCCCATCACCGCACCGACACCACTGCGCCCGGCAGCCCGATGCTTGTCGTTCATGATGCACGCGAAGCGCACTAGGTTCTCACCGGCCTGTCCGATACAGGAGACGCGCAGGTTGGGGATGCCCAGTTGTTCACGAAGTCCGTCTTCGGTTTTCCAGACGCCCTTGCCCCACAGGGTGGCGGCGTCGCGCAGTTCTACACGATCGTCGTAGACCAGCAGGTAACTCGGTTTGGGGGCCCGACCCTCCAGGATCACCATGTCATAGCCGGCGAACTTGAGTTCCGGACCCCAGTGGCCGCCGGAGTTGGAGGTGGTGATGGCATTGGTCAGGGCGCCCTTGGTGACCACCATGTAGCGAGAGCCACATGGGGTAGGGGTCCCGGTCAGCGGGCCGGTGGCGAAGATCAGCTTGTTCTCTGGTCCAAGTGGATCAGCCCGGGGATCCATCTCCTCGTAGAGGTACCGTGCCGCCAGCCCACGCCCACCGATGTACTGTTTGAGCCAGTCGGTGCGGATGTCTTCGATACGGTGGGTGCCCGATGACAGATCGACTCGCAGTAGTTTTCCGGTCCAGCCACTCATAAGCTATCTCCTGGACGCCGCGGGGCTCGGTGTGAGTAGCTGCCGCATATACCGGCTCCGGTGCGCGGCAGCGATGATTCAATTCTGTTCACGGGTCAATCCTCAGCTTCTCGATAGCGGTGATCCACGCGATCGGCCCATGGCCCGAACCACTCGTCGGAATCTTGTAGCTCTTTGAATTCTATCGCGTCAGTGGGGCAGGCCTTCTGGCAAGCCGGTTCGCCGCCGCACAGATCGCACTTTCCGGCCTTGCCTGATTGCGGCAATGTGTAGATCGCACCGAACGGACAAGCGATCGTACAAAGATGGCAGCCGATGCACAGCGGTTCCAGAACTACCTTGGCTCCGCTTTGGGGATCGATGGTGATGGCATTGACTGGGCATGCATTCATGCACCAGGCCTCATCGCACTGCACGCAGGTATAGGGCGCGAAGCTAGCTTCTTCATCGAACACGTTGACTCGGATCATGCTCTGCGAGGGCGCAAATGTGCCGGTCTGTACCCAGGAACAGGCCAGTTCACACTGCATGCACCCGGTGCACTTATCCGGTACGATCTTGAGCGATTTGGTCATTGCGGTCTCCGAACGCCAGTAGGGTGAGGCTTCAGGACACGATAGGAACCGTCCCATGCCGGTTGGCACGGGCTCATTATCTGGGCCATGTTGCCGATCCGGGCACATCGCGCGATCGGCTTGAAATCTAGTTAGGCCAATATAGCATACAGCCTCCTTGCAAACGGAAATAGAATTCGCATGACTACGGAACCTGTGCCAGTTGAGGGGTCGTCCGATGTCCGGATGCGTGGCTTCGCCCGCCGCCACACACTGACCGATGCGCTGAATTGGCTCGACGACCAACTGGCACCGCTAGCCAGCCAAGCGGTGGGGCTAGACGTGGCCGTGGGGCGGGTGCTCGGCCAGGACATACATAGTGAGGTGGCGGTACCCGGGTTTGCCCGGTCAATGATGGATGGTTTTGCCGTCCGGGCTGCCGATACGCAGGGTGCTTCAGCGTATAACCGGTTAGAACTGACCATTGTCGGTCGGGCCGGACCGGCAGAGGCCTTTTCCGGGCAGGTCGGCCCCGGCCAAGCGGTACGCATTGCAACTGGAGCACCGATGCCGGAGGGGGCAGACGCCGTCTTGCCAGTGGAGCAGGTCGAGGCTGATCAGGAGCATCTGGCTGCTCAGGGCGAAGTCAGTCCCGGTAAGCATGTGGGCCAACCAGGGGAGGATGTCGCTGCTGGGACGGTGGTGTTTGAGCGTGGTCGGCGATTGCGCCCGCAGGATCTGGGGGTGCTCTCCTCAATTGGCGTGAGCCAGGTGCAGGCCGTGCGTCAGCCGCAGGTCCGGTTACTGGTCACCGGCAATGAACTGCTGCCAGCCGGCTCGATGCCCAGCGGTTACCGGATCTCCGATGCCAACGGACCGATGTTGGGGGGGTTGGTCGCCCGTGATGGCGGACTCGTGCACAATCCGGGCATCATTGCGGATAAGCAGGAGTTAATCCTAGCGGCCTTGCGCGATGATGCAGACGTGGTGCTTGTCTCTGGCGGTTCTAGCGTGGGCCCTGAGGACCATGTGCCTGTGCTGCTGGCCCGCCACGGTGAATTGGCGATCCACGGGGTTGCGATGCGGCCCAGCAGCCCGGCGGGCATGGGCCGGCTTGATAATCGACTGGTCTTCTTGCTACCGGGAAATCCGGTTTCCTGCCTGTGCGCCTATGACTTCTTTGCCGGTCGAGCCATCCGCGTACTTGGCGGTCGCAGTGCTGATTGGCCTTACCGGATGATTTATTGTCCCTTGGCCAGAAAGCTGGTCTCGGTCGTTGGTCGGGTTGACTATGCTCGAGTCGTGATTCGAGATGGTCGGGCTGAGCCACTGGCGATCAGCGGAGCCTCGATCCTCAGTTCAACTACGCGTTCTGACGGATTCGTCGTGGTGTCAGCCGACAGTGAAGGCCACCCGGTAGGCGCGGAGGTAAAGGTCTACCTGTATGACTGACGGGAGGGTTTGCTTGCTTGTTTTTTTGACTTGACCTTTTTGGTTCCAGGTGATGCCTGTTGATGCGTTCTATAGATCAGCAACAATTTCTCGAGGTCATTGATCGTGACGTAGCCGAGGACCGGTTTCTTGCGGCCATCCGGTTGGATCCAGTTGGCAAGGAAACGGTTTCGCTGGATCAGGCCTTGGGGCGGGTATTGGCCCAGGACGTGATGGCGCCCGTGGATGTCCCTTCATATGACCGGTCCAATTTTGACGGGTTCGCGGTGCGCGCCGCTGATACGTTCGGGGCCCAGGAAGAATCGCCACGGCCACTGCGATTACTGGACGAGGTGATCGCGGCATCGGTGGTCCCTTCCTGCGAAGTGCAATCGGGTACCGCGGCGGCGATTTCGACCGGGGGGATGCTGCCACGCGGCGCTGATGCCGTGGTCATGGTCGAACACACAGAACCTGAACCCGATGCCAATCGGTTGCTGATCCGCCGGGCCGTAACGCCAGGTTTCGGTGTCGCGTTTGCAGGCACGGATATCGCCGCCGGCGAAACCGTTTTACGCCATGGTCAGGCCCTGACCAGTCGGGAGACCGGGGTGCTGGCAGCGGTCGGTGCCGCAGCGGTATCGGTTTGGCGACGGCCTCGAGTGGGTGTGATTTCTACCGGTGACGAAATCATTGAACCGGGTCAACCAATGCAGCCAGGCAAGGTATACGACTCCAATGCCCGAATCATCGCCGATGCGGTGCGCGAGCTTGGTGGTGATCCGGTGGTATTTCCCATCGTGCGGGACAGGATCGAGTCTCTGCGGCGCCACCTGGCCGAGGCCTTGGATTCTTGTGACATGGTGTTGTTATCTGGCGGCACCAGCAAGGGAGGTGGTGACCTGTCCTATCGCGCGGTCAGTGAACTGAGTGATCCGGGCATCGTGGCTCACGGTGTGGCCCTGAAACCGGGCAAGCCCATCTGCCTGGCAGCCAGTGCTGGTAAGGCGGTGGTCATTCTTCCTGGGTTCCCGACGTCGGCGATCTTCACATTTCACGAGTTTGTGGGGCCGGTGATCACCCGACTTGCCGGCCAGTCGCCTACGGACCAGCCCACCCTGGCGGCGAGACTGGCAGTCAAGGTCAATTCCGAGATCGGTCGGACCGAGTACCTGCTTGTGGGGTTGCTCAGTGGTGGGGCGGGTGATCCGTCTCTGGTGGCATATCCCATGGGCAAAGGTTCAGGTTCAGTCACGACGTTCAGTCGTGCCGACGGGTTCATCACCATCGGCCGACACGAGGAGATTGTCGCCACTGGTACACTGGTATCGGTGCAACTGTTGGGGCGCGACCTGAAGGTGGCCGACATGGTGGTGATCGGGAGTCACTGCATGGGATTGGATTACCTGTTGGGCCAGGTGGAAGCGTCGGGCTGGCGCACCAAGTTTTTGGCGGTCGGTTCTACCGCCGGTCTGGCCGCAGCCAAGCGAGGCGAATGTGATCTGGCCGGGATCCATCTCCTGGATGTTGAAAGCGGGCGCTATAACGAACCATTTGTTACCGAGGACCTGGAACTGGTCGCCGGCTACGGTCGGATGCAGGGGGTGGTATTCCGGCCAGATGATTTGCGATTCAAGGGCCGTGAGGGAGCCGATTTAATCGCTCAGGTGCGTGATGATCCGGGCTGCCTGATGGTCAATCGCAACCACGGCAGCGGCACGCGGCTCCTTATCGATCAACTGTTGAGCGGCGTCCAACCCAATGGCTATGCCGTGCAGGCCAGCAATCACAATGCGGTGGCGGCGGCTATCGCCCATCGCCGAGCAGATTGGGGCGTGGCGATCCGTTCCGCGGCCGAGCAGGCACAATTGAGCTTTGCTCCCCTGGCCCAGGAACGATTTGATTTCGTTGTGCCCAAGGTGCACGCAAACAAGCAAGCGGTTCAATGCTTTAGACAACTGTTGACCAAGGTTACGGTGATGGAACGCTTGGCGGAGATGGGATTTGAACTAAGAGGACAATGAGTCCTGGATTCTCGATGTGATCCCAGAATGGTGATATCCGGCGGCTCAGAATCCGTATGTTGGAACCTGAACCCACCCTGTTTCGCCTTGGACCCTATTGATTGGCTATCATTCTTGCTTGATATCCGCAGTCCGTGGAGTGACCAGCATGAAGACGATTAAGATTCTGGCAACGTTGCGGGAACTGACCGGGGCCAACGAATTGAACGTGCCTCTCGAAGAGGGCGATACGGTTCGCGATCTGATTGCGGCTGTGGGCGAGATCTGTCCCGAGTTGCGAGACAAAGCGCTGCAGGAAGATGGCGAACTGACCGGGGCTGTTCAGATCATGATCAATGGCCGTCATGTTCGTTGGCTTGAAGGCCTCGACACTCGTATCCAGGCCAAAGATCAGTTGATGATGATGCCATTGATCGGAGGCGGCTAGTTTGAATCGTTCACCTACCGCATATGGGCGTCAGCAACTGGGGCGGATCAGGCTGAAACAACTAAAATAAACCCCCCCGCCACGGAAGTGGCGGGGGGGTTTATTTTGAATCATGGAATGAAGTGGTGCAGCGAATGCAGGCCACACTCGCTGGCGTGCTTCAGACTTCTTATGGGATTGCCAACTCCGTCAGCTTGGCGTTGGGTACGACACCGTTGTCCCAGCCGCGCAGGTCGTAGTATTCATCGAGCATCTGGTCCAACTCGCATACCTGGCCTTCTGATCCGGTCATGGTGCTGGGCTCTTCCAGGAATCGCTTGGGCAACTTGTCGCTGCCGGGTTTCTCACCGGCGAGTTGGTTGTAGTAGCGTTCAAGGTTGTAGATCCGCTCACCGGTTTTAAGCACATCATCAGCCGTGAACTCCGAGATCCCCACCATTGTTTTGTACTGGGACGCATAGTGGTCGGCTCCTTCTGCAAATGCACTGAATTTGCACAGATCCATCGAATCACTGAATGCGTGCAGGTCTTGCAGTAGCTTGGCCAGGGCGCCTTTGCCCTTCCATGCATGCGGATCAGCGGGTTCACCGATCAGACTTAGTTCTGCAGCGGGGGTATAGCCGCGCAAATGGCAGGCGCCGCGGTTGCTGGTGGCATAACCAATGCCCATACCCTTAATGCCACGAGGATCGTAGGCCGCCACGGATTGGCCTCGCACGTGCATGCCGACATCTGGGTGGTCGAATTTTTCAGCTACGCGGGCAACGCCTTCTGCCAGAATATTTCCCACGCCCTCACGCAGGGCTGTTTTTCGCACCATCTGCACCATTGTGGCGTGATCGCCCCACTTCAAGGGTTCCTCGCCACCGTTCCAGCCATTGTCACAGATCTCCATGTAGGTGGCCATGGTGTTGCCCATTTCTATCGTGTCCATGCCATAGTCGTTGCATTGATCGATCATGAAGGCGATCGAGGGGACATGGTCATTGTCCGAATTGGCGCCCAAGGCCCAGGCCGACTCGTACTCGAAGCTCTCCATGTGCACCTTGTAAGGGCCATCCTTGATGTCGACCTCTTTCTTACAGGCCACGGGGCAGGCGTGGCAGGTCGGCTCGGCCACCAGATATTCCTCCCTAATACGCTCGCCGCTGATGGCCTCCGCTCTGTCTTCAAAGGAGGTCAGTTGGGCATTGCGGGTTGGCAGGGCACCGATGCTGCTGACCGGGTTCATCAGCGAGTTGGTGCCCAAGGTGCTCAGGCCACCCTTTCGGGGCGAGGTGATGTGGTTCTCGTCCTTGATCGCATCTAGACCGGCCTTGATCGCGACTTTGAATCCTTCCTTGTCGGCGGGAGCGGGATAGCTGAGTGTTGCCTTGACCACGACCGCCTTCAGATTTTTCGATCCGCCCACCGCCCCGGTACCGCCGCGGCCGGAAACGCGGTCGTCTTCGTTGACCCAAGCGGAGAGTTTGACCATATTCTCGCCAGCCTGACCGATGGTGATGACAGTCAGGTTCTTTTCGCCGTAACGATCCTTGAAGACCTTGATCGTGTCGTGTGCGCCCTTGCCCCAGACGTCGCTGGCGTCGCGCAGTTCGACTTTGCCATCTTCGACATAGGCATAGACTGGCTTGTCTGACTTTCCTTCGAACATCAGCGCGTCGAAACCGGACCACCTCAGTCGTGCCGCCGACCAGCCGCCCTGGTGACTGTCACAGATCGTGTTGGTCAGGGGACTCTTGGTGACGATGGCCATGCGCCCGCTCATGTAGGCACGCGTACCGGTCAAGGGACCATTCATGAAGCAAAGCAGATTATCAGGACCCAAGGGATCCACTTCGGGGCCGGCCTCAAGACAGTACCGAACGCCAAGTCCACGTGCTCCGATGTACTTTCGGGCCCATGGTTCATTGACACCTTCATAGCTGACGTTGCCCGTGGACAGGTTCACTCGCCCGATGTGGTTCGCATAGCCTGACAGTTCCATCGACAGATCTCCTTGTAAGGGCCCGCAGGTCCCTGGGTGCGCTACGCCTTCCTTTTGGTGCCGTCGAACTCTTCTCTCTTCTCTCGTTACTCTTAGTTTAGCCAGGTCATAGGCTACGATCAGGGGCCTAGGTTGTCAATGGCTTCAACCATGGGTTAAGCGTTGGACCTGGCACCGATGCTCGCTGGGTTCCTATGGGGATCCAGCCGGCAAAACATTGTGGTGACTTGGTTTGCAACAAGAGATAGTTTTGTCTCTATTACTGGCTGTACGGTAGTGCCCGGTGGTCCGGGGCACCATGATCTCGGTCCACGTGGGTTGGATTCTCGTGCTTGGTGGTACAGTGTTGCTGGGTTCGCAGTTCTTTACTGGAAACTGCATGTCGTGATGGGACACGGGGCGGAGTTTGCAGCATGTCTCGCAAAGCCTTCACACTCATAGAACTGCTCATGGTAATCGCCATTATCGCGTTGCTGATTGCGATGTTGCTGCCGGCACTGAGGCGGGCCAAGCAAGAGGCTCAGGCCGCGCAGTGCATGGCAAACCTGTGCCAGTTGGGGATCGCGTTCGGGGCCTATGTGCTGGACTACGACAACCACTTCTCGCCGATGTCATACGGAACGAGTATTTCCAATTATGCGATGCCGCCATTCTGGCACGAGGTCATCGGCCCATATGTTGGGCGCAGCACCTCGAGCCGATTCGGTTACAGCGGCCCGGATGCGTCACTGGTTTTCATGCCGTGCCCGTCGCGCGAACCACCGGACAGTGATGCTCTACGCTGGCGGCCCGCACCGGTCCCGATGGAGACTCCCCAGACCTAACAGTGTCGTGTATCCGACCATTTTTGCCTATTACGTCCCACTAGCGAATATTTCTAAGACCTATCCGGGGTTCTACGCGTTCAATGGCTCGGCCCGCATGGAGAAGATTGATCCGGGCGTCTTTATCGCTGGCGATGGGCGCAACCGTTATGGTCGCAAGCGATCCTTCATCATCAATCCCCAGGCCAGCGGATCGTGGATGTTCAACATGGACACCGACAATGACGGCGTTATCGACAGCTCATCTGAAGAACTATACAACGGTGTAGGGCGCTACAGTGCGTTTCTACCCATCCACGGCGGGACGACCGGGAATTACCTTTTCGCCGATGGCTCGGTGCGCCGCTACAAGATCAAGGACTGGGTCGAGCAGCGATACGAACTGTTCGGCGTGGGACTCCCAGAGGATCTGAGCAAGTACAAGTAGGGGCCCGGGGCTTTGGGGCGGGTCAGTTGAACCAGATTTTTCGATCGCCGCGTTTTCGGATAAGAGTTCGGATGATTCGAACCTGACCCGAAGGACTCTTGCTTGCACTGCGGTTAGTAGTCCGAACGGAAAAATGCTTGCCCGCGATCAGCCGGTTGTTTCATATGAAAGGATTTGCTCTGGATTACGGCGTAGCAGATCGGTCGAGACGTCAACAATATCGCGAGCGCGGATCAGGCGGCAGCTACTGGCCCCGATGCCCTCGTGGCGAACAATTCCAGCTTTTTCATAGTGCGGTGCCATCGCATCCAGGTCACGGATCACCCCGCTCTGGTAGCAGTTGTAGCGACGGAAGGTTACGACGTGTTCTTGGCTATCGGTGTCAATCACCTGGGCGTTGTGAAACTGCGCGAAACTCAGGTACGGTGCCTGGACCAATTCTTCAGCGACGTGGAACATGGTATTGGAGTTCCACGGTGCACCCAGAAACAGGCACCATCCACCGCGCAGGTATACCTGCCCGTAGGGCGAGAGCAGGTCGGCCGGTGTGTCGAGGTGGTAGCGGGTCAGTTCATCCGCCGCCTGTCCCATGGCGGCGCCCGAAGAAAGTGGATGGCGGCTACGCAGTGCCTCGGGCCGCTGGCGGAACACTTCGGTGATCAGTCCCGCATTGGACGGTGACTGCCGTACATCGTAAACGACCGGGTTTTCCGCAGCTCCCATGGTCAGGGTGGGCATCACCAGGCAACCCCGTGGTCCGAGTGCCTCCAGCAGTGCGTCGATCACCGTGTCGGGTCCGCCATCAACATGGTCAAATGACTTCATCGACGAGTGGACCAGCACGGTATCGGCTGATTCCAGACCCAGTTGCGCAAGTCCTTGCAGCAGATCTGCATGGGTCACCGTGGATTCATTGGAACTGGCAGTGGGCATGGGGCAGACGATAGCAGATTTTCGAAGCGGCTAGGGACAAGCCCAGTTCTTCCCTTGGATGTGGATCGGAATGATCGCCAGTGTGCAGGAGTTTTGAAATGACCTGTCGCGACGGCGTTGGTGTCGGCCTTGTTCCGGTCGCGGCGCAAGCAAGTGTGGCCGCCGATCCGCCAGCGGTCATTTCATGTGCCCGGGCTGTTTCAGGGTGCGACTGTTTATGGTTTTTTTACGGGAAGCGCCATGATGTGGATGTGCTTGCCACCAAAGAGATAGAGCTGATTGTCTTCACGCCATGTGCTAAGGACATCATTCCGATCGAGGGAGATCCATCGTGCCGGGCCCCGGGGATCGGGCACAATT
>Ga0310123_10001976_pt1 | contig 16560 bp, 24 predicted proteins | sample CB6_AW_1057_MG_FD_203505 | JGI IMG/M metagenome (GOLD analysis project Ga0310123, IMG submission 203505) | Marine microbial communities from Western Arctic Ocean, Canada - CB6_AW_1057 | ecosystem: Environmental > Aquatic > Marine > Oceanic | place: Canada: Western Arctic Ocean | collected... | reverse complement strand
CTCTTCAAGTTCTGGAGGACAAAATTCCTGAAGGGTCTTCTGTCACTATTGATGTTGCGCCTGACAATACAGCATTGTCATTTTTATTGCCTAAGCAAGTGTAATATATCTTGATGTGTGGTATAATTGTTTTATCTGGAGACGAAAATGGCCCGAAAGAAGAAGTACGATCCAATCAAGGCCCAGGCCGCATCACGCCGCAAGGCGCATTTTGCAGCTGGGGGTACTACTGCAATGTGGCGCGGCCGTGCTGCAACTCTGGATGAATCGTCGTCGAAGGCACGCAAGAACAAGTGTGCTTGCCGAGGGCGAGTTTCAGCTGATGAGGAATAACATGGAAAACAAATTCGCTTTTATTATGAGGGGAGTCCCTGGCTCCCGAAAGACAACGACTGCTAGATTTCTAGCAGGTGCAAGAGGTGTGATTCATTCTGTCGATGATTACCACAAACAAGATTCAGGTGAGTTCTTGTGGGATGATGAGAGCAAGGAAGAGCATTACGAAAAGAATTTCGAAGCTTTTGTTAAAAGTCTAGACAACAGTGTGGGAATTGTTGTTTGTGATTGCATCAACATCACTCGTGAAGAGTATATCAAATATGTTCAGGCATCTCGAGATAGAGGCTATACTACAGCAACTGTAACAATGACTGCACCCACACCCAAGCAGGCCGCTGAGTCTAATCAACACGATGTATCTTTTGATCAGATCGTCGACATGTACGAAAACTGGGAGGACTAATGAAAGACCGTGAACCGGTTCAATTGTCTCTGCCCCTCGATGGCACTAATGACACAGGCGTGAGGGCTTACGAGGTGTACACCTATCTAGATCGAGATAGAAAGACAGGGTACGAAGGACATGTCAGATTTGTAGCAGCTTCCACCATGGTCGAAGCTCGTCATCGTGTCGCATTTGATTTCCCAAAGTTTTGGGTCTGGTGTGGTGTGAAAGAGGTTGACATAGATCATCTTCAGAAGCAAGCAAAAGTTTTCGAAAATCAATATCGTCGGGCGACGACAGCGCTAGAAGAATGTCTCGCCGGCGAAAGCAACTTTCCCTAAGCTAAGGAGCAAAAAATGCTAGTTGCGGAAATCCTGTCTCAGGTTAAAAATGTCTCTGGGTCTAATGCTAAAAAAGCGATACTGGAAGAGCATGGCAGCAATGAAATTTTGAAGATGGCTCTCGAGTTTGGTCTCGATCCATTTACGCCTTTTCATATTGTCAAGGTTCCAAAAGTCGAGGCCCATCATAGGAAACCTGGGCTTAGAGAAGAAGACCGATGGAGCCTGTTCTTTGACTGTGCATCAATTTGTTCGCAAAGATCACATACAGGAAATGCAGCAATAGAGATAATGTACACAGCGCTGTCTTCAGCTACTGAAGAAGAAGACAAGTGGATGAGAAAAATTCTCAAAAAGCATCTGGCAATTGGCGCGTCAACAAAGACAATCAACAAAGTCTTCCCAGGGCTGATCGCTACATTTGATGTTGCTTTAGCACAGAAGTTTGAGGAGAAGAGGATCGTTGACAAGGACTGGGTTGGGGTTGATCCTAAGCTTGATGGAATTCGGTGCTTCACCATCGTGGAGGACGGTGAGGCACTCCTTTACGCACGATCTGGGAAGCTGATCACGAACTTTGACAGCACTTTCGGTTATGAACTTGCCTCGCTTGGCGACGGCTGCTACGATGGGGAGGTCATGGGAGAGGATTTCACAGCTATCATGAGACAGGCCTACCGCAAGGAAAACGTCAACACCGAGGGCACTTACCTCGCGCTGTTCGATTTCCTACCGTTGGAGGAGTGGAAGTCTCGTGATGCAGCCATGATCTGTCAGGATCGATACGAAATCCTGTGCCAGAGACTTCGTCATGCTGGGAATCTATCACACCTGCGACTGGTACCGAGACATATTGTTGCAGCAGAGTATGATGCCATTAAGGGCATGCATGATGAGTTCGTGGCACAGGGATACGAGGGCGCGATGGTCAAGGACCTCGATGCCCCGTACAAGTTTGGACGTGGCCCAGAGGTGATGAAGCTCAAGGCTTTCTTCGATGCAGATCTTAAGATTGAGAGGCTGCTAGAGGGAACTGGGAAGCATACAGGGAAGCTGGGATCAGTCGTTGTAGATTACAATGGCGTTGAGGTCCAAGTGGGTTCTGGGTTCTCTGATGAACTCCGTGATACAATCTGGTCTGATCCGGATACTTTTATCGGTAGGATGATTGAAGTGAGATATCAAGAGGTGACTCCCGATGGTTCACTTCGATTCCCAACTTTTGTCTGTTTTAGGAACGACAGAGACTGAACAATGCCAAAGAATTCATTCGAGATTCTCTTGCACATGAAAATGCTTGATGAGGGGATCGTTCCGTACGGTGTTGTCCCACCAGGATTGTTGCAGCAACTCGAAGGTATGACACCGGCGCAACGAAAGAAAATGAAGAGAAAGTTCCGCAAGATGTGGCGCAGAGCTTATAAAAAAAGCGATACGTCTCCCTACGATCTTCGTGGAGGGAAGATTTCTCGTCATGAAAAAAGTCGCAGATCTGCGTTTGTGTTCAATCAATTGAAGCTAGCAGTACAAAGTGAGTTGAACTCTTCTCAAGACTGACATATTTATTACATGTTAACGGAGGAGCTTAAATCCATGGCAGACCTACACGATAAATTCTACCCATACGAAGATATGAACGTATCGGTGCTTAAGGCATTGGCAAGACTGCCATTGACAGTGAACGAATGTACCGAATTGCTAGAATTCGATTCCCACATACTCATGGTAGAACATGAGCTAGATCACATCCAGGCAGACACTGTGAGGATGTGGTGTCAACACGAGTTTCAGAGGCATAGTGCAGCTTCTAAATCAGGGGGAACAGCCCCGGGCGCTGATGAGTTGATAGATAACAGCAAGTGGCAGCCAACCAGAACTTATCCTATTAAAGAGGGCAGAATGAAGCGTATAAAGGTAACATCAACCAAACATCTTAGACAGATTATTGCTGAAGCAACAGGCAAAAAGAAGAGAAGTGTGCTTAAGGAAACAGTCGCAGATATGTCAGAGTTCCAAATGGCGATTGAAAATGCATCAAATGATCTAACAGATCGTTTTGGTGAAGATATGATGAAGCTATTTTCTGAGGACCCTGAAATGTTCCAAGGGCGTTCAACTGAAGATGAATGGCAAGAGCAGGTGACATACGCTCAGCAAGAGCTAGAAACTGGTCTCATTACTGCAATGGAGGAAGCCATTGAGCAGATTGAAACGCAGCTTCATGATGGGCAGTATCACTCCGGCGATCGATCCTTCTAGCGCCACCCAAGAGAACATCTTGTAAAAAACTTGTTAACTGAGCTCCGCCCGCGTTATATTTAATAATATGGAGGCGCGCTGGCTCAGAGTAATTCTGATCGCCCTTCCGTTACTTTGGTCATGTTCAGATCAAAGCCCTGGAGGCGGCGATAACGATTTAAGACCAATCGTACAGATCGATAGTGATGCAGGCGCCGAAGACGTGCACGTACTGCCAGAAGATGCTACCGATGCAGCCATCGATCCATGTGAACAAATAACTTCTCCATCACACTCAGGCTGGTGTTCGTGCCAACCACAATGCTGCCAGGCTCAGCAGTGGTTTTGTCCCCCTGTTTTTGGTGAACCAACTTATTACAAAAAAGAAGTTGTCGTAGATATCTGCGGAGAAGACAACATTCCGTGTGTCTATGGACAAGATCCCGAATGTCCCCCACCAGAGATCATATTCATGGGAGAGTGTGCTGAGGCATATGAGTGCGCACCTGCTGCCCAGGGTGTTGATTATGGTTGGCAGTGGTGTGAGTTGGAGGATGGGACAGTAGGCAAACAGCACGTAACATGTGACAAAGGGCAGTTGTATTATACACCGTGCCAGCCATGTGACCCAGAAATCTGTGACGGTGAAGACAACGACTGTGACGGCGTTGTTGATGAGGATCTAGGTGTTACACCATGCGAAACAGAATGTGGAGCTGGAAATGCGGTATGCGTCAATGGAGAAGAGATTTGTTTCGGCCCTCAGCCTCAAGAAGAGATCTGTGACTTCTTGGACAACGACTGTGATGGTGAAGTAGATGAATTTCAAACCAATGCGTGTAATCAGTGTGGAGCAGTTCCTTCAGAAGTCTGTAATGGTTTCGACGACGACTGTGATGGAGAGACAGACGAAGATCTTGTGAATGCGTGCTCAACAGCATGTGGAACAGGTGTAGAACTCTGTACTGATGGCTCGTGGGCAGGATGCACAGCACCACAGCCTATGCCTGAAATTTGTGATGGCCTCGACAACGACTGTAATGGTCAGATTGATGACGGCATCAACTGTTTGTGCACTATACAAGATGTGGGATCTCTATTTCCATGTGCAGAGGCACCCCTGCTCTGCGGACAAGGTTTTAAGACATGTGAATGTGTGGATCCAGGTTGTCAAGAAATTGTAACTACAGACTGTTTCGCGGCATGTCATTGGTTAGTAGATCCTCCAGGTTCCGATCCCTTGTGTGACCCATTGATTGGCATGCCTTTGCAAGAAGAAGAATGTAATAATTTTGATGATAACTGTAATCAGCTCATAGACGAAGATCTTTTTGCTGGATGTTATACAGGCCCAGAAGGCACGCTGTTCGTGGGAATATGTGAACCTGGACAAATGACTTGTGTGACAGGAGTATGGGGAGGACACAATGCCCAACAGGACTTTATGCCAGGCTTATGCATGGATGAGGTGGTTCCGCAGGATGAAATCTGTGATGGCATTGACAACGACTGCGATGGAGAAATCGACTGGGGTGAAGTGATACCCGACACAGACATTCTCTTTATTGTTGACTGGTCAGGCTCGATGAATGATGAAATCGATGCTGTCTTAATTTCATTGAATCAATTTGCTGCAAATTATTCGGACCAGAATGCTCTACAGTGGGGGCTTATTGTAGGGCCTCGAACTGCGCCAGGGGATTTTGATGAAAGGCTTTTCTTGATTTCTGATATCTCTCCATTTCCTGATTTTCTTGCAGATTTTGCAGGACTCGGCAATCAGGGAATGAACACTGGGAGTGAAATGTTACTTGACGCTCTGTATCTTTCAATGCAGAATATTTCTGGTAATGCTCCAATTGATTTAGTATCCGCACAATGGACTTCGTGGGTATCTGAATCTATACCTGCAAAAGATAATTTCAATTTGAGTTGGCGCCCAGGAGCTGATAGGATAATAATCGTGTTTACCGATGAGATGCAGCAGTCTTACTTGAATCCTCAAATAACTGTACCTCAAATCATAGGAACATGTCAAGCAACACCGCAACTTAAGGTCTATTCATTTTCGAATAATGAAGCTTGGGAATGGGATGAGATAGCCAATACTTGCGGCGGCGAATACTTCCCGCTAGTGAACGATGCCTTGCAGATGTATAATCAACTCATGCAGATTCTTGATGGAATCTGCATGCCCCCAGAAGAATAAAACAATCTTTCCATGTCAGATATAATTCTTACATGGGTCCTCCAATGCATGACAAAGGTGCTCTCCTTGTAGACGAAGAAGGTGTTGACTATCTTGTTCTGAGTTGTTTTCGAACAGGACATCAATACGATAGGCACTGGGGATACTCAGTTCTGACCGGAGGCCGAATTATCAAGATAGATGACTATGATCTGGTCCGCAAAAAAGTAAGAAAAGCACCTGATACAACGACAAAAAACAGTCAATAATATGTCTATAGATATATGAGGATTTGTTGTAGAAAATGGTTATCAAAACGCTACAAGATCTAGACGAGCTATCCAGGGATAGATTGATTGATTACATTGAAGTACTTCATGGGAAGGTTGATTCTGCACAACGAGAATTGGTTGACTCTGTAAGAGAAGAGCTTGATCTGAAGTTTTCATATGATGCTCTAAGAAAAAGATATTTTGCTGCATTACAAGAATTTAGAGTTGTACTTGTAGAATCATTCAATGTAGATTTAGATACAGCTAGATTAGTTGCAAATGAGATTGACAAAGAGTCTGCTTCGCAAGCAGCAACATCACCACCAGGAGGTTGTAGTGGCTGAAGACAAGAACCCACTCTTCGGAAAGACGTGGACAAATCATTCCGTTCATAGCACACATGCAGCAGCACACGAACTTAAAGAGACTCTAGAAAGCGATGAGCTTCAGGTCAAGATTCGACGTACTGCTGACGAGACTTTTCGTGTAAAAACACGCAGCACAGTCGTGGCGAAGGCAAAATCTGTCAAGAATGACAAGGAAAAGCCCAAGACACGAGCCGGTCGTCGCTCTGAAAGGGATCGTAGAAAAAAGAGACAAAATAGCTGAAACGAGTGCAAATCTTCACTACATAGGGTATAATAGATCTGTAGTTAAGGAGGAAACATGGCTCGCAAATCCCGTCAACTTCGTCTCGAGCAGGCCCAGGAACTAGTTGGTCTTTATGAGACAGCAGGTTTTGATGACACGAAGAAGCATCGATTCATTACCGACATGGTATATCGTCTCGGGCGTCGTGACATTACTGGTGGCCAGAAGAAGTTCCTGGACTCTCTGATCGAACAGGGAGCCCCAGAGGTCAAGAATCAGGATCGAGTTACAGAGATCGAGGCAGCTATCGCTGTTGACGGTATGCAGCATCGACGAGAGCCTCTTGAGAGTTTCGCTCGATCACTTCGTGGTGGGTGGGATCTCTCTGAGAAGCAAACGAACTTCCTCAATATTCTTCTAGAAGAAGCAGCCAAGGTTCTTAAGAATGGGAAATATCGTCCTAGTGACGATGCCATCGTCGACCTTCGGATTTCGGTGGCCAAGGTTGCAGCCTCAGGTGGCTGGTATCTCAACCATCGGCCCGGCACTGCTAAGGCATACGACAAGGCCCGGACCTGGCTGACTTGGCTGGATGATGAAGCTATCAGGCAGGAAACCCGCGAGAACGGTGGAAACATCGGCACCGTGGATGAGCCCTTCCTCGATGAGTGGGCAGTCAACAAGCTTCTTGATGCAGCGAAGAAGACGCTCCAAGAGCTGAAGAATCCTACTCATCTTCCCGGTGAGATGCGATACTTCCAGGGACGCGACGTCGCGCTGGTTTCCGGCGAGCCTCGGTTCCACAAGGGAAACGTCATCTACCCGGTCATCGTCAACGGTGAGATGATCGAGACCTACCAGCTTACCAAGCGTCGTACTAGAGTCAACCGATAATTGAACAATTAGTTCGGTACTTAGTAGGATAGAGTATATGCAGTAGGTTAGTGTGACAACAAAATCCAAAAAGAAGTGGTCGAATCCTTCAATACTGAAGAGCATTCCCAGTCCCACAGATAAAGCTTACGAAGTCAAGATACGAAACCCAGAAATCACATTCGAGGGTGTCAAGGGTCAGCCAGATTTTGCGTCTTCGTATATTACGTTCTACCCAAAAGAGAAGGTTATTGAGCTTAAGTCTCTTAAGCAGTATTTTTTCAATTTTAGAAATAAAATTGTGTCTTATGAGCGCCTTATCAATATAGTTTATGACGATCTCATGGAGGTCTACGATCCCGCTCGGTTGCGGGTTGTCATGGTGTTCAACGCACGAGGTGGGATTAGCTCAAAGCTTACAATTGATTCCGATTGGGAGTCTCGTGGGGGCACTGAGGATTACAAGGACGAGTCCGGACGAGAAGATATTTGGACAGCATGATTCAATTACTAGGAAAAATTCCAGACAGTATAACTGTAGCAGTCTCAGGCGGACCAGATTCTATGGCTGCACTAGATTTTCTAAATAACGGAAAGCGCCGTGTGTCTGTACTTTATTTCAATCACATGACAGAACATGGACAAGTTGCTAAAAAGTTTGTTCGCAATTACTGCTTGCAACGAGGTATTGGATGTCTTGATGATAGAATTCGACGAAAGAAAAAAGATAGTGAATCGTGGGAAGAGTTCTGGAGAGCAGAAAGATACGAATATTTTAAGCGACGCTCAGATCGCCCAATTATCACAGCACATCACTTAAATGATGTGGTGGAATGGTGGGTTTATTCATCTTTACACGGAGAAGCGAAAGTCATTCCATACGAGAATCCGGACTATAACATTATTCGTCCTTTCTTACTTACACCAAAGGAAGAGATGGTCAATTGGTGCGAGAGGAAAAATGTGCCGTACTTGTTAGACCCATCTAATGAAGAAAGAAGTCATATGCGAAATGTGATCAGGCATGATATGATGCCCATTATTCTTAGAGTCAACCCTGGCATTGAGAAGGTTCTCCGAAAGAAAGTTCAGCAAGTTTTTGATATGAAGCAAAAGCTTTATAAAACAAAGCCCATAGACGTATCTTTATAATATGAAAGCTTTATCGGCTCCTAGCTCAATTTGGTTAGAGCGTCCGGCTCATAACCGGCAGGTTCCGGGTTCAAGTCCCGGGGGGCCGACCATTTATTTGTTAACATGAGCGCGCACGTCATACATAAATTCGGACCAGACATAAGGAGTTGTTATGTCACGAGAAGAAATAGAAATGATGATTCGAGCCATGGAAGAGCATCTCGACTTAGCTCAAGATGCCAAGTCCCCGGACTTAATTCAAGCCATCGAAGATGCGCTCCAAGTGCTAGAGCAGATGGCATTAGAAGCCTCGTCAGACGACGAAGAGTATTGAGCCCCAGTAGCTCAGTTGGACAGAGCAACGGCCTTCTAAGCCGTGGGTCAGAGGTTCGAATCCTCTCTGGGGTACCATATAACCTTAGGTTCTCGGAGAGAATAAAATGAAAAGAACACTCACATTTGATGATGTGTTGATTGTGCCTCAGTATTCAGATATTCAGAGCAGAAAGCGAGAAGTTGATTTAACAGTCAGACTAGACAGAAATATTAGTGCCAGAATTCCCATAATTTCAAGCCCAATGGACACTGTTACAGAGTCCAATATGGCCGCGGCCATGGATGCTCATGGTGGAATTGGAATCATCCATAGGTACAATTCCATAGATGATCAGTGTAAGCATGTTGAATCCATGCCAGCCGCTTCAGTTGTTGGAGCAGCAATCGGAGTTTCTGGCGACTATATTGAGAGAGCACAATCGCTTGTGCTAGCCGGTACCGATATTCTTTGTGTCGATATCGCCCACGGACACCATGTTTTGATGCGCCAGACACTGAAGACACTTAGAAATATGTTTGGCACTACAGTTCATATTATGGCAGGTAATATTGCCACTTTGCAGGCAGCTGATGATTTATCAGACTGGGGTGCAGATAGTGTTAGGATTGGCATCGGCGGTGGCTCGATATGCTCTACAAGAATTAAAACAGGACACGGCATGCCAACACTGCAGTCTGTTATAGACTGTGCTAGAACTGATAGAGATGTAATTTTAGTTGCAGACGGAGGAATCAGAAACAGCGGTGACATTTGTAAAGCAATTGCTGCGGGAGCAGACTTTGTAATGCTGGGATCGATGTTAGCAGGCACAACAGAAGCACCCGGGGAAAGACTCTGTGATGAAAGATCTGGCAGACATTATAAGTCGTACAGGGGAATGGCATCTGTTGAGGCTCAGATTGACTGGCGAGGACACACTTCTTCAATTGAGGGAGTAGCATCAACAGTTGACTATAAGGGTACTGTGGAGGATGTTTTGTCAGGCATTACTCAGGGTGTACGTTCTGGATTATCATACTCTGGGACAAGAACTATTAGAGAGTTTCAAGCCAAGGCTAAGATGATCCAGATAACGAGCTCAGGGATGGCAGAATCTAAGACACACATTTTTAACTCTTAAGAGCGTGTGGTTATACTTGAATTAATTCGCTTAAGGAGGAATTACAATGGCAAATCCATCAAGTACACCTCAGCTTATAGTCAACGCATTGGTCTCACGCTTTCGAGCACAACGAGACGAGGCACTAGCTGAGCTTTCTGTATTGATTAACACGTCAGTTGGAGTAGGGGAGCACCCGTCGCATGTTTCAGACGCTGTAGAACTTGTACAAAAATTGGCTGAGGCAGAGGAATGTTTGTCGGCATTGGAAAGAAATTTCGTGCCACAGCAGGCCGACGATCAACCGACGTCGGTTGAGTAATGTCAAAGAAAGTCTTAGTAGTCGGCACAGGCACTATCGGTGAACCACTTGTAGGGCTGCTTAGCGACTTTAGAAAAGAGCTTGGTATAGATGAGGTTCTCTTTTACAAGCGTACACCGCTTGTTGATGAGATCTCTAAGGTCAACAGCTTAATTTCTAGAGGTGCTAAACTTGTTGCAACAGATGCTAACATAGCAACACAGTTTGACAAACTGGGTAATGATGTTTCAATGTTGTTTCCGCAATCTCTTGATGAGTCATGTGTGGTTATTGATTGCACGCCTGCAGGAAATCTAAACAAAGCTGAGAAGTATCAGTATGCTGCTTATGCCCCAAACACATTTTTCATAGCACAGGGCAGTGAAAAGGGATTCGGTGTGCCCTATGCGTACAGAATCAATGATGACGTTCTAGCCGATCCAGAGCTTCAATTCGTTCAAGTTGTTAGCTGTAACACACACAATATGGCATGTCTTATAACTTCTTTAGAGACCCTATCTCCTGTTAGAGACAGCGACTTTGTTTGTCTTAGAAGGGCAAATGATGTGAGTCAGGACGAGGGATTTGTGCCCTCGACAACTGTGGGAAAACACGCATCAGGCGTCTACGGCACGCATCACGCGCAAGATGTAAAAGACTTGATGCTAACGTTAGGGAAAAAGTATGACATATTTTCCAGTGCTCTAAAAGTAAATACTCAGTATATGCATACACTTAGATTTAATATTGTATTACAGGGAAATGTAACGTATGACATGGTTGTTGAAGCGTTCGAAAAGAACCCGATGATTGCCATTACACACAAGGAATCAGCAAATAAGATATTCTCTTTTGGCAGAGACCATGGTTATTATGGAAGAATTTTTAATCAGTCTGTAGTGCCAGTTGATTCAATATCAGTTTGTCCCAAATTTGGTGGTATCACACGAGTAACAGGTTTTAGCTTTACTCCTCAAGATGGTAACTCTTTGCTTAGTAGCATAGCGGCTACTGCGCGCGGCGTCCACGGCTTAGACCATAAGGAACATTTGTCATTTGTTGATGATTTACTTTTCCCACGAATTTGATTTGTGCATAATGAATTCGATCGCTGAAGGTGATAGTTATAGACATGCGCAAAGAGCTAATCAGAGAGTGTATTATTATCGGAGGTCGTGCATCAGGAGGTCATGTCCTTGCTAAGACTCGTGATAGGAATTACAGACCCCACCTCGAGATTATACGAGACTTGACAGATGACGGTACTGAAGTGGTTTATATTCATGACAAAGATACAAACTACCTCGAGGGCATGAATTCTCACGGTATTGGAATTGTCAATGCTGCGCTGCTTGTCTCTGAAGACGAAGCTGCAGCAGATAAATTCTGGGGACGAAGAAAGAAAAAGGGACACTCAAACGATGGCCCACGTATTGCTAGAGCTCTGACTTTTCCAAAACTCTCTCAGGTTATCAAGTCATTAGTGGGTTATGATACCGGTCTTAAGGGGCATACTTTTGTTGGCAGCCCAACTTCATTGTATAGCATTGAAATGACTAGTAAGCACAATCCAATTGTGAAGAAGTTAGATCCCGCATCAGGATTTGATATTAGAACAAACCATGGGGAAGAACACTCAGAAGCCGGTTATACACCAAAGGGTTTTCCTGAAGATTATGTGTCGTCCAAGGTAAGAAAAGCCTCAGCGGCCACCGCGGTTGCTGACATCGACGACTTCGAAGATCTCATGCCCGCTATAGCTACACAGCAATTTGAACCAGACAGCAACTATAATACTATGAGAAAAGTTGATGGAAAAGATGGTATGAGAACATCAAGTCAGGTGCTGATGCATTTGGATAAATTACAGCTATTGTGCTACTTAATACCAGGTGAATGTACATTTGAGGGTATTGTTGACAACACTCCTGATGATTATGAACCCGTAATCGAAGTCAAAATTAAGGAATATGACGATGAATAAATTAACTAGAACACATCTAAGAAGGCTTATCTGCGAGGAAATCGTGACATTACTAGATGCAGAAGAGACTGAAGAGATCGAGCCAGTAGAAGATGCATGGGCCGGCGGAGAAAATCTAGAATGTGATATCGACCACTCAGAAGTTTCTGGTGGCGAGCCCGCAACAAAGAATCAAGAGGTTCTTGTTGTTGTTCAAACAGAATCTGACTTGCATAAAATCATGGCAGATATTCTCTCAGAGACAACCCACTAATAGCATTGGGGAAGCCCTGTGTCAGGTAATGAGATGGAATTAATTACGACACATGTGTGTAAGGAATCTAACGTGGGATTCCATGGTAACCTTTTCGGCGGAACAATGCTAGCTTGGTTGGACGAGGCCGGTGCTGCTTATGCATGTCAACTTTGCGATACGCCGCGAATGGTGACAGTATCAATGAGCGAAGTGTTTTTTCGAAAACCCGTCCGCCCAGGACAGATTGTAAAAATATACGGTGAACCCTTCGAAGCGGGAACATCATCAGTAACAATTCAGTTAGAAGCTAGACGACATAGTCCGTACAATGGAACACAACGAGTTGTGTGTTCAACACAGATGAAATTTGTAAGAATTGACGGCGACGGCGAAGCAATTCCGATAACTGAAAAAGCGAAGGCAAAGATTGTTAATGTGCGTGAGACATCATCGTCACATCAGACATAATTATTTTTAGTAATGTATTGCTCTGAGTGGTTTGTCGATGAATGTTCGAAAACGAAAATTTGAAATATATTTACGGCGCCTCATAAGAGAAATCTGTGGCGCCGCCGATGTTAATATTGACGACGCTCTCGCAACTGCACAACTAGCTCACCTCGGTCAAAAAAGAAGATCAGGTGAGGAATACATCGAACATCCCAAGCAAGTTGCAAATATAGTATACCAATACTATCAAGATCCCGTACTGTGTGCTGCTGCTTTGCTTCATGACACATTAGAAGATGCAGTCGCTCAAGGAAATGCAGAAACAGACGAAGAGATGTCTTCTTTCATAGCAGGCTCCTTTGGTGATCCACAGCTGGGTGATGATGTGCTTAGACTTATAAAATCCCTAACACATGAAAAAAATGTACCTTATACAGAGTACCTGTTAGATTTAGCATTGGATCCGAATGCTATTAAGGTAAAATTGGCTGACATGCTGCACAACGCTTCTAGCTCGCCCTCTGAGAAACAATTGGGCAAATACAGGGACGCTTTAGAGACTCTTAGGGGGGCTCACGGAGAGCCACCTGCAGGTATAGATAGCTCACACTGGAAATCCCTTAAAGCAGCTGTTGGATTGAGCGACGTTAGTGAGGTTCTAATGCGTGAGTACAGAAAGACGCTTCGTGAGATAAAAGAAAAAGAGCAAGAGGTCGTAAGAAAACCTCTTGCGCTTTCTTTTCCCGATGATCTAGGGGATATACATCAGCTGATGTCTTCTGCAGGACAGGAGCTCTACATTGTTGGTGGTGCTGTACGTGATTCTCTTATGGGCAAGACACCGAAAGACTATGATGTAGCTACAAACGCTCCGCCAGAAAAAGTTCAGGAGATTCTTTCGAAAGACCCGGATCTTCAAATCAAACCTGTGGGAGAGGCATTCGGTGTAATATTGGTGAAGACGCCGGCGGGAAATGAATACGAGATAGCAACGTTTCGAAAGGACATCGGCAAAGGTCGACGGCCTGATTCTGTCGAGTTTACTGATATCAAGACTGATGTGCAGCGAAGAGATCTTACGATCAATGCTTTGTTTTATGATATGGACTCCGGAGAAGTCGTCGATTACGTCGGTGGTATAGAGGACATTGAGAAGGGGGTCATTCGTGCAGTTGGTGATCCAGCCGAGAGATTTGACGAGGATAAGCTTCGAATACTACGGGCTGTGAGATTCGCAGCTAGAATGGATTCTGATCTAGATCCCGAGACAAAGGAGGCCATCAAGGCAGATAACGAGCTGACTGGAGTGACCCCTGAGCGAATTCGTGATGAGTTCATGAAGGGCATATCGTCTGCAAAAAGTGTCTCAGGTTTCTTTAACATGTTACAAGAGCTGGACCTATACGACCAGATCTTCCCAGGCTTGTCTGTTGATATAACTGAGTCTGATAGCGATTCACCAATTGTTCAGATAGCACTTTTGATATATGACAATGATCCAGAAACCACTGTGAAAGCTCTTAAAGCCATGCGTTACACGAATGAAGAGGCTGACACAATAGGCTTTCTGTTGACCTTCAAGGACATCACTAAGGAGATTGCACCTAAGTTGAAGAAAGCTGTCTCCAGAGTTAAGATAGACCCCTCTGTGATCAAGGATTTTGCTCAAGCAGGAGGCGCGCCAACGATGAAAGTGGTAGATGCGTTCATCAAGTTCTCTTCAGCACCTCCCGCTGCCGACCCGCGTGACTTGATGAGTCAAGGTCTCAAGGGCCCAGATATCGGAACAGCTATGCAAAAAGCTGAGGAAGAAGCGTACGCAGAATTAACGAATGAACAGATATTAAGAGAGGCGATTCTCAGAATCTTAAATGAGGGCACCGAGTTTCATGAGCTAGACTCGCCTCTAGACTATAATCGCGCTAGTAATGTAAAACGTATTGCATATTGTGACACTACAGTTACAGAGCCGACTGACAAGCGAGACGCGTACTTCAAAGAATTTCAAGAGTGGGAATATTATGGTAGTTCGGGACGAAGATTAAAGAATGCTCGGAAGGGTAAGCTCATTCCCGGCGTCTCGAATGTCTGTATCATTGGGTTTCTAGATTATCACAGCCAGGGCAAGTCAGGTGATGGCTCTCAAATGTGGTATATTGATTATATGAAAACTCGTGGAGACTCAACAGGACAAGGCGTTGCTAGCAAGCTGATCGATAACTTTTATGAAACAATTGCAAAGCCAGGTGATAACGTTCATTTTGGTAAGATGATGCGGAAAGAGATTGGACACCTTAAAGATAAGATGGTCGATGCACACCCAGAGATTACAACAATAGGGGCTAAGAATTTCTAATGAGTTTTAGTATAACCGATAATGCAGTCATGAAGGCAAAAGAGATCAGAGGCAAACTCAATATGCCAGAAGATTGGGTGCTGTGTGTAGGACTCACAGGTGGCGGTTGCTCTGGGTTCAAGTACAGTATAGATTTCATGGATCCGCCGGATGATGAGAGTCGATATCGTTCAATTGAAAAGGGAGGACTTCGTATTTTGTGTGATAAGAAGTCGTATATTTTTTTGGTGGGAACAGAGATAGATTACGAGGAGACAATAATGTCTTCCGGATTTACTTTCAACACACCCATGGCCACATCGAAATGCGGATGTGGTGAGTCTGTGGGATTTTAGGAGAAAAGAAGAAAATGGCATATTCAGAGAAAGTTGTGGATCACTATGAGAATCCACGAAATGCAGGATCACTTGATAAAAATGATCCATCGGTCGGCACGGGAATGGTTGGTGCTCCGGAATGCGGCGATGTGATGAAACTTCAGATCAAAGTGAATGATGAAGGTGTAATCGAAGACGCGAAGTTCAAGACATTTGGTTGCGGCTCTGCTATAGCATCCAGTAGTCTGGTCACAGAGTGGATAAAGGGAAGAACTCTTAATGATGCAGTAAGCATAAAAAATGTTGAGATTGTAAAAGAGCTCTCGCTTCCACCTGTAAAGATTCATTGTTCTGTATTAGCAGAGGATGCTATTAAGGCAGCAATCGCAGATTATCGCAGCAAGACAGAAAGACATGACTAAAGAAGAGATCCAAAAAGTCGTTGACGAAGATATAAATCCTGGCCTAGCTATGCATGGAGGTTTTATCTCAATTCATGACTTTGATGAAGAGAACAAATTTTTAAGACTAACGATGGGTGGTGGGTGCCAAGGCTGTGCGTCATCAAAAATGTCTATGGTCTTTGCAGTTGAAAGGCATCTCAGAGAAGTATTTCCAGAAATTGGGGAAATTGAAGACGTGACTGATCATCATGCAGGAATGAATCCGTATTATGGCTAGACTTTTACGCGAGTACATAAGAGCTCTGCTCACCGAAGATCCCATGGGATTCGTTCACGACCTTGCAGCTGCATCCGAAGAGTTCGGCGAAGAAGGTGAGGAGTTCTTTGGAGGCGATCCTGGAGATCGCGGTGGTAAAGCCATTAAGCGTGCATTCAATGCAAACGCAGATCATGCTTGGTTAGCAACTCTTAATACTGTTCATTGGAAAGACCCTTATGTATTAGATCAACTGCAGAATTCTGGTAAAGATGAATTATCAACTTCGATGAGTCTACCAGGGGACGCTCTTTTCCATTCGAGTGGATATGGCTCCGTCGGTCTATGGGTCAAAGGAAGGATAACCCTAGCAACAAATGATCAAGACTCAATGTACTCCGGGGTTGAGAGTGACTATAGACCGAAGACTGATGATACAGAGGAACTCAAAAAATATCTA
>Ga0310123_10001975_pt1 | contig 16566 bp, 19 predicted proteins | sample CB6_AW_1057_MG_FD_203505 | JGI IMG/M metagenome (GOLD analysis project Ga0310123, IMG submission 203505) | Marine microbial communities from Western Arctic Ocean, Canada - CB6_AW_1057 | ecosystem: Environmental > Aquatic > Marine > Oceanic | place: Canada: Western Arctic Ocean | collected... | reverse complement strand
CGCTGACCGGGTTCAGCAGGCGATCGATCAATACGTGAACCCTGGGGTGGCCCAGCATGGCGGGCACGTAACATTGGTCGAGGTGAGGGACAACATCGTCTTCCTCCAGATGGGCGGGGGCTGCCAGGGGTGCGGAATGGCGTCTGTAACCCTGAGCCAGGGGATCGAGAGAATCCTCAGGGAACAGGTGCCGGAGATCGCGGGCATCGAGGACGTAACCAACCACTCGGCGGGCGATAGCCCCTACATCACCGCCGCAAAGTAGCGGGCACTCCAACGGTGGACCGCTCTTGCCAAGGATCCTTCTCCTCTTCGCCCGAACCAGCTATCGAGCCGAGGCTTTTCTCCTAGCGGCCCGCCGCCTCAGCATGGACGTGACGGCGGGTTCGAATCACAGGCAGGTGTTAGCCGATCTCGCTCCAGGCAATCCCTAACAGCCTCGCAACGGTCCGAGATCCTCGCTAAGACGGGCGGCAGGTGTCACATCTGCGGAGGGCCGATTAAGCGGGGTGACGCCTGATGCGCCGACCACCTTCTCGCCCGACGCAGCCCGAGCGAAGAACCTTCCCTTACTGGATTAGCGTGCCACCCGCCCCGTAACCCTACCTATGGGACCCGCGAAGTGTGTGCATCGCGACCGTTTTCGCGCTCCGCCCCCTTGACCGCGTTCTGATATTGCGCATACCGACCGGGAAGAGGCGGAAGCGGTAGTTCAGGCTCCGGACGCCATCTAGCGGAGACTCCCTCCGCGAATCTCCCCAGACATCACAGTTGATTCGAACGCCTCGCACGTCCTGACGCGACGTGCGAGCAGGGCCGAGGTGCGTCCGTCCGCGCCGTCCATGCCGTCCGGTCCTTTCGCAATCCCCCTCACAAGGAGTGGACCCATGAAGCTGCACGACGACGCGCGGAAGGCGTTCGTAATCGTCGAGTTTGAGCCTCAGGATGTCGAGGAGTTCGCCGAGACGTAGCCATGCTTTGCTGGCCCGGAGCGGGTCTCGTTCACGTTCGAGCGCTCGAACGGGGACCTCGTGGACATGGAGCTGGCTGAGTTCGACGGCCCGTCCGCGCTCGAGAACTGCCCACAGAAACCTTTGGCGGCCTCACTCCCAGTCCGGTGAGGACAGGTCATCAACCCAATGGCCGCGACGGCGCCGGGAGGCTGCGACGACCTGAGGCTCGTCACCCTCCAGGCGTTCGATTTTCAACCGCCAGGAGTGTCCGATTTTCAGCCGGCGTTGACAGGCGTTACGTTCAAGGCTGCTCGGATCCAACGAAATCCGGTGCCGGTGGTGCTATCTACTGATTCGTTGTTCTGGGTGACCGCGATTAACGAGCCTACGCCAGACTCCGGTCTCCATCCGGACGGCGACCGTTTCATATTCGCGCAGAACGTCCTGCCGTGGCTGCTGACGGGGATGCCTCTGAGCCAGAGCGATTCATCCTTGTCCAGAACTTCTTCGAGGAACTGAAAGCTCGGGTTCCTGACTAATGCCGAATAACCCGCCGTCACGATAGTTGGCGGCACGAGATGCGATGACTGTGAGTCAGGCCCCCCTGCGCTTCGGGCGTCTTACGTCGCCTCCGCGCACGACCTGCTCGATCTGCCCGAGGATCGTATCGCTCCCGGCCGTGCTCGCGCCGAAGAGACCATCGTGGGAGCTGTCCAACCCCGCCGTTGCTCCGTTCAGGTCGAGCCAGAGGTCGAAGCGCTCAGAAACTCTCAGGACGGAGTAGAACAACCGCGGTCGACGTCCGGCGCCGGACACGAGCACCATCGGCACACCGAGACTCGGTGCCAATGGGAACCTTCGCTCTCATCGGACCAGTACTATAGAGCGCGGTAGGCGAAAAGCAGGAGAGGAAGCGCTCCGCGAAGTTTGAGCTAAAGTTGCTAACCCCCGCGGCAATGAATCAAGTCGATAACCGCCGGCCACGCGTTCGCTCGGGCCAAGGCCCCGAGCAACCGCTGGGTTACACCGTAGATTGGTCGATCGGATGGGCCTGCGGCACATGCTCCTTAGTTTTCGGGCGCTCGTGGCGTGACTAGTCCACGTTATGCGTAATTCATCCTCTTGAGTTGGAGGCCAACTGTCGCTTTGGCGCGTGATTCCGAGTGGCACGACCGTTTCTGTGACTCCGCAAGGTAGCGAGCAGCCACCCCGGTACGGTCACACTTCGGTGACTCACCAGCTCACCGTGGCCAGCACGGGAGGCCAGTCTCGAAAAGTCGAGGTAGCCTTCGACGAGCCAGACTACGTCAATACGTTGCGGGCCGGGAATCACCTTCCCGTGCTTAAGGCTGATGACCGCGCCCGCCTTGCCCTGATCGCCACCCTCCGGTCCATCGACCAAGATCCGACGTTCTTTGAAGGCGATGGCGCACTCAGGCTAAAGCTTGGCTTCGACGAGATTCAGCAGCTCGGACGGGCGGCTCGTCTCTCGAACGAATCCATTCGTAGGTACCTCTCCCGCCGCCTCTACCTGGCCTTGGAAAACGGCACTCTTGACGATTTCGTTGATTTCGACGATGCCGACCTAGCCCTTACAGGAGCCTCACCCGCCGACTTCTTACGAAACCTGCAGGTTCTCGAGCAGGGAGAGTACGTGGAGATGGTGCACACAATGGGAGCGGGCCTAGCCTGCTTTTCGGCGAGGGCTAACGCCAAGCTTCTTCGTGAGGTCGAGAGATATGGCGCCGCGCATGAGGACGTTGAGTCCGCCACAGAATACGAGATGACACTGGCCTCAGTACCTGAGCTAGCATCTCGCGAAGCCGCCATCGTCTTGGAGCGCAGTCGGTACGAAAGGGCGCGCACTCCCGAGGAGTTGACTTCAGTGTTTCGCGCTATCGCTCCTGTGGTCGAGGGGCTTGTTCGAGATTTGTTGAGAGCGGATGGGTGCAAGAAGGAGTTCTCTTCGCTCGGCCCAATGATTGGCGAGATGGTCTCTCGTGGTCTCGGTACCGTTGGGTTACGCGCCCAGCTCAACGCTGTTCTTACTGGTGGGAGGGACATCTCACTGCATGGGGAAGAGCTCCCTACGCCGGTGTTGAGAATTGTCACCGAGACCTGCTTCGGCCTTCTCCCGCAACTCGCGGGGCTGCTGCCTGCGTAGTGTCTCATCGGGCCGCGGACGAACGACGCACAACCCCTGGAGGATCGCGCTGAAGGTCTCGAAGCCGGAGTTGGCCTACCTAGCCGAGGCTTGCGGAGGATCACGCGAGGGCAGTTGCCAGGGAGCAAGAAGAAGCGCCAGGAACGCGCGCATGTGAGAGTGTCGAATGTGGTCGAATGGGTGACGGGCGGCCCATGATGCCGCTAGATTGTGGCTCGTCCATCAACCAGTCCCGAGCGACGCTTAAGCAATGAGCAACACCACAAAGGCGCGCGTCGAGTTTACGGACCTCGCAAGAGAGAAGGTCCTCGGCTTCCTTGAGAGCGTCAGCGACACCAGGCTTGCAGTGCGCATCCACGTCGCGAACCCCAGTCCGCTTGACCCCCGTTACGATATCACGCTGATCGAGCACCATGAGAAGTGCGAAGAAGACGTCGTGTTCGACGACTCCGGGTTCGAGGTTGTGATGGATCCGAGAGCGCAGAGATCCTTGACGGTGCCCGCGGCGATTGGATCGAGGCCCTCCTGGAAAGCGGGTTCAAAGTGGAGAACCCGAACCTGGAGCCGATCGGCTCCAAGCCGCTGGAGGGCCCTCTCGCTGACCGGGTTCAGCAGGCGATCGATCAATACGTGAACCCTGGGGTGGCCCAGCATGGCGGGCACGTAACATTGGTCGAGGTGAGGGACAACATCGTCTTCCTCCAGATGGGCGGGGGCTGCCAGAGGTGCGGAATGGCGTCTGTAACCCTGAGCCAGGGGATCGAGAGAATCCTCAGGGAACAGGTGCCGGAGATCGCGGGCATCCATGACGTAACCAACCACTCGGCGGGCGATAGCCCCTACATCACCGCCGAGAAATAGCAGACACTCCAACGGTGGACCGTTCTTGCCAAGGGTCCTTCTCCTCTTCGCCCGAACCAGCTATCGAGCCGAAGCTTTTCTCCTAGCGGCCCGCCGCCTCGGCGTTTACGTGACGGCGGGTTCGAATCACAGGCAGGTGCTAGCCGATCTCGCTCCAGGCAGCACCCTCTCGGTTGGCGTCAAGGACGTCGACCGATCGACAGCCACGGTCGTGCGGTTCGCCTCCGACTATCCCCTGGCGGCGATCGTGGCGGCGGAGGACGATTTCACGCCGTTGGCGGCAGCGGCATCCGAGGCTCTCGGACTTACGCACCATACGCGCGAGGCTGTCCGCTATGCCCGGGACAAGGCTCTGATGCGGAAGCGACTCTCGGCGGCGGGGGTCTCGTCACCTTGGTTCCACGTGGCTTCACTCCACGACGATCCGGTAGGTGTGGCCTCAAAGACAGTCTTTCCCTGTGTTCTCAAGCCGCTCTCGCTTTCAGCCAGCCGCGGTGTGGTCCGGGCCGATGCGCCCGAGGAGTTCGTCCGCGCCTGGCACCGCATTCGGGGAATTCTCGAGGACATCGATGTCGTTGGGCGAAGCGAAGGCGTGGCGGCCGAGATCCTGATCGAGGCTTACCTGCCAGGACGCGAGGTTGCGGTGGAAGGGATCGTCGCCGGTGGTGAGCTCCTCACCTTGGCCATCCTGGACAAACCGGACCCTATGGAGGGGCCATTCTTCGAGGAGACCATCCTCGTGACTCCTTCGCGTCTCCCGGACGGGGTTCAGGACGACATCGTGTCCTTCGTGCGACGCTGCGCTGGCCACCTGGGCCTCTCTGACGGCCCCATTCACGCTGAGTTGCGTGTGGACGCCGACCAAATCTCGCTGCTCGAGATCGCCCCGCGTTCGATCGGAGGTCGTTGCTCCGCGATCCTCAGGTTCGACCCGGAAGCATCCCTGGAGGAGCTCATACTGCGCCACGCGCTGGGCATGCCGTTTCACGATTTCGTTCGAGAGGGCGGGGCGGCCGGCGTCATGATGTTGCCGATCCCCCGGGGCGGCGTCTTGCGCCAGGTCGGCGGGTTGGAGGCCGCGCTTGAGGTGCCGGGCATCGAGGGACTCGAGATCACGATCACACCAGGCCAGACCATGGTACCCCTGCCCGAGGGCAATCGCTATCTGGGGTTCCTTTTCGCCAGGGCGGAGAAGCCTGATCAGGTAGAGAACGCGCTCCGAGTCGCACACGCTCGAATGGAGGTGGAGGTCGAACCCGCGTGAGGAGGTGGAACTTCTAGCTGGTGTCTGGCAAAGGTCGCAACTAGTGCACGAGATACGGCGATGGTTGCTGCAGGCGACCTACTACCCCTTGGATCGTTGCCCGAGGCGCTGATCCAGCATAGTGCCAGACACGCGGAGCCGAGGAGAACAGCTGGCTCGTGACTTTTCGCAAGACGAGTCAGTCCTCAAGCTCCACCTCGTCACCACGGAGCCGATTCACGGCGAGGGAGAGCGGCAAAGCCGCGACACGGTCGGGCCAGCTATCGGGGTTCCCGGCCACCTCCTGCCGTACCGCGACGCAGTGGGCACGCAGTTCGGCAACGTCGAGCCCGAGGTACGCGGCTGGATAGGCGTCCAGACGCCCCAAGGTTTTCTTGAGCTGAGCCCGCACACCGTGAGCGTTCCTCCGCTCCCAGTGAACCCAGGCGCTGGCATAGAGGATCAGGCCCCGGTAGAAATCGCTCCCACTCCTGCGCCACGCCTCCTCCAAAGCCTCGTGGCTATCCCAGAAGCGACTCGCTCCGTAAAGCTTCAAGAAGCGCCGGAGGGGACCGGAAAGGCGAGCCCCGGTCGCGGCTTCATCTGACATGGAGGTCTACGATCCTGGGCCGAGGACGGGAGGCGCAAGCCGCCCTCCAACAGCAAGACGAACAGCCGACGGCCGGGCGGCACTCATTTGCCTCGTCGCCCGGAAAAGCATGATGGCCCATGGCGCGATCGTCTCTACAAGGACGCGTACTCGGCGAGAGGGTGCCGGGGGCCGACGCGGGCTGTGCACCGTACCGTCCCTGGCATCGTCTAGCTTTCCAATCCTTTTACCGTCGCCACAGAGCCGAACTGACTCTCGGTCGGCTCAGCTCAGCAGAACCACGCTTCAGTCAGATGCGGCGGCCTAGCACTTCGACGGCGGTATCGGTGTTGGTCTACGGTCGGCTGGCCGAAAATGGTAGAAAGGGTGAGCTCCTTGATCCGGTTGAAGGTCGTCGCCGGGTCTTCACCGGAGCTGGTCGCTTCTTCAGCGACTCGCGCGACCTGCCGTTGTAGCATGTCCACACGGGGATCAGGATGCTGCCACGTGTACACGAAATCCTCCTGAACCAGGCTCCCCACGTGGGGTCGGATCTCCGGAATGTCAAGGAGCCATGAGCCTGGAGGCAGAAGGAGCCTGATGGAGTACTGTACAGGATCGAGTTGATAGACCAAATCGTGGTCCTGCACGAACTCGAGCAGCTCCAAATACCCCGACAGCGTTGTCCAAGGCGTGAAAGGCAGCAGCGAGGGGCGAAGCGGTACGTCCACGGCTCGGGTAATCTCCAGGGCAAGGACCACATCATCACGGGTGTGACCCTTGTCGAGATACCGGAGAATACGGTTGTCCACACTCTCCACAGCGGACAGAACGAAGACGCACCCCAGCGCTGCAAGCTCCATGACCGCCTCACGATGCTGGATCAGGTGCTCGATCTTGGCCGTGAAGTCGAAGCTCAGCTCGGGGTGGCGGTCACGCATCTCCCGAGCAATCCCGAGTGAGTGCTTCACACCGTTCAGGAAATCTGGGTCACCAAAGTTGATGTGCTGCGCACCCATTTGCACAAGGTTGTCGATATCCGCGAGCACGACCTCCCGCTGAACTATTCGAAGCCTCCCCTCGTAGACAGCGGGGATCGGGCAGTGGCGGCACCGGTGAGCACAACCGCGGCTCGCTTCAACATGTCCCACGAGCCGGAGCTCTCCCTCGGAGGTCCTCAGGTGGGCATACTTCTCCAGGGGAGGTAGTAAATGTCGCGCCGGGGGGAGAAATTGCTGTCGAGACAGGTCCGGCGAACCACGCAGCTCCGCGAGAGAGACGCCGCCGTGGCGGGGCGGTCCATTTTCCGCCAAGCGGTCGACGTGCTGAGTGAGCGGCGTCTCAAATTCACCGCCGATAACGCTGTCGGCTACGCCGTCGAGGAGGTAGTCCTCGTTAAGAGAAGCGTAGAGCCCGAAGTAGCAGATGTGGCACTGCGGATTCAACCCCCGGACCAGCTCACCGGCTTTGACACCGAGTCGGATCGCCGTGTGCATGGGAGTGGAGATCCCCACAAAGTCGGCTCGGCGGACCTTGGCCTCGTCGAGAACCTCCACGGCGAGGTCCAGGCATTCCACTTGATGGCGGCCTCCAGCGAGTAGGTGAGCGCCAGCGGACGCCACGCCGAACGGCTGATGGCCGAGCTCATAACAGGAGATGAGGAGCACGTTCATTGCCGCGGATGCCTCATGGTGGTACACAATGACCCGCTGCGATCGTCATATTTAGGTAGGCGTCCGACCTAGGGGGACGCCCGGTTAGCTGTAGCCTGCCGGTCCGCGATCCGAGGCGACCTCAGAACCGCCCGATCGAACCAATGCCGTTCCCTCAGGTCCAGATCCGGTCCTTGAAGAAAGCCTGACCGTGCCAGGTCTCGGTTGCCAACCGCTCGAGCACGCCCGCCCGAGCTTGCTCCACACGTGTCAGGCTCGTGTCGAACACGGGCACGTCGGGTCCGATTCCTCCGTTCGCCGCAAGAGCCCGGAACTCGGCGCGCGACAGAGTCCGGATCTCGGTCCCGTCCCGAAACCAAACGGACGCGTGGTCGATCAGCGTGACGCGGAGCTCTCCGCCGAAATCCCTCAGGCGGTTCACGAGTGCGTCGATCGAGCAACCCGAGGGTGCCTCCGCGTCGACGTCCACACCCACGAGCAGGAAGCGGCCTTCGCGCAGCTCCCGGCCCGCCTTCAGGAGCACGCCGTGCGCGGCCCAGGAGGCCAGAAACTCGTCGACCGCCTCCAGGCACGCCCGGGCCTCGACGTCCGTCAAGGTCCGACTCACCGGAAAGACCCAGAGGCGGCCATGGCCCGGCAGCACTTCGAACGGTACTCGCGGCACGTCAGCCCCCTACCGGCTCGGACACCGACTGGCTCGCGACCAGAAGAAGGCCGACCGCGGCGACGTTCATGATGACCTCGATGATGATCGCGGGCCGGACACCACGACGACCAGGCACGCCAGGACGAACAGGAGCCTGACGCCCGGGTCTTGTTCAGCACGCTCGAAGTGTCTCCCTGAGCTGGTGACCAAACGTCCCTGGCTGCAACGGCTAGACCGCACAGTGCTCATCGTAGGCCTGCTTCAGATCCTCGGCGATCTGCTGCGAGAAGCGACCCTGAATCTGCTGTCGCTCGAGCACCCACACCAGCTCTCCGTTCCGGAAGAGCGCGACCGAGGGCGATGAGGGCGGATACCCTACGATGTAGTCGCGGGCTCGCTCGGTGGCGTCCGTGTCCTGGCCGGCGAACATGGTGGCTGAGTACCTCCGGCCGGTTTTCATGCTGAAGGGACATATGGATAGCCGGCCGGGCGGATCCGGCGGAGCAGCCACATACCGAGTTCACGACCAGGAGCGTGGTCCGCTTCTCACCCCCTAGCACCGCGTCCACCTCCTGGCGTGTCCGGAGCTCCTGGAATCCAATAAAGACTTTAACGGGGCATTACCCACATGCTCTAGATCGGTGTCCCTCGATAGCAACCTACCGTATACGGATACTCGATAGTGGCATGGTAATGATAACCAATCGGGATATGAGAGTGCCCGTGGCATTCATCTAGATCGTCATTACTCAGCTCTTTCCCACCGATCCCTTTGTATCCGTAGATCCCGAACCCGTCACGGATATAACCCACCAATCCTGAATGTCCATCCTCCAGAGAAGGCACTCCATCGAGTCTCCATGGAACGAAATGGTAGTGGTAGTCTGACTGTGCCGGATGTCCACCGTACACATCCACAATCTCGTGGGCGAGCGCGTCGTTTCCACGGGCGTCCACTGCATCATAGAACACAACGCCGTTGAGAGTCATACCGATTGGACCAAGAGAGACACAAGATGGGGTCGCAGCTTCAGCAGGATTAAGCTGAAGAGTGAAACTAAAATTATTTTCAGCTGGAATCCCAGGGTTCCTGTCGATAGCAGTGAGGGCCGGATAATCAGTCATCGGCCAGTCTCCGATCTTACCATCGACCGGTAAATTGTTCCCCGAAATCGTGCGATTTGATCCCGATTCTATAACGCTTGAAGTGCCGATAGGTGGGGAGAACGAACCCTCTGGAAGAAATGGTTTCACTAACAGGTTCCACGTGCTGTTAGTCTCATCAATCCAAGTGATTTCACTCCAGTTACTTCCTGGTGCCCCTGGGTTTCCCGCCATGCAGGCATAAAGCTTCCCTCGTTCTGGAGCCAGAGTGGTCAGTTCTGAATCTCCTAAACGAAGCTGGGTACAATTAGGACCCATGTCATCCTTACAGATCTCGGGGTTGATGAAATACTCTGAGAGATCCGCGGAAGCCTGGCTGTCGGAATCCAGGCTGAGGGATTCGCTACATCCGATCATGAACATTAGCAAGATAAGGAGCTGAGTTGCGGACCCAGCATAGCTGGCTCTTTTCAGCAACAGCTTCAGCATAATATCGACTCTATCATAGGGCATATTTGGACTTTCCCGATCACATTTTCGAGATGCTAACCTAGGTTATCTCGTTAAATGAGCCGCAGCAGCAGCCTCACCCCGCAGGACCGTAACTTAGTCTGAGCACCTCATTCTCGTCCCAGCCTTGTCGACACCGGCGATGAGCCGCGACGAGAGCCAGTCTCTCGTGAAGTTCAGCGTCGCACTTCCAGTGAACCGGTTGAACTCGCGGGTTGCTTTGACCTTGGCTAGGTCAGAGAGGATGTGCTCCTGGAAGCCCATTATCCGGGGGCATTCGCCCGGGTTGATGCGGGGCTGACAGAAGCCGTTGCCCCATATCATGTCCGTCTATTCTACGCCCTGGCCCGTGGCTGCATCCATGAACCGCGTATTGCTGTCCACGCAGCCCGCCAAGACGTCGAGAGATAGCAGTTCGTTGAACACGACGGAGACATTTCCCCGCATGCGGAACACCTCATTCGTGTTGTACCAGACGATCCCCTCGTCGTCCTCGTAGGTGGCCGAGAGGAAGTAGCGGATCGCGTCGGAGAGAGGCCGTCGGAGCGTTCGTCGAGTGGTACAACCGCGGTTGGCTCCCCGAACGATGCCGCCACAGAACCCGGCCGGGGTCCGGCCAGGAGCTCACCCGCATGGCGGCCTGAATAGAGACCGGGCGTGTCGGGTGCGAGCGGGCGGGGGCTGAGCCGGACGAGACGCTCGCAGCGCAGGGGACTCAAAGCTGGAAGCGAGCAGTCCGGCGGGGCAACCGCGCGACATTCAGTTCGCCCGGATCCGCGGCCGCCCAAAAAAGGATGGGGGCCGGTCCGGCCTCGACGGCCTGGACCGACCCCCATCCTGGAGTCACATCCTGCCCCGCCGCGTCTGCACGCCGGGACATCCCCCCCTGCCAGGGCTCAGTAGGCCACCGGCCTCTGGTGCTCAGGGCAGCCCGTCGCGCGATCCTCCAGTGTAAAGTTCTCGTTGAGCTCGTATTCGTCGTTCGGCATCAGGAAGCGGACCCCGCCGTAGTAGGGGCTCCCATAACCGATCAGCACCCCTTCGTTTCTGGGGAACCAGAAAATATCCGGGTTCTTGATTTTCGTGTACATGAATCGCCCCTCGGAGAAGAGGGCCCTACGCGTCTCCTCGAAGATCATGTCGCGGATCTGCAGCGCGTTCGACGGATCCGCGTACGTCACCATTGGAAGAGCCCAGCCGTTCTGCGCATTGTCGTACGTCCGCATCTCGTTGACCAGATCGATCGCTCCCTGGCCACCCGCGCCCGCGGCGCGGATGAGCATCATCTCCTTCCAGTTGACCAGCGGGATGTCATCGTCGGCGTTGGGGTACCTGTTGGGGATGTCGACCATGGGTACACTACCCGCGCGGGCGGTAATAAGACGCGTCTGCACCCGGGGGTCCCGGTACGCGTCGGCCTGCTCCTCCGCGGTCGTGTAGGGACCCTCGGTCCGGATCGGGAGCTGATCCGCACGGACGGCCCGACCGTCGGGAAGGATCGCCAGGTTCAGCCACCCCGTGAAGGGGAGCACGGCCGGAAAGGACTGACCGGTCGCCGGGTTCACTGGACCCTCCCACCAATCCATGACGTCGTACATTCTAATATTGACGGTGGCTAACAACCAAATCCGGTTCCGCCGGCCCGCGTCCGTATCCCGGGTTATATAGGCGATGTGTCCCGCCGGCACCTGCGCGGCATCGAGCGCGGCCCCAGAGGCGTCACCCGCCATCCAGCGGACCTGCGCCCGCAGCCCGTAGGCCATGGCCCGAGCGCTCTCGGCGACGCCGTGAGGCAGCGCGAAGTCGCCGGCACTGGCAACCTCGGCGATTGCCTGGGTGAGCCACGTATCGGCTAAGGCGAGGGTCTGGGCCGACGTCATAAGCGAGCCGCCGTCGACGGACGCCTCGCACAGCGACGAGCCCATCCAGCTGAGCGTGGCTCCTGCATAAATCGAGCTGATGGCCAGGAACTTCGCCCGCTCCGGGACATCCTCCACCGACCAGTCGGACACCAGCCTGTCGTGGAGCATGAAGGCGAAGCTTCGGGCCTTCATCATTGGGCCGAATTCGTCGAGGGGGGAGGTCGGCTCGAGCTGGAAGGAGGGGTGGTCGTAACTGCCTGCGGTCAAGGGCTCGCCCACGTCCTCGCGGCCCCAGGATTGAATGACGAATTGGTTATGCGCGTTCTCGAACTGGCCTATAATCGAGTTGATCAGCGACTCGGCCCCAGCCGGATCCTCCAGCGCCTCATCTCCGAGCTGGGCCGGCAGCGAGACATCGAGGATGTCCTCGCAGCCGCCCAGGACGGAGAGCGACACGAAGAGGATCGCAGCGGTGCCCACCCTCCCCCTTCTGCTTGTCCGCACGCGTTGTAGAAAGGCATTCATGATCTAAGTCGTCCTCTCAAATGAGGTGAACTTGTTCGTGATTCGAATTCGTCGTCGCAGAGAGCCGGAGGAGCGGCGGCACGAAGACTCTCACGGACCACGCGCCGCCGCCCTCCATCACTCCTGATCGGTTCAGAAGCTGACGCGCATCTCCGCGGTTAGGCTCGAGAGCGGCCAGGGGTTCATAAAAACGAAACTGCTGCGATCGAGGGTTCCATTCGCCGCGTCGTAGACGTTTGTGCCGGAGAGGGTAGTCTTTTGCCTACGCCAGAGCCACGCGACCTCCCTGGCCGACAGGATCACGGACGCGTTCTCAGCCCCTATCATGCTGGCGAGGGACGCCGGAACTTGGTACCGGACCCCGAGCTCCAGCAGCTTCCAGAAGTCGGCGTCGTAATCTCCGCCGTGGGGATCGTATGCCCTGAGCGCGTCTTGGGCGACGAAGATGGCATTGGTTTGGGTCCGAGTATAAAGGGTGTTCTTGTAGCCGCGCGTCGGCCAATGATTCTGCACACCCATCCTGCCGTACGCGCCGTCGAACAGGGCATGGATCTGGAGGGCATTGTTGAACAGCCTAATCGACGGGGTCACCGCCCACCGGTACGAGGGGAAGTTGTGCCCCCGCAGCATCTCCTCACTGTCCTTTGCGGAGCAGGCGACCAACGGTCCCCCCTCTGCCCTGCCGTATTGCGTGCTCGACCCCAGAGCGACGCCGATGTCACAGCGTCCGTTAACCTCCTCCTGAAACTCGTTTCGGTACGCACCATCAGAGGCAACGAACTCGGCCTCCTTGACTAAGTAGCGCTCCGTGTGGTTCGGATATGGATATCCGATCCTGATGTTCTTCGTGCCCGGGAAATTACCGAGCGTCATGATCTCGTTCATCGTGTAGGAGCCGCTGACACGGAGGTCGAAGGAGAACGCCTGACTCTGGTAGATATCCGAGTTCAAGCTCGCCTCCCAACCCCAGCTGTCGATCTGGCCCAAGTTGCGCTGCATGGCGCCCGAGAATCCGACGGACGGCGGAAGCGGCACGCTCAGGAGGGCGCCCTCGGTGGATTTGTTGTACCAGCTGAACTCGCCCGAGACCCGGTCCTCCAGCATCGCGATATCGAAGCCGACCTCGAGCTCCGTGGACCGTTCCGGGCCCACCTCCGCGTTTCCTGGTTGGCTGGGATCGAGTGCAGTGGTCCCGCTCGGTCCGGTGATCACGCTGTACTGATTCCGGCCGGCGAAGGCGTCCGGCTGGCGTCCCGCCGCGCCCCACGCGCTTCGGAAGCGGAGCGAGTTGATCAGCTCCATGTTCCAGAAGCTCTCGTCGGAAACCGTCCAGGTGGCCGACACCTTCGGATACATCTCCGGCTCGAGGGAGGCACCGAACGCCGAGTTGTCATCGAAGCGGACCGCGCCCGTCAGGAAGATCCGGTTGTTGATGCTCAGCTCCTCCTGGACGTAGAAGCCGATCGACTTGTTTTCGATGAAATTGTAGAGCACGGTGCCCCTGGAGGGCGGGGCCTGGTTGGGCGTCGTCGATAGCGGAGAGGCCAGCCCCGTGGCGATGATCCCGGAGGCGTTATACTCCTTGCGGTTGTACTGAGCGCCCACCGAGGTCGCTGAGCCGATCGCGTTGGTCAAGTCGAACCTAGCGGTGGCGGCCCAGTCGAGGCTCAGGACTTCCGTATTCGGCCGCTGCAGCTGGAGGTACCCGTCCTGACTCTGGGGGTAATAGACGGGCGACCGGGCCGTCTCGATGGGATAATACACCCGATTCTCATCCCACCCCTTGTCGACACCGGCGATCAACCGTGACGAGAGCCAGCCCTTCGTGAAGTTCAGCGTCGAGCTTCCGGTGAACCGGTTGTACTCGCGGGTTGACTCGATCTGGGCGATGTCCGTGGGCTGGTGCTCCTGGAAGCCCAACGTCCGGGGGCATGGGTTGTCCGGGCTGATGCGGGGCCAACAGTAGCCGTTGCCAAAGTGCATGTTCGTCCAGATCCCTCCCTGGCTATGGGCTGGAGACCCGAACCGCGAATTGCCGTCCACGTAGCCCGTGGAGAAGTCGAGCGAGAAGGTTTCGTTGAACACGACGGAGATATTTGCCCGGACGCGGGCTACCTGATTGTTGTCGTAGTAGGTAACCCCCTCGTCGCTATCGTAGTTGCCCGAGAGGAAGTAGCGGATCACGTCGGTGCCGCCCCGGACGCTCACGGTGTAGCTCTGGCTCGGCCCGTTCTGGTACAGGTCGGGGGTGACCCAATCCATAAAGCCATTCGCGATGGAGTAGGTCGCCTCTTCGTACGGGTTGTACGAGAAGAGGCCCTCGGCCTCCGTCCGGCAAACACCCGAGTACGCGCCCACGTTGGAAGCCGGGGCCTTGCACCCCCACTTCGTTCCGAGCCTTCCGGCCGGGTCGCGTACGTAGTTGGCGCCGCCGCGCACCGACATGTCGAACTGGGGCGCACCCGTGGCACCCCGTTTCGTGATGATCTGGATCACCCCCGCCGAGGCCTCGGTCCCGTACAGCGTCGCCGCCGCCGGTCCTTTGATGATCTCGATGCTCTCGATGTCCCCGGGATTGAAGTCGTTGAGGACGTTGGTGCGTCCGTTTGTCTGCCGCGCGCCCGATGGATCTCTGAACGTCAGCGCCATTTGAGGTCCGGCATCGGTGGAGTTGTTGACCCGGACCCCGTCTACGTAGATGAGCGGATTCGAACCCAGGTTGAAGCTTGAGACGCCCCGGATCACGATGGGCGCGCTCGATCCCACCTGTCCGTTACTCATGCCGAACTGAAGGCCGGGAGTGCGGCCCCCCATCAGGTCCTGGATGTTGTTCACTGCCACGGTCTGGGTGATATCGGCTGCCGACACCGAGAGGACTGAGTTCCCGATGGCGCGGCGCTGGGTGCCGCCCGGTGTGCCGGTGACAATGATCTCGTCGAGTCCAAGCGCTTCCTGGGACAGCGCGAAGTCCTGCACTGTGGTCCCGCCCGCGTCCACCGTGACCTCCGCGGTCACGCTGCGGTACCCGATGCGCTCAGCCGTCAGGCTGTGGATGCCGACCGGCACGTTCACGAGCAGGAAGCGCCCGTTCTGCTGGGTGAGGGAGCCAATGCCCGATCCGGCGACGAAGACCTGGACCGAAGCCAGGGGCTGGCCCGAACTCTGGTCGATGACTCGTCCCGTCACCGTCTGCGCGCTCAAACCTGGCAGCGCGACCAGAAAGGCGGCGAAGAGCGCATGTGTAAAACAACGTCTCCAATACATTACTTCCTCCTGTGGTTCTGGGCTGCTGCTGGTGAGCGATCCGAAGGCCCTCAGGACCTCTGACTTCGTTTCCACGTAGATGGCGCCGTTCGCCGATCCCTGGAGCAAGGCCGCGGTGGGTCCAGCCGGGGATCGAACACAAGATGCCGATTGCCAGCGCAAACGAAACTCGCGATGGCCGGCTCTCGTACGGTGGGCCCGATCCGTAAGTGCAACATGGATCGCAACATCCTTGCAGCGGAAACCCTCGGATACCGGCCGAAAATACAGCCTGATAGGCCATACGGCAACCCAAGAATATGCTTGCCCAACTATTCCTTAGCCCTGCGGATAGGACACCCTTTGACTACAGGTATAGAAAGATAGCCCGCAAGAAAACCTCCGACGCCCCCGCCACCCTTCTTGAAGCGGTTCGGTACTTCGCCGAGCTCGACTACCACCTGGGCTGGATCGAGCTCCGCAGAGATGAACAGTCACGAACCCGCAGGTGGCAAGTTGAGCAGTGCCATCTTCTCTTCCTGGGTGCCACGCCAAGGGGAAATTTGGTGTGCCAATGGTGTGCCAAAGCCGCAGAACTAGAGAAAACAGCGACCAACTGGAGAAAACTCACTAATCCCAGAACTTGAAACGCTACATACTTATAGCCCACATCAGTTACCATCACCTAACGGGGCGAAAGAGCCTGATATCCGTCTTGAAAACCGGCTGGCCAAAGCCCTCGTGGATTCGAATCCCACCCCATCTGTTCTTCTTCTCCTACAACAACTTACGCGATTAGGCCTGCCCTCCTGAAAATCGGGGGAGGCCATTTTAGCAACGCCAATGGCAACGTCTTTGACATAGCGCGCTATTGGGATATAAAATAGGCGCATCCCCTGGACGGAGGAGATGCCCCGGAAATGGAGACTACCCTGGTGGGGACCAAGCCCCTGTACGTGCGGTTGCCAGCCGAGCTGCACCGGCGCCTCAAGCTGGCGGGCGTGCGGGCTGAGCGGCCGATGAGCGAGTTGGTTCTGGAGGCCATCGTCCAATACCTCGATCGGGAGAGGCACAGCAATGGCTAAGTCACCTGGCTTGAAGTTGACCCGGTTTCGTAGACACATCCAAACTGCGGGAACGGAGGTGTCCACGCATGTCAAAGAGGAAGGGTCGTATACGGTACGCGCCGGAGT
>Ga0310123_10001973_pt1 | contig 16570 bp, 13 predicted proteins | sample CB6_AW_1057_MG_FD_203505 | JGI IMG/M metagenome (GOLD analysis project Ga0310123, IMG submission 203505) | Marine microbial communities from Western Arctic Ocean, Canada - CB6_AW_1057 | ecosystem: Environmental > Aquatic > Marine > Oceanic | place: Canada: Western Arctic Ocean | collected... | reverse complement strand
TCAGCCTTGCAGACGAGGCCAGCCTGGCGGGCGGCGGCAGTCGTCGCCGCGTCTGCCGCAAACACGTCGCGAGCGATCCGCTCCGCCAGCGTGCTGACGCGCTCAGCTTTTTCTCGGTAGCTCCCCAGCTTCTGATGAAACACGAGCGTGTCGAGTCGCGCGAGCCGATCCTCGAGTTTCCCCCTTCGATCGGCGTCCCAGAAGAACCGCGCGTCCCGAAGCCTCGCCACCAACACCCGCTCAGCGTTGCGCGCGATACGCGACACATTGTCACGCGGCGTGTTTGTCACCGCCAGGAAATGTGGTTTGAGTCGTCCGCTCTTGCCAACGACCGGAAAGTAGTGCTGGTGATGAATCATCGTCGTCTTGAGGACTTCGTCAGGGAGGGTCAAGAACTCGGAGGGAAAGGTACCGGTCACAACCGCGGGATATTCCACGAGGTCAGGGACCTCCTCCAGCAGGGAGCCGTGGTCCGCACCAGCTGCGACCCGGCCTCCGACACGGCCCGCACACCGTTCCAGTTTCTGCGTGATACGGGAGCGACGTGTCTCGCGGTCGATGATGACGTAGCTGGCCGCAAGAGCGCGTGTGTATTCGGCAAACGACCGGACGCGAATCGGCCGACCCGGACCGCCGCGCTTGCTGAAGAACCGGTGTCCATACGTCAGCGCACCAGACGACACCACCGCAACCGTTGCCCCGGATGCCTGGCTGGTTCGGCGCACGGTGAACGGCACAACGGTCGCACCGTGCAGGAACAGAATCCACCGGATCGGACGACCAAACACCAGCTCGCCGCGGCCATCGTCAAGCCATGCATCCCAATGCATCTGTTTCGGAAAGCTCAGAGCCCTCAGCGTCGAGGCCAGCACACCGGGGAGAACCGTTCGAGCCGTCCCGCCTCGCTCACACCGCTGATACCCCAAGTACTCGCCCTTTGGGGTTTGCACCCGCCGCAATTCATCGACAGCGACCCCCTGCTTGCGCGCAAAGCCCAGCGCCGCGGCCGTTGGGTGGCCTTCGGCATCGAACCCCGACCGAACCGGCGGGCCGGTGAGCATTTCTTCGAGATCAGACTGTCGGTTCCCGACCCCGCCGACGTATACGCCGAGCCGCCGCGGCGTGCTGAACGTGCGTATCGGTGCGGTCCACTCCAGCCGAGCCTCACCAAGAAAATGGCCCAGCCGGTCACCCAGCTGACTCGTGAGCGAGGGCAGCCAGCTTGCGGGAATCTCCTCGCACCCGATCTCGATCAGCAGCTCACGAAACGTTATCATCGGCGTCGTTGGCATCCGTCGAGACATACACCCCGGCAATCGCGACCGCGAGCTTCCGAACCCTCAGAATGTAGGCGGTCCGCTCGGTGACGCCAATACTCCCGCTGGCATCGAGGATGTTGAAGATGTGAGAGCACTTGAGACAGTAGTCGAGCGCCGGAAACATGAGCGCCGACCTCAGGAGCTGCTCTGAAAATCCGTAGTATTCGTCGAACAGGTGTCGGTGGAACCTCGAGAAATCGCCCTGCGGCATCTCGACCTGGCCAAAGGCATACTTCGACTGCTCAACCTCCTCTCGATGCCGCACCTCGCCGTAGGTGACGCCCGGTGACCACTCCAAGTCATACACGTTATCTTTCCCTTGCAGGTGCATCGCGATGCGCTCGAGCCCATAGGTCAGCTCCACGGAGACCGGCGCCAGATCAAGCCCTCCAGCCTGCTGAAAGTATGTGAACTGAGTGATCTCGAGTCCGTCGAGTAGCACTTGCCATCCGATACCCCAGGCGCCGAGGGTCGGCGACTCCCAGTTGTCCTCCTCGAACCGCACGTCGTGTCGGGTAGGGTCGATGCCACAGGCCTGCAGGCTCTCGAGATACAGATTCTGCGCGGCATCCGGTGACGGCTTCAGGATGACCTGAAACTGATGATGTTTGAACAGCCGGTTCGGATTCTCCCCGAACCGTCCGTCGGCAGGCCGTCGGGACGGCTGCACATATGCCACATTCCAGTGTCGCGGACCCAGGACGCGAAGAAACGTCTCTGGATGCATGGTACCAGCACCGACCTCGACATCCAGCGGCTGGTGCAGCAAACAGCCATGTGACGCCCAGAATCGCGATAGGGACAGAATTAGATCCTGGAGCGTCATTGCGGGCCCCGAACCGTCGGCCGAGCGTCTGCCGTCCACGCACCAAGCTCGCGCAAGATGCGAACGGACTTGAGCTCCTTCTGCAGATGGGTCTCCAGTAACCGCCCGTGCACCGTCGTGAGTTGGCGGGCCACTTCAGGTGTAAACGCCACGGAACCCATGTCGGTCGCTGGACGCGTGGCCACCGCACGGAGAAACGACAGGGCGTCATTGGTCAGGTCTACCTCGCCGTCTCCGGTTCCACACTCCTGGCACACAAACGCTCCGGAGTCACGCACGATCACCGCCCCACCCCGGTCCAATACTCCCCGACATCGCTGGCAGGTCACCACCGACGGATACACACCTTGCAGTCGCAAGAGCCAGTATTCGAAATAGCGTGCGACCCGCTCGACCGGCACATCATGGGCGATTGCCTCGATGACCGACACTCCGAGCCGATACAGACGCTCACTCGGGTCGCCCTCGAGTGCCCAAACGTCGACCAGTTCCGCGAAGTAGCTCGCATGCCCCAGCGCGTCTCCGCCCTGGCTCGCCAGCGGCGATGCCACCGGATCGACATACGACAGTCTGACCAGGTCGCGGTTCTCGCGCTCAAAGTACTCCAGCCGCGCTCGAGTAAACGGCTCTAGCCCACCGGTAAATCGCGAACGCGTCCGTCGGGCCCCTTTCGCAACCCCGCGGCGCTTGCCTCGATCACTGGTCAGGAAGACAACGATCCGGTCTGCCTCGGCGAGCTTGTAGGTGCGCAGAATCAGCGCGTCGGCCTTATAAAGCGGCATCGTCCAGCCCAAGCCCGAACTATTCTAACGTAGTGGCGTCTTTCGCTTCAGACCCAACGCCTCGAGCCCCGCTCCTGGGCGCGTCATCGAACGTCCTCGTGATATGTGAAGCGTTCACGAGCCAGGGCACGAATCATCAGGTCCATTCTCTAGACCAGATACTCGATGAAGAGCGTCGCCAGACCAAGAAACGCGAAGAACCCAAAGACGTCAGTCAGCGTCGTAATGAACACCGATGACGCCAACGCCGGGTCGATCCGAAGTGCGCGTAACGCAATCGGAATCAACGTGGCAGCCACCGCCGCAATGAGTAAATTGATCACCATGGCGAGGGCCAAGATCCCGCCGAAATACGGATTCCCGACTACCCACCAGGCGAAACACGCCCCGACGAAACCGAGGATCGTCCCGTTACCGATCCCGACCATCGCCTCCTTGACAAGCGCCTTGCGTGAGTTGCTCCAGGTCAGCTCACCGAGTGCGATCCCTCTGACGATCACCGTCAGTGTCTGCGTCGCGGCGTTCCCGCCCATGCTCGCCACAATCGTCATGAAAGCGGCCAGCGCGACGACCTGATCGATCGTCGATTGAAAGAGCCGGACCACGAGCGCCGCGAGGATCGCCGTCACCAGGTTGACCCCCAGCCACGGAAGGCGCTTGCGGAGCGACTCGCGCGCGGAGGTAAAGATGTGTTCGTCGCTCGAGACACCGGCCATCCGGTAGATGTCCTCGGTCGCCTCGTCCTTGATGACATCGATAACGTCATCAACAGTAATGACGCCGACCAACTTGTTCTCGTCGTCGACAACCGGAATCGCCAAGAGGTTGTACGAGGCCACCAACTGCGCTACCTCCTCCTGGTCGGTAGTGACCCGAGCGGTCGTCAAGTCGGCTGTCATGATCCGCTTGAGCGATGTCTCGGGTGACACCAGAAGCAGTCGTCTCAGCGAGATTACGCCAACGAGATGGCGGCGTTCATCCACGACGTACAGATAGAACACCATCTCGACGTCACGTGACTGCTGCAGGGCCGCAATCGCCTCACCCGCCGTCAAGTCCTCGGATAAGGCAAAGACGTCTGGGTTCATGATGCGGCCAGCCGTCTGGTCCGGGTGATCGAGAAGGTGCTGAACCTCATCCGATTCCTTGCGACGCATCACCTCGAGGACCGAGGCGGAAAGGGTGTCGGGAAGGTCGTCAATCACGGCGGCCGCGTCGTCGGACGGCACCTCCTGAAAAAAACGAGCGAGCTCGTCGGCGGGATATTCGACTAGCAGAGGCACACGAACCTCTGGCTCGAGCTCGCTGATGGCTTGCATCGCCAGTCGGCTGTTTCGCTCGAGGAGGGTATCGAATAAGGAGCGACGTTCTCGCGCAGGAAGCTCGCTGAAGACCTCGGCGAGGTCAGCTGGGTGCTGTTTCTGAAGGAGATTCAGCAGGTTGGCAGTCGCACCAATCCGCTGCAGTCGCTTGACTGAATCGAAGACGACATCGATGCGGCGGTGTGGCGGCATACCGACAACCAGCGAGGTCGGCTGACCTCAGAAGCGTCACAGATGAAAACGAGTGATCGTTGTCCCACAGATTCCTTGAGCCTAGAATCTTGACATGTTATCACACGGAAAGAGTGAGCCGCACGCCAATCGCGTGTCCATCAGGAGCGCTTCGTGATGCCAAGCTCGGAGAGAACACGCTCATCATCGCGCCAACCGGCACGAACCCGCACGTGCAGGTCCAGGTAGACACGGGCAGCGAAAAACGCCTCGAGCTCCTGCCTGGCTTCGGTTCCAATCTTCTTGATCAGTGCTCCGCCGCGGCCAATGATAATCCGCTTCTGGGTCTCACGCTCCACCAAGATCGAACAGTAGATCCGAAGAATCGCATCGCCGTCCGGATCTGGCTCATCGAACCGGTCGACAACCACCGCCGTGGAGAACGGAAGCTCAGCTCTCGTGTATCTCAGCACTTTCTCTCGAACGGTCTCGGCAGCCAACACTCGTTCGGGCTGGTCGGTCAGGTAGTCATTCGGATACAGCGGTTCACCCTCGGGCAGCGGCTCCACGATGGCGCGCTCCAACTCCTCCTTCCCGTCCCCCGTCAGCGCCGACACCGGCACAATCGCCACAAAGTGACGCTGTTGGCGATACCAGTCGATGAGTGGCAAGAGCCGGTTCTTCGCGATCAGGTCAATCTTGTTGAGCGCAAGAATCACTGGCACCGTGGTGCCTTCGAGCAGCGTCAATAGGTAGCGATCGCCCGCACCAGTCTTGGTCGACGCGTCAAGAACGACGACGAGGACATCGACCTTTCCGAGTGTGTCCAAGGCGAGCTCGACCATTCGCACGTTCATCCGGTGAAGCGGCCGATGAATCCCAGGAGTATCGACAAAGACGATCTGGCTGGCGATGTCCCCATCAAGATTCTTGACGGCCAGGATCTGATTGCGCGTCGTCTGCGGCTTGTCAGACACGATCGCGAGCTTCGTGCCGATGAGACGATTCAGGAGGGTCGACTTGCCAGCGTTCGGCCGGCCGATGAGGGACACGAACCCAGTCCGCATTACTGACGAGACCCGCTGACCGTCGGCGGCCGGCGCATCCGAACCCGCTGTATTCGCCGGCGCTCGCCTTCAAGTATCTCCACCCGCACGCCGTCGACGTGCAGCTGCTCGCCCGCTCGTGGCACTCGACCCAAGCGTGCCAGGAGGTATCCTCCGACGGTCTCGAACCCCTGTCGTTCAATGTCGATATTTAACCGCTCAGCCACATCGTCGACACTGACGGTCCCGGCGAACACGAAGCTCCCGTCCCCCTCGTCGACAATACGCTCCGATTCCACATCGTATTCATCCCTGATCTCACCGACGATCTCCTCAAGTAGGTCTTCGATCGTCACAAGTCCAGCGGTGCCTCCGTACTCGTCGTGGACGATCGCGCTCTGGACCTGTTGACGCTGAAACTCCTTCAGTAACTCGGCAACGCGCTTCGTTTCTGGCACCACGTAGGCCGGACGTCGCAACCGCTCGATCACCCGATCATCGGGCGCGGTCCCGCTCAAGGCGACCAGGTCCTTGACAAACATAAAGCCGAGAATCTCATCGAGATTCTCCTTGTACACTGGGATCCGCGAGTATTGCTGCTCGGCGAACAGCGCCCGCAGGTTGCCCAGCGTCGCGTTCGACTTGATCGCCACGATATCAGGTCGGGGCGTCATGACTTCGCGCACCAGCGTATCGCCGAACTCGACAACCGACTTCAGGAGCTCCCGCTCCCCGTGCTCGTCGGCGGCGGTGCGCGGTCCGGCTTCGTCGCCATCAGCGCCGTCCTCGCTTCCGCCATTAACCGTGGATGCGTTGGCGACGCGGTCTCGTCCGACACCGTCCAGGAGTCCAATGAGGAGACGAGTCGCCGGGCTGAGGCCTCTCTCGATGGCGTCGAACGACGGTAGCAAGAGTTCGAGCACCCGTTCGGGGTCGCGGCGAACCACAAGGAGGGGCACAACGTGGCCGCACGTCACGATAAACACTATGACACCTGCGAAGACGAGGCCAAGGGCCGCCGGGCTCCGTGGGTTCGTTTCCACCATCACCAACATGGTTGCCACCGCAACCGTCAGTGCCTGCAGCAGTCTGGCTGGAACGAACAAGCGAACGGGATCTTCGAGGTAGCGACCGAGACCGTCCGGACGACCGTGACGCTCTCCTCGCTCGGCATTCAGACGAAGCGGCAATCGCATCAGTGCACTGAAAGCGGCCTGAACGGTTCCCACATACGCGATTAGGCAGGCAAGCAGAAACAGGATCAACGGCGTCATACCAGTTCCTTGATTCCACCCCGGCGGAGCAGACGGCGCTCGAGCCGCTCCATCTGACCGCTGTCTCGCTCGTGGTCGTAGCCTAGGAGATGGAGCAGACCGTGAAGGGCAAGCCGACGCATCTCCGTTTCCACCGGAAGACCGATTGCGTGGGCCTGGCGCCTGGCGACGCCGGTGGCAATCACCACGTCACCGAGAAATCTGGGCCGACGGGGCAAACCCGCCTGAGGGGAGTCGGCTAGAAACGACAGGACGTCGGTGGGCCGGTCGACCCCACGATAGCGATTATTGAGCGCCCGCATCTTGGCATCGCACACGAAGGCAACAGCCAACTCTCCGCGCGCCGTTCCCGGAGCGACCCGCGTCAGCCAACACGTCAGCGCACGGGCAGCCAGGGGCCGCCCTCGTCCATCGGTGGTGACGATCCGAAGCCTCGGTGTCACCGCCACCTCGTGGCCGGCCCGCACACCCACAGACCACACCGACTGCTTCGGAGACGCGACTTACCGCCTGGGTCGTATGTCGTCATGTCACTCGGGGCGTATCGTCGCCATCACCCTGAGGGGGTCGAACCGCTGGCCGGGGATGCCGAGTCCGCTTCGTACGCTCTCACGATCGCCTGCACGAGCGGATGCCGCACGACATCCCGCTCGTCAAAACGTACGAGGGATACTCCTTCGATCGACTGCACGATTCGAATAGCATCAACAAGACCAGACATCCGACCGGTAGGGAGATCGATCTGTGTGATGTCACCCGTCACCACCGCCTTTGAGCCGAATCCGAGACGGGTTAAAAACATCTTCATCTGCTCGGTCGTGGTGTTCTGAGCCTCATCCAGGACTACGAACGCGTCGTTCAAGGTGCGTCCGCGCATAAACGCAATCGGGGCGATCTCGATCACGCCGCGGTCCAGAAATCGGTTGACGCGGTCGCCGTCGAGCATGTCGTAAAGCGCGTCATAGAGCGGTCGAAAGTAGGGGTTGACCTTTTCCTGGAGGTCCCCCGGGAGAAACCCGAGTTTCTCGCCAGCCTCGACGGCCGGCCGCGCCAGAATGATACGACTGACACGCTTCGAGGTGAGAAACGACACGGCCTCGGCCATCGCCAGATACGTCTTACCCGTCCCGGCCGGTCCGACTCCGAACACAATGTCATCGCGTTCGATCGCGTCGAGATATCGGCGCTGGTTGACGCTCTTCGGCTTCACGTGACGTTTACTGGACGCCTGGACCGGATTGCGACCGAAAAAATCCCGGAGGTTGACCTCGGCATCCTGATCGATGAGTTGAGCCGCTCGACGAACGTCGTCCTTCGACAGGCGATATCCGTCCCGAAGCACCTCTGACACCCGACTGATGACCTGCTCAGTTTTTGCCACGTGATGCGCGTCGCCGGTCACCAGTAACTCATGTCCGTCCGTAGTGATCTGCACGTCGAACAGCTTCTCGAGCTGTTTCAAGTTCTCGTCGAAGGAACCGAAGAACGCTTCGATCCCTTTGTCAGGGATGGGGATTCTGGCGAAGGAGGACGTGGTGATAAAAGTGTCTCCAGCTACTCGCGATTGTAACCTCGACCGTGTGGCGAGGGTCAAGTCGTAGGATCCAGGTGGAGTTCCGCCAGCTGTTTCCGGGCGACCTCCGAGGGTGCTCCGGCCATTAAATCGATGGCGTTGGCCGTCTTCGGGAACGCGATCACGTCTCGAATGGACGCCTCGCCAGCCAGGAGCGCCACGATCCGATCGAGCCCCAGAGCAATACCGCCGTGGGGTGGGGTTCCGTGCCTCAGAGCCTCGAGGAAGAAGCCGAACCGAGAAGCCGCCTCTTCATCACTAATCTTGAGCAACCGGAAGATCCGCTGCTGCAGCGGCTGATCGTGAATTCGAATGCTGCCACCACCGATCTCAGTCCCGTTCAGCACCAGGTCATATGCCCGTGCCCGCACACCGCCTGGATCTGTCTCAAGCCGGTCAAGGTCCTCCGCACGTGGCGACGTGAAGGGGTGATGCATTGACATATAGCGCTGTTCGGTGTCGCTCCATTCCATCAACGGGAAATCGACAACCCACAAGAACTCAAACCGTGACTCGTCGAGGAGATGTTCGCGTTCGGCGATCGCGATCCGCAGCCAACCGAAGACACTCGAAACCTCCGCACTCGACCCCGCCGATAGCAGCGTCAGATCATCGGCCTCGGCGTTGACCGACTCGAGCGCCCGGGTGAGCGTCTCGGCGCCGGCCGCCTTCAAGATCGAGCTCTGCACAACTCCATCCGGGGAACGCCGAATCCAAACCAGCCCCTTTGCACCATGCTCGATTGCCTCGTCGACAAGCTGGTCGATCTTGTGACGCGCATACTGACGCCCCACACCCGGCACGACCAGGGCCCGCACGACGCCCCCGTTTGCGATGACATCACGAAATACCTTAAAGGACGACTCGGCGAACACGGCCGAAACGTCTTGAATTTCGAGCGCGCACCGCAGGTCTGGCTTGTCTGTTCCGTAGCGGGACATCGCCTCGTCGAACGGCATCCGCAGAAACGGCCGCGGCATGTCTCGTCCCGCAGCGCCACAAATGGCATGCATCAGCTCTTCGACCACACCGAAGATCAGATCTGGTGTGGTAAAAGACATCTCGATGTCGATCTGCGTGAACTCGGGCTGTCGATCGGCACGTAGATCCTCGTCGCGAAAGCACCGAACGATCTGAAAGTACCGGTCCATACCTGCGATCATCAGGATCTGTTTGAAGATCTGGGGTGACTGGGGTAGCGCGTAGAACTGGCCGGCGTGCACACGGCTCGGCACGAGATAGTCCCGGGCGCCCTCGGGAGTCGATTTGGCCAGCATCGGGGTTTCGATTTCCCAGAACCCGTGACCGTCAAGACACTGCCGCGTCGCCATCGTCACGCGGTGACGCAGGCCGATGTTGTCTCGCATCCGTTGTCGGCGAAGGTCGAGATAGCGATACCGCAACCGCACTTCCTCGGAGACCGGCGACTCCTCGTCGATCTGGAAAGGCGGCGTGACCGCCTGATTCAGCACGGTGATCGCCTGCGCCGCCACCTCGACCTCGCCCGTGGCGATCTTGGTGTTGAGTGTGTCGTCGGACCGCCGCTCGATCGGGCCCTCGACACAGACGACAAACTCGGGACGCAACCGCTTCGCCAGGTCGAGTAAGGCATCATCGTCGCGGGCGACGACCTGGGTGATTCCGTGGCGGTCCCGTATGTCAACAAAGATCAGTGACCCAAGGTCACGAACCTTGTGGACCCATCCCATCAACGTGACGTCGATACCGACATCGACGGCGCGGAGCTCGCCGCAGGTGTGGGTTCGGGTGGGATCATCTTTTCGGTCTGGCACGTGTTGGTTTATCCCTGAGTTGATGGCCCTAGTCTTCTTCGTGGGCCGAACGTAGTCGTTCGGCAATAGCGTCTCTCGAGAGGGTTGACTGCTCCCCGGTTGCCATGTCCTTTACCGTCACCTCGTTGCGCTCGAGCTCGTCGTCACCGACAATCAAGACATGCGCCACGTGTGCGCGGTCGGCGCGTTTCATCTGCGACCGCAGTGACCGCGCCTCGTAGTCCACAAGCACGGTCAGCCCGGCATGGCGGAGATCGCGAGCCAGCACGTGGGTCGGTATCCTGGCCTCGTCACCGACAGCCACCACGAAGGCATCGATGGGACGGGCTTCGGCGCTTCCTGGCGGCATCGCCAGCACGAGCCGCTCGAGTCCAGCCGCAAACCCGATACCCGCCCGGTCCGGACCACCCAGCTGCTTGACGAGGTTGTCATACCGCCCGCCACCGAGCACAGCGCTCTGAGCACCGATCCCGTGACTCAGGATCTCGAACGTCGTCCGCGTGTAATAGTCGAGACCGCGCACCAACCGGTGAGACACGCGATAGTCGAGGGCATAGGCCTCGAGCATGCGTTTGACCGCATCAAAGTGTTCGCGACAGTCGGGACACAGATAATCCTCCGAATGTGGCAACGCATCGATGACCGATTGGTCGGCCGGCACCTTGCAATCGAAAATCCGCAGTGGATTGGTCTGACCTCGTCGCTGACAATCAGTGCACAATTCCTGGATACGGTCGCCGAGCGCGGTAAGAAGCGCTTGGCTGAACGCCGGGCGACACTCCGGACACCCGACGGAGTTGATGAGCAGTTCGGTATCCTCGATGCCCAGCGCACCAACGAACGCCACCGCCATCTCGACCACCTCGGCATCCAGTGATGGGGCCATGATTCCAAACGCTTCGACGTCGAGCTGGTGAAACTGGCGGTACCGCCCCTTCTGGGGACGCTCATACCGAAACATCGGCCCAAGGCTATAGAGTTTAGCGGTGGCCATCGACTGTTCCAGCGAGTGCTGCACGAACGCTCGCACCATGCTGGGTGTGGCTTCGGGACGCATCGTAACCCGTTCGCCACCCTTATCGGTGAAGGTATACATCTCCTTCTGAACGATGTCGGTCGACTCACCGGTACCCTTGGCAAAGAGCTCTTCTCGCTCCAGAACCGGCGTGCGAATTTCCTGATAACCGTACTGACGGCACACACGCTTGGCCGCATCCTCGAGCCGCTGCCACCGCTCGACTTCGCCTGGGACAATGTCGCGAGTACCCCGAACACTCGGAATCATGATCTGAGATAGTCGTTCTTGTAGTCAACGTAGCGGTCTGAGTACCGCTGAATCGACGTGACCTCGTCGTCGGTCAGCGAGCGCCGAACCCGACCGGGACTCCCCACGACCAGAGATCGAGGCGGCACGACCGCCCGCTCGACGAGCGTGGCGCCGGCCGCAACAACTGAATCGGCTCCGATCTGTGCCCCGTTCAAGACGATCGCACCCATACTCACGAGACACCGATTCGCGACCGTGCAACCGACCAACCGTGCAACACGGCCGCGTGCCCGACCGTCACATCGTCGCCGAGGGTCGTCGGACGGGTGCCGCCCATCACGTGCACGACACACCCGTCCTGGATGTTCGTGCGTCGCCCGACACGGATCGTGTTGACGTCACCCCGCAACACAGCGTTCATCCAGACACTGCTGTCGTCGCCGATGACGACGTCACCGATGCCCTGAGCGCTTTGATCGACGAACGCCGTCGGTGCGACGCGCGGATGGACGGGCCGGTACGGCCGAAGCACAAGGAAGATTATACCCGTGAGGGAGATCGGTCATAATCATCCAGGTATGCCCGTGACGCCGACGACAGACGCCCTAGGCCGCTCCCTCCGGAGCCTGCGGGTCTCTGTAACCGACCGCTGCAATCTGCGCTGCCATTACTGCATGCCGGAAACTGACTATGTCTGGCTGCCACGGCAGGACATCCTCAGCTTTGAGGAAGTGAGCACATTGGTCGATACGTTCACCAACCTCGGTGTGGATAGGGTCCGCATTACAGGGGGCGAGCCTCTCCTGCGTAAGGACCTCCCAGACCTCGTCAAACTGCTGGCCGTGAAGACTCCGATCCAGGACCTGGCCTTGACGACCAACGGTGTCCTGCTGACCGGTCAGGCCGAGGCGCTGCGGTCGGCCGGCCTCCGTCGGATCACCGTGAGTCTTGACACGCTCAAGGTTGACCGTTTCCTGGCCTTGACGCGATTCGACGAGCTCGACGCCGTGTTGACTGGTCTCGATCAGGCTGTTCGAATCTGGCCTGGGTCGGTCAAAGTCGATTCCGTCATCATCCGGGGTGTCAACGACGACGAGGTCATCGACCTGCTCGAGCGCGGTCGCGCCGTGGGAGCGGAGGTACGCTTCATCGAGTACATGGATGTCGGAGGCGCCACTCGATGGTCGCTCGATGATGTCGTGTCCCGAGGCGAAATACTTCAGGTCATCGAGACACGGTATGGCGCGGTGTCAGCCGTGGACGAGCAGACATCGGCCCCCGCCGACCGCTACCGTCTCGCGGACGGCACGACCTTCGGCATCATCTCGTCGACGACGGCCCCGTTTTGCCGCTACTGCGACCGCAGCCGCCTGACGGCCGACGGGCTGTGGTATCTCTGCTTGTACGCACACGCAGGAATCGATCTGCGAAGGCCGCTGCGCGACGGTGCGTCAGCTGACGACCTGCAGGCCCTCATTCGCTCGAGGTGGACCGCACGAACCGACCGGGGAGCCGAGACCCGCCTAGCATCGAGCGACCGTCAGCCGCTCATCAGCGTCGAAACGCTCCAGCAGCAGCCGCATCTGGAGATGCACACGCGGGGGGGGTAGGACGGGCCCGCCAGTACCGACCGTCGGCTCACCGACGCGATCGCTTCGCGCGTGGCGCGAACAGCAATCCTGACCAGTCGCGATCGACCGCGCAGATCTTGTAGTCGACAAGACCGCACGTGAGACCGGCGCGTCGAACGTCCGACTCGCTGTGGTCACTGACGAGCGGCGAGGCGCGCTTGGGCCACAGAATCCACAAACGACCAGTCTCATGCCGTCGCGCCATCGAACTGACTCCGGCCATCAGCTCGGCTTTGGACCGGGTGAACCAAAGCGTCAGGTCACGCGTGCCCTGATTGCGGTGCCGGACCGTCACGTCAGAAGGAAGTGTACCCAGAGTCTGTTCGAACGTATCAGGCGCCCGAACTAGCACGACGACGGTCCCCGGCTTGATACCCAGCTTCTTGGGCAGTGCCGTGCCGGAGTAGCCGGCCGACGTGGACCCGGCTCTGGCCGGCGGCGTCATTTTCGCCATCGAGTGTGTACGCATGGTAACCCGATTCGCGTTACGTCAGATCAGGGACGCGGGTCATGGACGTAGGTCTGGCATCTCGCACGCACAAAAAAAGGCCGCTCCGGAGGACATCCCGAGCGGCCCAGAGAGAACCGTGAACGCCGAGGTCAGCTGCCGGTTGCCCGTACCTGCGTGGAACCGATTCTAGACTCTAGCTCACACCCACCATCTTGTCCGAACCTGTCAGGCCCTGAATCTTGACGGTGGCGGGTGCCTCTTCCTTGAGCACGTGCTGGCGATACAGTTGCGCCATCTGATCGTTATACCGCTCGTCTTTTGTCGGAGCACCGGCACCGCCGCCGTTCGCACCCTTCGATGCCGCCCGCGCGGCCAGCTTCTCCTGCCGAGCATTCTTCGCGATCCCCTGCTGGTCGAGATCGGTCTGGGCACCGGCCGCGACCGCCTCGGCATCGAGCACGAGACTGTGATCTGTTGTCCCCAGCTCAACCGCCTTCCCACCGGCAAAGATCTCATGGCGGCCATGCTCCTCGTACCACTGGGTCAACGTGGCTGTCATGTGCATCTTCTCGATGATGTTTCGCCAGCCGATCCCGGTGTTGTAGGCACAGAAGGAGATCTCGCCCTCCTGGGTCGCGTACGGGATGATGCACCGTTCGGTGCGCCGGAAGTCGTAGTTGAACAGATCCTGAAACCACATCCCGGCCACGAACAGGAAATTCCACCGATCGTCCCGACGCATGGCGATGTCATCGTGTGTCCGCTCGCCAGAGACCTTGCCATAGTCATGGCCGGTGGCATTGAAGGTCTTATCGAACTTCTTCATGAGATCGATGAGCTTGAAGTGGGTCGGCGACTGGAACGGGTCGTAGTTCCGCATCAGGGCCAGGGCCATTCCCACAACCGATGACACCCGTCCGCGTGCCGCGTCGTTGACGCTGGCAATGTCTCTCGCCAGACGCTCACCTTGGACGAACGCCGTGAACGGCACCGCTTCCTTGGTCTCTTTGTCAATCATGACCGCCATCCCGATACCACAATTCGGATGGCACCCGCAGTTGATTTGACCCCAATCCTCCTGCGGACCATGCACGAGGTCGGCCCAGTCGGTGAAGGTTCCCATGAACGAGATCGGAAACCAGTCGCGAGTGGGCTCGCCTATACCCGTCTGATTTTTCACGTCGTGCGCCAGATGCGACAACGTGTACCGCTGGGCATGCCGGCGCTCGTCGGTGATCTCCTCGTCACGACCGGTAAACGAAACTGGCTGGAACGACAAAAAGCTGATCTTCTTTGGATTGTCGAGCGCGAACTGTACGACCCGCCCGACCTGCTCATTGTTGATACCGTTGATGATCGTGATCACCGGGACGATGTCGACACCGGCCTCGTGTAAGTGCTCGATCGCCTGCAACTTGACATCGAAGAGATTGCCGACCAGACGATGTGAGTTCGCCGCGTTGCCGACACCGTCGAACTGGAGATAGGCATACCGCAGCCCGGCTTCGGCCGCCGCCTTCGCAAAATCGAGGCTCTTGGCGAACTCGATCCCGTTTGTGGCCGCCTGCACGCTGTTGTACCCAACCTTGCGCGCATAGCGAACGGCGTCGAGGAAATGCGGCGACATCGTCGGCTCGCCACCCGAGAACTGCACCGACATCTGCCGCTTCGGTTTGATCGAGATCGCGTTGTCGAGCAACGTTTTAATGTCATCCCAGTTCAGCTCGTGAACAAACCCGACCTGGTTGGCATCCATGAAGCACGGGTCGCACATCATGTTGCAACGATTCGTCAGGTCGATCGTCAGCACGGAACCGCGACCGTACTTGATCGTGCTGCTGCCATGGTTGTGAAGCTTCTCGTCATTGTGCGCGCGCATATCGCTCCCCGGGAACGTTTCCTCGAGGTGACGGAAGAACTCGGTGTCCATCGCCATCACATCCTCGAAGTGGCCATGGATCGGGCAATCCTTGATCATCTTAATCTTGCCGTCCTCCTCCACGATCTGCGCTTTGATCTCCCCGACTTTCTCATGGAGAAGATCCTTGTAGTCCTTCTTGCCGTCGAGGATCGCTTGTCGCGCTTCCCGAACGCACGTAGGACACAACGAATCGGTCTCGCGGGGCCACCCCAGCGGAGGTTTGACCTTTTCGGCGGACTTCAAGAGGGGCTTGTCGGCCCAATTGGGCGTAAACGAGGGACGCTGCACGATCGTGTTCCATTTGTTGTAGAAGAACCAGGCCCCACCGGCCGCATAGGTCAGACCCTTCTCGACGTATTTCACAGGCTTGTGCATTTTGATTCCCTTGGAAAATTTGATGTCGGATATTGCCACGACGCCCGACACTGCGGTGTCGTCACCGTTCAAGTTCTTTATCGACATTAGGATAGCGATGGTGGAGCGTAAATGCCCGTAAATTCAGTGGTTGGGCAGATCTGTGGGATGAGTGGGACCCAGGCGGAGTGAACGGCACGTCCAGAAACCGCGAATCTGTCACCTCTGACGGTCACGATCACAGATCTACAAGACGGCTGACCTTGAATCCCCACGTCCGAGCTGGCAGTCTAAGGGCAATATGCGATATCAGGCCGCTATCGCGGCCACCGTGGCCGCCGTGCTCATTGCTTCCACACCGCTCGGTTCGGAGCTCCTCTCGGCCGAGTCCTTCGACCAGCGATACAGTGCGTACGCCGAGCTCCTGCGCGCTCACGTCGTCGATGCGCGGGTCGACTACGCTCGGCTCCAGTCGAACCGCGCGACTCTCGACGCGGTCGCCGGCACGTTCGCGAGTGTGACAGCGGGCCAACTGGAGAGTTGGTCGGAAGAGGACCAGATCGCCTTCTGGATCAACGCGTACAATGTGTTCACACTCACAGCGATCGTCGATCACTATCCGATCGTATGGCGGTGGAGGAACCTGTTCACGCTGACACCGTGGAACAGCATCAGGCAGATCCCGGGTGTCTGGAGCGACTTACGCTGGAGTGTGGCCGGTACTGAAAAGACGCTCGACCAGATTGAACACGAGACGCTCCGCACGCAATATCAGGAACCCCGCATCCATGTCGCGATCAACTGCGCCTCGATCAGCTGCCCGCCTCTAGGTACTGAGCC
>Ga0310123_10001972_pt1 | contig 16571 bp, 12 predicted proteins | sample CB6_AW_1057_MG_FD_203505 | JGI IMG/M metagenome (GOLD analysis project Ga0310123, IMG submission 203505) | Marine microbial communities from Western Arctic Ocean, Canada - CB6_AW_1057 | ecosystem: Environmental > Aquatic > Marine > Oceanic | place: Canada: Western Arctic Ocean | collected... | reverse complement strand
GCGTCGGTCGCCAACTGCTGCTCCGACTCGTACATCCGACGCCAGATCATCGTCGCCGCCGCCAGGTCGGGCAACGCCAGCCCGAAGGCCTCGACCACCATCCAGCCGTCGTAGCCCACCTCCTTGAGCGCCGCGAACGACGTGTCCCAATCGACTCCGCCGCTCCCCGGAGTCGAGCGGTCGTTCTCGGAAATGTGTACGTGAGCACACACGTCGATGCACGAGCGGACCGCCGCCGCGATGTCCTTCTCCTCGATGTTGGCGTGAAACGTGTCGTACATCATCCTCAGGTTCGGATGATCGATCTCGCGAACGAATCGCGAACAGTCGGCCGCGCAGTTCAGAAAATACAGCTCGAAGCGGTTCAGGTACTCCAGCACCAGCGTGACCCCCCGCTCAGCGGCATAATCGGCCACCTCACGCAGAGTCTGCTTGCCGTGGTCCCATTCCTCCTGGGTCGGCATCGCACCGGAGAACTCGCCCAGTGCCGAGTGGAACGGGCCGCACAGCATCTCGACTCCAGCCAGCCGACACATGTCCACCGCACTGCACAGCCGCGAAACCGCCTCGGACCGGATAGACGGATCCGGAGAAATCGGATTGGCGTCGGCGGTCGAAACCGTCACCGCCGTCCGCCCCAGGTCCAGCTCATCCAGCTTGCCACCCAATCGCTCGAACGCCGCCGCGTCGTACTCAAAGATCGGAACCTCAACCCCGTCGTAGCCGATCTCCTTGATCTGCTCCAGGATCCCGTCGTGCGACTCGTCGACCGCGGTGGCCCATAACAGCAGGTTCATTCCATACTTCATGATGACTCGGTCCTTTCCTCGATTGACTCATCCACTCGATCGCCGAACTCGACCGGATCCGGTGGCTCCCAGCCCAGCAGCTCTTCGACTCGCGGCTCGACCAGTAGGTGACCCCGCTCGATCACTTCGAGCACACCCTCGGGAAGCGCAGCCAGTTTGATTCGCCGCATCACCTGATTCAAGCGATACAGCAATCGAGACGGATCGACATAATCGGCCAGGAACCGCCGCTCACAAAATTGTCCGATCATCTCGGTGAGTCGACGGGTCGTACCCCCGCGGGCCATGCCGTTGACCGCCCGCTGCACCACCTCCGCATCGACCTGACCCAGCGCGGAGTAGTACTGCTCGAGTCGCCCGGGATCCCGTTCAATCAATATCCCGTCGAGAACCAGCTCGCAGGTGATATGGCCCAGCACGCCGGGTCGGTATTTCGGTCCCTCGGGCAACCGGTCACGAAACTCGACTGCCAGCGTCCCGGAGATCTCCGTGAACGCACGACAGCGATGAAAGTACTGGTCGTCACTGAGATGCTGCAGTGTCCCGGCAGCCACCTCCGCCATCTCCGAACCGCTCCCGTCGGCAAACGGCGACACCAACCGCTGCCGCATTCTCATCCGACGGTCCACCACGCTCAACCAGTCCGGCACCGCCGTACCGGCCAGAAACAAGGGCCGGTCGACAAAGCGAAGTCCGTGTGCAAAGTAATTCACAGTGGCCCCCGTTGCTGTTGCCCGGATCATTGTGGACAATTTGACCTCAGTTGCCACACACCACAGCACACCACAGCACACCGCAGCACACCATCCCTGACTCAAGTCCATCATGCCCGACCAGGACCTCAAGCTGATCGTGCTCGCCCGCGACCAGGGTCCCCGTGTCCAGGACGCGTGGTCAGAACTCTCGGAGTTCCTCGAGCAGCAGCAGGGTGTGGTGGTGGTGGCCGCGGCGGTGACCGAAGACCTGCAGGAGGATCTTCCCGAGGCCGACCTGGTGGTGGTGCTGGGAGGGGACGGAGCAATCCTGCGGGCCTGCCGCCAGCTCGCAGCCACGCAGCGTCCGATCCTCGGAGTCAACCTTGGCCGACTCGGCTTCCTCGCCGATCTCTCCGTCGAACAGTTCCGGAACAACCTGCCGTCCATTCGGGACCGTCAGTACCGGATTATCGAACACCTGATGTTCGAGTGTCATCACGAGATGGCCTCGGGAGAGACCGAGATCATCACCGGGCTCAATGAAGTGGCACTCTCGGCCGGAGCCAGCTTGACCATGCTCGACGTCAGGCTCGAGATCGACGGCGAGGAGGTGACCACCTTCAGCGGCGACGGCGTGATCATCAGCTCCCCGGTCGGCTCAACCGCCCACAGTCTCTCGGCCGGCGGCCCGATCCTCAGGCAGGACCTGCAGGCCTTTGTCGTCACTCCGCTCAACCCACACACGCTCAGCAACCGTCCGTTGGTCGATCGGGCCGATCGGAGGTACACGCTGAGGATGGACGACGCTCCCGAGGGAGTGACTCTGGTCGTCGACGGCCAGATCCGCCGCCCCTTTGTCGCCGGCGATGCGATCCACGTGGTCCGCTCAGAACTCGCCTTCCAATTGGCCCGGATCCCCGGCCACAGTTACTATTCGGCACTGAGAAACAAGCTCGGCTGGAGTGGCCAGGTGAGAGGCCAGGTCCGCTGATTCCCTCTCGATTCGGCTCCCAACGATCCGCCTGATCTGCTAACGTCCCGCGCCGGTTGTTCGCGCGGAGCCCGTTATTGGTCATGCTCTCTCACACTCGTACTCTCGTACCGCTGCTGGTCCTCGCGTCACTGCTGGCCCGTGGAGTGCCCGCAGAAGAGAAACCTCCCCCGAACGCATCAAGCACCTGGACCCTCGCCTTCAAGTTTACAGCCGACCAGACCGTTCACTACCAGGACCACTACGAGAGCACGATCAAGCTGCAGAAGGGCGAGAAGAAGATCCGGATTCTAAACAACCGCGAGAGTCTCAAGCACTACCGGGTGCTTTCGGTCAACATGAAGGGGCAGGCACTGCTCGAAACGGTCATCGACCACGTCAAGATCCACGCCCAGCAGGGGGAGGAACCGGCGATCATGATCGACAGCCGCGACGGCCTCGATGCCTGCCCATCCGACTTTCGACCCCTGTTGGCCACCGTCGGTCGGCCCATCGCACGGAGTCGCTGTTCCACCTCGGGCCAAGTGGTTCGGGTCCTCTCGATCAGCAAGACCTGGCTCAAGGCCAACCCCGGCAACTCGAACCAGTCCCTGGCCAAGTCGTTGCAGAAACAGGGGTTCCTGGTCCCGCTGCCCGACAAACCGGTGGCGATCGGGAGCAGTTGGGACGAGCCCCTGGAAGCCACGATCGCCGACGAGGTGGGCAAACGTCACAAGATCTCGCTGAAGAAGATCTACACGCTGCAGAAGGTCGAAAACGGCCGGGCGACGATTACCTGGAGGACGGCCCGGCTCACACCGATCACCAACCCGCGTCTGTTGGCTCAACTCATCCAGCTCATCTCCACTGGCGAGGTCGTGCTGGACATCGACCGAGGCGTGGTGGTTTCCAAGACCAGCAACATTGACCAGACACTGGTCGGCCCGTTCGGAGCCGACACGCTGATGACGGCTCGGACCAGGCACGAACTTGTGCTCCGCGAGGGGAATTGACTGCGGGGGGGGCATTACTAATATTGCATCGGGTAGCCCGAGCCTGCGCCGGCAGCCGGCTAGCGTGCGATTCGAATAGACTGGTTGTGGCACTCCTCAATGAAACGCAAGCCTCTTTCAGACTCCGTCGCCGCACTCTTGGCCGCCGCGCTGCGGGTGGCGAAGGAGACCGAGGCGGTGGCGATCGTGATGCTGGCCGAGTTGCCCTACGACTTTGTCGAGATCCGTAAGAAGCTGCGTCAACTGCGACTGCTAGTGGCCAGCGACAATCCCGATGTGCAACGGGCCGCCACCGCCGACGAGGTTGACCTGGTCCAACTCGGCTCATCCCCCCGGACCCGGCAGGTGCAGGTCAGCCAGGCACTGATCGAGGCGATTGCCGACGAGTACCTCGAGAGCGGCGATACGATCGTGGCACTCTATTCCGGTTATGAACGAGACGCGATCGATTCGCTCTCGGTCATCAACCTTCGGGATCACCTCGCCCGACTGACCGCCCGCGACCTGCAGCGACTCGAAACCAAGGTCCCCCTCGAAACGCTTCGCTCCGTCGTCGACCTCGCCGTCGAGATCGGTCGCGAGGGCCGTGAGGGGAAGGCGGTGGGGACGATGTTTGTCGTCGGCAGCCACCGCAAGGTTCTGCCGCTCTCACGCGAAGGGGTCCACGATAACTTCCGCGGTTACCCTCAGAAAGAACGCGAACTCCGCAACGCGCGTGTCCGCGAGAGTATCAAGGAGATTGCCCAGCTCGATGGGGCCTTCATTGTCTCCTCCGACGGGGTCGTCCAGTCGGCCGGCCGCATCCTGGTCGCTCCCGCACGCGGCCTGACGCTCTCCAAGGGACTCGGAGCCCGCCACTGGGCCGCCGCCGCAATCACCAAGACCACGCCCGCGGTGGCCATCACCGTCTCGGAATCCAATGGCACCGTGCGGATCTTCCAGGACGGAACTGTGATGCTGAGGATCGAGCCGATGGATCGTGCCATGACCTGGCACGACGTCGAAACCGAACCCGCGCCGGCACCCGGCGACTAGCCGGCAACTTCGAATCCGGCCGATACCCAAGTCGCCGTGTTTGCGGCCAAGACGTCTTGGTGACATGTCGGTGATGTGGTACGTTTCCGGCCACTGGTCGGAACCCACCCGGCGATCGCCGGCGAGACGGTCACGCACCGCTCACCGGCACCGCTGCTTGGCCCATTCGGGAAAGGACTCCCATGCTCCGTGGTCTCACCATCTTCACCGCTCTTCTCGGCGTCATCCTCCTGGGCGTGCTCGTTGCCCTGCAGGTCCAACGCAGCTTCGACGAGGACTCCACCGCGCCAACCGGTATCGAGGCCGGCGAAGAGGATCTCAGCAACGAGGTACTTGACCTCGGCGAATCTGAAACCCTGGGCTCCGAAGAGCCTCTCGGCTCGCTGCAGACCGAGCCCGACCTGACGGTGGACCCGCCACCGACCACGTCGCTGGACGCCGCACCGCCAAGCAGTTCCACCGACTTCGACAGCGTCGTGCCGCCGCCCATCGACAGTCCTCCCCGTTCGCTTCCGGTCGACTCGGCCGCTCTCCCGGCCTCCCGCGACGCAGCCAGCCTTGCCCCCACAGCCTCCGCCAGGTCGCTTCCACCGATAGGCCCCATCGGCACAGATTCGATTCGACCTGTCGAGTCCACCTTCCCCATACCCCCCGCGCTGGAACTGCCCGCCTCAGACGCCGTTTCGACAACTGCCGCTGCGGCCGACGATGGCAGCCCCGGTATCGCCAACGCCCCTCCGTCGACAGTCTCCTCTGCCGCCCCACCGCGAGAGATCAATTCGGCCGCGACGGATGCGGTCGTACCTCCGACCAGCCAATCCGCTCCGCCGGTAATCGACTCGAGAGTCATCGACCTGCCGCAGCCACCGGCACTCTCCGGAAGCGACCTGCCCGAGAGGCCCGCCACGATCACGCCCAATTCAGCCCGACCGGCCCCGGCGACCACTTCGACAGCCGACCCACTGGTCGGCATCGGCACCATTGATCGACAAGCCCCCCAGGGGTTGCAACAGCCGCAGTTGCAGATCACCAAGACTTTTCCGGCAACCGGCGCGATCGGCGAAGCTCTGATCTACACGATCCGGATCCGTAACGCCGGTCTCACAACCGCTCACGACGTGGTACTCGAGGACCCGATTCCGCAAGGCGCCAAGCTGACCGGTACAGTCCCCCAAGCCGAACTCGACTCGGGTCGGCTCAGTTGGTCGCTGGGCGCGATGAAGCCCGGTTCCGAGCATAAGATCATGGTTCGGGTCGTCCCGACCCGTGCCGGCGACCTCGGCAGTACCGCCACCGTTCGTTTCGCCAGCCAGGCGGCCGCAACCACACGAATTGCCGGCCCCGCCACCGCCGGCAACCCGACAACGACGACCCCCGCAGCCACCCCCGCCGCCACCGCGGCAGCCAGCGGGGCAGCGGCGGGCAAGATTGAGCAGACCGGAGTCTCGCTGGATGTCACCGCACCGGCGGAAGCTGAGGTGGGTGATCTGCTCACTCTGAAATTCACGCTCACCAACCACACCACACTGCCCCGCAGCGGGATTGTGCTCCGTAACGAGATCCCCGTACAACTGGGCCACCCGTCCGGCACTGATCTCGAGTACCCTCTGCCGACGCTCGCGGCCGGAGGCATCAAGGTGATCACGCTGCAGGTGACCGCCAAGTCGAAGGGCGAGGCCATCAACCGCGCCACGCTCGCTTCGGGCCAGACGCTGATCGCAAGCGACCAGCACACGATTCGGATCGGAACACCGCAGCCCCTGAAGCTCGAACAATCCGTCCCGGCCCAGGCGTCCGTCGGAACCTCCACCTCGCTCAAGACGGTCATCACCAACACGGCCGCCACCTCCTCCCAGTCCGCCACCGTCCAGCAGACGCTGGCGCCCGGCCTCGATTTCCTCTCCGCCAGCGGCGCCGGACAGTACGACCCGGTCAACGGGCGAATCACCTGGCAACTCCCGTCGCTGCAGCCGGGTGCACGGGCGACGTTTACCACAACTGTTCGCTCCCGACAGATCGGCAAGAAACTCACCAGCCTGGTCCGTCTGACTTCCGGAACCCAGACCCTGGCGACATCGTCAGCGTCGCTGCAGACGGTCGGTTTTCCGGCTCCTTCGATGGACATCGCGGGAGTCCAGGCCCCCGCGGCGACCGGGCGTGCCTTTGACATTACCTATCGGCTCGCCAACCGGGGCACCGCGGCGGTGACCGGCGGGCAACTGCGAATCAGCCTGCCGGCTTCACTGGAGTTGATCAAGGTCACCGGCGGCACCCGTCTGGCTGCTGACAAGTCAGCCAACCTGGTCATCGCTCCCAAGACGGCGACGATCAATGGCGGCGACACCCAGTCGATCGTCGTCACCCTGCGAGCGGCCAATTCCGGGCAGCACCTGTTGCAGTCTTCCTTTGCCTGCCAGGAGCTGAAGCAACCGCTGGCCCGTACCGATGCCATTACGACACTGCCCCGTGTCGTTTCACCGTGATCGAGCCCATGCCCGAGCCGACTCGTGACGTTCTCGAGACGTTCGAAAACCCGTATCCCGATCGTGACTACGTGATCGAGACGGTCTGCCCGGAGTTCACGTCGATGTGTCCCAAGACCGGCCAGCCCGACTTCGGCACACTCTCGATCTCCTACATCGCGGATGCGGCCTGCTACGAGTTGAAGTCACTGAAACTCTACCTCCAGCAGTACCGAAACCACGGTGCGTTCTACGAAAACGTCACCAACCGGATCCTCGACGACCTGGTCTCCGTCACTTCGCCGCGGTGGATGGCAATCGTGGCCGAATTCACTGCTCGGGGTGGTATCACGACGACGGTGACCGCCGAATACGACGCTCCCGGCGGCAACGAAGAGGCGGAGTTGAGCTCCAAGTAGCCCGCCACGGCGCGGCTTGAGGCGCGGCTTGACAGATCCGCGACCGGTCGACTACAAGGATTGGGTCCCATCGAGGGACACTCGCGGCCCCCTTCGTCTAGTGGCCAAGGATTCTGGATTCTCAGTCCAGCGACACGGGTTCAAATCCCGTAGGGGGTAATCGAGCAGGCGGTCGGCACTCTGCCGGCCGCCTGATTTATTGCACACACAGGGGACTGGCTCGACCCCAGCCGCCAGCCGAGGGAATGGCCGTCCCCCGCCGCAGAGCTCCGATCTCCCGGACAGACACATCCGCCTGCGGCGGAAGCCAGTCCTCGGGTCGGTCGTCTATTCGCTTTCCACGGCACGGTCCCAATCTCGACGCACCTGCTGAGCGGTCAGGGGGTTGACCATCGCGGCTGTGGCGATGTGTACCGATTCGGCCCCCGCGTCAAGATACGCCCGGACGTCGGCGGCACTCGAGGCACCGCCCACTCCGACCAACGACAGAGCCAGGCCCTCATCAGCCACCAAACCCGCGAACATCCGCGTCTGGTCCAGCGAGGCTTTCAGGGTCGCCCGGCCGCAAATGCCTCGACGCTGACCGCCAAAGAGCACTTCGCCGTCGGGCATCCGCACGGTGGTCGCCACGCTGTTGGTCATCGCGATGCCATCGACGTGAGCCGAAACGGCACCCAGCAACTCGAGGGCCCGGTCCGGCTCGGGCATGTGGCCTATCTTGATCACGTACGGAAGATCCCCGATCGCCTCGCGGACCCGCTGGGCCACGACCGCCGCATTAGCAGGGGTCTGGTACAACTGGCCGTCGGCGGTGCTGACGTTCGGGCAGCTGAAGTTTGTCTCAACACAATCCGCACCACTCTCGGCAGCCCATCTTGCACATCGCGCGTAATCGTCGGCCGTGTCGTCGATCGTCCAGCCCTCCTGGATCGTCGCCACCACCGAGACACTCAACAGCTTCTGGCTGGGCAACTGCTCACGAGTCCACTCGATGTCACGTCGCCAACTCTCGGGTTCCTGCGAGGGCATCCCAAAGGAGACCGCCCAACTGCCCTGCATCGGTTCGCAACCGGGCACTTCGGTCTCGTCCCCCTTCAACCACCCGGTCTCGACCGGCTGCAGGTTGGGCAGGTCATAGCAGGGCCGCTGACCGCAGCGAACCGTCTTGTAGGTCAGCACGTCGAAGCCCAGGGCCGCGTAATACAGGATCCAGCGGCCGTTGAGCAGTGGTCCGGCAGGCATTCCCAGGGGGGAATCGACCGGCTTCCCGCAGAACGTCCAATCCCCGGCAATCGGCTGCAGTGACACATCCACCACCTCGGGCGGATGATCATAATTCCACCGGTAGCTTCGGTGACGATCGTAGCAACCCAGCCCGGACCCCTCCGATCCGGTCGGGGTCTGCGGGGCAGGGGACGGCGAGGTCGTCATCGTTAGCGACTCAGCAAAGGATGCACGGGCAGGGGGGCCACTTGGGGCCCGCCGTCGGTTCATCCTAGCGAATCCGCGGATCGCCCGCCTTGTCCTTGGCCGAAGCCTTAGTCCCAGACGCAGCCGGCAGGAAATGGATGTATTTGACCACCGACCGTGCGATCTCAGGACGAGCGTAGTAGTAGGGCCAACCATGGTTGGAACCCACCACTTCACTGACATCCAGTTCGAGCACACGCTCGGATCGCTGTCCCATCAGGATGCGGTCCTGGTAGGTGAAACCGACGTTGGCCAGGGCCTTGTTTGAAAGCGGATGACGCAGAGCGTAAATCCGCAGGACGGTATCTCGGTGGTTTCTGAGATTGACAACTGTTTCGGCCACGTCGATCGCTCGACCATACCGCTGGCCGGGATTCAGCCAGTGGTGGTCCATGGCCGCCGCGGCCAGGATCGCACGGATCCGACGCTTGTGTTTGGGACGATCGGCCAACACGTAACCCTGGACCTGCCCGCCACCCAGTGCATGCAGAGCCGAGGAGACCGAACGACATCCGTGGCTGTGCCCGAACAGTGTCACCGGGTGCCCGGCGGGCAGATCGGCGATCAAACGGCCCAGGTACAACCCGACAAACGCGCTGCGGCGGCCCAGCAGCTCGGTGTCGACCTGTGGCAGAGCCGAAAGCACCAGCGGCACGGTGGTCATCGTGAACGGGCCGGTACTCTTCCAGGAAAACAGCACCACGTTCAGCGGTCGGTCGGGCGCGGCCTTGCGGAGCCACTTGGCGGTCATAAACCCGTCGGTGGCGACACTGTTCCAACTCACAAAACTGCCGTGTACCGCCACGCAGATCGGAGCCGCCTTGTGCAACGATGCGTGGAATTCCTTTTCGTTACCCCGCGACGCCGTCCCCTCCTGGTCGTATCGCAGGTACTCAAAACCGGCCCCGTCCTGGACCTTCGCGCCCAACGGGCAGCTTCGAGAACTGATGATCCAGAAGTTGACCGGCAAGTCCTTCGCCGCTTCGTCAGCTGCCCGGGCATGACTGCCGCCAGGCAACTCTGCCAGAAACATCGTCAACACGACTACCAGGGCGCCGGCGCACGAGACGGCTCGCCGCCGTTCCCGTCCCGGACGGATTCCACTCTTCATGATGTCTATCCTTGGCTCGCTACGCTGGCGGTGCCGATCGAGATGCACCTGCGAGCAGGCACCGCCGTTCTCGAGTATCGACCTGCGAAGAGAAAAAACCGTTGCGTTTCCCGCGGGCAACCAGTGGTGCCATCGCTGCAGACACAAGGGGTTGGGCAACCCGGTCCGGTCGCGACAGGTACACCCCCCGCAGCCGGCCGGGTCGTAGCAGTTGTGAGGGTCACTCAAGCAAACTGCGGACGACCACCTCACGAGCCGTCTCGAAACACGGCTGCCAACTGATCTCCGGCGTCCCGTCCCTCAAACAATCCCGCACCGCCGACAGCGTGTTCAGCGCCATGTGCGGGCAGCGATTGCAGGCACAGGTTTCACCGGTCGAGGCCATGATGCCCGGTACCGGAACAAAACTGTGCCGGGGAGCCGACTGCTCCAAGGCGTGGATCATGTTCGCCTCGGTCGCCACCAGGAACGTCGTCGGTGCCTCCACCGATTCCACCTCGCGACGCATCGCCTCGGTCCCACCGATAAAGTCGCTGACCTCCAAAATGTTTTGGGGGCACTCGGGGTGAGAGATCACCACCGCGTCCGGATTATTCCGACGCGCCCGGTTCAAATCCTGCAGGCTGAAGACCTCATGCACCATGCACGAACCTGGCCAGAGGATCATTTCGCGACCTGTCACCTCCTGCAGATACCGCCCCAAGTGACGGTCCGGAACGAAGAGGATTTCCTTGTCCGAGGGCACCTTCTCCTCGATCACCTCCCGAGCATTTCCGCTGGTGACGATCCAGTCGCACAGCGACTTGACCGCCGCCGTGGTGTTGATGTAGGCGACGGTCTGGAAGTCGTGACCCTCGGCCCGCAGCTGGTTCTGCCGAGCCTCCAGCGCCTCGGCCGGACAACTCTCGGCCAACGAACATCCCGCCAGCAGATCCGGCAGCAGCACGGTCTTGTCGGGGTTGAGCATCTTGGCCGTTTCGGCCATGAAGTGAACACCGCTGAAGAGGATGGTTGAGGTCTGCACCCGGGTCGCATCGCGTGCCAGCTTCAGGCTGTCGCCGGTGAAGTCGGCCACATCCTGGACTTCGCCATCCACGTAATAGTGAGCCAGGATCGTCACGTCCCTGTCCCGCTTCAGCGCATCGATCTCGTCCATCAGATCCAGTGGATCCTCATAGACGTCGACCGATTCGACCGCCAGTCCCCGCGACATCGTGCTCGTATCCCGTCGTGTTCTGCCTGAGATCTCTTGGAAAACGCTCTTGCGCCAATTATAGGTGCCTCCCCCTGTCCCAGAAACCGATCGGGTTTGAGAATCCCTGCTTCGGGATGTAAAAATGGTAGTTGTCGACCCGGACTCACTCGAACACCGCCGCTCATGAGCACACACCTGAAGATTCTGGTCATCGGCGCCCACCCCGACGACTGCGACCTCTCGGCCGGCGGCACGGCCGCTCTCTGGCGACAACTGGGCCACTCGGTCACCTTCGTCAGCATGACCGACGGTCGCTCGGGACACCACGAGATCCCCGGCGACCGCCTGGCCAAGATCCGCCGCAAGGAGGCGAATGCCGCCGGAGCCACACTGGGAATCCCCTACCTCGTCCTGGATCACCCCGACGGCAGCCTGGAAGCGACCCTTGAGAATCGCTTCGATCTGATCCGGTTGATCCGGCGCGAGGCACCCGACCTGGTACTAACCCACCGCCCCAACGACTATCACCCCGACCACCGCTACACCGGCACGCTGGTCTGCGATGCCGCCTACATGGTCACTGTTCCCGCCATCGCACCCGACACCCCGGCGTTGGCGGCCAACCCGGTCATTGCGTTTCTCCCCGACGGCTTCACTCGACCCTATCCGTTCACCCCCACGGTTGCCGTCGATGTGGAACCGGTGATCGACCGGGTGGTCGAGATGCTCTGCTGTCACATCAGCCAGTTCTTCGAGTGGCTGCCGCACAACATGTGGCCCGAGGACACCGTGCCCGAAGATGAAGCCGGCAGACATCGCTACGCTCGTGAGAAGTACCAGCAGTGGATCGGCGGGCGAGCCGACCGCCATCGCGACCTGCTGGAACGACAATTCGGAGCAGAGCGAGGAGGAGCGATGAAGTGGATCGAGGCCTTCGAGGGCTGTGAATACGGCGCACCGCTTGATGAGGAGGCCATCGCGAGGCTCTTTCCGTTTGTCGACGTCACCGGGGACCCCGCCTGATGGCTAGCTCGCTCACCGAGTTGCTCGAGACCGACCAGGACGACCTGTTCAGTATTCGCACCTCCGCCCCGGGCCCGACTGGGTCCTTGCCGTTGACCGACGAGATGCTCCGCACCCGGCCCAGCGGAGACATTTTCGGCATGACCCAGAACGCAGGGATGGGCTGGACTCCCGAACAACTGACCCGTCCGCAGTACTTGCTGCTGAGCACGCAGGGGGGGATCCGAGCCGAGGACGGTCAGCCAATTGCCCTGGGTTACCATACCGGTCACTGGGAAGTCGGCCTGTTGATGCAGGCGGCCGCACGGGAGTTCGACCGCCGCGAGTCGATCCCGTTCGCGGCATTTGTCAGCGACCCCTGCGACGGCCGCTCGCAGGGCACCACGGCCATGATGGACAGCCTGCCCTACCGCAACGACGCGGCCATGGTGCTCAACCGCCTGATCCGCTCGCTGCCCACCCGCCGCGGTGTGCTCGGAGTGGCCACCTGCGACAAGGGCTTGCCGGCGATGATGATCGCCCTGGCCTCGCATCACCAACTGCCCACGATCATCGTCCCCGGAGGTGTCACGCTGCCTGTGGACGACGGCGAGGATGCCGGCAAGGTGCAGTCGATCGGAGCCCGGTTCGCTCACGATGAAATCACCCTCGAATACGCCGCCGACGTCGGCTGCCGGGCCTGCGGCTCAGCGGGTGGCGGTTGCCAGTTCTTGGGCACCGCCGCTACCTCGCAGGTCATCGCCGAGGCCCTGGGCCTGTGCCTGCCCCACGCCGCACTCGCCCCCTCGGGACAACCCATCTGGCTCGACACCGCCGTCCGCAGCGCGCGGGCACTGGTCGAATTGGCCGACGCACGCATCAGCGTCTCCGACATCGTCACCCCGCAGGCCATCGACAACGCCATGGTGCTGCACGCCGCCTGCGGCGGTTCGACCAACCTGCTGCTGCACCTGCCGGCCATCGCCTTTGCCGCAGGCCGTACCAGGCCCAGCGTCGAGGACTGGAACCGGGTCAACCGACAGGTGCCCCGGCTGGTCGACGTCCTGCCCAACGGCCCGGTCGGACACCCCACTGTCCAGTTCTTCCTGGCCGGCGGCGTGCCCGAGTTGATGCTGCAGCTGAGGCGGCTCGGACTGCTCAATACCGACGCCTTGACCGTCACCGGCCACACGCTCGGCGAATCACTCGACTGGTGGGAAACATCCCAGCGTCGAACCCGGCTTCGCGAACTGCTCAAGTCCCACGACGGTATCGACCCCGACGACGTGATCCTCGACCCCGATACCGCCCGCAGCCGCGGCCTGACCAGCACGGTCACATTCCCCGTCGGAAATCTCGCACCAGAAGGATCGGTGATCAAGAGCACCGCGATCGATCCCGAAGTGGTCGGGGATGATGGAGTCTACCGCATGAGCGGTCCGGCTCGGGTGTTTACTTCCGAACGTGAAGCGATCGCCGCGATCAAGGGGCAGACCGATCACCCGATCGTCGCCGGCGACGTCGTCGTGCTGATCTGCCGCGGACCGCTGGGTGCGGGGATGGAGGAGATCTACCAGATCACCGCGGCCCTGAAATACCTCAAGTTCGGAAAACAGGTGGCTGTGATCACCGACGCCCGTTTCTCGGGTGTCTCCACCGGAGCCTGCATCGGGCACGTCGGGCCCGAAGCCCTTGCCGGAGGGCCAATCGGTAAGCTGATCGACGGTGACACGCTGAGCATCACCGTCGACACAAACGAACTGGAAGGCCGGATCGACCTGGTCGGTGAAGCAGACGAGCGGTTCGATCCAGACGAGGGCGAACGACGGCTGGCAGCACGCTCACCCCGCCCCGACCTCGCCGCCGACCCCGAACTGCCCCCCGAAACCCGGCTTTGGGCGTTATTGCAGCAACTGGGGGGCGGTACATGGGGTGGCTGTGTTTACGATCCCGACGCATTAGCCCATGCTCTGAAGTGATCCATGTTTCGACATTCACTTCCCATCACCTGCCTGCTGATCTCCGCGCTCGTGTCGAGTGCCTCGGCTAAAGATTCACCGGAAGACCCTGCTGCTCGAGGCTACCGCTGGCTACGGACCCGAGCGTTCCTGCCGGCCGACTTTGACCAGGCCGTCTTCGACCAACTCTGGACCAACTGGAACGAACCACTTCGAAAACAGGCCGCCGACGCCGACCTCACGACCCGACGCCGGATGACACTGGATCGCTACGGCCTGATGCCCGACCCCGGCACCAAGGACCCGACATCGGTTCCCGCCCTGGGCCACGTCGCCGTCGCCGGGAATCGATGGGCGATGAACTGCCTGACCTGCCACGCCGGGCGGGTCGATGGACGGGTGATCCTCGGACTGCCCAACACGCATCTCGACCTGCAGACACTCGTCGAAGATGTCCGCCGTACCAAGATCAGGATGCTCAAGCCCCTGGCACACCTCGACCTCGTCTCCATCACCGTGCCACTCTCCTCAACCCGCGGCACCACCAATTCGGTCGTCTTTGGCATCGTGCTGGGCAACTACCGCGACAAGGACATGGCCGTCCACCTCAACCGCAGACCTCCGAAACTGTTGCATCACGACATGGACGCACCGCCGCTGTGGAACGTCCGTCTCAAGTCGTCGCTGTACTGCGATGCGTTTGCACCCAAGAACCACCGCGTGCTGATGCAGTTCATCCTACTGCCCAACCATGGACCCGATACGCTCACCTCCTGGGAACCGGCCTTTCAGGACATCCTGGCCTGGATCGAATCGCTAAGGCCGCCGAAGTACTCCGGCACGATCGATCACGCCCTGGCCAAGACCGGTCGAGCGATCTTTCGACACAACTGTAGCTCGTGCCACGGCACCTATGGCAAGGACCGCAAGTACCCCGACCGCGTCGTGCCGCTGGAGACGATCGGGACCGATCCCACCCGTCTGCGATCACTGACGACCAAGCACCGTCGCTGGATGCAAACGGGATGGCTGAGCCGGTATGGGAAGGACCCCGTCGTGCTCGAGCCCAAGGGCTACCTCGCTCCGCCGCTGGACGGCATCTGGGCCACCGCCCCCTATCTCCACAACGGCTCGATCCCGACACTCTGGCACCTGCTGCATCCCAAGCAGCGGCCCGCCGTCTGGACCCGCCGCGACGACTCCTTCGACCACAAACGTGTCGGCATCACCGTCGACACACACCTCTCGGTCCCCGAATCGGTGAAGACACCACGCGACCGACGCGGGTATTTCGACACGACGAAACGAGGCAAGAGCGCCGCGGGGCACCTGTTTCCGGACAAGCTGACCAAACCGCAGAAGCGAGCCGTCCTCGAGTTCCTCAAGACACTGTAGGGTGGGTTGAGCCCGCCTTACACGACTCCGCGGACTCGCTCGAGCACCGCCTCGCACAACTCTCGAGCCACCTCCGCGTCGGGAGCCTCGGAGATCACTCGCACGATCGGTTCGGTGTTACTGCCACGTACCTGGACCCAGCGGTCGTCCCAATCAAGTCTCAGGCCATCCCCCTCGGTTACCGTCGCGTCATCAAAGACCGACCGCAGCACCTCGACCGCTGCCGCCACACGCTCGGGAGGGCAGGGCACTTTCTGCTTGACGATCTGATAGACCGGGAACTCGTCAACCCATTCCGAGAGACCCCGGCCGTCGGTGGCCAGCCCTTCGAGCACCAGCGCCATGCCCACGAAGCTGTCGCGGATGCCTCCCACCCGCGGATCAATCACCCCGCCATTCCCCTCGCCACCCAGCACCGCGGCCACCTCGTCCATCTTCGCCACCACGTTGGCCTCACCGACATGAGACCGGTGAAACGAACTGCCCGGGTATCGCTCGACAATGTCAGCCGTCACTCGACTGCTCGACCCGTTGACCACCACCGGGCCCGGAGAACCGGCCAGTACCTGATCGGTCGCCAACGCCATGGTCAACTCCTCGCCGATATAGCGACCCGTCTCGTCGACGATCGCCAGGCGGTCGGCGTCGGGGTCCTGGGCAAACCCCACATCGGCGCGGTGTTCGCGCACCGCCTGGCAGAGTCCGCCGAGGTGCTGCTCGAGAGGCTCAGGCATATGAGCAAACTCACCGTCGGGTGTCCCACCCAGCACGGTCACGTCGCACCCGAGAGACTGCAGCAACTCCGGCCCCAGCACCGCTCCTGATCCGTGGTTGCAGTCGAGCACCACTTTCAGACAATGACCTCGAATCAAATCCCCGTCGACAACCCCCAACACCGCGTCCCGGTGATCCGCCCCGGGATCCTCGATCGGCTCGGCCACTCCACCAGTCACTCCGGCCGGCTCGTTTTCCAGCGAGTCGATCTCTGCGATCAGTTCCGCCCCGACGTGGGCGTTGAAGACCCGACCGGCAGCATC
>Ga0310123_10001971_pt1 | contig 16573 bp, 13 predicted proteins | sample CB6_AW_1057_MG_FD_203505 | JGI IMG/M metagenome (GOLD analysis project Ga0310123, IMG submission 203505) | Marine microbial communities from Western Arctic Ocean, Canada - CB6_AW_1057 | ecosystem: Environmental > Aquatic > Marine > Oceanic | place: Canada: Western Arctic Ocean | collected... | reverse complement strand
CTAACCTACCCGGGCGAAATCAAGATAACGATGGTGCGCGAGTCGCGATTTACGGAAGTGGCGAGATAAAGTTCAGGGTTCCGAGTTCAGGGTCGACGGTTTTTCGGTGGTCTCCCGAAAACCTGATATGGCCTGTGTCGGGTGCAGCGAACTGAGAACGTTTTTTAGACAAGATGAACAGGATTAGCAGGATGCTCCGCATCCCGTTATCATGTCAATCATGTTCATCCTGTCTTACTTTTACTTTTCCCCCTTTACCATCCGACAACTGAGAACCGAGAACCGAGAACTTGATCCGTATTCTTCACATCGGCGATATTGTTGGAAAACCGGGCCGGGTCGCTGTCCGTGACGCGTTGCCTGGTTTAATCCAGCGAGAAAAGCTTGATTTTGTCATCGCCAATGCCGAAAACGCGGCTGGCGGATCGGGCATGACCCCCGAAATTTATCGCGAACTGATGCAGGCTGGCGTCGATTGCGTGACTCTGGGGGATCACATTTATCGCCGACGCGAGATCATGCCGCTGTTGGGCGCTGAGCGGAACATCGTCAAACCGGCCAATTATCCGTCTGATGCGCCTGGGCTTAATCATTGCGTCGTCGATTCCAAAAGCGGAGTCGCCATCGCGGTTATCAGTTTGATGGGACGAGTGTTCATGAAACCAGTTGACTGTCCATGGGCTGCGGTCGATCGGGTCCTCAAATTGATTCCTTCCACGGTCAAGGTAATCTGCGTTGATTTTCATGCGGAGGCGACCAGCGACAAACAATTGATGGGTCGCTATCTCGACGGTCGTGTGACCTCCGTCTTGGGGACCCATACGCATGTGCCGACGGCCGACGAACAAGTCTTTCCCGGTGGCACCGCTTTTCAATGTGATCTAGGGATGACGGGGCCTTACGAAAGCATTCTGGGACGACGGATTGATCGTGTGCTGCTGGCCGCGCGTACGTTCGTGCCCAGCGCCTTTGATGTAGCAACGGAGGATGTCCGATTGTCGGCATCCATCGTGGACGCGGATCAACTGACCGGACGCGCGTCATCCATTCGCCGCATCTGCCTTAAAGAGGACGATGTGCTGGACATAAAATGCACCACGACGTAGTGTCCCTCTCTCTTCTCCGGTAAAAGCGACTCCGCTGCTGGCACAATCTCTCTTGCTGCAATGAGTCGGGTTTGCTACCGTTCGGCGAATTTTATTGTCTCCAACGTACCGTTCTTCTCGTCAACGAACTCTCTCCGCAGATTGCCGATAGTACAATGAAGACTGACTTCATCCAACGTTGCACCCGTTTTTCCCTGTGCCTTTTCACCGTTTTGATGGTCACCACGCTGGTCACCTGTTCCGGTTGCGTCGGCATGATTGCGAATTTGCTGCATGTCGGTATGGGAAACCCCGTCCGGGCCCCCTATGGCGGTCTCGAAGATCGCGAAGTCGCGGTCGTTTGCCTCTCCAACTCGTCTTCCTTTAGGACGGCGACCGCCGCCGCTCAGATTGCTAAATCGCTGGAGAAAAATCTCAGACGCCAAGTGAACGATATCAAGGTCGTCGACCAACAGAAGATCGACGACTGGAGAGATCGAAACGAATGGAACCAGATCGATTACATTGAACTTGGACGCGGGGTCGGCGCCGACATGGTCGTCGCCATCGACTTGGGATCGTTCAGCCTCCACGAGGGGGCGACTTTGTTCAAAGGCCGGTGTGACTTGAAAATCACTGTCTTCGATCTTGTGGACGAGGGAAAGATTGTCTATGACAGCAGACCACCGCAGGTCCAATATCCCCTCAATGCCGGCCAACACGTGGCCGACATCAACGAGCGGGAATTCCGGAACAAGTTCATAGAAGTTGTGGCAACCGAATTGGCACACCACTTTTACGACTACGACTTGATCGAAGACTACGGCCGTGACGCGGACGTCTTGAAATTGTCTGGCGGGTGACCAAATGAACCAACTACAACCGCGGAGGTCCCCGCTTGGGCTTCGGCCTTTCGAGCTTTCTGGCCTCGTCGTCACGCCTTCTCACTTCCTCCGCCGCTGAGGGTGAGGGAGGAGGTGGATCCAAATCGGTGTAGGAATCCTCCCAGCTCCACCCGAGTGGTTGGCTTAATTCACGTTGGGCCAACAGCGACCAGGGCGTATCTGGATGTTCGTCCACGACGCGTTGAAGATATTCCTGCGCCGACATCGCCTCGCTTTCGAGGCGGCCTCCTGTCGATATTTCTTCATCGGCGACGAGGTCGAAAGTGTTGTTGCGCTCGTTTCGCACTTCCAACCCACCTTTGGCTTGGGCCAGCATCGCATCGTAGCCTTCGGTACGTACTTTGGTGGCCAGCACCCGGCCCATGGCCAGGTCGTATCCCGCTTGCCAGCGAGGTCGGGTTTCTTGCGGACGTGCCTTTTCGCCCCCCTTCAATATTTGCTGAAGCTGGGCCAATCGAGGTTCCAGCTTGGCGGCGACTTTTTGCGCCTCCAGCAGCGCTGCCGCAAAACTGGCCTCATCCTGTCGGATGAAATGCGTTTCCGGATATTCCATGGGAGAAACCCACGACATTCTGGCCGCTTCGACCAGCGCAGCGCGATGGGGATAGGTTTTCAACTCTTTCAGATATTGGCGCTCGGAAACGTAATCGGGTCGATAACGGCGCATGATCTCCCGATCAAAAAAGTAGCTGAAGTAAGCGGTGAATGCCACCGATTCACGGCGGCCGATGCGCCGTTGCAGGTCGATTTGCGGATGGACGACGAAATAGATTCCGCCCGTTTCGTAGCAGATGCGGGTAAGGGCAAAAGGGCCAAACCCAGAGTCGATGGCACCCGACAACTTGCTGATTCCCAGCGACGTCAGCCGCAGCCTCTCGAGGTAAAGCGATTCGGGACCCTGCTCGACAATTCCCATTTGCGGCGTCTGATCATAGTCAGGATCGGGATCGACCCATTTCATGAGAGTTTCCAGGCGGCCAAACGGTGCGGGGACCCCCACGACGTAAACTCCCATCCCGAATTGTTGGCAAATCTTGATGGCCGGTTCGAGTTCGTGAGCATCGTTCCCCGCTTCATCCGAGAAGACGATGATCTTGACATTCCACGCCGGTCCGCTGGAACCTGTCTTCGGTCGCCGATACCTCCGACACTCTTCAGCCACCATACGAATCGTCGAAAGCACATTTTCAGTTCCGCTATCATCTTGCTGGATGTCCTCAATCGCCTTCATCAATTCTTCGACGTCCGACGTAGGTCGCTTGATCATCCAAGTAGCCGTCTCTCCAAAAGCGACGACGGTTGACTTCAATCGGGGCTGTTCGTCGTCCCTCAGCGTGTATCGGCCTCCGGATTGGACCACTCCCAGTTCATCGTAAACACGGGCCATGCGTTTCCGGATCGCCTCGCGCTGGCGGTTCAGGCTGCCCGATTGATCGAACAGCCAGGCCACGACGGTGGGGCGTTCGTCCATCGACAACATGATCTCATGGGTCAAGCGATCGATCGCCCCCACGGCTCCCTTGGTGCCGACGCCCACATCGCCTTTGACCTGCATCGTGTTGCTGAAATCCAAAGCCGTCGCGAACTCCACGGGATCACGTTGTTCGATCTGCGCCACGTCCGCTGAGGGGACATCGAGCGCCGGCACGTCGGGCAGTTCGCTCGTGGTCGCTGCCAACGAAGCCGCCATCTGCGCGCCGTGACGGCTGAGTGCTCCAATTTCCTCGTGAGCTTGTTCGTCGAAGCGGAATTCTTCGGTCACCAAATCCGGCTCTTCGACGTGCGGAGACGCGACCAGTTTGAGCGTCCGCTGGTGGGGATCGCTATAGATGGTGACGGCGCCGACAATAAACAACACCGCCAGATGCAACACAAAACTGACCAGCCACGCCGACGAATCGGCGTCGAAGGGATTTTCGTCATCCCCCGTTCTCAGCTGCCACCACTGGCGAAGTGTGTTCATCAAGCGCATAAGTGGACTTCCCCGATTCCGTCCCAAAGATCATTCTATCAGGTTAGGATCGTTCGAGAAATAACTGTCCGCTGTACCCTCGCCCCCCCTGGGGAGAGGGCAGGGTGAGGGGATTAAGAATATGCCAGTTATTTCTCGAACGATCCTTACCCGGCTTGGCAAAATCCAAGCTCATTTTAGCCTAACCCGGTGTTACAGGCGAAGTCCAGCAACAGACACTTGGTTTCGTTGACGATCGGTCACACCCTATCTAGGATTGAGACAGGGCTCGATTGCGTCATTCGTGGCAAGAATGCCGGCGGATGTAATGCGTCCAACAAGTTGGAGCTATTAACTTGATGAATCCCACCTTGCTTCTCACACGATTTCGTTGCCTACCGCGTTGGTGCTCGCGCGCCCCGCTTCTGTTGGCGATCACGGTTGTCATGATCGTGTCGCCAAGCTTAGGAATAGCGGCCCAGGCAAAACCGAAAAAATCGGCAACCGTCGACGATATCTCGCGGACAACCAAGGATGGGCTGAAGTTATACTTCCGTTACTACCCAGGATCCAAAGGTAAAAAAACGGTTCCGATCATCCTGCTGCATGCTTGGGACCAGCAAGGCCGCGACCTGGAAGGTTTGGCGAAGTTCCTACAAGACCCGGAGCACGAGCAAGGCGGCCATGCGGTCGTTGTCCCCGACCTTCGAGGCCACGGCCGCAGTACGACGATTTCCTCGTCCGACGACTCAGGCAAGGAGGTCAAGCTGGATCCGAAAAAAATGAAGGCGCGCGATTTGGAGGCGATGGTCGTCTTCGACATGGAGACCATCAAAAACTTCTTGATCCAAAAAAACAACGACGCTGAGTTGAACATCGACCAACTCTGCATCGTCGCAATAGAAGAATCCTGTTTGGTTGGTCTCAACTGGTGTTTGCAAGATTGGAATTGGCCGCAACTGGCCGGCTACAAGCAAGGTCGCGACGTCAAAGCGTTCGTGTTGGTATCACCGGTGTCGTCTTTTCGTGGCTTCACGGCCAGAAATGCTTTACGTCATCCGATCGTGGTCGGCAAGTTGTCGGCCATGATTTTCTACGGCCAGCAAGATCGCAAGGCGAAAAAGGGTGCCACACTGATTTACAACCGGCTCAAGAAAGCCCACAAGACGGACTTCGAAGACAAACAAGAAAGGATGGAAAAGCTAGATCTATTCGAACGCCCGCTGCCCACGACGCTGCAGGGTAATAAGCTCCTGTCGGCCAAAAGTTTGCACGTTGCCTCGCAGATTGCTCTGTTTATCGATCTACGGTTGGATCAAAAATCCGAGGATTATCCTTGGGCCAAGCGCAAGAGCCCACTTTCGGATCGCTGAGAATCGCCGAAATTCTTGAGCACTGCCGCCAGCGCTGCGATCAGCACCATCCATGAGGACCAGGCCGGTCCTATCAAAAGTACCACCAGACACAGAACCGAGGAACAGGCTGAAACTGCCTGAGCTAAAGGAAAAGCTGCCGCCCGCGTTGATGCCCAGAGTCGTCGTGCTGAAACTACCGCCATCGACGGTAAGCGAGCCGCTGGACTGAATCGTCGTACCACCACCCACGATTAGCGTCTTGTCGGCGAGAATCTCAACCGTCGCCCCAATAGTGTTCGGCGCGCGATGTGCGTTAGGGATGGCGTATCGTTCGGTGCCGTTGTTGCACGGTATTGCCCCGACATGAAGACCCCCACGAGCTGCGTGAGCCGCCATGGCTCAGGACTAAGTCTAACAAACGGAGAAGCGATGAAAGGAGGGCAAATGAAACGCTGAAACCTACCTGTGCGAGTCCGTACTCGTACAGAACACTCTGCTCGAACTCGCCGATCACGGCGGGGTATGTAGCTAGTGTCGCTCCGCCGGGAGGTCCGGAGAAGGAGCTCAAACTCTTTTTGAGCCTCGAGAAGACAAAGATCCGAAGCTACGGGAGCGGTTACGAGTTCCTAGGCTTCCGACTCTCGTCCCACTCCAGACGAATGCGCGACAAGTCCGTGCAGAAATTCAAGGCGAAGATTCGGGAATTAACCGTTAGATGCCATAATTTGGACCGGAAAGCCATCGAGAGGCTTAACCAGGTTATCAGGGGGACGGCGAATTACTTCACCCCAGCATTCTCGACTTGTCGCTGGTTATTCCAGAAGCTCGATTCGTGGATACGCATGCGGTTACGCAGCATGAAGTTGAAGCGAAAGAACTATGATGACAACCGAAGGTTACGGGTGACTTACTGTCGCCATGAACTTGGATTGCTGACACTGGAAGAGTTCTGCACGTACCGAGATCGCCATGGACAAGCACAACGCGTGACTCCTCGACGAGGGGCAACTTCAGTTGGGGTCGCCCGGTGAAGACCTTCACGCCGGTAAATATGGGGAATTGACCCCATTGCGACAACGGGGAGGCGGTGGCTGGCAACCCCAGCCACTGCTTTACCCACTTGCTCGTGCGGCGAATCAGGTCCATAGCTAAAAACGGCGACACACTTGTCTTAAGACCCCCGCGAGCTTGCTCGTGGGTGAATCAGGTCCTCGGTCTCCAACGGCAACGGTAGTACACTGACTCGAAGGCCGAGATGAAGAAGCTAATTTGGTTCACACGGCTCTTTGGCGTTGCTAGGCGTCATGTAGCTGAGGACCTCGCTCACCGCACGAGCAAGCTCGCGGGGGTCGATGAAGTTCGAACGCGGTTGCCTTAGCTGCCGACCTCGTTCACCACATGAGCAAGCTCAAGGGGGTCGCCCAAGGGACCGAAGCACTTGGCAATTTTCGTGCCGAACAGTATTGCCGTCGCCCCCAACAATTCTGCGCCGGATCCGATTTCGTAAGATCTGCGAAACCGCTGATCGTCGCGGATGTGGCCAGGACCACATTCCGAAACGTCGATGGATTGTTGTTCAAGTCAAACGAGCCGTTGGAGACTTGGATGCTGTCCAACACCAAACCGTTCCCTTGAATCAATCCCGGCGCCGTCTGTTTAAGGTCGCCGCCACGGATCGTAATGTCGGTCATGTCGGCGGTCGCCACTGGCACGTGCCTCGAAAGGTCCATTTCCTCGAACGTTTCGCAACAGTAGAGAGCAGTAGAGATTTCTCAAGCAGCGTTTAGCGATAAAACACGGCTGTGACACTTTTGTCAATAAATCGCGAAGGATATGTCAGAGTCCGCGGTCAAAACTGCTGTTTCACGGAGCACTGAGAAAAGCAAACTCTGCTTTTTCGTCTGTTTCGTGTGTTTCGTGGTTCTAATACTTCAGTTAGACCCGATCACCGATCCATCGCTGGAATTCGAATCTTCACGCCCAATGGCAGAATGTCGGGGCGATCTAACACGTCTCGATTTTCCTCGTAAAGAACATCGGCGTGGTAAGCCTCTCCATAATGCCGCCGAGAAATTCGTTCGAGCGTGTCTCCATCGACAATTTCATGCGTCACTGCATCTGGTGAAGCTGACTTACGGCCAGTGGAAACACCATCCACGTCACTGAGCATGAGCGGCCGATAGGAGTCGTCGAGTTGCGCTAAAGAAGCTATATCGCGGCGCCTATTTGATTGCCCGTCCCCGCCGGGTTGGCGTCCTTGATCCTCCACGTAATGCGCCGTGGCAGTGCGGCGTCCGTTGGCCTGGCTCGCAGCTTCACCTTCACCGGAAATGGCGAGAACCGGTACCACGCTTCGCCGCAGCACCAACGGCTGGAGCGTCGTTGCCGGTCGGGACCAGTCCTGCCGTTGTGGAGACTGGACGCGGAACATGGCCACAAAGATGGCCACCACGATGGCTCCCAGAAACAGTTGTTTGGCGATGGATTGGTTCATATCGTTCTCACACATAACGGCCGGCAATGCAATTCTGCAACAATTCTCGCCCGCTGGGGAAGAAGATTGGAAAAACCAATGGCAAGATCTAACGAGGGCGCAAGGTTTTATGTTAAACGTTGCGAGATGTGCTGATTGGGTAAGGTTCTGAAGAAGTCGCGCTATTCGGACGCCGTAACCGGCTGCTGCTTCTTGGTGGAGACAGGCTTCGACGCTTTCCCGCTTGCCATCCACAATAAAGCTGGAGAAGCAACAAATATCGAACTATAAGTACCCACGATGACACCAATGAGCAACGCGAAGGCAAAACTATGAATGCCCTGGCCGCCGAAGATGTAAAGGATCAACACCACTAACAGCGTTGTGGTGGACGTCAACAACGTACGACTGAGCGTTTGATTGATGCTCACATTGAGCATCTCCGCGGTTAAATCCGGACTCTTCCCTTTGACTTCGCGAATTCGGTCAAACACCACGATCGTGTCGTTCAACGAGTAGCCAATAATCGTCAACAGGGCCGCCACGATGGGCAGACTGATTTTAAATTCGTCCACCAAGAGAAAACCAAAAGCCTGAGATACCCACATGGAAATCGCAATGGCACCGAGCGTAACGGAGACGTCGTGCACCAACGCCAAGACAGCCGCCAATCCGAATACAACGCGCTGAAAACGGATCCAGATATAGGCCACGATTCCCACCAGCGCGACAACAATGGACGCCACGGCCGTCGTCCGCATGTTCTCCGCCACTTTGCTGCCGATCTTGCTGGATGACAACCAGGCAGGTGTCTGGCTGAGATCCGATTGGAGTCGCTCCAGGATACCAGCCGTCTCATCCGCTCGCGACGAAAACTGAACCGTCCACTTCTCGAATCCCGCGTCGCTTCCCTGGTTCCAGTCGGGATTGTCAATCGCAACACGGGGGGCTTCCAACTCCAAGGCCGTGGCCGCCTGGGAAATCATTTCCTCAAGCGTTGTTTTGGTAATCTTCTCGTCGAATGCCAGATCCGATTGGGATACATACGAAAATGTCTCCCTGTCGTCTTCCGGCTCGTCCTCGGTGGAGTCACCGCCGTCTTCGGTGGCTGCCGTTTCTTCCGCCGTTGGCTTCGCGTCGTCGGCTGGCTCCTCGTCCGACGCTGTTTCATCGGCTGCTGGTTCGTTCTCCGCCGAATCGGCGGCGTCGGACTCGGCGGATCCGTCCGAGGAGATCGCCAGCGGAGGCGAAAACGTCAACGTATGGGATACCAATAGACTTTGACCATCATCCCCCAAAAAGGCTTTCTGCACTTCTTGTTCGAGCTGGTTCTCATCGGTGATCGAGGTGTCAATCTTGTAGACAGTATCTGGTGCCTGGCCCTCGGGATTGACCTGGGTGACGGTCACGTCGCCCGCGATGTCCGCGACCCTGGTACGAATCTGCTCGATTGGAATGGGCGAATTCAACATAGCTTGGACGGACGTTCCTCCCAAAAAGTCGATGTCAAAAATTCCCTTGCCACGAGCGCCCATCGCCACGACGCTCACCAGAACTATGACGATCGAAAAAGCGGCCGCCAGCTTTCGAACACCGATGAAATTGATGTTGGTTTCGGTGATTAGATGAAGCATGCTGAGTTTCGAAATCCATTTACGGCGTTCAGCGATGTCGAAAATCACGCGCGAACAGAAAATGGCTGTGTACATGCTCATCACGATGCCCAATATCAACGTGGTGGCAAAGCCGCGAATTTGATCCGTCCCGATCGCATATAAAACGACGGCGGTAATCAACGTGGTCAATTGAGCGTCGACGATAGTGGTGGTCGCCCGGCCAAATCCATTGCGGATCGCCATGCGCAGGGTCGTGCCGCGTCGTAACTCTTCTCTTATCCGCTCGAAGATCAGCACGTTGGCATCAACGGACATACCCACGGTCAACACCAAACCGGCCAGCCCAGGCAAGGTGAACGCGCCCTTGATCAGGATCATCATACCCACGATCGCTACGAGGTTAACAATCAATGCCAGGCACGATACGATCCCAGCAAAGTGATAATAGATGACCATGAAAACAAGAATGGCAACCAGCGAACCGGAGATCGCGAACTTGCCCTTCCGAATCGTGTCTTCGCCAAGCAACGGGCTGATGGCGTACTCGCTGATCGGCTCTTCATGTAACACGGCCGGTAACTTACCAGCTCGTAAGATGCTGACCAAAAAATCGACCTCCTCTTCCGTAAAGCTACCGGTAATCTCGCCGTTGCCGCTGATCGTGCTCATGATCCGAGGAGCCGAAAGCAGCTCCTCGTCCATGACGATACCGAGCCGCGCGTAGGAACCAGTCTGTTTGTCCGGAAGGTTGCTGCTGGTCAATCCGCCGAACAGTCCTGCCCCTTCCGTCGTCATGCGGAAAGTGACACAGGGGCGAGCGCTTTGGTCAAAACTGGCCGCCACCCCGCGCAAATGTCGGCCCTCCACACTAAATCGCGGATCATCGACGATGGCGAGGGCTTCCATTTCGCCCGCTTCCAATTCCCGCGTCAACATGCCCACTTCTTCCATCTTGTACTCGCCAGTCTTCTCATCCTTTGCCATTCTGACCCATTCGGCGACGACCTCGCCGCCGTCCCGAATCTGACGGGCCGCGCGCTGCCTAGGATCGTCTGAGGCCAGTGCCCGTTCACCCAGGGCCCACTCGCGTTGGTTCCGGGTCTTGTCCGCCACAATGCGAAACTTCAAGAAACCACTTTTAGTGATCATCCCCTTGATGCGCTCCACTTCAGCTCTGGAGACTTTCGGAATGATGATTTCAACCTGCCGTTCGCCATACGGGCGAATGACCAATTCTTTTTGCCCACCGGGATTGATGCGCCGTTGCAAGGCCTGGATCAGCGCCGACATGTCGATTCGCGTATCCTCGATAGCTTCGCCAGAAGCCGACTCGGCATTGGCCATGGTCAATTCTTCGTTGACCTCGTAGATCAAAATGACGCCGCCACTGAGGTCGATGCCGAGCTTGGGGGAACGGAGCGAACAAAGACTCACAGCCATGGCGATCGAGGCCAGAATGACGCCGATCTTCCAACCGTAGTCGTTCATCTTGACCGCGCGGCCTAAATATTGACCAAGGATGAAGGCGACAAGCGTGCTTCCAAGAATGATGAGGGCTTGATTGCTGGGTGACATGGAAGGACTTTCTTGGACGATTGTGGAGTGAACTTGGGATTATGGATTATGGACTGTGGTTGCAGCTTAGGTGGGGAAAACTAATTGGTTTCTGCGTGCTCCTCTTCGCCGGTTACGATGCGCGTGATGGCCTGACGGACGACTCGCAATCGGGTGTTGGAACTATCGTCGACACGAATCGTGACGTCATTGGTACCCTTTTGCACATTGACAACCGTGCCATAGATTCCACCGCCGAAAAGCACGCGATCATTCTTTTTCAAGTTGCCTAGCATGGTCTCGTGCTCGGACCGCCGCCGTCGTTCGGGGCGCATGAGGATGAAATAGGCCGCGGCGAACATCAACACCATGGGTATCAACGTTACAAACAGCGACGGCGAATTTTTCGCCTGTTCGGCCAGCAGAACGAATAGGTTGCCACTCTTGAGCCAGAAAAAATGTTCCATGATCGTCCGCCAACTTCTCTTGGGACCCACGCCGCTCAGGACCAGCCCAATTGTCTGGCACGAACTCGGTGCCTGGCACAAACTCGGTGCCTGGCAAAAACTTTGCGACACAGATCAGCGTGCGTGAAAACAAGCCATGATAAGCAGTTCCGAAAAAACCAGCAAGGTCGACGCGCGGCCTCCGGAAGGTTAATTACCGGGGGTGCGGGCAGGATTTTATCGCCCCTGTCCGGCTTGTCCGGCAGGAGCGCCAGTTTTTTCGGCTAGACGGCAGCGCATGCCCAACCTCCGCCCCCTGTCCGGCTTGTCCGGCAGGAGCGCAAGTTTTCTCGGCTAGACAAACGTGCAAGCGCACCTCTACCGAGCAGGCGGACACAAGACATTGGTTCGCGATGTCCCGTGATTAGCTCAAAAAACTTGCGATCCTGCCGGACAAGCCGGACAGGGGGCGAGGAAGGACGGGGCGGGGTAGGACTGGCATCCTTCTCTAGCCCAAAAACTTGCGATCCTGCCGGACAAGCCGGACAGGGGGCGGGGTAGGGGGCGAGGAAGCACAGGCATCCGTCTAACCAAAAAAAGCTTTTGCTAGAGAAACAACTCTTCCACCTAGTCGTCCTAGCTCGTCCAGCCTCGCATTCGTCGTTCCAATAGCTCCGCAATCTCACCTTGCTCGATCGCGGTGCGGGCTGCGGCCAGCAACCGCTGGTAATACGTGAGATTGTGGATGGAAACGAGGATGGGCCCCAACATTTCTTTCGACATGAACAGATGCCGCAGGTACCCTCGGCTGTGCCGACAGGCCACGCAGGGGCAATCTGGCTGGAGTGGCCGTAGGTCGGATTGGTTACATTGATTCCGCAGCCGGATCGGACCTTCGTCGGTGAACGCCATCGCGTTACGGCCATTTCGTGTTGGCATCACACAATCGAAGAGGTCCACGCCCCGGTTAATCGCTTGCAGCAGATCCTCTGGACGTCCTACGCCCATCAAGTAGCGAATGCGATCCGTCGGCAGGGCAGGGCAGGTGTACGCCAAAACCTCGACCATTTCTGCGGGCGTCTCGCCCACGCTAAGACCCCCAATCGCGTAACCGTCAAAACCGATTTGGACCAGCGCTTCGACGGAAGCAATACGCAACTGTTTGTCGAGCCCACCTTGGACGATTCCGAACAGCGCCTGGTCGGTGCGCGAATGAGCCTCCTTACATCTGGCGGCCCAGCGGTGACTTCGTTGCATCGCCTGCTCGACCACGGCACGCTGGTTAGGAAGTTCGACGACGTGGTCTAGCACCATCACGATGTCGCTGCCCAGTCGCTGCTGGATCTCAACGGATCGTTCCGGCGACATTTCCAGCAGCCGCCCATCGGTGTGCGCGCGAAAACGGGCGCCTTCCTCTGAGACCTCGGTCAGGTTGGCGAGACTATAGATCTGGAATCCGCCGCTATCGGTGAGAATAGGCCCGGACCATCCCATAAATTGGTGCAAGCCGCCCAAATCCGCAACGACCTCTTCGCCTGGCCGCAATGCCAGATGATAGGTATTGGACAAGACCATTTCCGCGCCGGTTTGACGCACCTGGTCAATCGTCAGCCCTTTGACTGTTCCCAAAGTGCCGACCGGCATGAACGCCGGTGTTTGAATAGCGCCGCGGGGAGTATGGAAAACGCCGCGCCGCGCGCCGGTTTTGCTGTCCTTGGCTGTTAGCTCGAAAGAGAAGTTAGGTTCTCGGTTCTCGGTTCCCGGTTCTCGGTTTTTCTGTGGAGGAAAGTTCACTTTAGAATGTAGCTAAAGCCGTAAGACTCTGGACGAATTGTCGTCCGACGCCAAAGTCTTACGACTTCAGCTACCAAAAACCGACGGCCGTGAGAACCGAGAATAGCGAACCGAGAACCTAGAACAGCGACTTCAGTCGCCCCGCAATTTGAGCGCCATCGGACCCAGTTTTTCACGCACTTCCGTGAGGCTGGTGACGCCAAAATTCTTGCATTCCAGCAGGTCGTCACCCGTTTTCCGTACCAATTCGCCGATGGTATTCATTCCCAAACGCACCATAGCTTTGCGGGCCCGTACCGACAGGTTGAGATCGGCGATGGGTCGATCCAAAAAGGCCAATTCGTCGTCCGACATTTCGGCCATTTCAAATTCCGGTTCCGGCTCGGATTTTTCGTGAGCCAACTGGCCGAGCGAAAGTCCTTTGGAGGTCAACATGGCCCGAATCTCATCCAGCGACGTTTCGCCAAAATTCTTGCTGGCCAACAACTCCTGCTCGGAACAGCGAGCCAAATCACCGAGGGTGTAAATGTCCATCTTTTGCAGGCAGTTGCGGCTGCGGACGGAAAGCTCGAAATCGGTCACAGGGATGGCCAGCACCTGGCTGAGGCGGTCACGTCGCTTCTGGGCTTCTTCGTCGTAGAACTCGTCACTGGCGGCCTGCGAATCAATCAAATACAAACGGGCCCGTTCGTCATTCGGATAGACTTCCAGGATGCGACGGTAACATTGTTGGGCCGGGCCGTAATCGTGATTGTCCTCGTACATAATACCGAGGTTTAGCAGCGAGCCGACGTGCGCGGGGAAGCGATTAGCGGCGCGGGTGTAATATTCCAACGCAATACTGTCATTGCCGTGCCGGTCATTTTCCAGCGCCAATCCGAACAGGGCGCCGGCATGGTATCCGTCGGATTCGACGGCTCTTTCCAGCAGGGCCGTGACCTCACTGCGATCACCTGACGAGGAAGCAACCGTGCAGGCCCGCTGGTAGAGATACTCGGCCGTTTGCTCGACAGCCCCAAACAAGTTATCTAACGTTGTCAACGATCCGTCGACATCCCCCTTGCGTCGCTGGGCCTCAGCAATTGCCAAAGCACAAAGATCGGGACTGTAGCCCCCCGTCTGAGCTGATTGGTAACTCGCTATTGCCGCATCGAATCTTTTCAACTCGACCTGGGAGCGTCCGAGATAAAAGTAAGTCAAGGCACCACCGTCCGCGCTGGACAGGACCCCCGCCGCTCGTTCGTATTGTCCGAGCAAGAACATTCCAACGCCCAACCGAACTGCCGTAGCAGGTGTGCGGTCTTCGCGCGTCGATAGCTCGGCGACCGATTCCTTCAAGACTTTAAACTGCCCGTAGTCTTCGCCAACTACCTGAGAGATTTGCGTAATTTCGTTAGGACCAAAGGATCCGTTGGACAGGATGGCATCTCGAATATCGAATCCGATAATCTGCGACATGGACGAGGTTCTCCCGATAGAGTGAAGACTTGCTGACAACCTGGCGGTTGGTGTGGTCGTGGGGGGGGGCTGTTGCAATGCCGGCCGGCGGCAGGCGATCTGTAATCAGGTAAGTGTAACAGTTTTCCCCAGGGTTTGACAAACGGAGAGGGAGGGCCTGATTTTAGGGCCAATCAGCGTCGCTGCCGGGCCCCAGAGTTCGCAGTCGGGCCCCAGAGTTCGCTGCCGGGCCCCAGAGTTCGCAGTCGGGCCCCCGGGGTACGCCGTCGGGGGGGAAAGAGCCAGCGGTGGGACTCGAACCCACAACATCCGCATTACGAATGCGGTGCTCTGCCAATTGAAGCTACGCTGGCAAATCGTTACGTGAAAACAGTTTAACGTATGTCAGCTTCTTCTTGAAGTGATACCCAATGGGGCCAAAAGCAGGATAAAAAAGTACAAAATCGGGTATCAAAACAAGAAAGAAAGGTTGATCCCGGTGAGTCTTGATCAACTCAATGGCGTTCTCGGTGTAACGTTTCGTCAGCAGGTTCTGGTCGGGCGGGGCTTCGATGACCCGTTCATTCTCGATCAGGGGAAGCGGGGGCCAGTGCTCGCGGCCGGGCTCCGTGACCATGTCGTCGCTGTAGGGGATGCCGAAGTAATAGTCAAATCCCTGGCGGCAGGGCAGCAGCGAAAGCTGGCGTAAGGTCAAAATACTGGGCCGAATTATACTCCTACCAATTAGGACGATTTTGATCTGCCGAAAGGCAAAAAAACGGATCAGCACATGTTTGCCAATTACATCCCCATATATTATTTTCTCGGCTGGAACTCGACCGCGAAACAGATTCTGACGGTAAGTCTCTGCTGCTTAACGACTTACGCTAGGATTCTCGTTTATGAACGGGCAAACGGCTTAGACGCCGCAGGCGAAAACACGATTGATTAAGAGACAACAAGCCAGTTAAGCCGCCTCGCGATAAGTAATACCGCAGTAGCCGCCCAGTCGCCTGCGGCAATGTACTGTCCCGGCCACACAGCCAACCGCGTCAGTGGTTTGGATGAGGGCGTTTTCTAACCCCTGATGATTTTTCTCAGCGTGATAATGAAGAAGGTATTGGTCAACAGCCCTGCGAAGCGACCTCTCGCCAAAAAATATAATTTTCGACAGGCATTCTTCTCTAATGAAACGATGAAGCCGTTCCAGATGTGCATTCAAGTTGGGTGAGCCTTGAGGATGTTACCCACCGTTTGATCGGAGATCTCGTGGCCCAGATTGGCCAGGCCACTTTGAATGCGGTCGTAACCCCAATCCGGATTCTCTTTGGCCATTCGGAGAACAAGTTGCTTGACTTCGTCAGAGGTAGCCGCAGGACTCCTGATCCCATCATCGGTCGAATTCCCTTAAGTAACACGTAGCAGGCCGGTTACGTCAAATCCCATTTCCCGAAAACCGGAAAATAGAATGGTACCTCAATGCTGAATGGTGTCCGGAGTGAAGATCGTAGTCAACTCAGACCGAGCCTTTCGCCCCAAGGCTTTACCTTTGACGGCCAATACACGGCGCTGATCGTCGCTCAACAAGATCCGCTTCTTGCCGTGACATTCCAGCAATGTCTTGGTTTGGGAAACATAAAAGTCAATCTTCTGCTGCTGATTACGGTTGACCCACGCGGACAAAACCACAAAGAACAGCTGCCAGGGTTGCAGAATGAAGGTCATGGTTGACTCCATGAATGAAACGTAAGTTTCACCATCTTGCCACGGCCGCAATTCGTCAAGGCCCGGCGTCGGCCCAGATCCGAGCTCTTGCCAGGTCATGTCCTGCGAAATGACAAGCTGTTATGGTTCGGCTGAGTTTTTGTCGAGTAGACTGGGGACTCCCGTCGCTGCAGGCCAACGTTTGTGTTCTCGGTTTGCCACCTGGTTTCCCGGTGGTGCCACAATATCTCGG
>Ga0310123_10001970_pt1 | contig 16576 bp, 14 predicted proteins | sample CB6_AW_1057_MG_FD_203505 | JGI IMG/M metagenome (GOLD analysis project Ga0310123, IMG submission 203505) | Marine microbial communities from Western Arctic Ocean, Canada - CB6_AW_1057 | ecosystem: Environmental > Aquatic > Marine > Oceanic | place: Canada: Western Arctic Ocean | collected... | reverse complement strand
AGCTTTCGCCGATTGACCAAAAGGAACTGCACTTCCAACTGGTGGGGAATCCCGAAGGGACTTACTCAGAGTTTCAAATTGATTGTGTATTTAACCTGTTGCGAGACTCGAACTACCACGTTGACATGCATGGCGCCGAGCACGCCCAGGCGCTTGATCCCTGGGTGGCTTTCTTTGAGCCGCAGGACCCGCGACAAAGTGAGGAAGCCTGGATGCTGGCCAGCTCGTTCCCCGTGCGCTACCTGGATCCGCGCAACCGCGACAACATGGCGGACGGGCTACCGTACGCTCTGCTGCAGGCGGGCGTGGTCAACGTCTGGCCGGAGATCGGTCTCGATCATCGGCTGGAGCAGGAGGCGTCAGATATGCAGTATCAGGGCGTCATCAATGCGATGCGCAAGCTCGGAATGCTGGACGGAGAGCCGGAGGAGGTGCCCGAACAGATCGTGGTCGGTCCGGATCGGTGGATGGTGCTCGCGGAGAACTCGGGTTACTGGCGACGCTTTGTGGAGCCCGGCGAGCGGGTGAGCAAAGGACAATCGCTCGGCGAGATTCTGGATCTGGAGGGGGAGGTCATAGAGGAGGTCACCGCTCCGGCCGATGGCCTAATCCAATTCCTGGCTACGAGTCCCGGGATAAACGTTGATCGTGTACCCCACGGCTACCCCTGGCATCAAGGACTCGCGCGCCTGGTCCAGGTGCGCGAAGACCGCCGCCCGCCTACACCCCGGGCAGGCTGATCTTGGGAAACGCGGCATAGGCGCTAACGTTCACGCCGTATCCGCCTCCCTGACCCAATCGTAGATCCACCGTCGAGCCAGTCAGCATTCGGGCCTGAGTCGGGGTGATCTCCAAGCGCCGGATCAGTTCTTGTTCCATTGCCGAGGCGGCTTCTTTCAGCGCGTCAACCAGCTGCACTGCCACGCCGACGGTCATAATCTCGCCAGCGGTCTCGAACCAGGGCCGTGGCCAATCCATGCCCTTCAATAGCTCGATCCGGAGATCCACTTCCGCCGAAATATTGACTCCGGAGTGGGCTTCGCAGAACCCCATGGATGCATGGACATCACCGAGTGCGAGCAGACCGCCGGGCACCCGAACCGGCAGGTAGAGGGTTGTGCCCGTGGTGATCTCGGCGAAGTCAAGGTTACCGCCGTGGTAGCCGAGTTCGAGGCTGCGGCTTTCACCGTCGGCCGGAGCCAGGCCGATGGTCCCGATCATCGGCCGCAGGGGAAGTTCGATGGCGCCGTCCATCCAAAGTGACTGCTCCCGCACGTGGAAGGCGCCAGCGGCAGGCTCGACGGGGATATCGCCCAACAGCCCCGTGCCCGGAGTGGCGGCGACGTAGCCGGTGGGGTCCAGCCGGATGGCCTGTATCTCGATGGCGATGGCATCCCCGGGCTCCGCACCTTCTACCGCGACGGGGCCGGTCACCGGGTTCATTGGCGTGCTCGTCCGACGGCGCAGGTAATCGTCGACGTCTAGGCCACCATCCAAAAGTCCGCTGTAGGCATCCAGCGTTTCAACGGTCAGAAGCTCGTCTGATCGGACGGTTGCCACCGGGGTCGCTCCCGCGGCAAACACGTAGGTCAGGTTGTCTGAGCTGATGCGGCGACGCGAGCTCACTCCGGACAAGCGCTCCTCCTCGGCGGTCTGACTAACCCAGGGATGACTCGAAAACGCGCATCAGGTTACCACCCAAGATTTTCGAGACATCTGAGTCAGAGTATCCGCGCTCGACCAGTGCCCTAGTCAAATTTCGGAGCTTGCTGGAATCATCCAAGTCTTCGGTCCAGACGAATGATTCATAAGGGGACTTCTGATTGAAGCATACATTTCTCAGGAGCGGCCCCGGGTCCGCCACAAAGTCAGGGCCGAGGCCAACGCTCTCGATTCCAGCCACTTTGACCAGGTGCTCGATGTGAGCCAGCAAGTCCTCAACCGTTGCGGGTTTGCGATCCCGCCCGACAAGGACGCTCGAACAAAAATGAACGGCGGCCACCCCACCGTTCTCAGCCAGCCGCTTCAGCTGGTCGTCCCAGAGGAGCTGGGGAGAATCGGGTTGCAGAGCGCGGGCTCCAGTGTGCGAGTTGATGATCGGCTTCGTCGTGGTCGCCAGAGCGTCGGCGATGCTATTCGGGGACGAATGGGATACATCAATAATCATGCCCAGCCGGTTCATCTCCGTTACCACCTCGTGGCCGAATTCAGTAAGGCCTCCCTCATCGAGATCCCTTTGAGCGGTGCCAAGCTGGTTGCGGATGGCCCAGTGAAATTCGAGGTGCCGCATCCCCAACCGATAGAAGTTACGCAATACAGCCAGGCTTCCCTCGAGCAGCTTGCCGCCTTCGGAGCCCAAAATCAGGCCAAGCCGACCTGATTTCTTGGCTTCCTCGATATCGGCGGCCTTCCTCACAATCAGGAACTCCGCTGGATTGGAATCGACCGTTTCCAGGAGGCTGTCATAGGCCTTCATGGCGTCAGCCATAAAGCCTTCCGCGCTGTACAGCGAGCGTTCGTATTCCGCCCGGTCGTACGAGAAGGCGTGCGCGTCCACAGTAGCCTGCACAACCTTGGCCGTGACCCCACCCTTTCGATCCCGCCGCAATTGTTCCGGGAGGACCATGTGATCGTGGGCCAGGAGTACCAGCGCCCTCTCGTGGAGGGCGTCGGCCCGTGTATTGTGCGGGCTTTCGTCTTGCGGCGGCATCTCTATCCTCCTTCGAACAGAGCGCTAGCGCTTCTAGCGCTTGTCGGGCTCTCCATCCTAGAGCCGTATCGCCCCGCCATCAAACGAACTAGCATACTAACACGCTGGTACACTCTCCCTGGGTCGCTCGGGAATCGGTCGGGCGATAGGGCCGACTGGGCAGGTGGTTAGTTGGCTGAAATCGTCTGGAGGGCGGCTCCCCGCTCCAAAGGGTCATAACTCCGGCTCTGGGGACGGGCCGGCCAACGGCGAGATAGAAGATTCACCTTCACGCGGGTCATGCCGGGATAAAATGGGGGACCATATGCGCCTTTTCGACTACGACAAAGCCGCTGTGTTGATGGGGGCGGCGCATATCGATCTCATACTCGCCCACACCTGGCCAAACGTGGACTACTTGACCGACTATCACTGGATCCGGGCGTTCAAGCGTGACAACTTCATCACCGAGGACGGCAAGTCTTATTACGCCAGCTTCGTTGGAATCCCACGCGAGGACCAGGAGAATCCGTTCTACGTAGGCCTCTCGTCTGAGTTGGGTTACCCCGAGGAATACTGTCTGTGGATTGAGGACCGCCGCTACTGGGGCGCCAGCTTCGTGGTTTCAGGCGGCGAGCAGCAGCTTGAGGTTGAGGGAGATGTCATCGGCCAGGTCGCGGTGGCCGTACGTGAACGTGGGCTAGAGCGGGGGACCATTGGAATCGAGTGGCGACAGATTGAGATGGTGCACTTCGAGGCGCTACGAGAAGCGCTACCGGAGGCAACATTTGTGGATGCGGAACCCTTACTCTGGCGTTTGCGGGAGATCAAAGGTGCTGAAGAGATCCGCAGGCTCAGGGCCGCGGCCGAGGGAACCAGTGCGGTCTTCGACCTGTGCTTCTCGACGGCAACGGTTGGCATGACTGAGTGGGATATGGACAACTTCATTGGCCGGGCAATGGCCGAGCGCGGATTGTTCTATAACTGGATCGACATTGGCTTTGGCCCAAAGGGTGCCCGGTCGCTTGCTACCGGTGACACGCGGCTTCGGGCGGGGGAGTTGATGCGGCTCGATCTTGGCGGCCGGTACAAGGGTTATCCCTGCGACATGGCTCGATCTCTGGCGGTTGGAGGCCGGGTGAACGCCCAGGCGCAGCGAGCCCACGAGGTCATCCTCGAAACTAACCGAAGGCTGCGCGAGGCACTGAGACCAGGAGTGACGGGGCGGGAACTATATCGACTCTGTATGGCGTCCATCGAGGATGGTGGCTACATTTCCCTGACCCGCCAGGCCGGGCATTCCCTCGGGCGCACTCCCCACGAGCCTCCCTTTATGACCGAAGAGTATGACGAGCCGGTCAAGCCCGGCATGATTATTGTTCTGGAGCCGACCATACGAGTTGAGGGTGTCGGTTCGGTGAACATCGAAGACATGATGCTGGTAACTGAAGACGGCTCCGAGTGCCTTACGACTTCGCCGCGCGAGTTGAACGCGTTCCTGTAGAGCATTGGCAGCAATTGTTACTTACGCACGGACTCGCTTCACAGCTCAATGCGGGCCTCCGCGCAGCGCACGCGCCAACGCTACCGGGACACCGGCATCTGGGGGCTTTGATCTATCCTGCCGGTATGACGGCATGCCTGCTGGCGATTTCGAACTGAGCAAGGTGGGGAACCTGTGATCGGAATCGGCCCCTGCCACGTTGGCGAAATCCCCGATCAGCTCGCCCGTCTGAAACGCGCTGACATCACATTACAACAGCTAACGGTAGAGGCGGCGCTCCGACGCGACCGCGGCACGGCCTGCGTGACCGCGCTACGGGACCCGCCAACTGCCACAGTGCTGGAGGGGACGGTAGACAAAATCCATGGGAACCGGATGGCGGAACCGCCTCGTTTCCAACGACCGGCGCGTTCGCCGTTAACTACGTGATGCGAGATTCCAGCGAAGGATCCCCCGTGATTATCGAATCCCACTGCCACATCTTCGAACGGTCCGTGCCAGGTGCCGAGGAGAACTTTCCGCTCTGGCCCGGGAACCGCTCGGGCGCGGGCGCCCCGGACTTGATTCAACAAATGGATGAGGCTGGCATCGACAAAGCATTCATCATCAGCTACACCCCTGTGGACGTGATGGCGCACTACCCGGCCGTGAAGCGAGAACGCATGCTGGTCGTGTTCCAGCATTACCTCACTAAGGACTACTTTGTGCGGATGTGGCAGCAGCATCCCGATCGATTCGTTTGGTTCGCCGATTCAATCGATCCACGGGTGCCCGGCTACGTGGAGCGGGCGGCACATGACCTCGATCGGGGTGCCGGCGGCTTAAAACTGCTGCCGCTGTTCGTTGACACGGAAATGGGGGATCCGCGCTGGCGGCCAATCTTTGAGCTGCTGAGAGAGCGGCGCAAGCCCTGCATTATCGATCTCTCGTGGTGGTACGCGCATTACCCCTGGTTCGCACCCAGTGTCTACCAAGAATTCGGCTCGTACCAGGAGCAAGGCTCGTACACGCGTTACGTCGAGGGCTTCAAGCGGCTCGTGGCGGACTTCCCGACCGTTAAAATACAGCTCGCTCACTACGGCACGCCCAGGCTCCAGGACGAGGGCGATGATTCGCGCACGATTCACTATGAGCGATTGGACGAGCCCATCGAGCTCGCGCGCGCGCACCCAAATCTCTCATTCGATCTGGGGGCCTATCAGCACGTAATCGGGGAAAACGAGCCGCACCCTTATGAGAGCGCCTTGAAGATCGTCGAGATTCTCGTGGAGGCGCTGGGCGCGGAGCGCGTTCACTGGGGCACGGACTGGCCCTACGGGGTCACGCGGCCCTACCCCGATCTGATCCGTGCCATTCGCGAGGCGCCGTTCCTCAATGACGCTGAGGTGAACGCCGTCCTGGGGCTCAACGCGCAACGCTTCCTCGAGCCCTGAGAGTGGTGGAGTCAGCGGGCTGGGCAGCGCGGTTCGCCCCTGTAGCTCTCTGAATTCTGAACGGAACCGCCTTCGAGTAGATCGGACTATTCGGTGGCCTCGAAAATGAGGAACTCTCCACGTTTCTTAACGTTGATGCAAATGCCTTCTTCACGTGCGGCTCGGCGGATCCACCGATTGACCGTCTCCGCGCGCTTGTTCTCCGCTTCGGATAGCTCCAGGTCCGCCTGTTTGCCGTTTGTGCTGTTCATCATGTCGCGAATGTACGAGCGATAGTGGGCCAGCTTTCGCTTATCTCGCCCGCTGAGCTCCCGCCAGGGCAGTCGTCGCAAATCCTCGGCCGTGAGTTCCCGAAAGCCTGGCATTACAACCCCCCTTTGAACACATCTCGTAATGGATGGGCCAAGCGTCACCCAACGGCTCGGCCGCCGGCCACGAAAAGCGCGATGCCTTTGAACCAGCCCGGGGTTCACCCGCCAAGGGCACAGCCGCCCCGACCTTGGCCTACGACAGCAAACCGAGCGCCTGATAATGCGTGGCATCCCCTTGCCAGCTCGACCCAGGGGCCACGGCAGTCGCCACTGCAGGGGGCGATGCCGAGACCAACCTTGAGCCCTCTCCGGACTCGTGTTAGCATCCCCGCCAGCGTGCTATCGGCTTAGCACATGCGGCTGTTGAGTTAGTGTTGAAATGGCCCGTCTTGAGCGGAGAACTGCGACTCATGATTTGGGAGAGTCGGTGAAACTTAAGATCGATGGTGGTGGCGGCGCCATGCCCCTCTACGTCCAGCTTCGCGAGCAAATCAAGCATCTCATTGCCTCTGGCGGGCTGTCGCCAAACTCCCGGCTACCCGCGGCCAGCCGCCTGGCCGACAACCTGCAGATCAATCGCAATACCGCCTTGCGAGCCTATCGGGAGCTGGAGCGGGAGGGGTACGTGGAGTTTCGCAGTGGCGTCGGCACATTTGTAGCACGTGATGTCGCGCATTTGCGCCACGGCCGGGGCGATCTGGCGTTCTTGGAGCAGCTTGATGGTGCGATTCATTCGGCCCTGGAGGCCGGGCTGACTCCAGAACGCATAGCGAATCTCAGCCTTTCCCACGCTCGCTCGCTCCAAATCCAAATCGCCGAAGGCTTGCGACGACCGGTCACGGTCGCCATGTTTGAGTGCAACGACCAGAGTCTCGACTACTACACATCCGGGTTGCGCGGTGCGGTAGACGCCGAAGTCCGGCCCTTTCTGATTTCTTCAATCGGTGATGGAGCCGCTCCGGCCGGATTGGCGGATTGCGACCTGGTTGTCACCACGTTTTTCCACATCGCCGAAGTGCGTCGCAATCTGCGGCACATTCACGGCCTCCGCGATCTTGAGCTGTTTGCCGTCTCGGTGCGCCCACACCTCGAGGTGCTGCGACAGCTCGGCGAGCTGCCAACCGGCACGGCGCTGGGCATTCTGTATTTCGAGAGTCCGCACTTCACCCCGGAGCGGCTGCAGCAGATGGTGGACCACATTCAGCACGCGAACTTACACAACCTGGCGACCATCAAACCCATTTATGTTCGGGGCGAATTAACAGCCGCCGATGTGGTCGAGGTGGACGCAGTGATGGTGCGCCCCCAAAACCGCGCGGCAACCGATGACCTGCAGGCACTGGGAATGCCAGTGATTGAGTACCGAAACGTGCTGGACAGTGCCTCTCTGGCGCTCATTGAGGAAGTCCTCGACGATATCCGCGAAGCCAAGACCGGGCCAATTCCTGGGCTGCTTGAACACCAGGACGATTGGATGCGGTCTCGCCGTGCCTAGCCACTCGCTTGCCGCGCGTATCCCTGGGGTTGCCGGTCAACCGGCGGCGGGAAGGATCGCGGCGCGCATGCGTGACCTATCGCCGGTGGGGTCCCGTATGCTTGGTAGCTGGGTCGATGCGGCCCGGGAACGAGGCGTGGATGTGTTGCCGTTGATGCCGTATTCCGAGCGCCCCACCGAGCCGTATGTAGTGGAGGCTGTCGAGCGCGAAATACATCTCAACCGCGAGGCGCCCTCACGCGGGCTGCCGGAGCTCCGCGCGGCGGTGTCCGCCTACATCGGCGACGAAATCGGCCGGAGCGTAGACCCGAAAACCGAGGTATTGATCACTAACGGCGGCATGCAGGCGTTAAACCTCGTATTCCGGTCCATCTTGAATCCCGGGGACGAGGTCATCATTCCGGCGCCCTGTTATTTCTTTGGCGGCTGCGTAGAGCTAGCGGGCGGTCACCCGGTACACGTACAGATGGATGAGGCCGACGGATTCGCCTGGGACATCGAGCGGATTGCCGCGGCCATCACGTCGCGCAGCGTAGCCATCGTCGTCACCACACCGGTCAATCCGACCGGCGTGGTGCTGACCGAGGACGTGCTGACCGCCATCGTGAAACTGGCCTGCGAGCGCGATCTGCTCATCGTCTCGGACGAGTCCTACGACACCATGGTGTACGACGGCGCGGCCCACGTCTGCATCGCGGGCCTGCCCGGAACCACCGGGCGCACCGTGCTGATCCGCAGCTTCACCAAGAGCTTCTCCATGCCCGCCTGGCGAGTCGGATACGTAGTGGGACCTCCCGACATAATTAGCGCTTGCGCCAAGGCGCTGGAGTGGGAGCAACTTCACAGCACCCACCTGGCCCAGGCGGCCGCTGCCGCCGTCATGGGCGGCCCGCGCGAATTCCAGATCCAAATGACCTCCGAGTTTCAGCGCGCCCGCGACACCATCTGTCCGCTGGTTCGGGACATCCCCGGCCTGCAAGTTAAGGAGCCTGCGGGCGGGCCGTTTCTCTTCTATAATGTTTCTGAAGTTTTCGCCTCGTCCGAGGACGCCTCGCGCGCCCTCCTCGAGGCCGGGGTGCCCACCACTCCCGGTCATTACTGCCAGTCGGACCAGCATGTACGGATGGCCTTTGGCGCGTCGCTGGAGGTCCTAAAGGAGGCAGGGCAACGTATTGAGCAAGTGATCGCCGGTCAACCGGCGCAATCTAAGGGAGGCTAGGGCCGGCAATATTCGAATTTCGCAACGGAGATTCCTGCATGCCGTATGCACGCAGGACCCACAACTACCTGATAAGGGGGAGGATCACCATGGACCGTACACGGAAACCACGACAACATCTAAGCCGCAGACGTTTGTTGCGGCTCACCGCCGCCGGTGGCGGAGGCGCCGCGATGGCGGCGTTCCTGGCCGCCTGCGCCGGCACAACCACGGAAGTCATCAGAGAGGTGCCGGTCGAGGTCATCAAGGAAGTTCAGGTGGCCGGTGAGACGGTCATCAAGACAGTTGAAGTTGCCGGGCAGACAAGGGAAGTCGAGGTCGTCAAGGAAGTCGAGGTCATCAAGGAAGTCGAAGTCACGAAGGAAGTGACGGTCGAGAAGATCGTCGAGGTGATGCCCGACAATCCCAAGGCTGCAAGTCTTGTTATCGGCCTTCCGGAAGCGTCCAGTACAGACGATTTGGACGCCTCGCAGGCCCTCTTGTTTCAGACGAAGATAATGTCCTTCGCGCTCTCGGACAGCATGTTGCTGTACGACTACAACAGCCAGTCGCTTAAACCGCGGTTGGCGGAATCCTGGGAGGTTGCGCCGGACGCCCAATCAATGGTCTTCAACTTGCGGCAGGGCGTAAAATGGCATAACGGCGACGACTTTACGGCGGAAGACGTCAAATTCAATTTCGACCGAATTTTCGATGAAAATGATCCGCATAACGTAGACGGTACGTTCTATTACAACAACTTCGCGCAGCCGTTCTATGAGAGCACCGAAGTGCTGGATTCCCACACCGTTCGGCTCAATCTGAACGCGCCGGACGCGTTGATAGCCGAAAAGTTTGGCGCCCTTGACAGTGTTTACATGGCTCACCCGGCGAGTGTCATAGAGCACGGTAATCGGGCCTACTCGCTTGATCCGGACAAGTACATCGGTACCGGCCCATACATTCCGGTTGAGGTACTCCCTGCCGAGCGGGTGCGCATGGTCCGCAACGAAAATTTCTGGGGGCCGAGGCCCGATTTCGACGAACTCATCTTCCAGATATTCCCCGCCGGACGGGCCGGCGAGGACGCACGTGTGAACGCATTGCTCGCTGGCGAATTGGACCTGGTGCTCTACGCCCCAGCCCACCGGCGCAACGATCTGTTCACCGCCGAAGGCATCGTGGCGAAATGGTTTCCCACTTTCGTACTTGGCTACTTCTATTTAAACCACACTTTGCCGCTCTTTCAGGATAAGTTGGTGCGGCAGGCGGTTGCACGGTCCTTCGACCGTAAAACCTTCCACGAGGCCACCGCCGGTCCCACCTCTATTCCGTGGGGCAATTTCTGGTTCCCCGGCTCCCCCTTCCTGAACGAGGACGCCGAACTGAACTACGACCCCGAGAAGGTCGCAGCCCTCATGACGGAGGCCGGATTCACGATTGGGGGCGACGGTGTGTGGGCCAAGGCCGATGGCACCCGTGCGGCGTTCAAAATCCAGTACCGGGCGCAGCCGGGCGAGGCGCCGGATGATTTATCAACGTTCTGGCAACAGGGGATGAACGACCTCGGATTCGACGTAGAATTGGAGTCCTATGACCCGGGTATCCGGTTAGATTTTGAGATCGGCCCCCTCGCTGAGAAAAACCTTCATATCGTCGAATTTGGCGTGGGAGTGTTCCTCGGTGACCCGGCGTTTGCCTATCAGCGCTTTACCAGCGACGACCAGTTCGCCCTGAGCTATATGAAGAACGCGGACCTCGACCGGATGTACGACCAGATCCTTCGGGAGGGCGACGTCGAGACCCGCCTTCAGATCGTGAAGGAGATGCAGACGATCATCGCGGACGAGGTAGGTTGGGTGCCAAACAACGTGCGCACCTTGGGCGCTGCCTGGAGGGCCGACAAGGTGACCAACGTCACCGTTGGCGCCACGCAGTACAGCTACCCGTGGACTTACAAGGTGTCGCCGGTCTAGAGCGGCGGTCAACTGGTGGGATCCGCGTCCTGGAGTGTCTGGCCTGCCGGGCCGCGGATCCCCACCCACTTTCCACCGATGTATAGAAATTTAGGCGGCTCTTGACCCCATATATCGTCCGCCGGCTGCTCTTCCTGCTGCCGTTGCTCCTTGCGGTTAGCGTCGTCGTGTTTGCGCTTGGCAAGACCTTGCCTGGAGACCCGGTGGCGGCGTTTCTCAACGCCGCCGGTGTAAATAATCCGACGCTCGTCGCCGAGATACGCGCGAAGTACGGGTTGGACGATTCGCTGCCGGTTCAGTACTGGACCTGGCTCAAATTGGCCGTTCAAGGCGACTTCGGCGACTCCATTCGAAAGGGCGAACCCGTCACCGCTCTCGTTCTTCGCGGAATGCGTAATACAGGCAGCGTCGCCGCCGCCTCCGTCATCCTGGTGATTGCCGTCGGATGGACGATGGGCGTGGTGGCCGCCCTGGTACACAACCGTCGCTGGCCCCAGGTCTTCTCAAGATTTCTGGCCCTCTTCCCGGTGCTGATGCTCAGCGTGCCCGGGTTTTCCATCGCAGTACTCATGATTTTGCTGTTCGGGGTACTGCTCGGGTGGTTGCCGACCGGCGGCGTGTCCAGCGCCCGCGATGGTGGGGGCTTCGCGGACCTGGCCAAGCATATGATCATGCCCACCATCGCTCTGGCGCTGGCGTCCGTGGGGGCTAACTGGCGGTTGGCGCGCAACATCATGATCGAAGTGTTGCATGAGGACTATATCCGCACCGCCTACGCTAAGGGGCTACCGCTCTGGCGGGTACTCTTCGTACACGCGCTGCGCAACGCGATAATCCCGCTGATCACCAGCGCCGGCCTGCTGTTCGGCTCCCTGCTGACCGGGTCCTTCATCCTTGAATTCATATTCAACTGGCCCGGCATCGGCCGGCTGATGGTGGAATCCACACTCTTTCGCGACATCCCTGTCGTGATGGGTGGCACCATGGTGCTGGCGGCATTGTATCTGCTCATCAATCTCGCCGTGGATGTTTTGTACGCCGCGGTAGATCCGCGAGTCCGCTATGGCTGACGCAGACCTCTCCCAGACGGTGACGCTCGGCGGGCCGTCGGTTCCGCGTCCGCTGGCGGGACGTAGCCGTCGCGGTTCCGCCGCTGGCTTCCTGAAGGAGCACCTGGCCCTGTCGCTCGCCACCGGCGTGTTCATGCTGACCGTGGTGATCGCGGTTCTGGCGCCCTGGCTGCCGATCGATGATCCGATACGCGGCGACATCCTCAACCGTTTCCTTTCGCCCGGGTCCGAAGGCCATATTCTCGGCACCGATTCCCTGGGCCGAGACATCTTCGCTCGACTCATTTGGGGTGGCCGCACCTCGATCCTTGTCGGCGTCGCGGCCAACCTCGGCGTAACCGTGCTGTCGGTGTTCTTCGGGCTCCTCGCCGGATATCTCGGGGGTCGAGTCGATGGCGTTATCATGCGACTCGTGGACGTAGGTCTGGCGTTTCCCGGCCTGCTGCTGGCCCTGGCCATTCTGGCCATCCTGGGACCCTCGATCGTGAACATGGCCATCGCCGTCGTCCTGTCCTCGGTCCCCTTGAACGTGAGGTTTTTTCGCGGCGAAGTGCTGCGAGTCAGATCGGCCAAGTTCGTCGAGGCGGCGCGGATCCTCGGCTACGGCAAGTGGCGCATTATGTTTCGAGAAGTCTTGCCCAACGTCATGCCGCTTATTATCACCGTCACCGCGCTGCATGCCACCAGTTTTTTTGTCTTCACCGCCGGCTTCAGCCTGCTCGGTCTTGGGGTGCGTCCGCCCGAGCCAGACTGGGGCAGCATGATCGCCGAGGGCCTGGCCGCCATCTACCAGGCGCCGGCCGTGCTGCTGGGCCCTACTGTTCTCATCAGCGTAGTCGCAATCTGCTTCAACGTGATCGGCGACGAAGTCCAGGTCATCTTGAGTCCCACCGAAAGCCAGCTCTAGATGACCGACGCCGCCCGCTACGAGCCCTTGCTCTCGGTCCGCGATCTTCGGACTTATTTCTTCACCAGGTCCGGCGTCGTGCGGGCCGTCAACGGCGTCAGCTTTGACGTGTTTCCCGGCGAAGTCGTCGGGATGGTGGGCGAATCCGGCTGCGGCAAAACGGTCACCGCCCTTTCTGTTCTGGATTTGATCGACCCGCCGGGCCAGGTCGTAGGCGGCGAAGTCGTCTTCAACGGGCGCGATCTCCTGAAGCTGGGCGGCCGGGACCTCCGCCGCATTCGGGGCAACGATATCGCCATGATCTTTCAAAACCCGGTCGGTGCGCTCAACCCGGTCTTCTCAGTGGGCCGTCAGCTTTCAGAGGCGATCCTCGCGCACCAGGACGTGAGCAAACAGCAGGCTCGCGAGCAAGCCATCCAGTTGATTGAGCGGGTCGGCATTCCCGATCCCGTCCGGCGTCTCCGGCAGCACCCGCATCAGTTCAGCGGCGGCATGGCCCAGCGTGTTGTAATCGCCATGGCCCTCGCCAACCAGCCCAAACTCTTAATCGCCGACGAGCCCACCACCGCCCTCGACGTCACGATCCAGGCCCAGATTTTGGATCTGCTGCGCGAACTCAACCAGGAGTACGGCATGGCCGTCATCCACATCACCCACAACATGGCTCTGGTTGCGGAGAGCTGCGATCGCACCATCGTCATGTACGGCGGCAAGATTTCCGAAAGTGGCCGCACCGAGACCGTTTTCGAGCGCCCCCTGCATCCCTACACCCAGGCGCTGCTCGAGTCAGTCCCCAACCTCGAGGACGACGAGCAGGATCTCGTGCCGCTCGAAGGTTTTCCGCCGGACATCACGGAGGAATGGGTCGGCTGCGAGTTCGAGCCACGCTGCGCCCAGCGGATCGACCGCTGCGCTCTGGAGAATCCCGCCCTGCGCGACGCGGAGCCCGGGCACGCCGTCCGGTGTCACCTTTACTGATGGCAGCCACCGGTCCTGCTCTGATTGAAGTTCAAGGTGTCGTCAAAGATTTCGATCTGCCCGGGAGCAAGCTCTTTGAACGAGGACGCAAGCTGCGCGCCGTCGCCGGCGTCGATCTCACCCTGCACGAAGGGGAAACGATCGGCCTCGTGGGTGAGAGCGGCTGCGGCAAGACCACCCTCGGGCGACTCATCGTGCGGTTGGAGACGCCGACCGCCGGCCGTATCCTGTTTCGCGGCCGCGACATTCAGGCCGGCGGCTCGAACGAGCAGCGGTCTCTCAGCCGCACCATCCAGATGGTCTTCCAGGACCCGCTTGGCTCCCTGAATCCGCGCAAGCGCATCCGCGACGCCATCCGCGAGCCGCTGCTGATCAACGACATCATGCCTCGTTCGGAAATCGACGCGCGCGTGGCCGAGCTGCTCCACGAGGTCGGTCTGTCGCCGGCACTCGGGAATCGCTATCCCAGCCAGGTCAGCGGCGGCCAGCAGCAACGCGTGGCCATGGCCCGCGCAATTTCAGTAGAAAGCCCGGTGCTGGTGGCCGACGAGCCCCTGTCCTCGCTCGACGTCTCGGTGCAGGCGCAAGTTCTGCGGCTCATCGAGAACATCCGCGATCGGCGTCACCTGAGCATGCTGTTCATTTCACACGACCTGGCCGTAGTGCGGCGCCTCTGCGACCGGGTCGCCGTCATGTACCTTGGCAAGATCGTCGAGGAGGGGGCCGTTGCCGACGTCCTGCGACGGCCGCGGCATCCATACACCGTCGCCCTCCTTTCAGCCGTGCCCCGCGTCCGACCCGGCGAGCGCACCCGTATCAGGCTGCCCGGCGAGCCCGCCAACGCCGCCAACATCCCGTCCGGCTGCCCCTTCCACCCGCGTTGCTGGAAGGCCGACGACAATTGCCGCACCGTCGTCCCCCAACTTGATGCGCTCGGCGACAGGCGTGTCGCCTGTCACTTTCCGGAATAGGCCGGTGGGCGTCCTTGATGGCAAAGTCGCGATCGTCACCGGCGCCGGCGGGCCGCTCGGGATCGGTCGCGCGATCGCTCTGGCCTACGCGAGCGCAGGCTGCCAGGTGGTGGTTGCCGGTGGACGGGCCACCGAAGACGTAGCCGCTGAAGTCCGGCAGACTGGCGCCTGCGTGCTGGCCTTACAGACGGACGTTTCGCGCCCCGAGGATGTACGCGTCATGGTTGACCGGACCGTCGAGGAGTTCGGACGCTTGGACATCATCTGCAACAACGCCGGCATCCTGCGTTACGGCAGTCTGCTCGAAATCAGCTTGGATGACTGGACCCGTACTCTGGCCGTCAACCTCACCGGGCTGTTTCTCTGCACGCAGGCGGTGGCCGCCTACATGATCGAGCAGGGCAGCGGCGGTCGCATCGTCAACATCTCGTCCTTGTGCGGACACATCGGCTGTCCGAAGCAGGTGAGCTACGCCGCCTCCAAGGCCGGCGTGGAGGGTTTCACCAAGTCCATCGCGCAGGACCTCGGCAAGCATGGCATTACGGCCAATTGCATCGCCCCCGGCGGTGTGTACACGGGTATGGCTGGAGGATCTCCGCCGCCGAATAAGCTGCCAGTGAAGTGGGACGGCGGAGCGCTACCAGAAATGTCCCTACCCGGCGACCTGGCCGGTGCGGCGGTCTTCCTGGCCAGCGAAGCCTCGAACTGGATCACCGGAACGGTGCTGGTTGTTGACGGCGGCCGGCTCGTCCGATGAGCTTACCCGTGCTCACCAGACCAGCTTTCGACTCTGTCTCGCAAAGGTGGGACTGAATAGCCTCCGTAAAGATCGTTCTCATCGGCGCCAGTAGCGTCTTCGCTCCCTCCATCGTGGCCGACCTCTGGGACGCCCGGGAGGACCTTGCGGGAGCACCATGGCCCTGTGCGACCTCGACGCCGGCAGCCTGCGAATCACGACTCAAGTGATCCAGCGCATGATCGACGAGCGCGGCATGCCCTATCGGTTGGAATCCTCCACCCAGCGCCGTGACCTGCTGGACAGCGCCGACTTTGTCGTTGTCGCCATCGCCATCGATCACCGGCGGCTCTGGACGATCGATCTCGACATCGCCCAGCGGCATAGCCTGATCCTGACCACCGGCGACCCGCTGGGCCAAGTCTGGGATTATTTCGGCAATTCCTTAGAGGACGTCCCCACCCCGTTCGACGGCGATGTGCTGGCCATGACCACCGCGATGGCCGTCAGCGCCGCACGCTTGGCGAACAGCGATTCGTGGCCGGACCGCACCGTGACCGTAGCTGAATTCGCAACCCCAGAGAGGAGCCGTGATGACTGACACGAGCGCCGCCCGAGAGGCAGCTTTCAACGCGTTCGATCGATGCCTCGAAGACCACATACGATCGTTACAGGAATTTGTGCGCATCCCTAGCGCGCGCGGGCAAGAGCTCGCCGCCCAGGGCTGGCTGGCGCGCCGCATGCGAGACCTCGACCTGACGGTGGAATTGATCGACTGCGACCCGGACGCGCTCGCCCAATACCCCGGCTGGACGCCCACCGACTGGTCATACGAAAACCGTCCCAACCTGGCCGCCGTGTGGCGTGGGGCCGGCGGCGGACGATCCCTGATCCTCAACGCCCACGTAGACACCACCTCGCCGGAACCCGTGGAGCTCTGGTCGCACGATCCCTGGGGCGGCGAGATCGTCGGCAACCGGCTCTACGCCCGTGGCGCTCAGGACGACAAGACCGGTTGCTGCGAGATGCTTTTCGTCGTGCAGGCGCTACAGGACGCCGGGTTCCGCCTGAAGGGCGACCTGATCTTGGAAACTACGGTCGATGAGGAGTGCTCGGGCAACGGATCGCTCGCGCTGGCCGCCCGGGGCTACGAAGCCGACGGAGTATTGATGCTGGACGGCTCCGGCCTGGGTCGCGCCATCGTGGCCCACCCCGGTCACGTCGCCTTTCGAATCACCATCCATGGCAAACCCGCTCCGTATGTGGCGGCCACCAACGGCGTCAACGCCATCGAAAAAACATGGGTGT
>Ga0310123_10001968_pt1 | contig 16586 bp, 9 predicted proteins | sample CB6_AW_1057_MG_FD_203505 | JGI IMG/M metagenome (GOLD analysis project Ga0310123, IMG submission 203505) | Marine microbial communities from Western Arctic Ocean, Canada - CB6_AW_1057 | ecosystem: Environmental > Aquatic > Marine > Oceanic | place: Canada: Western Arctic Ocean | collected... | reverse complement strand
CGTTCGATGACAAGCCATACGGGATGACTGTAAACTCGGTTACCTCGCTATCGCTTGATCCGCCGCTGGTCCTGATTTCGGTGAATCGGGAAAACAATATGCATAAGATCCTGGTTTCCTCCCAGGTATTTGCCTTGAATTTGCTGACCACCAGCCAGAAGGACGTCGCGCGAAGGTTCGCCACCAACGGCCCCAAGGATTTCTCCGATCTGCTGACGGATGTGGCTGAAACCGGCGCGCCCGTTCTGAAGGACTCGCTGGCCTATATCGATTGCAGGGTCATCCAGGTCGTGCCCGGGGGCGACCACGACATCTTCATCGGCAGGTGCGTTGCCGGGGAAGTGCACGAGGCGGAACCTTTGATTTTCTATGCGGGTCGGTTTTCGGAACTTCCGGCGGCTGCCTTTGCGAAACCGGCGGCTGCAGACCAGGTTCTTCTGGAGGACATCTACGAATATTACGGATCAATGTGAACCGCCTGCATATGCCGGTGTTATCCGAAGATTGTTTTATTGGCTTTCGAGCCACGCCTCCAGGCCGAACAGGGTGCAGGGATTCGACTGGGGAGGCACATTGTATTGTACCTCGGTCCCGTTCCCCGGAACCTTTTCGTATCCGATGACGGTCTGCCAGGTGCCCGATCCGGAGATGCACTTCTTCAAGCGATAGTATCGAACCAGGCCGTCATATCCTGTTCCCGAGGCCGCGATTGTCGGGAAATATACCTGCGGGGATCCATTTGCAAATCTGATGTTAACGGCCGCAAAACTTGTGCCGCTGCGGGAATCGGTCCCGAAGACGAACTCCTGAACATTCGAAAAGTGGTCGCCGTCCGGATCGGCGGCAGGACCGCCGTCCACGCCATCCAATACGAAAGTGGACATTTCCCAGGTGTCTGGAAGCCCATCGTTGTCGCTGTCTGTCACGGAACTTGTGGTACTGCTTTCAAGCCACGCAGCCACGCGGTACAACGAGCAGGTGCCGCTGGACGCGTTGATGCTGTAGCTCACTATTCCATCGCTCGCCGGGATGCGTTTATATCCGGGCACCGGGGACCAGGTTCCCGTGGTCGGATCTCCTTCTTCGAGGCGGTAGAAACGATCGAGGTTTTCGTATCCGGCTGCATTGGAGTTGACTGTCGAGAAGGTGACCCGGGGATTCCCGCTCTCTACCGAAATTCGCACCGAGAAGTAGCTCGTACCGTCCCCGGGATTCGACCCGTAGATGAATTCCTGCATGTTCGAGAATCCGTCACGGTCCGTATCGCCGAACGTGGATGTATCGAAGTTGGACGCTGAGAAGTACTGCGATTCCCACCCGTCCAGGATACCGTCGCCGTCCGCGTCGCCTTCCAGGGCTGTGTTCCCTTCAAGCCACGCAGCCACGCGGTACAACGAGCAGGCGCCGCTGGACGCGTTGACGCTATAGCTCACTATTCCCGCGGCCGCCGGGATGCGTTCATATCCGGGCACCGAGGACCAGGTTCCCGTGGTCGGATCTCCTTCTTCGAGGCGGTAGAAACGATCGAGGTTTTCGTATCCGGCTGCATTGGAGTTGGCTGTCGAGAAGGTGACCCGGGGATTCCCGCCCTCTACCGAAATTCGAACCGAGAAGTAGCTCGTACCGTCCCCGGGATTCGACCCGTAGATGAATTCCTGCATGTTCGAGAATCCGTCACCGTCCGTATCGCCGAACGTGGATGTGTCGAAGCTGGACGCTGAGAAGTAATGCGATTCCCACCCGTCCAGGATACCGTCGCCGTCCGCGTCGCCTTCCAGGGCTGTGTTCCTTTCAAGCCATGCGGTTGCGCGGAACAGGGTGCACGAGGCCTCCTGGCTATTCATGGGGCACATCACCAGCGAGTTGTCACCGGTAATCCTGTCGTATCCCGTCACGGGAACCCACGGTGCCCCGGTTCCCTGCTGTTTCTCCAGTCGGGAATACCTGGTAAAGTCGTCGTACCCGGGGCCATTCGCCTCCGTCGCTACGAACACTGCGCACGGATTGCCGCCGATGATCTCAATGTGAACAGGCAACGATCCGTTGGTCTTCACGGGGTGGGTTCCCAGGACGAACTCCTGGAGATTGGATAGGCCATCGCCGTCCTGATCGCCTGAAGACGAGGCCCCGATGCCTTCCGACAGGTATGTTTGCTCCCAGAGATCCTGGATCCAATCCTGGTCAGCATCGCCGGATGTTGACGCCAGCCAGGCGGCAACCCGATACATCATGCAGGGCGCGCCATCCTCCGGCACAACGTAGGTCACCCGAGCGTCGTTTCCGAGAATCCAGTCGAATCCCTCGACCGGCGCCCACTCCCCACTCGCCGGATCCCCATGCTCGAGTCGGAAGAAACGTTCATGACCTGCATACCCGGCGCCGATAGCGCGGGATGCAAAGAACGACACTTCTACGCGTCCGCCATTCATCGCAATCGTAAACGGGAATTGGCTCACGGGGTCCCCGGGATCTGTTCCGAGAATGAACTCCTGGAGGTTCGATAGCCCGTCCTCATCGCCATCCGCCGTTGCTTCCGCGTTGCCGGCGATGGAGCCGGCCAGATGTGCGGCCTCCCAGGTGTCCACGAGTCCGTTGTGATCAGAGTCACCTGGAATGTGTTCGAGCCAGGTTTTGGCTCTGAAAAGAATACATTGATCATTCGAATCGGGGACGACATGCACAATATGGGAATCTGCGCCGGGTATCCGGACAATACCGGGAACCGGCACCCAGTTTCCCTGTACCGGGTCGCACTTTTCCAGCGTATAGAAACGGACGAATTCACCGTATTCGGCCTTTGTACGCGTGGCCAGGAACGACACATTCGGTGCCCCATCTTTGCACTCGATCTTGACACCGAAATAACTCGCCCCGTCCGTCGGGTCCGTTCCGAGAATGAACTCCTGGAGGTTCGATAGCCCGTCCTCATCGCTATCCTCCGTTGCTTCCGCGTTGCCGGAGATGTAGCCGGCCAGATGTTCGGCCTCCCAGGTGTCCACGAGTCCGTTGTGATCAGAGTCACCCGGAATGTGTTCGAGCCAGGTTTTGGCTCTGAAAAGAATACATTGATCCCCCGAATCGGGAACGACATGCCCAATGTGGGAATCTGCGCCGGGTATCCGGACAATACCGGGAACCGGCATCCAGTTTCCCTGTACCGGGTCGCACTTTTCCAGCGTATAGAAACGGACGAATTCACCATATTCGGCCTCTGTACGCGCGGCCAGGAACGACACATTCGGTGCCCCATCTTTGCACTCGATCTTGACACCGAAATAACTCGCCCCGTCCGTCGGGTCCGTTCCGGTAAGGAATTCTTCCAGGTTCGACAACCCGTCCTGGTCTCGGTCGGATGTCGGGGCCGCCTCCAACCCTATCTCTACGAAATTCTCAGATTCCCAGTGGTCCTGCATCCCGTTCTGGTTGGCATCCAGGAAGGAGACCGGCCCCGGCTCCTCATCCGGAGGTGGGTTTTGCGGAGTCTGGGCGAATTCCGGACCGGAGTCGCGGTTCTGAATGACTTCCGATACGGTCAATGCCCTGCCATAAATTGCTATCAAGTGGTATTCACCCAGCCATGGACGAGTCCCGTCTGTTTCGTTGGCCAGTACCAGGGGTATGGTCTCGGCCCACGCGTCAAGAGTTCCCCCTATGGTTTTCCCGATTTTTTCAACCCCGTCCACGTAGGTCTTGGTCATACCCGCTGTGTTGTGCGTTACCACTATGTGCTGCAACGCCGTCGACAATGACCCCGCGGGCGTGGTTGTACTTGCGCCATTCGCCGCCGTAGTTCGCAGACGAAACTCCGCAACATCACTCGCATGGATACCCCATCGGCCTGCGCCCACCATGAAATTGGCGACGCTCGAAGAATTCCGCGACATCGTTGCAATTCTTGCCGGTCCGTTCTGGGTAACGTTGCTGGGTCGTACCCAAAGTTCGATCGTAAACTCATTCGATGATTTACAGGTCTGGCTGATTTTCAGGGGCGCGGCAATCGAGGTGATTTTCGTTGAACTATCGATTCGAAGCGCGCCGGGAATCCACGATACTTTCGATACGTCGTCAATCGTAAGATCTAGCGGCGAAGCGAAATTGGATTCGTCATGCACAACTTGACCGCCCAATTCGTCAAACGAATATAGGGCAAGGAGGCCATCCGCCGTCCGCACAAGGTCCTGGAATTGAAAATTGGTCAATGTCGGAGAGATCTTGTTCCCATGGGGGGACTGATCCTGGATGCCGGCAACTAAGAGGGTGTAAGTTGTTTCCGGAAGTAGCGTAGACGTGTGAAGAGTCACGATCTGCATGGAAGGATCGATGGTGGCTGATTGTACGGTAATTCGAGGAATGATTTCGTAGTTACTCGCGGTGGTCGCGCTCAACACGTTGACGGGCTCCGAGAACTGGAGAATCACTTGCCGATGGTCACCGGAAGCATGAACTAAATCCAGCGTGGGTGGGGTTGTCTCCGTCGCAATGGAGAACCCCGCGGAGGAGACGGCGCTGCTTTGAAAGCCGCTTTTCATCGCGACTGCTTTCACGGTGGCAGATTGTGTCAGAGTGAACGGGCCCGAATAGCTCGCGGATCCGGATGTGGGCGTTGAACCGTCCGTCGTATAGCGAATCGTCGCGCCGGATGTTTGTGTCGAGAGGTAGATCTGTACCGCATCCTGGTAACTGCCCCCGGAAGGTGAAATGACAGGGACCCCGGACCGCCTCTCCCAGATCAGTTCGCCGGAGAGCGCGCTTTCCGTCCCGTTGGTTGCCAGAGCCGTTACCGAAAAGAAGAAAGTTGCCTCGTCAGGCAATCCGGTCAGCTTCGCGCTCGTCTGCGATGGAACGTCTACTGAATCACTGTACGTGGCACTCGATGTTCCACGGTAGATTCTGTAGCTGGCGACGGCAGTTGCCGGCGTGCCGTCTGTGTAGAATTGCGGAGCGTCCCACGCCAGATTGACATCTACCCCTACCGCGGAACCAGTAAACTCAAATACGAACACTCCGATTGCGAAAGCCTGCGCGATCCCGCGAATGTACCCGTGACATTGCGTTTCCAATTGTACATTTGTTATGCATTTTACGTCATTCATAATGCGTCGTTGATGGGTGTTGGTGTTAATTAGGCGTTATGAGTCGCTATGGTGCCTCGACAAGCAGTCGACATACCAATTGATAGATGCGCGATTCAAAGTAAACATCGCGGACTGTCTGCCCGGCGATAACGGATCAAATTTGAGAAATGACGATCAAGCCGGATCAGGATGACGAATTCATGAAGTGACCTAATTCCGGATCGAAGATCGATCGGCGGAAATCTCCCCAATAAAGTAGGGTGCAGGCCCACTCTGGTGAAGGCCGAGAACCCTACTAAATCCAAGTCTTTTTGATATAAATCAACTAAACTTCGAACGTGCCGTTCATTTGGTAATAAATGTGCGTAAAGGGGGATTACTTGATGGGCAGAAATCGATTTACGATATAATTCTGACACGTGTTTCGGATGATCAAGTTTATCCCCGTATTGCGGGACGGGCTGACCAGGCGATGTTCACACCAAATACGATTTACGATGCAGTCGATGTCCTCCTGCCATCCATTTAGATCGAAATAGAGATCGATATGTTCGCACAGCGTCTTCATCTGTCGCAAATGATCCCGGTCGATCCCGTCTCCCGAGTAGGGAAACGCGAACGGCACTGAAGTCGCCCCAGTAAGATCCTTGACGATCATCGTTGATTCGATGATTTCCTGTTCCCGTTGATGCTCCGTGACATTCGCCAGGATCGGATGGGATTTACTGTGTGCGCCGACCGTAAATCCGTCTGAAACCAATTCCCGAACCTGTTCAGTGGTCAGATAGGGTTGGCAGGCACCCAGGTAGCCCGGAATGTCTACCTGAATGATCGAGCACACCTCGTCCAAAATGCTGTTCTCCGTTGCGTCCAAGCCCAGGATCCACCGCCTGACATCCAGGGGGGTATTCAATGACTGCTTGAATGAATCGTTGAGCTGGCTGCTGATGTTCCCCACTTGCGCTTCATTCATCTTCTTCAATCGCTCCAGGCAAATCGATACCTGGTGGCGATGAAACATCGTGGCATTATCGAGAAAATCGGTAGCGAGGAAGAAAATGCAGGGGATGCCGTGCTTTTTGAGCAGGGGCCGGACCACGGTGTAGCATTCGGCCATTCCGTCATCAAAACTAATGAATACCCCGCAATCCTGCCTTGATCTTCCCGACTTGCGCTGCGCGGAGATCTCTTCGTAGGAGAGAATGTGAAAATTCTTTTTCAAGTAGAGCAAATGTTGTTCGAAGACATCGACAGGCTTGTAAGAGTATAAGCTGCTTGCGTGCTCGAGCTGCTCATCGCTGATCACATGATAGCAAAACCCGACCAAGTCCCGTGGTAACAGCCGTAGATAAGCCGATAAGGGTAGAACCGGAAACCTGGAAAGACCTTGGTTTAATCTAGCCGTAACCTTGTACCGGAGTGATTTCATAACCAGCAATGGGCAAGCTCATGTAAATGCAAGATCGCCGTCGCAGAAGTCGAGTCGTATATCATCCACGACGGTTGCCAGCATCGAATCTTTGCGCCCGGGACGCGCGAAATAGTAAATGTTTCTGGTGGTCAGAATCTTCGTCAACAACGGGATGCCTGCGAAGGTTTCGTGTAATTGAGGCGGGAGTAGAATACGAGTTGCTTCGATCCGTTCTGCCTGCTGAAGAATCACCTGGCTCAGTCCCCGGATGGAGGTCCCCGGTGAAATTTGATAATCCACGACCTTCAGCGTCCTCTCCCCTTTGTTTGACGACACCGAGAGGATCACAAAACCTGCTCCCTCGTTCCCTCCATGCGAGAGTTTGAGTGGAACGTAGCTGAAATGATCGCGGATCGAACTGAAAAAGAAATTCGAACCGGAGTTCTGTGATCCGGTTCGGTCGATCACCCACTTGTCCGTCAACATCCAGCGCAATATTTCGCGGCCCCGGTAAAAGCGGGGAGTGGAGGCGTCCCTTTCGTCGACCACGGATGAATCTATGCCGGAGACCTCGGTAGCGCGCAGGGCTTCCGATGGACCTATGCGGACCGACTTTAACAAGCGCCGATAGAATCGTTTCCTCCACGGCTTGAATAGTCCTGCGGATGCTCGGGTCAATCGTCCTAACCCCGGCAATGATGCGCCGGAGGTAGTGAGCTTGCTCTGCACGTTGTTGAGAAGGACGTACGACCAGTTCAATCTTTCGATCTCAATTTTCGAAAAGGAGAGGGGGCCGAGTTCTCTGAATCCGAGGGCCCGATATACGCTCTGCGCCTCGTTGCCCATATCCGGTGCACAGGCGAGCAGGTCGTATCGAAGAGAGATTGCGGTCATCATCAGCAGCGATCCGGCTGAGGTATCCCGATACTCCTCCGGAACAAACCAGGTAGTGAGCCAGTAGACTTTGGAAAATTCGCCGGCAGATCTCAGTTGCCCGGGCATGATGCCCAGGTAGCCAACGGGCTTGGTATCCATGTAGGCGACCAGCAGGCCGATATCGTCGTCATTCGCGTACGGATTCCGTGCGTAGGCCTGTGCACGGTGGAGGGGTAAAACATTCAGTCCCTCCCCCCCGTGTTGCGCTGCTGCCGACCCTGCAAATTCACACAGATCTTTTATCGGAACCCGTTCAATGCGAATACCTTTTTTCCCCATGCCGGCAACATCCTTATCCCGGTCCCGCATCTCCCCGCTCAAGCAGTTCGAATAGTCCGAATTGCGCATGATAGACCCATGCGATCAGGCGGTTGTCAAATGCGATGGCCGGAACCGGGCGCCGTATGCAGTGGAAGCCGTGTTGCCTGCCGCGTTGAAGCGCCTCCTCCAGATCGTCTACCTCGTAGCAAATATGCAGAAGCTTCTCGCCCTTGGTGAGACTCTTCCACACGGGCGAACTCTCATCATGCGGTTCCAGTAATTCAACCTTCGTGTCGTGGAAATTTGCGAACGCTATGTTCACCTTTTGGATCGGATCAGATACCGTCATTTCGTCGGGGCAAAGATCACGAATCGAGCGAACTACGAGGCCCACGTGATCAAGCTTCGCGGAAGCTCCGAAAAAATCATATCTCGTCAAAATGGATTTCCAATGACTTTTATGGATTTCGGAAGCGAGTAATTGTTCGCGGCATTCCACGAGAAGAAGTGATCTCCATCCCCGGGGGTAAGGCCGGATTTTTTCAAAAACTCGTGGCAGGGTTTGTTCCGCGGGGAGGGGCGATACTCCAGGTTGATGTCTGTGGCCGATGTCGTCTGCGCGTGGTGGATGGCAGTATGCAGCATAACTTCCTCAATCCCGCGGCCGAAAACTCTGCAGCTGAGCACGAAATCAACCACCTTCAGCGATTGCCCGTCGGCGCATACGCTGACGATTCCTGTTAGACCCGCGTCTCCGAATCGGTCGGAAACACGAAGTGTCCACAGGCGATGACCGTCGGACGCCGCCCAATCCCGTAACTCCTCCGGGCTCATGCGGCGGGTGGTGAGATTCATCTGGTTCGTCTTGTTCAGGAGCTGGCTCGCGCGCTGCAAATTGGCGTCGTTAAGCAGCTCGATTTGTACCCGGGTTTCCAATGTGCAGAGCCACTCGTCAAGTGAAGAAAACGCTTGCCTGGAATCCTTTCGTTGACGTTCCGTCACGTACATGGACGATCGCTCGCGGTCTTCCCCCGTGAGCGCCGGGCTGTCAAAGCACCGCATGGATAACAGCGTTCGCGTGTAGAACAGCTTGTTCTTCGGCCAGTCGGGCACCAGCACGTCCGGCAAAGCGTCCGACACTCTCGCCCGTTCCACCGGGTTGTCGTCAATGAATACCACCGCGTCCAGGCCAAGATTCAACTCGGACACCAGCTCAACAATATTTTGAGCTTTGTCCTTCCAGTTTATTTTCCACCCCGCGAAATCAGCCTTTCGCAACACCATCTCCGGGTGATTCTCAATGGCTTCCAGCGCGGTGTCTTCTTCATTCTTGCTTATGATGCCCAGGAGGATGCCCCGTCCGGTAAATGCTTGCAAGGCGCTCTGAAACTCCTGAAACGCTTCGCCGATGGCATCGTGCCCCCCGATTCGAACGTTCTGCCAGCCCGCCTCGCCCACGATCCCGCCCCATAACGTATCGTCAAGATCCAGGAGAATCAGCTTTCGGGCACCGCCGTATAGACCGCACAAGGCGGCCTTCAGGTCCAGTGCGGCCTCCTTGAAAACATCGTCCGTGAACGGAACCTTCGCCATGTACCACATGCGGGGGTCACACGCATTGGGTCCAGCTCTCTGGATCCACTTTTGAGCGTTGAGTACAAAAACGTTGGACGCAGTGCTCAACTGCTCCGCCAACCGCAGGTTCATTCGCAAGAGTGTATTCTCGATTCCCATACCGGGTTTCAGATCCAATAGCCCCCATCCGTGACGGTAGGGAGCGGTAACCCACGCCGGAACAAACACGAATTTCGCCCGGCCGCTGACCTGCTCTATTGCCGCCGCATATTCGTCCACCTGCTGTAAAGCCGATTCGAGGCTCGTATCTCCGTAGTGTAAAGCTTCGGCAAAGGACTTGATTTGGCTTTCCGGACGAGTCCAGATAACCACGCAGTCCGGCTCGGGGGAGAGAAATTCCGACTCGGGATTCATCAATAGGGGCAGAACCTGCCCATACGGGGCCACGACGGTGGTGGTTGGGGGAGAATGCGGGTCGTCGTCAAGAAGGCGACCCAGATTATCGATGCAGAAGTCGGAGATCAGAAGCGAATGCAGCGGGTCTTTAGCCATGACCCTATCCTTTCAACTGCCGGCCTATGTACGATGCCAGGGACCCCATCGATTCGAACGGATTCTGATCCCCCTCGTGTCCGATCGCGTCGGCAAGGCAAATGGATGCATCGAGGTTCTCCGTAACTTGATCTTCGACCGCAACGACAAATCCTACCAGCTCTATGGAATCTAGGCCGGTTGGTGTATTGATCAGCGGGGTGTCTATGGATTTAACAAGATGCTTTTCCGCAGGCAGCCGTTCGTTCACCTGGTCGACGGCTTTGTAAATCGCATCCAGAATTTCATTTTCGCTGTTTGTCATGTTTGCCTGAGTCGGTCCGCGGTGGCGTTGGATTGAACTATGAAAGCACCTTCACGCTCGGGATCGGGATGACGAACTGTCCCCCCCAGTCCCTGATGTCGGCCATTTGGGTCATGATTTCGTCTTTGATATTCCAAGGAAGGATCAGCAGATAATCCGGCTTGGTTTCGAAGATCCGATCCGGCGATTCGATCGGAATTCGGGTTTCCGGAAGAAGGCGCCCTTGTTTGTGGGGACTTCGATCGACCGTATAGTCGAGGAAGTCGGTCCTGATTCCGCAGTAATTGAGCAGCGTGTTTCCTTTTGCAGGCGCCCCATACCCGGCGATCCGCTTGTCCTGCTGCTTCGCCTCAATCAGAAAGGAGAGCAATTCTCTTTTCGTCCGCTTCACTTTTTCCTGGAAAGCCTGATAGGCGCCGAGGCTGTCCAGCCCACTCTTTCGCTCACGGTCCAGCAGCTCTTCGACGCGACTTTCCGTGCGTCGGGTCTCGTCTTCCGCATGATGGGCAAATATGCGGAGCGAGCCCCCGTGCGTGCCCAACTCCTCAATGTCAAAAAGCTGCAATCCGTGGTGGGCAAAGATCCGCTGGACCGCCAGGACGGAAAGATAGGAGAAATGCTCATGGTATATCGTATCGAATTGATTTCGTTCCATGAGGCGCATGATGTGAGGGAACTCCATTGTGACCAGTCCGCCCGGCTTCAGAAGATGCTTTATTCCGCCCACGAAATCGTTGACGGCGGGAACGTGTGCAAGAACGTTGTTTCCGATAATCAAGTCCGCCTTCGTGCTGGACTGCTCAAGTTCCCGCGCCGTATCCACGCCGAAAAACTTTACTACGGTCGGGATTCCCTTTTGTTCCGCCTCCCGGGCAACGTTCTCAGATGGTTCCACGCCCAGCACGGGGATGCCCTGGCGCTGAAAATATTGAAGAAGATACCCGTCGTTACTTGCCAGTTCGACGACATGGGATGCTGGGCCCAGATCAAACCGCTCAACCATCATGTCAACGTAATCGCTGGCATGCTGCAACCAACTGTCAGAGTAGGAGGAGAAGTATGCGTAATCACCGTGAAAGAGATTCTCCGGCTGTTCCGATTCTCCGAGTTGGACCAGGTGGCAGTTCGTGCAAACGTAAGCGTGAAGCGGGTAGAACTTCTCTGCCTTGTTGATGTCTTCCGCTTTTACGTTTTCGTTGGACACCGGCGTCATGCCTAGATCGACGAACGTATCTTCCAAAGACGAATTGCAAAACCTGCAGGTGATCGAGCTCATGGGATGGTCTGGCGGTCATCCGACCGTAGGGGCAGTGCCGGGAATCTGCCTTTTGGAGCCCCGGGTTTTGCGGGAACCTGTCTGGATTGAATGTCCGGGATCATCATCGAGTGATGTATTAGGCTGGAATCGCCATGCCGAGACAAGGAGAAATGCGCCAAGCAGCGCGGGTATCCGACCCGTGTAGCGAAACCCGACCAGAGCCAAAGCCACGTAGTACGGGTATCCGACCCGTGTAGCGAAGCCCAACCAGAGATTCAGACACGTACCCCAAGAGGGAACTCCTCGAACCGCCGCGAGACTTGGAACCGCATGGCGACGAAAGCGCCCATTCAACGGCGAGAGTTTGGTTTGAAACCCGGTTTGGAATTCAGCTCGCCATGAAAACGGAGAATAGAATAGAAATCCTGATCTCTGGACTGGGAAGCAGAAGTTGCTTTGACGCTGCACTTGACCTAGCATCCGCGATGATCCCAGCACTGTCGGGGAAGGGCCCCTGGCAGTTCGGAGCGATCGAGATGTGGACGAATGATAAACGAACGAGATCAAGATGCGCTTTCGAACGGTTCCCCGGGTCCTGGCGCGGGAGCGAAATTTCGCAGCGTCGTACTGGCCCTGGCTCTTCTTGCCATCTTGATGATTTTGTTTCGAGATCCCCTGCTTGGGTTGTTCGCTCTAGGTCGTGAGGAAAATCTCTACTCTCACCTTCTTCTGATTCCAGGGGTCATCGCCTATCTCGTTTTCATATACCGGGACCGTGTCCCTTCTTTATTCACCATGTCGCCCGCATATGCGGGAATGTTTGCAATCCTTGGCGCTGTCGCGCTGGTGGGGCAAATCAGTTTCGTCCGGCCGATGTCCGGCTTGCCTCCGGAGGACGTGATGTGCCTCCCAATTCTGGCATTCGTCTTCTTCTCGCTGGCGATCGGTGTCCTGTGCTTCGGCTCCGGGACTCTTCGGCTATTCGCTCTTCCGGCTGCTTCACTGTTCTTGATGGTTCCGATCCCGGCATTCGTGGTCCACCCGGCCAGTGTATTTCTCCAGTATGCTTCCTCGGAGATGTTCCACTGGCTGCTGCTTCTTTCCGGTACACCTGTGTACCGCGAAGGTCTCACGTTCCATCTTAGCGGACTCGATCTCGAAGTGGCCCTGGAGTGCAGTGGAATCCGATCCACCGTCGTCCTGATTGTTACAAGCGTTCTCGCCGGCTACATGTTTCTCGATCAGCACTGGAAAAGGATCCTGCTGGTCGTGATCTCTGTCCCCATCGGGATTGTCCGCAACGGAATTAGAATTTTTTCAATTGGTCTTCTTACGATTCATGTCGATGACGGTGTGATCCAGGGCCCCCTCCACTCGCGCGGGGGGCCGCTGTTTTTCGCCATGTCCCTGGGTTTTCTGTTTCTCCTCATCTTTGTCCTGCGCAGAATCGGCTCGCGTCCTCGGGGCGCGAAGTCAGCTGCCGAATCTTCCACTTCCAAAGCCGGATAGTACTCACGTGAAATCTCATCCTCCGATCGCCCCTCTCATTGAGTTCCCCTCCCTTGACCGAAGGGAACGCAGCCTCTTCACGCCTGGACGACGTCTCGTGACGATCGTTGCCGGATCCCTCTTTCTGGCCGCGGTCGCAGGGTGCTCCCGGCAGTCGTCGCTGGATCGGCACCTGAAGCGGGGATACGAGTTTTTTGAGCAGGAGAAGTATGAAGAGGCGACGATCGAATACCTGAACGTGCTTCGTATCGACGGAACCAATTCCGTGGCCATCCTCAACAGCGGTCTTGCTCACTACCGACGCGGGGAGCCGGTACGGGCGTTGCCATTCCTGTTCGCCGCCAAGGAGCAGGATCCGGACAACATTCAGGTGAAACTGAATCTAGGCAGAATCTTCAGGGCCGGGAACGAACTCGAAGTCGCGCGCACCGAGGCGGCCGAAGTTCTGAACCTGGATCCCGACAATTTTCGCGCGCTTGTTCTTCTCGCGGACTGTTCCGTGGAAGTAGAAGAGGTCCGGGATGCGATCTCAGTGCTGGGAAAAAATGAAAAGCTGTTTTCGGACCGGGCCCCATTTCACCTCGCCCTCGGTCATCTCCTCTTCAAGCAGAAGAAAAACGAGTTGGCGGGCGAGGCGTTCGACCGCGCCGGTTCGCTGGATCCTGAAAATCCGGCCGTGCTCGAAGCGCTGGGAAATTTTTATGCGCTCATAGGAAAACTGGACCGGGCCGAAACGTATCTCTCTTCCGCCGCGGAGAAAGCCGCCGCCGGAGCCGGTCCCCAGGTCCGGTACGCACGATTCAAATACGCGATGGGGAAGAAACACGAGGCCAAGGAACTCCTGGAAGAGATCGTTCAGGCGAAACCTGACTCGGTGCAAGCGTGGCAATTGTTGGGCGAACTGGCGCTGCTGGAAGGGGCCTTCGAGGACTGCCAGAAGGCAGTGGACAAAATCCAGCAAGCCGAAGCGGGCAATTTCGAAGGGCGCCAGTTGCTCGCCCGTCTGCTCCTTTTGAAGGGCGAGACCGCAAAATCGATTGAAGTCTTTGAAAACCTGAACGAGCGATATCCCTACGCCCCGGCAATTTCCAAGCAGCTTGCGATTGCCTATCTGAAAGACGGCAGAATCGCCGAGGCCAAGGGTGCCCTGGATAAAACGCTCTCCCTGAATCCCAGGGATGCCGCTGCCCAGATTCAACGGGCGCGCATCGACCTGAGCTTGCGGGCCGCGGACTCCGCCATCGAGCGGTTGACGGAACTGCTGGAAGAAAATCCCGAAAACACACAGGCAATGATTCTGCTGATTCGCGCATATCTCTCCGGGGAAGACAAGGATCCAAAAGCGGCGATCGAGACCTGCCGCCTGCTCGCGGATCTCCTGCCCGGCAAACACAGCGGCCCCTACCTCCTCGGCAGGCTGTACCGACGGTTGGACAAGATGGAGGAAGCGCGGACCGCCTTCCAGGAATCGCTGAGAATTGAGCCCAACTTCTTTCTGAAAGAAGCGCAGGCGGCCTTCAAAAATGCATTGGAGATCGCCCCGAACTTCCTTCCCGCGCTGTCCGGTCTTTGCGCGGTTGAAGTTGAACTGGGCGTGGAGGACCTTGCGGCAGCACGCGTTCTGGAGGCGATCGCGGAGCGACCTGAACAGCCTGGACTGCATTATCTGCTGGGCACGATCTACGCTGATCAGGAAAAGGATGTCGAGGCGGAGGCCGCCCTCCGGAAGGAAATCGAGATCGAGCCGAGGCAGGAGGGAAGCTATCTTGCCCTAGCGCAGCTTTTGTATAAAAAGAAGAGACTTGACCAGGCGCTCAAGGAGGTCGAAGAGGTCCTTGAAGTAAATCCAGACCTCCAATCTGCGCTGATGATGGCGGGGATGTTCTACGAGCAGTTGAAAGACAATGTCGCCGCACTGGATCGGTACGAAAGAATTTTGAAACTGAACCCGAACTTCGTGGGGGCCGCGAACAATGCCGCCTACCTTTTTGGAGAGACCCCGGGAAAGTTGGATCGGGCATTCGAACTGGCAAAACATGCGCGTAAGCTTAAACCGGACGATCCCTTCATCGCCGACACTTTGGGCTGGATCGCCTACAAGCACGGCGATTATGTCTGGGCGCTCACCCTGATTCAGGAGGCGGCGGAAGCCTTCCCCGAGCATCCGGAAATTCAATACCACCTTGCCGCCACCCATCTCGCGTTAGGCGATGAGGAGGAGTCCGCGAAGGCACTGGCGACCGCGCTCGAACATGCCGAAGAAGATTGGTCACGGGCCGCATGGGCCAGGTTGGTGACGGAACTTCTGGCTCGTCCTATTGAGGAGGTCACTGATACGGATGTCCCCTTGGTTGCCCATGCACTGGCCGAGGATCCCGTGAATCCCGCCGCCCTTGTGAGGCAGGTAGTGCTTCACGAGAAGGCGGGGCAATGGGACCAGGCGAAAACCATCTGCGGCCGACTCCTGGAAAGCAATGGTGATTTTCTGTGGCCGCTCCTCCGTATGATCAAGTATGAGGAAAAAGATTCCGGAGATCTTTCCCGGGCGTTCGAACTCGCCCAGCAGGCGCGTACCCTCGCTCCTGATGATCCGGAAGTCGCTCACGTGGCGGGATGGCTTGCCTACCGTGAGGGAGAACACGACTGGGCGTTCGGATTATTGCGCCAAAGTGGTGAGGCCCGTCCCCGGGACGCAGAGGTTCAGTACCATTTCTCGCTGGCCTCTTTCACACAGGGCCAGATCGACCGGGCACAGGAGATTGCCGAAGCGGCGTCCCGCATCGAAAGTTCTTCCCCCGTTCCGGCTGCTGCCGAGGATTTCCGGAAGATCCTTCAGGCAATCAAATCGAGTACCGCCGATCCGGAGGTCGTCCGCCTTGCGGAGGCCATGCCGGAGTCCGATCCTCGATATACAGCCGCCCGGATCGTCATCGCGTTGCAGCTGGAGTCGGACGGAAAGGTGGGAAATGCGGTGCAGATCCTCGAATCGATTTTTGAAACCTCACCACGAATTGCCCAGGTCGCAAAGGAAGCAGCAAGACTCTATGCAAACCACCTGGATAATGATCAGAGAGCGTACGAACTGGCATCGAAAGCAAGGGCGCTGCTGCCCGAGGATCCGGACGTGTCCTTTCTCCTGGGCAAAGTTGCATATGGGCGGAAAGAATTCGACTGGGCCGGCCAACTACTGGAAGAGACGATTACCCGCAGACCGGGCGATTCGGAGGCGATATACCTGCTGGGATTTTGCCGGGCCGGACAGAATAATGCACCGCAGGCAGAAGAGTTGCTGAAGAAGGCACTCAAGTTGGATCCGGACTCGAATTATGCGGCGGAAGCGAAACAGTTACTGAGCCAAAAGTAAGGCTAACTCGTCCAACCACGTCTCTGGCCAAAGGGCCTGGGCAGACAGTCCAGCGGTATTGGAACGACCAATCCAAAGCGGCGCGGAGCGTCGCACTCCAGACGTTGGTTCCGCGTTGGCGGTCGGCCAGGTATTCATGGGCGAATTAGGCTGAGGAGGTATTGCCCATACCCGTTGTTCACTAACGGTTCGGCGATCTCTTTCAATTCATCCGGCGAAATGAAACCCATGTTGTAGGCGACCTCTTCGATGCATCCGATCTTCAATCCCTGCCTCTCTTCGATTAACTGCACGAAGGAAGATGCCTGCATGAGCGAATGAAAGGTGCCGGTGTCCAGCCA
>Ga0310123_10001966_pt1 | contig 16609 bp, 10 predicted proteins | sample CB6_AW_1057_MG_FD_203505 | JGI IMG/M metagenome (GOLD analysis project Ga0310123, IMG submission 203505) | Marine microbial communities from Western Arctic Ocean, Canada - CB6_AW_1057 | ecosystem: Environmental > Aquatic > Marine > Oceanic | place: Canada: Western Arctic Ocean | collected... | reverse complement strand
AGCTGAGGCTGGAGAAGCTGAGGCTGGAGAAGCTGAGGCTGGAGAAGCTGAGGCTGGAGAAGCTGAGGCTGGAGAAGCTGAGGCTGAAGAAGCTGAGGCCGAGGAGGCTGAGGAAGCTGAGGCCGAGGAGGCTGAGGAACCGGAGGCCGAGGAGGCTGAGGAGGCTGAAGAAGCTGAGGCCGAGGAGGCTGTGGCTGAGGTGGCCCCTGCGGAGGACGACGATCCTGAGCGGTTGCAGTGGTATGTGCTGAAGGTGACCACCAACCGCGAGAAGTCGATTCGGCTGGCGTTGCTGCGGCGGATTGCTCGAGAGGGTCTCGACGAGTTCTTCACCGAGGTGATCATCCCGACCGAGAAGGTGGTGGAGACCAAGGCTGGCAAGAAGCGGGAGTCGGAGCAGAAGCTGTTCCCCGGTTACCTCTTCGTGCAGATGATGCTCAACGACGAGACCTGGTACCTGGTGCGTGGCACCAGCGGGATCGGTGACTTCACCGGTGCCGGCGGGAAGCCGGTGGCGATGTCCGATGAGGAAGTCTCGCGGATGTTGGGCAAGGAGGAGGAGAAGGACGAGGGACCCGCGAGGATCAAGATCGATTTCTCGACCGGGGACGTGGTCAAGATCAAGGATGGCCCCTTCGAGAGTTTCGAGGGCGAGATCGACGAGATAGACGATGTGAGCGGGAAGATCTCGGTGCTGATCGAAATCTTCGGCCGGCACACTCCGGCGGAACTGGAATACTGGCAAGTCGAGAAGGTTTGAGGTTCCGATGGCCAAGCAGGAAATCGCCAAGATCAAGGTCCAGGTGCCCGGTGGCCAAGCCACCCCGGCGCCTCCGGTTGGCACCGCTTTGGGACCTCACGGTGTGAACATCGGTCAGTTCGTACAGCAGTTCAACGACCGCACCAAGGAGTTGGCCGGGACGACGGTCCCGGTGGTGATCACCGTCTACAACGACCGGTCGTTCGAGTTCATCACCAAGAGTCCCCCGGCGGCGGTGCTGTTGAAGCAGGCGGCCCAGATCGCCAAGGGCTCGGGGAACGCGAAGCTCGAGAAAGTCGGCACGGTGACCACCGAGCAGCTCAAGGAGATTGCCCGGGTTAAGTTCGAGGATCTCAACGCGCCGGATATCGACCGGGCGGCGTTGATCATCGCCGGAACGGCTCGAAACATGGGGATCGAAGTGGTTGACTGACGGGCCCGGGGGGCCTACAAGAGAGGGTTTCGCGGCGCGGCGGTTGTGAGGACGGACAGCGATGGGCAAGCATTCCAAGCGAATGGCGTTCTTGCGGGAACGGGTCTCGGGGGTCGGATCGGTCGATCTCGCGACGGCGGTTCGGGAATTGAAGGCGCTGGAGCCGTCCTTGCCCGAGGGAATCCGCAAGTGCGCGTTCGACCAGACCGTCGAACTGGTCTTTCGGCTGGGGGTGGACCCTCGGCAGGCCGACCAGATCGTGCGAGGCTCGCTCGTGTTGCCTCACGGAATCGGCAAGACCCAGCGGGTCGTCGTGTTTGCCCAGGGCGAATTGGCGGTCGAGGCCGAGGAGGCTGGGGCCGATGAGGTGGGGGCCAAGGACTTGGCCGAGAAGATCGGGGGGGGCTGGTTGGAGTTCGACGTGGCGATCGCCACGCCCGACCTGATGGGACTCGTCGGGCCGCTGGGACGCGTGCTCGGACCTCGCGGATTGATGCCCTCGCCCAAGGCCGGCACGGTGACCAACGAGGTGGCGGCGACCGTCAAGGAGTACAAGGCGGGGAAGATTGAATTCCGAGTCGACAAGTTCGGCATCGTGCACTCGGTGGTCGGCAAGTTGAGCTTCGATGAAACACAGCTGATCGAGAACGCAGAGGCGCTGCTGCGGCTGATCGAGTCGCTGAAGCCCTCCTCGACCAAGGGCATCTACATCAGAACACTCACACTCTCGGCCACCATGACGCCGGGGATCTCGGTCGCCGCCTAGGCCGAGAGAAATGACGAATTGGCCGGATGATCCTCGAGAAGGAATCCGGCAGTAACGCCGACCGAGAATCCAGAACCGATGAGCAAGCGGATCAAGGAACTGCTGGTGACCGATCTGCAGCAGCGGATCGGTGACACGAGCGAAATGCTGGTTGTCGACGGCTCGCGACTCGACGCGATCAGCGACAACCGCTTCCGGCTGGGACTGCGCGAAAAAGATATCCGCATCCTGACCGTCAAGAACTCGATGGCACTCCGAGCACTGCACTCGGCCGAAGTCACAGCACTCGATCCCATCCTCGAAGGACCCTCGAGCCTGGTCTTCGGTGGCGAGGATATTGTCTCGCTGAGCAAGGAAGTCGCCGGCTGGGCCAGGGAACTCGGCGACGGGCTGCTCGAGATCAAAGGCGGAATGCTCGAAGGCATCACGCTCTCGGCCAGCGACGTCGATGAACTGTCCAAAAGCCCCAGTCGCGAAGAGCTGATCGGACAGATTGCCGGACTGCTGCTCTCACCAGGTGCCACCATCGCCGGATCGCTGCTGGGACCCGGCGGCCTTGTGGCCGGATCGATCGAGGCGATCGCCGACGGCGAAGCGGAAGAGGAGACCGAAGAGGCTGCGGTCGAGGAGGCGGACACCGGAGAAGAAGAGACCGGAGCCGCCGAGGAGCCGGAAGCGGCCTCCGAAGAGCCAGAAGCGGCTGCGGAGGCTGATTCGGATGCTGATGGGGAGGGGGGTCAGGAGCCGGAATTAGAGGAATCAGAGGCCTGAGCGGTGGCGAACGGGCGAAAACCCGGTACAGTAACAACTTAGCGCGAAAGCGTATAGAGAGGACCAGAAGCGATGGCGACTGACGAAGCGACAGCGGCTGACGAAGCGACAGTAAAAGAATTTGACGACGGCACCAAGGAACTGGGTGACCAGCTGGTTGGCCTGACGTTGTTGCAGGCCAAGTCTCTGGCTGACTATCTCAAGGACGTTCACGGCATCGAGCCCGCCGGAGGCGGCGTGATGATGGCCGCGATGCCTGGAGGTGCTGACGCTGATGAGGCCGTTGAGCAGACCGAGTTCGACGTGCTGCTGACCGGTTTCGGCGACAGCAAGATTCCGGTGATCAAGGCAGTTCGCGCCGCGACCAGTCTGGGCCTGAAGGAGGCCAAGGAACTGGTCGAAAGCGCACCCGCGGCACTCAAGGAAGGAATCTCCGAGGAAGAGGCCAACCAGCTCAAGGAGGAAATCGAGGCCGCTGGCGGGGCGTGCGAGATCAAGTAGACTGCGTCCTGCTGCGGGATGTCCCGGTAGCGGTCCTCTCGCGCCGGGTCGTCACGCTGTGCGTTCTCGAGCACGCTCCCGTCCTCACGGCCGTTTCTGCCACCCGCTCACTCACCCACCCACCCACCCACCCACCCACGATCCCCGACTGTCTCACTGACTGCCCCCCTGACTCCGATTGCCCCGCTGCCACGACTGACTCCGACTGATCTCCGGACTCGGGTCCGGTCTCACCGGAACCCACCCGCGTGATCGTAGCCGAGACATGGAGCCTGCGGACCCGTTGTGTTTCTCGTTGCCGGCCCCCCAAGCCCCCGACGACTCGAACCTCGCCCCGGCCTGTCGCCTGCCGCGGGGGTGGTGGGGAACCGTCCCGGATCAACCCACTCTCTCTCGTCGGAGATGCCCTTTCCGCTGTCATCTCCGAATCGCACCACGACCCGACCTGCTGCCTTGCCACACGTTCCTTCTGTTTTCTAACCGGTCCCGAAACTAGGGTCCTCTCCGATCACGGTGATCCGGATGGGGCGTGACCCGAGCCCAGCGGGCCGGAGAGTCCTGGAAGAAGAGAGCCTGACATGCCGATTCCCGCGATACGGATTCTGCAGACCGACCGCACCGAGGTGTTTGGAGGTGGGCGGGATCAGAGTCACCTGTTGCAGGATCTCACCGAGATCCAGACCAAGTCCTACCACCGCTTCCTCCAGGAGGACGTCGATTCGGACAAGCGGGAGGCTCAGGGGCTGGAAGGCATTTTGCAGGAGATCTTCCCGATCGAGAGTTACGACGGGCAGTACCGGTTGGACTATTGTGGCTACGAGTTGTTGCCATCGCGGTTCGACACCACCGTCTGTCGCCAGCTGCGGTTGACCTACGGCAAGCCCTTCCGCGTCAAGATGCGGCTGAACAAGGAGCAGCCGATCGAGGAGGAGGTCTACCTCGGCGACATGCCGATCATGCTCGGGGGTGGCGAGTTCGTGATCAACGGGGCCGAACGGGTTGTGGTCAGCCAGTTGCACCGTTCACCGGGTGTCGACTTTGTCGAGACGACCGAGCCGGGCGAACGGTCCAGCTTCTCGTGCCGGGTCATCCCCGAGCGGGGGAGTTGGATCGAGCTGGTGGTCAACAAGAAGGAGATGCTCGACGTCCGGATCGATCAGAGTGGCAAGTTCTCGGCGATGACTCTGCTGCGGGCGATGGGTCCGGAATACGGCAGCGACACGGCACTGCTGAAACTGTTCTACCAGACCGTCGCCTTCAAGGCTCCGAGGTCCAGTGACATCGAGCGGATCGCCAATTCGTTTGCCGCCGCAGACATCGTCTACCCCGCCGGCCACGAGCGGTGCGGGGAAATCATCGCCGATTCGCGGAACACGATCGGAGGCGAAAAGGACGTGGTGACGATCGGCGAGGAGCGGGCCACGCGGATCGTGGAGGCCAGGATCAAGGACATCGAGATCATCCCCGTCGAGGCGGTCCGCGACCGCCTGATTCTCAATACGCTGTACAACGACGAGACCGCCAGCCACCAGGAAGCGCTACTGCGGATTTACCAGAGGCTGCGGCCGGGCAACCCGCCTCAGCTCGAGAAGGCCCAGGACCTCTTCCGCGAGAAGTTCTTCGACGTCAACCGCTACCGGCTCGGCAAGGTCGGTCGATTCCGAATCAACCGCAAGTTCAAGCCCGACAGCCAGAAGACCACCGACCACAACAGGTTTCTCGAGGAGAACTTCGAGCAGGAGGGGATCCCCGACACGGCGATGACGCTGTGCCCCGAGGACTTCGTCAACGCGATCCGCTACCTGGTGCTGCTCAAGATCGGTGGCAACGACCTGGTCCAGACCGACGACATCGACAACCTCGGCAATCGCCGGCTGAGGACACTCGACGAGTTGGCTGCCGAGGAGATCCGCAAGGGGTTCCTCAAGCTGCGCAGGACGGTGCAGGAGCGGATGAGCCTGAAGGATGTCGAGGAGATGACGCCGCGGACGCTGGTCAATCCCAAGAGTGTCTCGGCGGCGATCGAGTACTTCTTTGGTCGCAGCGAGTTGTCGCAGGTCGTCGACCAGACCAATCCGCTCTCGATGCTGACTCACGAACGCCGTCTCAGCGCGCTGGGACCCGGCGGTCTGAACCGCAAGCGGGCCGGGTTCGAGGTCCGCGACGTGCACATTTCTCACTACGGGCGGATCTGTCCGATCGAGACGCCCGAGGGGACCAACATCGGGCTGATCTCCTCGCTGTCGATCCATGCCGAGGTGGATGACTACGGGTTCCTGACGACCCCGTACCGCCGGGTCAAGAACGGTCGAGTCTCGGAGGAGATTGTCCGCCTGCGGGCCGACGAGGAGGCGTTGCGCTACGTGGTCCCGGCCGACACCCTCATGGAGCAGGGCCAGATCGTCGAGGAGCGTGTGCTGGCCCGCTACAACAACGACGTGGTGGTTGTTGCCAGTGACCGGGTCGAGTTCATCGACGTGGCCCCCAACCAGATGGTGGGCGTCTCGGCCGGGCTGATTCCCTTCCTCGAGCACGACGATGCCAACCGCGCGCTGATGGGTTCGAACATGCAACGGCAGGCGGTGCCGCTGCTGATCACCGAGCCGCCGATCGTCGGCACCGGGCTCGAGGAAGAAGTTGCCAAGCGGTCCGGGATGCTGCTGAAGGCAAAGAAGTCGGGTCGGGTCAGCTACGTCGACGCGACGCGAATCGAGATCGACGACGAAGTTTACCCACTCGACAAATTCCAGGCTCTCAACGAACGGACCTGCAAGAACCAGAAGCCGGTGGTCGAGGTCGGCCAGAGCGTCAAGGCGGGAGACCTGTTGTGTGACACCGCGGCGACGAAGGACGGCAAGCTGGCCCTGGGCCGCAACGTGCTGGTCGCGTTCATGTCGTGGGAGGGCTACAACTTCGAGGACGCGATCGTGATCTCCGAAAGGCTGGTCAAGGAGGACGTCTACACCTCGATCCACATCGACGAGTTCGACGTGGAGATCCGCGAGACGAAGCTGGGCCGCGAGGAATTCACCCGCGACATTCCCAACGTCAGCGAGAAGGCCCTGAGTCATCTCAACGAGGAAGGCATCGTCGGGATCGGGACCCGGGTCCACCCCGGCGATATCCTGGTCGGCAAGGTCTCGCCGAAGGCCAAGAGCGAGTTGACTCCCGAGGAAAAACTGCTGCACGCGATCTTCGGCCGTGCCGGCGAGGACGTGAAGAACGAGTCGTTGGAGGTGCCCAGCGGGGTCGAGGGGATCGTGATCCACACCGAGAAGTTTTCTCGGCGGATGAGCCTCCCGGAGGACGAACGGAAGCGGTTCGAGGGGGTTGTGCGGAGGGCCGAGAAGGCGGCCAACGCCAACGTGGTCGTTGCCTTTCGGACCTTCCTGGAGGGTTTCGAGAGGGTGCTGGGTCGGCGGTTGGTCGACGAGGAGGGTGCCGAGCTGCGCCACAGCGAGGACGACCGCGCGCTGGCCGAGTACGCCGAGCGGTTCGACGATCACTTCGCATCGCTCGACATCCGCAGTCCCCAGAAGCGGAAGGACCTGGACACGTTCCGTCGCGAATCCTTCACTGCGGTCCGTGAGGTGATCCAGATCCGCGACCGCGAAATGAACAGCCTCAAGCGAGGCGACGAACTGCCCAGCGGCGTGTTGCAGATGGTCAAGGTCTACGTCGCCAGCAAGCGACAGATCTCCGTCGGTGACAAGATGGCCGGTCGTCACGGCAATAAGGGAGTCATCTCCAAGGTGCTCCCCGACGAGGACATGCCCTACCTCGAGGACGGCACGCCGATCGACATCATTCTCAACCCGCTGGGCGTCCCCAGCCGGATGAACGTCGGCCAGATCCTGGAAACTCACCTCGGCTGGGCTGCCAGCAAACTGGGCTTCCGGGCCATCTGCCCGGTCTTCGACGGAGCTCCCGAGTCGCAGATCCGGGACAAGCTGGAGGAGGCGGGACTGGGCCGCGACGGCAAGACGGCGCTGTTTGACGGACGGACCGGCGAGGAGTATGAGCAGCGGGTGACCGTCGGCCAGATCTACATGCTCAAGCTCCACCACCTCGTCGACGACAAGGTCCACGCTCGAGCCACCGGCCCCTACTCGTTGATCACCCAGCAGCCCCTGGGCGGCAAGGCCCGCTTCGGGGGACAGCGATTCGGGGAGATGGAGGTCTGGGCCCTGGAGGCCTACGGTGCGGCCTACATTCTGCAGGAGCTGTTGACCGTCAAGAGCGACGACGTCGAGGGACGGACGAAGATCTACGAATCGATGGTCAAGGGACAGAACACTCTCGAGGCCGGCACTCCCGCCAGCTTCGACGTACTCAACAACGAGATCCGTGGGCTGGGACTGAATCTCCAGCTCGAAAAGTCCAGCCTCTGACCCGCTGCCAGGGCTTCGGGCAGGCGGCAGAGGGCAGGCGGCAGGGGGGGGGCAAGCAGATGGCAACACTCAACAAACGGCACGAGTGCCAGGAGCAGGTCACGTGAGCGTTGGTGAAGCGACGAGCTACGACAAGATCAACGACTACGGCTCCGTCAAGATCGGGCTCGCCAGCCCGCACGACATCCGCAGTTGGTCGTTCGGCGAGGTCAAGAAGCCCGAGACGATCAACTACCGCACGTACCGTCCCGAGCGGGACGGTCTGTTCTGCGAGCGGATTTTCGGTCCGGAGAAGGACTGGGAGTGTGCCTGCGGCAAGTACCGCGGCATGAAGTACAAGGGGATGGTCTGTGACCGCTGTGGCGTGAAGGTGACTCACAGTCGAGTCCGCCGCAAGCGAATGGGCCACATCGAACTGGCGGCTCCGGTCGTGCACATCTGGTTCTTCAAGAGCATGCCCAGCCGCCTGGGTGCGCTGCTGGACATGAAGACCACCAGCCTCGAGAAGGTGATCTACTTCCAGGACTACGTCGTCGTCGACCCCGGTGATACTCCGCTCCGACGCTGCCAGATCCTGACCGAGGAGGAAGCTCGGCACGCTCGGGCGAAGTACGGCGAGGAGTACTTCACGCTGGGGATGGGTGCCGAGGCGGTCAAGGAGCTGCTGCTGGGTCTGAACCTGGCCGAACTCTCCACCCAACTCCGCATCGACCTCAGCGAGACCGGCAGCCAGCAGAAGAAGAAGGACCTGGTCAAGCGGTTGAAGATCATCGAGTCGCTCCGCGACAGTGAGAACCGGCCCGACTGGCTGGTGCTCGACGTGATCCCGGTGATCCCTCCGGATCTCAGGCCCCTGGTCCTGCTCGATTCGGGAAACTTCGCCACCAGCGATCTCAACGACCTCTACCGCCGGATCATCAACCGCAACAACCGGCTGAAGAAGCTGGTCGATTTGAATGCTCCGGAGGTCATCGTCCGCAACGAGAAGCGGATGCTGCAGCAGTCGGTCGACGCACTGTTTGACAACAACCGCTGCAAGCGGCCGGTGCTCGGTTCGTCGAACCGTCCGCTGAAGAGTCTGACCGACATGATCAAGGGCAAGCAGGGACGCTTCCGCGAGAACCTGCTCGGCAAGCGGGTCGACTATTCGGCTCGTTCGGTCATCGTGGTGGGTCCCGAGTTGGAACTGCACCAGTGTGGTTTGCCCAAGAAGATCGCCCTGGAGTTGTTCCAGCCGTTTGTGATCCGACGCCTCAAGGAACTCGGTCACGCCGACACGATCAAGAGTGCCAAGCGGATGCTCGAGCGGAAGGACGAGGATGTCTGGGACATTCTCGACGAGGTGATCACCAACCACCCTGTGCTGCTCAACCGCGCGCCGACCCTGCACCGGATGGGGATCCAGGCCTTCGAACCGACTCTGGTGGAAGGCAACGCGATCCGGATTCACCCTCTGGTCTGCAAGGGCTTCAACGCCGACTTTGACGGGGACCAGATGGCGGTGCACCTGCCGCTGTCGATCGAGGCCCAGGTCGAGGCCACCACGCTGATGCTCTCGACCAACAACATCTTCTCACCGGCCAACGGCGCACCGATCATCAGCGCCAGCCAGGACATCGTGATGGGCTGCTACTACCTGACGATGCCCAAGGACGGTCGTCCCGGCGAGGACATGAAGTTCGTGTCTCCGGCGGAGGTCTTCATGGCGCTCGAGCAGGGCCGGGTCACTCGACACACCCGCATCAAGATCCGGCTCCCCGCCGACAAGGAAATCCGCCCGCAGGCTCCCGAGGACTACCGCCCCGGCGGGTTGCTCGATACCACCGTCGGCCGCGTGCTCTTCAACGACATCCTCGACGAGCGGATGGCGTTCTACAACCTGACGATGAAGAGCAAGGACCTGGCCAACGTGATTTCGGACTGTTACCACCACGATCTGCTGGGACGCAGCGACACGATCAGCCTGTTGGATCGGATGAAGGCGCTGGGCTTCCAGGAGGCCACTCACAGCGGACTCTCGTTTGCCACCTCCGACCTCCGCACCCCCGCCAACAAGGACGAGGTGATCAATGCGGCCGAGAAGAGAGTCGAGAAGCAGCAGAAGCTCTATGGCCGGGGCATCATTACCGACCAGGAACGCTACAACGCGGTGCTCGACGAATGGACGCACGCCCGCGAACAGATCACCAAGGATATGATGCGTGAGTTCGAGACCGATGAGCGGCCCGAGCTCGACGGATACGTGAACCCGATCTTTCTGATGGCCAACTCGGGGGCCCGGGGCGGTGTCGAACAGATCCGGCAGCTGGCCGGGATGAGGGGCCTGATGGCCAAGCCGTCCGGGGAGATCATCGAGACTCCGATCAAGGCGAACTTCCGCGAAGGTCTCTCGGTGCTCGAGTACTTCAGCTCCACGCACGGAGCCCGCAAGGGACTGGCCGATACCGCACTGAAGACCGCCGACAGCGGCTACCTGACTCGCAAACTCGCCGACATCTGCCAGAACGTGGTGATCACCGAGCCCGATTGCGGGACGACCGAGGGAATCACCAAGGGTGTGGTCTACCGCAGCGAAAAGGTCGAAATCGGGCTGGCCGATTCCATCCGCGGACGTGTCAGCCGTACCAACATCGTCAACCCGATCACCGATAAGGTGATCGTCCGCGAGGACGACCTGATCGACGACTCCAAGGCGCGGCAGATCGAGGAGATGGGTGTCGAAAAGATCAAGGTCCGCAGCCCGCTGACCTGCCAGTCGGAACTGGGCATGTGCCAGCTCTGCTACGGCATGGATCTCTCCAGCGGCAGCCTCGTCGAAGAAGGACTCGCCGTGGGCATCGTCGCCGCTCAGTCGATCGGCGAACCGGGCACCCAGCTGACCATGCGGACCTTCCACATCGGCGGCACCGCGTCGCGGGACGTCGAGGAAAGCGAAGTGCGGACTCGACACACCGGCCGGATCCGTTTCGAGCGCGTGCGGAGCGTGGGGCCCGATGACAAGAAGACCGCGCTGGGCCGAAACGGCGAAATCGTGATCCTGGAATTGAGCCCTCGCGAGGGCCGCGAGCGTGAACTCGAGAGGTACCGCGTGCCCAACGGGGCGGTGTTGCTGGTCGAAGAGTGGGATGCGAGCGACGCCGAATGCACGCTCCCCAAGCGGACCGACGGCAATGCACTCAAGAACATCAAGGGCGTTTGCGTCGAAGGACAACCCCTCTGCATGTGGGACCCTCACTCGGTTCCGATCATCGCTGAGGTCAGCGGGATCGTGAAGCTGGAGAACTGCAAGGAAGGCAAGACGATCCACGTCGAAACCGATCCCAGCGGCAACATCCGACGTACCGTGATGGAGTACAAGGGCGAGAAGCACCCCCAGATCAGCCTCGTCGACCGCGACGGAGAAACCCAAGCGTTTTACTACCTGCCCGAGAAGGCGAGTATCGAAGTCAACGACGGGCAAAAGGTCGCCGCGGGATGGGAACTGGCCAAGACACCCCGCGAAGCGGGCCGGACCCAGGACATCACCGGCGGACTGCCGCGAGTCACCGAGTTGTTCGAAGCCAGGCGGCCCAAGGAGCCGGCGGTGATCGCCGAAATCGACGGCGAGATCGAGTTGGCCGAGGAAACTCGTCGCAATCAGCGGGTGATCAACATCCACCCGCCCGACGAAGCGGGAGAACCCGCCCCGCACCTGATCCCACACGGCAAGCAACTGCTGGTGCATGCCAAGGACCTGGTTCGCCACGGCGATGCCCTGGTCCGCGGACCGCTGGTCCCCCACGATATCCTCAGGGTCTCGGGAGTCGAGGAGGTGCAGCGGTACCTGATGCACGAAATCCAGAACGTCTACCGCTCGCAGCGAGTCGACATCGACGACAAGCACGTCGAGATCGTCATCGCTCAGATGCTCAGGAAGGTGCGGGTCGAGGATGCCGGCAACACCGAACTGCTCGAGGGCGTCGTGATCGACAAGCTCGAGTTCCAGAAGACCAACGAGCGGGTGCGAGGCTGTGTGAAGGTCGTCGAGCCGGGCAGCTCCGAATACAAGGCCGACGACATCGTGCCCAAGGAAGTGTTCGAGGAGGTGAATGCGGAGATCGAGGCTGCGGGTGAGACCGTGGCCACGTCGGCCAAGCCGCAGGAGGCCACGATGACCATCCAGCTGCTGGGAATCACCAAGGCGGCGGTGCAGAGCGAGAGCTTCGTGTCGGCGGCGAGTTTCCAGGAAACCACCAAGGTGCTCACCGAGGCGGCACTGGCCGGCAAGAGCGATTACCTGGTGGGGCTCAAGGAAAACGTGATCCTGGGTCACCTCGTCCCGGCCGGCACCGGGTTCCATATGCACCAGGATTCGGAGGTGCGGATCCGGCCCGAGGCCTTGCTCGAACTCGAGGCTGAGAAGGAGCGTCTGAGGCTGGCACGGATGAAGATGTACAACGGTGAGGAGGAGGCAGCTGCCGCTGGGTTGGCTCCGGTGGCTGCTCCGGTGGCTCCGGTGGCTCCGGTGGCTCCGGTGGCGGCCGAGGGCGGTTCGCCCGCGGCACCGGCCGTATGACCGCCGAATGACCCGCCAGGAGCCGCAGACCCCGGAATCCCGGCGCTTGACGGCACCCTGAGGGTGCAATAGAGTGGGCGATTCACCTCGTTTGTTTTCTGGCGATCCCTGTGCCGACGATCAATCAACTGGTTCGCAAGCCGCGAAGACGGAAGCGATCCAAGAGCAACACGCCGCTGCTGGAGGGTTGTCCTCAGAAGCGAGGCGTCTGCCTGCAGGTCAAGACGGTGACTCCCAAGAAGCCCAACTCGGCTTTGCGGAAGGTCGCTCGCGTGCGTCTCTCCAATGGCAAGGAAGTCACCGCCTACATCCCCGGCGAAGGTCACAACCTGCAGGAGCACTCGATCGTGCTCGTCCGCGGTGGCCGGGTCAGGGACCTGCCCGGTGTTCGGTACAAGATCGTCCGCGGAGTGCTCGATACGCTCGGTGTCGAAGACCGCCGCCAGGCCCGCAGCCGCTACGGCACCAAGAAGCCCAAGTAGTCGCCCACCGAACTTCCCCGGAACCGTCGATTTTCACGGTCGCTCCCGATGTCCAAACGTTTCACCGCCAGTGCCGCGCAGTTGAAGCCCGACCCCAGGTTCAGTTCGATCCTGGCCTCGAAGTTCGTCAACTGCCTGATGCACGACGGCAAGAAGAGCGTTGCTCAGCGAGTGTTCTACGACGCGCTGGACGTGATTGGTGAGCGGGTTTCCGGTGAGGAGCCGATCGCGGTCTTCACGGCTGCGGTGGAGAACGTCAAGCCGATGATCGAGGTGCGGTCCAAGCGGGTCGGTGGTGCGACCTACCAGGTGCCCACTCCGGTCAACCAGAAACGGCGTCAGACCTTGGCGATCCGCTGGATCTTGGCAGCGATCCGCGCGAAGAAGGGTCGGCCGATGCATCTGCGTCTGGCCGAGGAGTTGATTGCGGCCTTCAACAGGGAAGGCAACGCGATGACCACCCGGGACAACGTCCACCGGATGGCCGACGCGAACAAGGCCTTCGCGCATTTTGCCTGGTAAGGCGACCCCGCCCGGCGACGCGGCCTCGATCCAGTGGGTCCGCAATATCGGCATCGTGGCTCACATCGATGCCGGCAAGACGACCACGACCGAGCGGATTCTCTACTACAGCGGGCAATCGCACCGGCTGGGCAGCGTCGACGACGGGACCACGGTCACCGATTTCGATCCCGACGAAGCGCGTCGAGGCATCACGATCTACTCGGCCGCCATCACCTGCCGCTGGCAGGAGATGACGATCAACATCATCGACACCCCCGGCCACGTTGATTTCACGGCGGAGGTGGAGCGGAGCCTGAGGGTGCTGGACGGGGCGGTGATGATCTTCAGCGCCGTCGAGGGTGTCGAAGCTCAGAGCGAAACCGTCTGGCGGCAGGCCGACCGCTACGACGTACCCCGGGTCTGCTTCATCAACAAGCTCGACCGCATCGGTGCCAGCTTCGAACGCACATTCGACCAGATCGCCGATCGGCTCGGCGGGCAGCCGCTGGCGCTGCAGTTGCCGCTGGGCGAGGGGCCGCTGCGAGAAGCAGGTGAGGGCTTCAGGGCGGTGATCGACCTGGTCCAGCGGCGGGTGCTGAGATTCGATGCGCAGGAGGACGGGTCGGAGATCACCGTCGAGGAGGTGCCCGAGGAGCGGGTCGAGGAGGTCGAGAGCTGGCGTCGCAAGCTGCTCGAGGCCGTGGTGCTGCTCGATGACGACGTGCTGGAGACCTACGTCGAGACCGACGATGTGCCGACCGAGGAGATCCACAGGCTGCTCCGCCAGGGAACCCTGGCCGGGGTCTTCCAGCCGACAGTCTGTGGGTCGGCGTTGGATTGCATCGGCGTGCAGCCATTGCTCGACGTGATCACCGGCTGCCTGCCCAGCCCGCTGGATCGCCCGCCGGTGGTCGGGATCCCGGCCGAGGCCGTCAAACTCTCGGGCAAACAGGCCCGTCGCCAGGCCCGCAAAGTGGCACTCCAGAGTGGTCAATCCGAGCAGGTTGCCGGCATCGAGCGATTGTGCGACCCCGACGCGGCCTTCTGCGGGCTGGTCTTCAAGATCCAGGCCGACACCCACGGTGATCTCTGCTTCCTCCGCATCTACTCCGGGACACTCGTCGGCGGCAGCAGAGTGGTCAATGCCCGCACCGGCGACAAGGAGCTGATCAACCAGATCTGGAGGGTGCAGGCCGACGATCGTGAGCGAATCGAGACCGATCGGGCGATCGCTGGTGACATCGTGGGAGTGATCGGGCCCAAGGTGGCCGTCACCGGAGATACGCTCTGTGAACCCGGAGAACCGCTGCTGCTCGAATCGATCGAATTCCCCGAAACGGTGATTTCGATGGCGGTCGAACCCGACACCAACGCCGAACGCAAGAAGCTCGCCGAAATACTCCAGCGGCTGGCTCGACAGGACCCGACCTTCACCACGCGTGTCTCGGAAGATACCGGCCAGACGATCATCAGCGGCATGGGCGAGTTGCACCTGGAGGTGATTCGCGACCGGATCCAGCGGGAGTTTGGCCTGACCGTCCGGGTACACAAGCCACGGGTCAGCTACCGTGAATCGATCCGCAGGTCGGCGGAGGTGACCGGAGAATTCCAGAGGACCTCGGCGGGAGTTTCACAGTTTGCCCGCGTGAGAGTCTCGATCGAACCGACCCGGGAGGAAGGTCCCGCGGAACTGGACGTCCGCTTCGACCCCACGGTACTCAGCCCCGTCCTCGCCGAGGCACTCGTGCAGTCGCTCCACGACGAGCTGGCCGGGGGCGGGACGCTGGGGTATCCGCTGCTGAGCGTGCGGGTGGTGTTGCTGGAGGTCGAGGCTCGGGAGGGTGAGACGACCGAGATGGCGTTGCACGCGGCTGCCAGCGATGCGATGCACCGGCTGCTGACCGAGGCGGGAGTTGTGCTGCTGGAGCCGGTGATGCAGCTGGAAGTGGTCACGCCCGACGACTTTCTCGGACCGCTGCAGGCCGATCTCAACGCCCGCCACGCCGTCATCGTCAACTCGATGCGGCGAGGCGACCTCGCGGTGCTCAATGCCGAGGTCGCATTGTCGCGGATGTTCGGCTACTCGACCCAGGCTCGCAGTCTCTCGCAGGGCCGAGCCACCTATTCGATGCGGCCCTTGAAGTACCGCGAGGCCCCTCGCGAAGTGCTCGACGCGATGCTCGGCTGAGCGTCCCGGAACGGGTGAAGCCGGCGGCTGGGGGAGGTGGTCCCCAGCACGTCGTTCCCGGCCTTTTTTACCGCTCTTGCACGTCCAGTTCACCGCTTAGGTTTCGTTGACAAACCCCGTGGGCGTCTCTAACATGGCCCGTTTTCCACCGTTGGGGAATGCATTGTGCCCGGTCGGCGTTGTCGACCGGAACGACGCGCCTGCGGCGGGGATATTGGTTGCCACAGAGGCCGGATTGGGCCGCGGAAACCTGCTGGGGAGGCCGGGTCGTATCGACGATTCGGAGCCGGCAACGGAACCGTGGTGGCGGCCTTTTTGGCGCATCAGACACCAGGTGTCGGCGACCGGTCGCTGAGACCTCCAGAGCAGGGGAAGCCTGAGTGGCCGACGCCAGTCAAAAGCGGTTCCGGATTCGCATGGAGGCCTATGACCATTCGGTCCTGGACCAGTCCGCGCTGGAAATCGTGGACACGGCCAAGCGGTCCGGAGCCCAGGTGCACGGTCCGATTCCCCTGCCGACGCGGATCGAACGCTACACCGTACTGCGGAGTCCTCACATCGACAAGAAGTCGCGAGAACAGTTCGAGATTCGGACTCACAAGCGGCTGATCGATATCGTTCATCCGACCGGCAAGACGATCGACGCTTTGAACAAGCTGTCGTTGCCGGCCGGAGTTGACATCAAGATCAAGGCCTCCGGCTGATCCGGCCCCACACGGGCCGGATCAGCCGGCAGGTCACCACGACAAGGAAATGGGAACCATGCCGGTCGGACTTCTGGGCCGAAAGGTCGGAATGACGCAGGTCTACGACGAGGACGGGGACTTGGTCCCGGTCACCGTGGTCGAGGCCGGTCCCTGCGTGGTGCTGCAGCTGAGGACTCTGGAGCGTGACGGGTATGAGGCGGTCCAGCTGGGCTACCACGACAAGAAACGCCCCGTCGGCGGCCGGCGGTCCCGCAGCAGCCAGGCCCGCCGCAGCGAACGGGGTCACGTGGCGGCGCTTTCGAGCAAGAGGTCCAAGGCTCGGGACGAGGCGGGGGTCGAGGCGGTCGAGAAGGCCGGCAGCGAGCCGAAACGGTTCATTCGCGAATTCCGAGTCGACGGCGAAGGCGTCGAATTGGAGGTGGGTCAGACGTTGACCGTCGAGCTGTTTGCCGAGACGTCTCACGTGGACGTGATCGGGACCAGCAAGGGACGCGGCTTTTCCGGAGTGATGAAACGACACAACTTCTCGGGGCAGCGAGCCAGCCACGGTG
>Ga0310123_10001965_pt1 | contig 16613 bp, 11 predicted proteins | sample CB6_AW_1057_MG_FD_203505 | JGI IMG/M metagenome (GOLD analysis project Ga0310123, IMG submission 203505) | Marine microbial communities from Western Arctic Ocean, Canada - CB6_AW_1057 | ecosystem: Environmental > Aquatic > Marine > Oceanic | place: Canada: Western Arctic Ocean | collected... | reverse complement strand
CAATAAGATAAAATCTTTCCTTAAGAAAAATAGAGGGAAGAAGAATGTTGAGGAGCTTGAAGCTCTAGAAGACTCTTTGATAAGCCTGTACGGAAAAGACGGTTCCGGAAAGTCAGGTGCTGTTGCCCAGATTAAAAAGACAATCGCTGCAGAAGTTAAGCGAAAGATAAAGTTGGTAAAACAGGGCTCAGATCCATGGGCTGTTGATATTGATGCCTACACTAGCAAGATTTCTAAGAAATCTACGAAGTATGTTTCACTGGGAAAAATAGTAACGATATTCTTGGGTCTGCCGATATCACAAACTGGAAAATATGACGATGTTCAAATATTTTTCTATTCGTTCAATGAGCACTCATCGTTTGTCAGAGACTACAACATCGCACAATTTCCTATTCCTGTTAAAGATTTCGAAATGATGATAAAGGATCAGCTCAAGCTTGAAGCCAACATGTCAGTGGGTAAGTTTTTTGGGTGGATCAACAAGACATTTCTCAAAGATCAGGGAACTCCTGCGTATGGGATGACTAAGATCTATGGTGCTCGAGACAAAGAGGACAAGCACAAAAGAAAAATTGCATCAAGGTTCGAAAAAGATTCGACTGCTATGTTCAATGAAAAGCAAAAAATCTTGACAAAGGCTTATGGTGAAGGTGAGAATTTGACCTTCAAAATGCCTGCGCTTCAAGTCAAGCAAGAATGTGTCCCTGCTGCTAACAAGACTCTGGACGCCAACGGTGAAGACAAGCCAGGGAATGCTGACTCCATTCTTCGACTTCATATATACGACAAGCAAGCTACATCTTACAGTGCGCTTAACCAGCTTCTACAGGCTGCAAAGAAATCGCAAATAGGCCTGGTAACAAAGTCTGCCGGCAATGTCAAAAGATCAAAAGACTCTGATGCTCATCCAGAACACATCGCCGATTTCTGTGCTCAAATTACCAAAGCATTAGATCAAGGTTTGATTGAAAAAGTCCCAGTTACTGCCGGTGCGTCAGTCGGTGGAGTGTCAGTGGACGATTTGCAAGGAAAAACCCGGTATCGATTAGCTGGAGGATTTCCTGCAGTAAAAGCATTTGTAATGAGATCAATGCCTTCTGCCAGGTACGGCGCGCAAAACTCTGGAATATTGAATGCGTCAATTCAGAGCATGGAAAATCCCGCGCTAGCGACGATTAACATGCAGCGACAGGGAATGGGAGGCGGCGATCAACCACAGGGACAGCGAGATTCAGGTGTGCCCATGAGAGTCCACCCAGTTGATTGTTCTATAGAAACAATTGGCTGCCCACTGTGGGACTTTGGGCAGCAGATATTCATTGACTTCGGCACAGGCACGACTGTAGATAACATATACGCGGTCGTGGGCATAGATCATTCAATTTCTTCTGGTGAATTTAAGTCAAGCGTAAAAATGAGACAACTATCAGCCTGGGGCGCGTATAGCTCGATGATAGATAGAATATCCGATGGCCTTACAGTTATTGCAGACGCCACCGAAGATTAGTTTCTGAGATCCGTGTACACTATTTTGTATTTATGGTAAAATAGCTATGTGATTCTTTGTATTCTTAAAAAAATAATCGGAGCTAATCGACATCTTGTTGTTGAAGTTACCTCGGGCGAAAACGTATATCAATGGAAGAATGAGATTCCGGACAATGCGTGGATCGTAGGTGATCAACAGCACAAATTTTCCATTGAAGAGGCTGCAAAATTATTCCAGCGATCAGTTCCCAGTATTGCTCCTGATGAGCATATCAAAGCTTTCTCTGAAGTCTCCGACGACATGGATAATCAAGTAATTCCGTGGCAATGGATGTTGTCATCGGATGAGTTCAAGATGCGCTTAAATAATACTGTAGAAGCAGCTTCAGAGGCTATCTGTTGTTTGGAAGACTCCAACTATATGAAAACATACCTAGAAGGACGAGAAGTACTTCAGAAGCTTATTTCTGCGTCTGTGAGCACAGACAAATTGAACAAATATGTGGATGAAACGACATCCGGCCCGTCAACAATCTCAGCACTCAAATCTTTTACTCCTAATGAAGCCGGCTGGGCTCCGTTGCCCCAGTATAGTCAGACTTCTACTTCAACTGGACGTCTTATTGTAAAGAAGGGGCCATCAATTCTTACCCTGCCCGCCAAGTATAGAGATCTGATCAAAACTCGTCACAGAACGGGAAGGATAGTTCAAATTGATTTTGTGTCGCTTGAGCCCAGAGTAGCGAAGTATTTGTCTGGCGATCCAGCCCCTGATGACATTTACAGAGACATGTGCCAGGAGTTATTTGACGGTGACTTGGACAGAAAAACTGTGAAGCTCGCTACGCTATCTGCGCTTTATGGTGTTTCGTCGAAAAAAATGGAGACACTACTAGGACCAGGAAGAAATCCCAATCATGTGATTCGGAGAGTGCGAAGATATTTCGGACTAGACAGAATAGAAGCTGAGCTTAAGTCAAAGATGCTGTCTAGGGGAAACATCGATAATGCACTAGGGCGTCCTCTTTTCCCCAACACTTCCAGCAGCCATGTTTTGGTGAGCCACCATATTCAATCAACTGCAGTCGATATCGCACTCTGCGGTTTTCGGCAATTGCTTCAAAACTTTGAGGCCCATGGTGTAGATGTGAGCCCGCTTTACTTGATTCATGATGCGCTGATAATAGATGTTGAAGAAGAGCAGATTAATTCTGTCAAGAGCATTGTAAGCGAGGGAGTCAAGAACGATTTGGGACATTTTCCTGTTAGCTTAACCGGAATATCTAGATCGTAGAGGACATATTTAGAGACATCATGGGCATTTTAGACGAACTATACATTAGAAAGAAAATTCGCAAGATTCTTCAAGAAAAGAAGAATGACGATAAAAAGAGCACCGATCCTAAGGGACAAGTAAAAATTGAGGTAACAGTGGGTGACTTATCTGCTCGCGACGGTGTTTATTATATGGTTCATACTCTGAACGGAGGCGTCAATGCAGGATCACTTGATTTGGGAAGCTGGAACGCAAATATTGATAAAGGCGGCGCCGGCGCGATAGTCACGCTGACGGATTCCGCCAGTGGCGAGAAGGGTGGTAAGGTCAAGCGGGGCAAAGTCGGCAGAGGAGGCGTGGCTCAGGCAGTTAAAGAAGCAGGCGCTCTAGCAACAGATAAACCAGAAGAACTCATGAAAAGATTGGGAAACCCTAAGGCCTCGGGTGATACACTTCCGGAAAAGGTGTTAAACTTTATACGTACATCAATCTATGGCAACAAGACAATGGTCAAAGCATACTCGGGTGCACGAATGATAAAGTCTAGTAGCGAAAAGGAAGACTAATGAGCATCGAACAAATTGAATCTAACTGGAAGACATATGAGAAGCTATGCAAGCGCCTGTCTGATTCCAGTCTAAATCAGCTTCTAGACACGCTGGGCGAAAGAATCGTAATGTGCCCAGCATCTTCCAGAACTGATCAGCATAATTGTGAGCCGGGAGGCCTGGTTCAGCATTCATTAGACACCACCGTCACAATGAGGACATTGAATGAGTCGCTGGGATTCAACCTTCCAGTTGTTTCCATTCTAAGGGTGGGCTTGCTCCATGATCTTGGAAAGGTGGGTGATCTTGAGAATGATTATTTCGTGGAACAAGACTCCGACTGGCATCGAGAAAAGCTTGGGCAGAACTACAAGTACAATGAAGACCTACAAAAGATGTCTGTTTCACACAGAACATTGTGTCTTCTCCAACATTTTGGTGTAACTCTCTCTACAGACGAGTGGCTGGCAATTCAGTTGGCACAGGGCTCTCACTTCGAAGAGAATCGATTTTATGTTGGATTCGAGCCCACACTCGCGCTACTTTTGCAGCAGGCAAAGAGAGCCACTATCCACAAGACAAGAAGTGCTGAGTGACATAGTTATACAACGCTATGGAAGCTCTTAGAGATTACATAAGATTTCTACTCGAATCTTACGAAGATGACCCCGCGAAAGACGACAAGGACGACGAACTTATTACTGAACCAGATTTCACAGAGGAAAGAGGTGAAGAGGAGCAGAAAGATGAGATGTCTGCAGTCGGCGGTGGTGGAGGTTTAGCACCCTCTGGACAGATCACTGGTCATACCGGGGGCCGTCCCACGAAGCTCGACAAGAATCGATTCGGTAAGAGAAATTATGCTAACTACAAGAAAAAGAAATAGCACAATAACTTGAACATTTAATCATTATAGACTACACTTATATTGCTGATCTACTCGTTAGAAACGCAAATTGACCATTGAATATTAAGGAGATAAAAAATGGCTATTGACTTTGATGCAATTCGACGAAAGCTAAACAAGCTTTCTGGCACTAATTCACGACAGAACACGATGTGGCGCCCGCAAGAGGGTGAAGAGGCGACTATTCGCCTGCTGTCTTTTCCCGATAATGAGGGCCAGCCTTTTAAGGAGCGCTGGTTCTATTACAATATCGGAAACAACCCCGGCCTTTTGGCCCCTTACCAGTTTGGCAATGCTGATCCGATTCAGGAGCTGATCAATAAGCTCCGAGAGGAAGGTTCCAAGGAATCTTACGAGCTTGCCAAGAAGCTTTATCCAAAGATGAGAAGCTACGCTCCCGTCGTCGTTCGAGGCGAAGAGGACAAGGGCGTGAGGCTTTGGTCTTTCGGAAAGACTGTGTATCAGTCACTTCTCAACATCATGCTTGATGAGGACTATGGTGATATCACAGATCCCGAAGATGGTAGAGATGTCAAGGTTAACTGCACCAAGGCACCAGGCCGACAATGGGCAATGACTGAGGTAAGGCCTCGAGGAAAGAGTTCGCCTCTTTCTTCTGACAAGGAAACCACTCAGCAATGGGTAGGAAACCTTCCAGACTTGGATTCGCTTTACACATGCAAGACTTATGAAGAGCTTGAGAAGATCATTAATGATTGGCTCAGCGGTGACGACGAAAATACTTCTTCGGGAACAACTCGCGGAAATTTTGAGAAGTCCAGTGCCACAACCGAAAGTGATACGAGCACTTCGGAGGATGGCAAGTATAAGTCATTAGATGAAGCATTCGCCGACCTCGAAGACGTGTAACAGAACAAAAAAGGGGGAGCACACGCTCCCCCTTTTACACATGGATTGTAATATTAGGTAGGAGATAGAATGCCCTCTAAAAAGAAAGATTCACAGGACTTCACTGCTGAGCTGATTAAGTCTCTCAATAAAGAGCACGGAAGCCAAGTAGCCTACAATCTGGCATATGATGAATCGCCCACACATGTTAAGCGGTGGATCAGCACAGGCTCTAAACAACTTGATTACATTATCTCTAATAGAACGAATGGTGGTCTCCCGGAAGGTCGCATTGTAGAAATTTTTGGTCCACCATCGATTGGAAAGTCTCATGTAGCTATTCAAATTGCGAGGTCTACTCAGATGATGGGTGGGATCGTCGTGTATATAGACACTGAAAATGCGACGTCTGTGGAGAATCTCGGTCTGTTGGGTGTTGATATTAAGCATCGATTTGTGTATGTTGATACACATTGTACAGAAGAAGTTTTGTCTATTGCAGAAGCCACTATAATGAAGGCAAAGGCAATGAACAAAGACGTCCCAATAACTATTATTTGGGATTCAGTTGCAGCGTCCTCGCCAAAGGCAGAGTTGCTGGGTGATTACGACAAGGAAACCATCGGACTCCAGGCGCGCGCGATCTCAAAGGGAATGAGAAAAATCACGGGAGTGATTGCCAACCAAAATGTCCTATTTGTTATTCTGAACCAGATCCGAATGAAGATCGGTGTAATGTATGGCGATCCTACAACTACGCCGGGCGGAAAGGCAATTCCTTTCCACTCCTCTGTAAGAATTAAATTAGGGGCAGGGCAGCCCATCACTAATAAAGAAAAAGAAGTGGTGGGTATCAATGTCTCAGCAAAGACTATAAAGAACAAAGTGGCACCCCCTTTCCGGACTGTCAATTTTGAGATTCATTTTGGAAGAGGCATTGTGGAACACGAGCAGATTTTCGATCTTCTAAGGAAACATGGTCAAGAATCTGTCAATGGACAGCTCTTAGAAGTCTCCGGCACGGGATCGTGGAAATCATTTACTATCGTCGATGAGAAAACGGGAGAGATGCTTGTAGAGAAGAAGTTCTACAAAGCCGACTTCAATCATGTCATGAATGATCCTGAGTACAGTGATTATATTGACAAACTGCTAGAATGTGCTCTCGTAAGAAAACTTTCAGTGGATATCGATATTGATCCTGAGTCTTACGAGGAAGTAAGAGCAATTGCAATGGAATTGAGTACAGATGTTTTAGACCCGGAGGACTAAATGACAGCCCCCGGACCTATACTCTTAGTTGACGGTCTTAACGTTTTCACACGGCATTTTGTAGTTAACCCTACAATGAGTGATCAGGGTCACCACATCGGTGGCCTTGTAGGCTTTCTAAAAGCCATCAAATTACTTTGTGAAAAGATTAATCCAAAGCAAGTTGTTGTCGCATGGGAAGGCGGAGGCTCTTCTCGTCGAAGAACAATTTTTCCCGATTATAAACACGGCAGACGCCCCCAGAGGCTCAATCGCTTCTACTCAGATATACCCGACACTTACCAGAATAGAGATAATCAGGTATCGCTCATCATTGAGTCTCTGAGACATGTTCCGGTAACACAAGTATATGTTTCGGACTGTGAAGCGGATGATGTCATCGGGTATCTAGCAAAGCACAAGTTTACTGATGAACGATGTGTGATCGTATCTTCAGATAAAGATCTGTACCAACTCTTGTCTGATAGTGTTGTACAGTGGTCTCCCGGGCAAAAAGCATTCATCACAGCACACCATATCAAAGAAAAATTTGGTGTTCATTACACAAATTTCTGTACTTCAAGATGTTTTACGGGAGACTCGTCAGACGGCATCCCAGGAGTGCCTCGTGCAGGGTTCAAGTCTTTGTCAAAAAGAATTTCAATTTTGTGTGACCAGCCGGATGTTTCTGTCGATGATGTTATTAGTTATGCTAAGACACAACTTGAAGAGAAACCTCTGTTGCTATATTCTAACATAGTAGAGAATGCAGATCTCGCAAGACGAAACTGGAAATTAATGTTTTTGGGTACGTCAAATTTATCCGCTGATCAAATTCAAAAAATTAACTACGCAGTCGATACTTTTGAGCCCTGCCGTAATAAGATTGAACTAATGAGAATGATGATAAGAGAAGGCATACAAAGCTTCGACGTTGACTCATATTACATGGCTGTCAATATCGTAGGACAAGGTATATGACTCAGAAGACACTAATAAGAAAAAATGAAAGCACGTATTTCAGCAGGTACGGAAAACAATTTCAGGAATCTATTTTTCAAGGCCTTTTGACTGATCACGTGTGGTCAGCTCAAATGGTCGAGGTAATGGAGCCAGATTATTTTGATATAAAATACCTCAAATATCTCACGGGCAAATATTTTAGTTATTACAAGAAGTATAAGACTTTCCCAACGCTAGGGTTGTTGATAACAATTATCAAGGACGATCTTTCCAATGGTAATGACACGATTCTTAGAGATCAAATTGTAGAGTTTTTACATCGTGTAAAATCAAATCCCAATCCCGGTGATATAAAATACGTCAAAGATAAAAGCCTGGATTTCTGCAAGCGACAAGCATTTAAGGATGCTCTGGAACAAGCTGTTGAGCTAATCTCAAGCGATAAATTCGAAAGTGTTGTAGGCCTTATGAAAGAAGCAGTCGCAGTCGGAATGCCCAGCTCGACCGGTCACGATTTTTTCGAAGATGCTGAAGCCCGCTTCGTACTACATCGCAGATGTGTTTGTCCTACGGGAATATCTCGTCTTGACAAGAAAGATATTTTGCAAGGTGGCCTGGGAAGAGGTGAGATTGGAGTCGTTACAGCAAATACCGGCGTGGGCAAGAGTCATTTTCTAGTTGCGCTCGGAGCTAACGCAATGCGCGCAGGGAAAAATGTGTTGCATTACACATTTGAACTTTCGGAAACAAGCGTAGGCATAAGATACGATTCTAATTTGTGTGGTATCCCAAGCAATGACATTCAAGACAATAAAAAAACGGTCATGGCACGCTATAAGGATACAGATTTAGGACGTTTGATAATCAAAGAATTCCCGACAGGGTCTGCTTCAATAATAACACTTCGTAACCACATAGAAAAGCTTTCTATGAAAGGCTTTAAGCCCAGTGTTATTATGGTTGACTATGCAGATGTAATGAGGTCTACACGACAATATGATTCAATGCGTCATGAGCTTAAACTAATCTATGAAGAATTGAGAAACATGGCAATGGAGATGAATATTCCAATCTGGACTGCTTCGCAAGCGAATAGAGATTCAGCGAAATCTGATATTGTGGGTTTAGAGAATATGGCAGAAGCATACGGAAAAGCCATGGTTGCTGATGTTGTTATTTCTTTGTCTAGAAAACCACTTGAAAAGGCATCTGGTGCTGGTCGTTTATTCATCGCTAAAAATCGCGCAGGACGCGATGGATTACTATTTCCTATTCACATAGACACTGCGATGTCTATTATAGAAATACTGGACGAAAAACACCTGACCCTAAACGAAGCAACCATGCAGGATGAGGGCGACATGAAAAAATTGCTTAAGCAAAAATGGAACGAGATGAGCAGTGATAAGAAGGAGCGTTAACTAGAAAATGAGCAAAGAGAAGTATGAGTTTTCAGATGCGTTTGAAAGTTGTTTGGCTTACTTTAATGGTGATGAGCTAGCTGCAAACGTTTTTCTGACAAAATATGCCTTGACAACTAAAGATGGTGATATTTTAGAAAGCTCTCCAGATGACATGCATTTGAGGCTAGCAAAAGAGTTTTCTAGGATAGAGTCGATGTATCCCAATCCCATGTCTGAAGATGAAATATACGATCTTTTTTCAAACTTTAAGTACATCGTCCCTCAGGGTTCTCCCATGGCAGGAATTGGAAACCCATACCAGATTCAGTCTATTTCTAATTGCTTTGTAATTGAGTCGCCTTTCGATTCTTACGGAGGAATATGTAAGACAGACCAGGAACTAGTTCAGATTGCAAAGCGCCGCGGTGGTGTAGGGTTCGATATCTCTACGATTCGTCCATCAGGACAGGCAACTGGTAATTGTGCGAGGACAACAGATGGCATCGAAGTTTTTATGGACAGATTTTCTAATTCATGCAGAGAGGTGGCTCAGGGTGGACGTCGCGGAGCCCTTATGCTTACTATTTCTGTTCACCATCCTCAGATTAGGGATTTTGTAAGGATCAAGCGAGATTTATTAAGAGTCACTGGAGCAAATATTTCTGTTCGTCTATCTGATGAATTTCTAGAAGCAGTATCCGAAGAAAAAGAATTTGAGCTGAGATTCCCTGTTGACAGCAAGACCCCAGACATATCAGAGATGATTGATGCAGAAGAATTGTGGAATGAGATGATTGAATCTGCTCATGCTTCTGCAGAACCCGGATTATTATTTTGGGACACGGCGCGACGAACAACACCTTCTGATCTATATGTGAAGGAAGGATTCGGTTCGACATCAACTAACCCATGCGGCGAGATAATTCTTAGCCCATATGACAGCTGTAGATTGATGTTAGTAAATCTGTCTAGTTTTGTCAAAAATCCCTATAGCGAATCAGCGGAATTTGATTATACAAAGCTGGAAGAAATCACACAAAAAGCTCAGCGTCTTATGGATGATATGATCGATCTAGAGACAGAGCAGATAGAAAAGATTCTCGAGAAAATAAAAAACGATCCAGAGCCCGATTCTGTGAAAGCCATAGAGAGTGATATGTGGCTCAATATTGAGACGATGGCAAGACTGGGAAGAAGGACCGGTCTAGGCGTAACAGCAGTCGGTGACACAGTTGCTGCTATGAATATCAGATATGGAAGCCAAGAATCAATTGAGTTTGTAGAAGATCTGTACAAAACATTGACAGTTAATGCGTATAGGTCTTCATGTAATCTTGCAAAGGAGCGCGGCGCTTTTCCTGCATATGATTGTGAACGTGAGAAGGGACACGAGTACATTGAACGAATTTTAGAGCAAGATCCAGACTTGCGTAGAATGATGAAGAAGTACGGTCGAAGAAATATTGCTTTGACGACAACTGCGCCTGCAGGATCTGTTTCAGTACTAACACAGACGACATCAGGAATTGAGCCCGCATTTCTTCTTAAGTACACACGTAGAAAGAAACTCACTGAAAACGATATCGACGGAAGAATTGATTTTGTTGATGATGTAGGCGATAAGTGGCAGGAATATGATGTGTATCATCATGGATTCAAGCAATGGATGGAACAGAATTCAATTTCTGAGGATGAGGTGACACCAGATACTTTGATGATGAGCCCATATTGGAAAGCTACTTCGAATGATATCGACTGGGTGTCGAAAGTGAAGATGCAAGCAGCTGCTCAAAAGTGGATTTGTCATGCAATTTCTAACACGACAAATGTCCCAACTGATACTGATGTCGAAACTATCAAGAACATTTACATGACAGGGTGGAAATCCGGTTGTAAGGGTGTCACAGTTTACAGAGACGGATGCCGAGCAGGCGTTCTTCTAGCTAGAAACCAAGATACACTATTCAGATCACATGAAGCCCCAGAGCGACCCAAGGAGCTTAAATGCTCTATTCACCATGCGACTATTAAGGGAGAAGCGTGGACTATCCTAGTGGGATTGATGGATGGAAGACCGTACGAGGTTATGGGAGGTCTTCAGAAGTACATAGAAATACCCAAGAAATACAGGAAAGGGACAATTATCAAGCACCACTACAAGACTAAAAACTCCAGATACGATTTGCAAATTGGCAAGAACGGAGAAGAGATTCTTATTAAGGATATTGTTGCTGTATTTGATAATCCCAATCATGCAGGTTTTACACGCACAATATCTTTGGCACTTCGCCACGGTGCGAATATTCATTATGTGGTCGAACAGCTCCAGAAAGATATCGAGATGGACATGTTTTCATTCTCGAAAGTGATCGCTCGTGTGCTAAAGAACTATATCAAAGACGGTACTATTCCTGGAAAGAACGTGTGTGAAAATTGTGGATCGGAGAACACATTGAAATATCAAGAGGGCTGCGTAGCATGTACCGCATGCGGCCATAGCAAATGTAGTTGAGGCGAAAATGAAGTGGACAACAGAAATATCACCGTTACTAAAAGAATATGAGTTAAGAAAAACACCGATAATTGTCAGGGTCAATAAGTTTGATGAGAAATCAGCAAAGGAATTTCAGCAACAAGTCGCTCAAGCACACAATACTGGGCAAAAAGTAATTCCAGTAGTAATTGACTCTTACGGAGGGCAGGTCTACAGTCTTATGTCTATGATAAGTGCTATCAAGCACGCAGAGCTTCCTGTTGCTACGATTGTCGAGGGAAAAGCAATGTCGTGTGGAGCGATATTGTTCAGTTTTGGTGAGCAGGGCCTTAGATTTATGGACCCTGATGCGACGCTAATGATTCACGATGTCTCATCTATGGCATGGGGCAAGGTCGAAGAAGTCAAAGTCGGCGCTGAAGAAACAGATAGACTAAATAACATCGTGTACACCATGATGGCTAGGAACTGTGGAAAGAAAGATGATTTCTTCTTGAAGAAAGTCCACACAAAGGGACATGCAGACTGGTTTCTTGACGCAGAAACTGCAAAAAAGCACGGATTGGCCAATCAGCTCAGAGTTCCAAAAATTCACATTAATGTTGGAGTAGATATTGATCTTGAATAGTTATATACAGCATTAGGAGCTGAAATGGCTATGGACAAGATCTTTTACAACGAAGCCTCTTCAGCCAAGCTAGGGTGGGACCCAAATTGGTTTGGAAGAGAAGACTTCGACGAAGACCTGATAAACGAAATCAGAAAGTGGCAACGGCGCACAGGCCTCAAAGCAGATGGCTTGTGCGGGCCCTCGACGTTTAGAAGAATATTCACTGAGCGTGAAGAAAATCTTTCAGAATATAAACCCTTAATCTCACATCCGACTAGTAATCATATCGTTCACAATGGTAGCTTTATTGCTATTGATTGGGACAAGGTTGTATTGTGGTCCGATGAGGGTGGTCTTAAATGCGAGAAAGGCACGTACTCAAGCTATGCGGGAAAACCTGACAGGAAGCCCACATTTTTTGTGAATCATTGGGATGTGTGTTTGTCTGCACAAAGCTGCGCGAAAGTTCTTGGCAAAAGAGGGATATCAGTTCATTTCTGTATCGACAACGACGGTACGATATATCAGCTATTAGATACTCAACACGCTGCATGGCAGGCCGGCGGAAGAACTTGGAATCATAGAAGCGTCGGTGTTGAGATAAGCAATGCATACTATCCAAAATATCAAGACTGGTATGTTGAGCATGGTTTTGGAAAGCGTCCTGTAATTGCGAAAAACGCAGTCAAGGTACACGACTGCGGTCTGAAGGAACACTTAGATTTCTATCCAATTCAGCTTGAAGCACTCAAGGCACTTTGGGCAGCTATGCACAAGGGTTTGAACATACCTTTGGAGTGCCCAACTGATAAATTTGGTAAACTGGTTGAAGCAGTTGATCCTCGTTGTGCATCCGGAAAATTCGAAGGGTTCATAAATCACTATAATTTGACGCGTAGAAAGATTGACTGCGGCGGCCTAGATCTAAATAATATGCTGCAGCAGACGAAGAGTATGATCTAAAAATATTTCTTATAAGTCTCTTTCTTTCCTTAAGTTTCTATGAATGAGGGATATTTAATCCTGTATTTGGTAACGTCGTTTTCGTCCAGGTTGTTGTTGCTGTTCAAGTAATAATATTCCGTGTTGTCTAACAAGAAAAAGTAAAGTCAAGCCAACAGACTTACACAGGAGACGAACAAAATGGCAATTAAAACACAATTAAAACTAGCTCAGCTTTCGGGATCAATGATCGATCTCAAATCTGAATCTGTTCATTATGGAACACCAGCAACAGTCGCTGCCCTAACAGGATCTGACCTTCAGGACATCTTGGGTACCATGGCAGCTGCTATTCACAGAATTCACGGGCAATCAAGCAGCGAGCCCTTTAACGCAGCGGCTGGCTTCTTTTATCAACCTATCTCTGTTGACGTAATTGCTGAGAAAACAAGTGCTGGGGGTGTTACTGTTGACGGCGTTCTTCTTAAAGACGGCGGCGTCCAGATTGTTGAAGACGGCTATATAGGCACACCTTCCGATACAGATCTCATACAACTTGATGGCACTGGAAACTCTGTTAAGCTAGCAGGCAATGCAACACTCAAGGTCGACACGATCGCTGAGTCAGATGCAGCCGCCGGCGTCACAATCGATGGTGTCCTTATCAAGGACAACGACATCGTGATTCCAGACGGATCAACAATCGGTTCAACTAGTGCTTCGACAGCCGTAACAATCGCGAGTACAGGTATCGTCACACTTTCTGATGATCTGCTCCTTGCTGATGACAAGACCATCGGTAATGCAACTAACGCAGATCTGCTCAAGCTTGAGGCACACGCGCTAGAGGTCAAAGCTACGAAGGCTTTGCATGTAGACATAATCGAAGAGACAACAGGCGCAGCGGGTGTTACAATTGACGGTGTTCTTTTTAAGGACAACGACATCGTAATTCCCAACGATGCAACAATTGGATCAGTCGGTGGATCTACTGCAATGACAATCGCGTCAACAGGTATCGTCACATTCGCTGACGACATCAAGATCAAGGACGACGGCACAATCGGTTCTGCTTCAGACCCTGACGCGATCACAATCGCAGCTAACGGCGTCGTTTCCTTTGAGGAATCCATCGCTGTTGACGTAATCAGTGAAGAAACAGCTGCTGCAGGCGTTACAATCGACGGTGTCCTTCATAAGGACGGCGGCATCAAGATCGCAAACGGCGGAAACATCGGCTCTGTTGGTGATGCAGATGCTATCGCGATTGCTGCCGGCGGCGACGTCACACTCTCGCAGGGATTGACTGTAATGGGTGATATGATCGTCCAGGGGGTGACAACGACAGTATCGTCATCCAACATGGTCATCAAGGATCCGATCATTGCGCTTGGCGTCGCTTCGTCGTCACTCGCCGGAGGCTCGATAACTCTCGGTGAGGCAGGAGACAGAGGTTTCGCATTCCCAATGAACAACGCGCCCATGGGCTCTCCGGTGTTTTTCTGGGATCATGGCGGCATCTCGAACGGTATACCGGTAGGTTGTTTCAGGTTTGGTGTAGCAAATACATCAGGTTCTGATAGCTCGATCTCTTTGAATCAAAATGCTAACAGCGATGCTTACCAGGTCTTCGGTGGCCTGTATCCAATCGCTTGTTCGGTTGTCAAGGCTGATTCTATCCAGCTTCTGGAAACCTCAGGTGATTACCAGCATACTGTTGAGATCGGAATGGAAGACGCGACAAGTCTAAGTGCAAATCGGCATCTCGACATTGGTATCGATGGTCAAGACAGGTATCTGAGACTATCATCGTCATTTGAGGTGGGTGTCAATCACATCACGAACGCCCACGGCGCCGGACTTACATTTTATGGTCATCGAAAGATTGGTCAGGATTTGACAAGTACGTCCTCAGTGTCATTCGACTCTGTTTCTGGTTCCAACGGATTCCACGTAAATTATGGCAACCCAGTTTACTTCCACGACCAGGATAACTCCAAGTTCGTCAGACTGAAGGCTCCAGCGACAGTCGCAGCAGATGTGACTCTCACGCTGCCTGGCGATGACGGAACATCGGGTCAGGCTCTTATAACAGACGGCAATGGCGTCACGAGTTGGTCAACTATTTCTGCTGGAGGATCAGCAGCTGATGACATATCAGTGGGTGATGCAGCGGTATCCATTCGTACAACTACGGGTGGAATTACTGTCGATGCGGATGCCGGCAACGTCTTGGTTGACTCCAATGCGGGCACCACAACAATTGATGGTCACACCGGCGTAACGATCCAAACAGCGGCAACTTCAGCTGATGCTATTGATCTAGACTCTGCAGGAGGCATTAATCTAGACACGGGCAACCCGATGTCGGAAATTGTCATCAAGGCTGCAGGAACCCAATACGGATTGATTGTACCTGTCCCTGCTTCTTCTGAAAAAGCAATGATGTTGGTTTCAGATTACCTGCATTTCTCAGCGTCGCATGGTGAGTTCCAGTTCATCGGTGATGATGCACATTATAGAGATTTCTTCAAGATCAAGTCAGGCTCTTCTGGTGCAGTGATCCTCAGTGCTTCTAATCACAGTGGTAGAATCACCTTCATGGGTAACTCAGCAACAGAGCTATTCAGCGTGGGTGGCGACAATATTCAGATCGTCGCTGGCAAGTCTCTTAGCTTCAATGGTTCAACCAATACCACTAAGATCACGGGTCAGGGCAACAACATGGATATTAATGCCGCGGCCGATATCGTTATCAATGCAGGTGGCGGAAATTTCAAGCCAGGTACTGATGATTCTTGTGCTCTTGGTGAAGCCAACTACAATTGGTCTGATCTCTTCCTAGCCGACGCTGCAGTTATCAGCTTTGGTGATGATCAAGATGCGTCATTAACACATGTGCACAACACTGGCATCCAGTTGAGTGCAGCAGATAAGCTTCTGTTTGGTGACACTGGGACATACATTGTTCAGTCTTCTGACGGTTTATTGGATGTTGTGTCTGACACAACGCTCAGCCTAACAGGTCCGACTTCTAAGATTGTAGCCGCCACATCTATTCAGCTCGACTCACCAGTCGTCGATTTCCAAGACGACGGTGTGATCCTTCAGTTCGGTGACGGTGATGATGTCACACTGACTCACGTCCATAATAATGGTCTTCTTCTGAACAGCTCAATGGCATTGCAGTTCGGTGACAGTGCTACCAACATCATGCAAATTTCTGATAGCAACCTCAGCCTCCAGGCAGACGGATCCGTTATTCTTAACTCTCCAGTCGTTGACTTCGAAGATGACGGCGTGATTCTTAAGTTTGGTGATGGTTCTGATGTCTCATTGACTCACGTCCATGACACAGGTCTTCAGGTTAACGCAGCAATGAAGCTGATGTTTGCGTCTTCGGCCGCTTACATCAGTCACGATGGAACTGATCTTCAGCTCGTTGACGATGCTGATATTAATATCAAACCTGCTGTTGACTTCTCGGTTGACGCTGGTGGAGATATTCTTCTAGACGCTGGCGGATCAAACATCAAGTTCTTAGAGGGTGGCACGGTATTTGCTTCACTCAACGAAGACGGTGCTGATGCGTATCTCAACTTCGGTACTACTGCTGGAACCTCCGGTTACGGTATCGTCGATGACGGCGGTGTCATGAAGTGGAAGAGCAGCGGTGGATCCTGGGCCGCCTTCAGCGCCGGTGGCTCAGCTACCGGTTCTCACCCAACGAAGGTCCAGTACACTGTTACCGGTACACATGCAACGGCCGTGCCTTTGTATATCAACTCCGGACAGGGGTACACTGATTGGGTAGGAGCAGGCGGTCACGGAGACTCTGGAGTCAACTTCGTTGATGTCTATGTCAATGGACAGCTCTTA
>Ga0310123_10001960_pt1 | contig 16635 bp, 11 predicted proteins | sample CB6_AW_1057_MG_FD_203505 | JGI IMG/M metagenome (GOLD analysis project Ga0310123, IMG submission 203505) | Marine microbial communities from Western Arctic Ocean, Canada - CB6_AW_1057 | ecosystem: Environmental > Aquatic > Marine > Oceanic | place: Canada: Western Arctic Ocean | collected... | reverse complement strand
ACTCCTTGATCAACCGGGTCCGAATGGCCAATGCCGAGTAGGCGGAAAACTGCGGCGCCGACTTGCCGAAATCTTGGGCTTCGTCCGGGACGAACTCGATCAACTGGCCGTCCCGCGCCAACAAATAGACTTGACGGTCGGACCACGCGAGCGGCTGGCCTTCGACGAGTCGGTCACTCAACTGTGCTCGAACCATGAAATCGAGCGGCTCGGCGGAGAGCGACCGTGGCGACGCAGGCGGGAGTCGCAGAATCGCTCCCAGCAGTACAACCACAACCAGAGCCGATCGGAGCAAAAATCTCTTGGTCAGGAAAAGACGTCTCATGCGGCCATTTCTCATCGTCACAAGGTGCGGGTCGTCATCGGCAGCATTGCAGTGTCGTGCAGACCCGCGCGGTGATATTTCAACTCTAGGTCACTTTTCGCACCCGGTGACCGCAGACCGGCCGCCCGCCAAACGATAGAATGGAACGATGGTGTCACTCGTGCTTGTATTTATATTTACCATGTTCTCCACGACAGCCGTTGCCGAGGCGGACGATTCGGAATCGCTCAAGCTGACAGTACGTCAGTTGGTCCGCCAGCTCGACGACCCGCGATTGGTGCTGCGCGACCAAGCGGAAGAAGAGCTAATCGCACTGGATGTCACCGGATTGGACTTCCTTCCGCAGCCGAGCGAGCGAACCTCGGAAGAAGTCCGCCACCGTCTCGCCCGTATCCGGCAGACGTTGGAGCGGACCATCGCTGAGCGATCGTTAGAAAGCACGCGGGTGAAGCTCCATGGCGAGAACCTGTCGCTGGCCGACGTTCTGACAGCGATCGAAAATCAGACGCACAACAGGATCGAACTGCGTGACGCGCCCCGCGAAGCGGTGACCGGCGTCACCGTCGACTTCGACGCGGCTCTCTTTTGGTCGGCGCTCGACACCGTGTTGGATCAGACAGGCATGACCGTTTATCACTATAACCGGCCTCATGTTCTTGAAGTTTTGCCCGCCGAACCAAATCGTCGCGCCCGCACCGGCTCGGCCAGCTATGCCGGCCCTTTTCGTATCGAGCCGATTTCGATGGCTGCCCAACGCGATCTTCGCGCGGGCATCCATACTTTGAAGCTAACCCTCGAAATCGTCTGGGAGCCGCGTCTGGCGCCGATCGCGCTGCGGCTGCCGCTCGATAGGCTGACGGCCATGGACAACAAAGGGCGGAGCTTCGAAATCAGCGATTCGAAAAACGTCTTGCCGGTCGAGTTGCAGGGCGACGTCTCGGCCGTTCAGCTGAGCATCCCGCTGCTGGCTCCACCGCGCGATGTGACCCGAATCGCCCGACTCCGTGGTACGCTTCTTACGCTGGTGCCCGGCCGCGTCGAAACGTTTCGCATCGAGGATCTTGGAAAAGCCAAGTCCGTCGAGCAAGCCCACGGAAATGTCACGGTACGTTTGGAGGATGTTCGTCAGAACAACGACGGCCTCTGGGACGTACGGATACAAGTCCGTTATCGAGATTCTGCCGGAGCACTCGCATCGCATCGTGGCTGGATCTATCGAAACCAACGATTCGTACTCAACAAACAAGGCGAACCGATCGAAGAGCTGGCGATGGAACTTACGGCCCAGGGCGAGAACAGTATCGGGTTCTCGGCCACTTACGACTTGCCCGAGGGGCCGAGTGCAGCCGCCTTCGTCTACAAGACGCCCGTCCTGTTCGTTGAGATGCCAATCGAATTCGAGTTGAAGGAGATCGAGTTACCATGAATCGCAAAAAGCAGGAAGAAAAGCCACGGATTGAAAGAATGGAACCGCAGATGGACGCAGATAAACGCAGATCGGAGAGGTTCGTCACGATAGTCTCGCTATCAGCACCCCGGCTGCTTCAGACCGATGTAGGTTTTGGAAAGTCGTGTCGGAAAGCAGCCGGCGTGCTTTCTGCCGGTGGATTATTATCCGTGAGTTGCATCGCACTGGCCGTGGTCCTGTGCCTGGCGGCGCCGACCACCGCCGCGCCTACCAGCGCAAGAGTCGCGGCGAAGGTCGGCCAGCAGCCCGTTTATGTGAGTGATGTCCTGCGTCGGTTGCAAATATTAAGAACCAGGCAGAAGATTCCGTCCCAGATTTTGCCCCAATTCCATGCGGAAACCTTGGAGCAGATCATCCGGCAGCGGCTCGTTCAGATTGATTTGAAACGCCTCGGCAAAACGGCCGACCGCCAAACGATCAAGGACGAAATGAAAAAACAAGAGGACCGGTTTGCCGCACAGAACAGTTCTCTCGAAGAGACGTTGACCAGCCGCGGTATCTCGCTTGCCGAGTATCGTCGCGATCTCCGCTTCGATATCAATTGGAAAAACTTTGTCGCCCAGCAGCTCACCGATGAGCGACTTCAGCAATACTTCGAGCAGCATCGCCGACACTTTGACGGCAGACAGGTACGGGCCAGCCACATCTTGTTGCGACCCGAGCAAATAGACAGTCCGCGTCAGGTCGTTCAGGCCATCGGTCGCGCCCGACAGCTTCGGCAGCAGATCGAGGCCGGCCAGATCCGCTTCGCGGAAGCGGCCAAAAAACATTCGGACGGACCGAGCGCCTCACGTGGCGGCGATCTTGGTTTCTTCCCTCGCCGCGGTGTTCTGGTCAAGACGTTTTCCCAGGCGGCTTTCCAACTCGATGTCCGGCAGATTAGCCAGCCGGTGGTCACGAAGTTCGGCGTCCATCTGATCCAGGTGACCGCTGTCCGGCCGGGATCGCTCTCCTGGTCGCAGAGCCGTGAACCGTTGCGGGCGGCGGCCGCCAAAGAATTATTTCAGCAACTGGCCAACCGCGAGCGAAAGACAACGCCTGTTCAATACACCGGCACGATGGCACACCTCGACCCCGACAGCGGCCGAGTCGTGCTGCCAGGTCGAAAGCAGGCCCTGTAGGGAACGTGCCTCCGTGCCGTTCCTCGTACCCAAGCTCTGCTTCAAAGTCCCTCTCTTAGTTCTCGTTTTACGGTTAGGGCTGCGAAGCGGAGCTTCGAGGGTGTCGGTTCCCAAACAGGAGCTTGGGAACCAGGAAAATCGTGTGTACCCAGCGGCACGGAACGCCACGGAGGGCGTTCCCTACAGGTTCGCCAGCATCTCCTGGAGGCCTAGCGGATCGGTCGGATCGCAGTCGAGCAACTGCTGGAGTGTTTCGATCGCCATCGTCGTCTTGTCGAGCTGCCCGAGGCACGAAGCCAATCCCTTGCCCGCCTCAAAAAATGCCTGGTTGGCCGGCAGCCGATAGGGTAGCGGTGTCGGATTTTTTGCCCGTCGCAGCGCCGTCAGCCCAAGCTGATAGGCGTAGCCGAAATGGCCCCGGGCCAGCGCCGTGTCGTTGTTTTCCAAGAGCACCAATTCGCCCAACATGCAGTGCGCCTCGATGAATTCCCGGCATCCGTCGACCAACCAGCGCAGCTCGTCGATGGCGATGTCCGTCTCGCCGGCGTCGATCATCGACCGGACTTCATCCAGGTCCTCGGCTCGCTCTCGAACGCACCGTGGATGACTGAGCATCCAGGAGTCGCCGCTTCGGCTTCGCTTGAGTGTGATGCCGTGTGGGGACCGCCCGCCGTGACGGGCCGATTTCTTTGCCGCTGATTTCTTCGGCGTCGGTTTTTTGGATGTTTTGCGTTTTGCTGGCAAGGTAAAGTCCCGGTGCGAGTCGTAACCACTTCACGTTATCGCCGGTCGGCATTAGACTGCTTGCTCTAGCGTATCGGAAAACGGATCGATTCTCTATGCCACGACACCCCGCGCCGAAAGCCGATCTCACGCACCCTCCGCTTTCGGTTGTTTGGCGACGATTGCTTCGCCGCCGCCTGCTCCATTGGTTCGCCGAAAACGCCCGCGATCTGCCCTGGCGCAAGTCGCGTAATCCCTATCGCATCTGGGTCAGCGAGATCATGCTCCAGCAGACCCAGGTGGCGACGGTCGAACCCTATTTTCGCCGTTTTATAAAAGCCTTCCCCACGGTTCGCGCTTTGGCGCGTGCCGACGAGCAGCAGGTGCTCCGGCTCTGGGAAGGGCTGGGCTACTACCGCCGAGCACGGCAAATGCATCAGGCAGCACAGACGATTGTGGCCGAACACAAGGGCCGGTTCCCCACCGAAATTGAGGCTGTGCTGCGCCTGCCAGGCATCGGTCGCTACACGGCCGGCGCCATCCTGTCGATCGCTCTCGACGTCCGGGTACCGATCATCGAGGCCAATACGCTCCGGCTCTGGAGCCGACTGCTCGCCTTTCGCGGTGATCCACGCAGCGCCGCCGGCCAACGGATGCTGTGGGATACGGCCGAGCAGATCCTTCCTCGCCGGCACGTGGGCCAACTCAATCAGGCGCTCATGGAACTGGGTAGCCTGGTCTGCACGCCGCGCGATCCAAGTTGCCAGGCATGTCCCCTGGCCACCCTCTGCGCCGCGCGAGCCGGCGGACTGCAACATAAAATTCCTCGCTCAGCGCCCAAGCAATCGTTTCTGGATGTGCGCGAAGCGGCCGTCGTGGTGCGCAAGCGCGGTCAGGTGCTGCTGCGGCGCTGCGGCTCTGGCGAACGCTGGGCCGGCCTGTGGGATTTTCCTCGCTTTACGGTCGACGTGGCGAGCCGGACCGCCGCAGAGAGCGAAGTCGTTGAAAAAGTCCGTCAACAGACGGGCGTGCTTGTCGAGTCGCTCGAACATTTAACGACCATCAAACATGGCGTCACGCGCTATCGCATCACGCTCGACTGCCACGTGGCGAAATACGTTTCCGGCCGCACCCGGTCAGGCAATGGCGCCGTGCTGAAATGGGTGCAGCCCGCAGCGCTGGCCGATTATCCGCTGAGCACGACCGGGCGGAAGCTGGCCCGGCTCGTTTGGCCGGGCTGATGGTTTTGTTCCGGTTTGGATTTGAACACCTCGGCTGCTGTGTCGCGGTCGGTAGCAAGTAGCGAGTAGAAAGCAGCCGGAGTGCTTCCGATGGGTACCGGCCTGGCGGCCAGGGCTAAAATTACGTATTTTTTTCCAACAACTTATCGACCGCCGTGCCGATGTCGGCCTGGCGCAGCAAACTTTCGCCGACCAGCATCGCATCGACTCCGGCCGCAGTGAGCCGCTCGACGTCGTCCCTCGTGCGAATGCCGCTTTCGGCCACCAAGACGTATCGGTCCGGGATCTGCTCTCGCAAACGCAGCACGTGGTCCAAATCGACTTCAAACGTATGCAAATTGCGATTGTTTACACCGATCAGTGTCGCGCCCGCATCGAACACGCGCGGCAAATTCTCCCGCTCGTAAAGCTCGACCAGCGGCGTCATGCCAAGCTCGACCGACTCGCTCAGTAGCTTTCGCAAATCAGAGTCGTCCAAGCATTCAGCGATCAGGAGCACCGCATCGGCCCCCGCTGAACGGGCTTCGAGCAACTGATAACTGTCCAGAATAAAGTCCTTACGCAAGACAGGTATTTCCACAGCCTGCCGCACATCACGCAAATCGTCGAGCCGCCCTTGAAAGTAAGGTGTGTCGGTTAATACGCTAATGCAAGCCGCACCGTGCGATTCGTACACTTGGGCAATCGCAAGCGGATCGAAATCTTCGCGGATCAGGCCAGCCGACGGGCTTCCCTTTTTCACCTCGGCGATCAGGCGGACCGCGTCGCCGGTGACCAGCGCTGCGGAAAAATCGCGTGGCTTCGGTGCCGCTTCGATCTGGCCGCGCAGCGTATCTTCGGAAACGCGCTGCCGTGCCGCCGCGATCTCTTTTCGCTTTGCGACGACGATTTCATCAAGGATCGTGGGCATGATCAACGCCGGACATCGTTATTAAGGGGCCACGAAAACAAAAAAAGAAGAGCCCGCGAATGAAAACATGATGGGATTGTTTTATGATTCGCGCTGATTCGCGTCATTCGCGGGCTCTTCTTTGTGTTGATTACGTCCATCTGCGGTTCCATTCCTTTACGCGCTAGTGTTTGAAATGTCGTCGGCCTGTGAATACCATGGGCAGACCGTGCTTGTTGCAGGCCGCGATGACCGAGTCGTCTCTCTTGGATCCACCTGGCTGAATAATGGCCTCGATGCCCGCCTCGGCCGCGCGATGGATCGAGTCGTCGAACGGAAAAAACGCGTCCGAAGCCATCACCGCGCCACGTGTCCGATCGCCCGCTTTACTGAGCGCGATCTCCACTGCGTCGACACGGCTCATCTGCCCGGCGCCGACGCCAACAATTGCTCGATCCTTGCAGAGTACGATGGCGTTCGATTTCACATGGCGACAGACCACCCAGGCAAACTGCAAGTCGGCCATTTGAGAATCGTCCGCCTGGCGGTCGGTGGCCACATGCCACTCGCTTTGCGGATCGGCCGCGGTGTCGGCATCTTGTACCAAGAATCCACCATCGATATTTCGCAATTGGCAGCGCGCCGGACCGGCATCCAGCAAGCCGACCGCAATCAATCGCACGTTCGCCTTCCATTTCGGCTTGGTGGTCAATAGCTCGAGCGCCGCCGGCTCAAAGTCGGGCGCCACGATCGCTTCGATAAACTTGCCCGGTTCGACGAGGAAATCGGCCGTCGCCGCATCGACCGGCTGATTGAATCCGAGTACCGATCCAAACGCACTGAGCGGGTCCCCCTGCCAAGCACGTCGCGTGGCCTCGACAAGCGTGTCGGCCGTTGCCGCTCCGCACGGATTGTTGTGCTTGAGCACCACAGCGGCCTGGCCCGATAGGCTGCGCACCAACGCCAAGGCACTGTCCAAATCAAGCAGATTGTTGTACGAAAGGTCTTTGCCGTTGAGTTGGCGAGCCGAAACCAGGTTGGCCGACTCGCCGTCTGGTATCGCATACAAGGCCGCCGATTGGTGCGGATTCTCGCCATATCGCAACATCGCCTTGCGACGCAGAGAGACGTGTAACGTCGGCGGATGTTTTTCGTCCGCCGTCAGGTTCGTGAAAAATCTGAAAATCGCCTGGTCGTAGGCCGCCGTCTTCCTAAAAGCGTCGCCCGCAAGCTGACGCCGCAGCTCCGCTGTCGTTGCGCCACACGTGTCGATCTGTTCGAGGATTGTCGCATACTGCTCACGATCAGTGACGATCGTCACGAAGGCATGGTTTTTGGCCGCTGCTCGCACCAGCGTGGGCCCGCCGATGTCAATCTGCTCGATCGCCTCCTCAACCGTCACCCCCTCGCGGGCCACCGTGGCCTCGAACGGATAGAGATTGACCAAGACCATTTCGAATGACACGATCCCGTACTCTTTGAGCGCCGCACGATCCGAATCGTTGTCATGCCGACACAACACGCCACCGGCCACTTTCGGATGCAGCGTCTTGAGCCGCCCGTCCATCAATTCTGGAAAACCGGTGTAATCGGAAATGTCGCGGACAGCGATATCCGCCTCTTCCAGATGTCGCCGCGTGCCGCCGGTGCTGAAGATTTCGATACCGGCGGCCGTCAAACCACGGGCGAAACCGACCAAACCGAGCTTGTCACTCACACTGATCAGCGCACGTTCTATTTTGGGAGAGTTCATATTGATACCATTCAGGGGCGCGTAGGCCGGAACGAGCGGTAGCGCTGTTCCGGCACCTGACGATACGCGTGGGCCTCGTGGAACTCGGCCCACCCTACGATTGCCTACGTGTCTCGTCACTCACAAATCCAACGGTCAATCTACCAGTTGGGATGACACCTTTCAATCGTCGCTTGCCGGCCACCGATCACGTCGGGCGAATTTTATCTCTTGCCTATCTCGCGGTAGCACGCGAATAATTGGCCGTGCCCGACAAGCTCGTCAAGCACTGGCGCATTCAGCACCCCGGCTGCTGTGTCTCGACAGATTTTGTAGCTTTTCCATCAGCAGCCGGGGTGCTGAAATCGCTAAGCTGTATCGATTGCCAGCCCTGAATCTCATGCGACGGTTGTACTCTGTCGCATCGGACGACTGCCACACATCAAACGTGCGCACACAGTCCGCAGAATCGATGTACCTCTTTTTCACCGAGTGAAACGGTCAGATGACACAGAGCTAGCCCCCTCGCAAGACTTGTGACGGTCGCGCCGGTAAGGCAAGCACAGAGCGAAAAAAACTCGTGATCGTTTTATTTGACCACGCCCAAAACGTAACCTATATTCATTCTGGCCGTGGAGTTATGCACCCTTGCGGCCCCACCCCCCATAACAAAAAACAAAATCCCCTTCACGTGTTTGAGTGGATCAAAACGCGATGCGAATGCCCGGTGGTTTCGCTCGCGGGATAGAAAACTGTCCAACGCCCGTCTCTAGGGAAGAGCGTCTGGTTTAGGGAAGAATGTCTGGGATCCGGTGTGCCGGCGAGGGCCAATCGCGCGGACCGGAAGCAGGATGCGTGGACCGTTATTGATTCCTCACGACGGCCGACCTCACGCGGGTCGCGTCGGCACGTGTTCCCAACCCAGACGGAACCAGCACATGGCACGCTTGCGGATATCGCTATCTTTGAGAACTGTCCTTCTCTTCTTCCTGTTGCTGGCGATGCCGGCGACCAACACCGCAGGACAGAACGGCTCGACCGACGCGCCCATTCGCATTTCGCCGGCCGCCACGTCCGACGTGATCGTCAACCTGTTAGAGCAAGGCCGCGCATTGGAGGTTACGGGGCGTTGGGGCGAAGCGCTGTCACACTACGAGCAAGCATTGCTCGAACATCCTGGTAACCGTACGTTGGTTAGCCAACTCGATCTGGCCAAAATCCATTTCAGTCTGGAACGGCGTTTCCACAACCCGAGTTTTGCCAAATCACTAGCGATGCTCAGCGCACGCTCGGCCGATCAGCTCTATGCCGAAGTCCTGCTTAAAATTAATACACACTACGTCGCGCCGCCCAACTGGGCGAAACTCGTGATACGTGGAACCATGGCGGTCGACGTCGCGCTGGCCGACGTCGCCTTCTGCCGGAAAAATGTATCAGAATTGTCTCGCCAGCGCATCGACCAGTTCCGTCGCCAGATGTACCAGGTTGCCGGAGCCCAACCGATTCGTACGCGACACGACGCCAGGCAGGCTGTTGCCACAACGGCCGCACATGCTCGAAGGCAACTCGGCATTTCCGAAGCCGCCGTCATGCTGGAGTACATCGCCGGTGCGATGGGCGGACTGGACAACTATTCCGACTATCTATCCGCCGACCAATTGAAAGATGTGTACTCGCAAATCGAGGGCAACTTTGTCGGGCTAGGTGTTGAATTAAAGGCCAACAACGGCGACTTGCTCATCGTCCACGTGATTTCTGGCAGCCCCGCACAGCGGGCCGGCATCAAGGCCGACGATCGCATCGTCGCCGTCGACTCGCACGCGACCCGTGAATTGTCGACCGATGCCGCCGCATCGCTTTTGCAAGGCAAAGAGGGCAGTACCGTGACCCTTACGATGGTCACGCCAGGCCAATCGCCACGACACCTCACCGTGCGTCGCCAAAATGTCGACGTGCCGAGTGTTGAGGACGTAAAAATCATTGATCCCGATTTCCAAATCGGTTACATAAAACTGCCCTCGTTTCAGAAAACCACGAGTCGTGATCTTGACCTCGCCCTGTGGAACCTGCACGGACAAGGAATGCGAAGTTTGATCCTCGATTTACGTGGCAACCCCGGCGGTCTACTCACCGCCAGTGTCGAAGTTGCTGACAAGTTTATCAAGCAAGGTCCCATCGTCTCGACACGGGGCCGCAATGCTGAAGAAGATTTTAATTACGTCGCCCACGAACAGGGAACTTGGACGATTCCGCTCGTTGTGCTCATCGACGGCGACAGCGCCTCGGCCAGCGAGATCTTCGCCGGCGCCATCAGCGATCACCACCGTGGCACGGTCGTCGGCACACGAAGCTATGGCAAGGGATCGGTCCAAGGCATCTTTCCTTTAAGTATCACAGGGGCCGGAGTTCGATTGACGACGGCTCGATTCTTTTCACCTCACGGTCACGCGATCAGTAAGGTCGGAATAACGCCCGATATCGATCCACATCTAACTGCGAGAGTGCCCGTGGGTGAAAACGTGTCTGTCAGCAAGGTGGCTGCCAGTCATCAGGACATCGTTCTCGATGCGGGCCTGCAAGTCATACGCCGCCCGCTCGCCTCACGATAGAGCGCGTAGCCCCGATTCAGAAATTCACCGTCAGAAATTCGGCGTCGGGGCGCGAAACTCATCCAGATTGATCGAACGAAACCACTCGATCGTCTGCATCAGACCGTCGCGTAGGGGAACCTGCGGCTGCCAGCCGAGCTTCGTTCGGGCGAGTGAAATGTCCGGCTGGCGACGTGCCGGATCGTCCTGCGGCAGCGGTGCCTCGACCAGCTTCGACTTCGATCCGGTGAGTTCAATCACCAGCTCCGCCAGCTCGCGAATCGTAAACTCGTCCGGGTTGCCGATGTTCACCGGACCGATGAATTCGTCCGACCCGTTCATCATGCGAATCATCGCCTCGACCAGATCGTCACGGTAACAGAACGACCGTGTCTGGCTGCCGTCGCCATAAATCGTGATGTCCTGATCGGCCAGCGCCTGGCGAATGAAGTTCGACACCACGCGACCGTCGAACGGATGCATCCGCGGGCCATACGTGTTGAAGATCCGCACCACACGGATGTTGATCCGGTTCATGCGGTGATAGTCCATCATCAGTGTCTCGGCGACTCGCTTGCCCTCGTCATAGCACGCCCGCGGGCCGATCGGGTTGACCGCGCCGCGATACGTCTCCACTTGTGGATGCACTTCCGGGTCGCCGTACACTTCGCTGGTCGAAGCCTGTAAAACTTTCGCATGACAACGTCGGGCGATCCCCAAGACATGAATCACGCCCAGCACCGACGTCTTCGTGGTCTTGATCGGATTATACTGATAGTGTCCCGGGGCCGCCGGACATGCTAGGTTGTAGATCTGGTCGACTTCGAGAAAAATCGGCTGCGTGATATCGTGGCGAATGAGATCGAAGTTGGGCCGGTCTAGAAGGTGCGAAACGTTCGTCTTCTGACTGGTGAAGAAGTTGTCCAGACAAATCACGTCGTGCCCCTGGTCGACGAGCCGCTCGCACAAATGCGACCCGAGAAAACCGGCCCCGCCCGTCACTAGAATTCGCTGGCTGGATGACACGCGTCGTACGCTCCTGGCGTGCCCGTCGTGGCACCCGAAAGGAAGGTTTCAATAGAGCAGAAGATTGTGTAAGTATAGCTTTCTTCGTCGGCTGCGCCAGGTGTTCAATGAACGACACAAACGTAATTACCCGGGCCGTGATCCGACAGGGTGGCTGGGGCAGAGCCTAAGCGCCGCCCCAGGACGGGAAAGCCTGGCGAATAATACCCCAATGGCCAAATCGTCACGAAGTCGCCGCGAGTTTTTCGACTGTCCGCACTGCGGTGAGCCGGTGGTGGTCGGTGCGCTGGCCTGTCGCGCGTGCGGATCGGATGCAGAGACCGGCTGGTCGGAAGAGGCCGCCGCGTGGACGGCGGAACCGTCGACCGGCTACACCGACGAGGACGAATTCGACTACGACGACTTCGTCCGCCGCGAGTTTCCCGATCAGGCACCCGCAACACCGCCGCGAAAGTCCGTCCTGCGCTGGGCAATCGCCACGGCTGTGGTCCTCGCCTGCCTTGGCCTGCTGCTCTACACGTAGTAGGGCGTTTCACGATTGCTCCCATGGGCGAGCCACGCACCGTAATCAGGGCGAGCAGCGCACCATAAGCCCGTGGGTAACTGACAACTAACTACTCTCCCATAGCAGCCGAGGTACAGTTGCTAGAAACGCTCGTCACCGAGTGCCGTGTAGATACGATCGAGCAAGTCGATGTCGAGCGGGTCGTCGGCATCGACCTCCGCCGCAGTCGGGTCTTGGTTGTCGCTGGACGACCGTAGCGTGTCGTTTGACATGGCAGAAAGTGTCTCGCCTGGGCGATCATATGGCACGAGGTCGTAGAGTTCCGAAGTTACCGCAGCTTTTTGTACGTCGCGGCTCTCTGCTGGCGAGTCCGAACGTTCTGTTGGCTCTCGCAAAGCTTTCCAAGGTCGGCTGAATTGATCCTGCTCGCCAGCACTGCTGGGCCAATTTGCAGCTTGTGGCGGGCCAGCAGTGGCACCCTCGGCAGCCAAAGCGAGCACCATGCGAGATGGAGCGCTGCTGGCCGAGGCTGCGGCGGCTCCGATGTGCCACGCCTCGGGAAAGTTCGCAGGAAAAACAATCGTGCGATCACTCGTACGACTGACGAGAAAGTTGGCCGAAAAGAGAGCCAGATCGCCAAAACTAACTGAGCCGGATAGATCGAAATCCGATTTCGCGGCGGTCGGCGAAGTGCTGGAATTGTCCAAGAATACGGAAGCAAACCTCGACAGGTCACCGAAGCTGATCCGTCCATCGTCATCCAGATCGTACAGCAACGGCCAGAGTTCGGTGTTGGGACTTGAGAGTTGAACGGACTGAGCTGGTTCGTTGCCGGTGAGTGTGACGTTGATCGGACCGACGATGTCGAGCCACGATCCGGTGACCGGTTGGATGGGTCCCGCCTGGTCGATGCCGATCGGGACGCCGGGATCGTTGATCGTGGCTTGCAGCGCCACGCGGGCCAGCAAGACGTGTTGTCCCGACCCGACAAGGACAGGGGCGTCGGTCGTGGCCGAGATATCGACACGGCCGGCCAACTCATCGACCTCCGCATTGAAATCGTCAGCGAATGCGCTGCCCGCGTCCACCGATGCGACCGAAAAGCATGCCGTGTTGAACTCCAGACGGGTCGATGCCGACGCGACGCCGACCGATGCGTTTCCGTCGACACGAACCCAAAGTTCGACCCAAAACGGACGCCATTCGTCGATCCACACCGGGCTATCCGGCAACGTACCGACTTGATCGTGCTCTTGCGTCGTGGTGAGTTCGAGAACGAGTCGGCCGTCAACGTGCGCCACGACGGTCGGTTCGTCCTGGCCGGTGACCTCGATCTCAACCGTGGTGATACTAAACGCACCCCGACCGTCTGAAGTCGTATAGGTAAACAAATCGATGGCCGATTGGCCGCTCCCGAGTTGGCCTAATGTGGCCGAGGTGGTCGGATCGTATTCTAGTTGGCCGTCCTGGTGCAGCGTGACCGTTGCGCCAGACGCTAACGTGAATTCCGTATCGACTCGGCTTGCTTCGCCGTTGACATGCGTGACACGAAGCAAGTCGCCCAGGTCGTTCTCCAACACACCCGGTGCAAATTGCGTGATCGGCGTATCTTTATCCGTGCTGTATTCGTCTAGGACAGCCTCGATCGGTACGAAGACGATGACCGAAAACGAATCCTCGTCGAACCCATCCTCGTCGTCCTTCACTCCGACGAAGACCTCAAATACACCCTCGCTGGCAAATGTGTGAGTGGCGTCAAACGAACCGGCGGTGGGCGTACCCGACGAGCCGGGCGTATCGACGGTTGCGGCGCCGTTCTGCAGCGAGCTACCGTCGCCCCAGTTAATCACATAGGTGAACGATTCGGTGGTCGCGGGCGAACCGAATGGATTACTGAAACCGGAATCGGTAAACGTGGCGATGTCGGTAATCGACAGCAGATCGCCGGCGTGGATCGACTGGGTACCGGTGGCGTTGATCACCGGCGCCACATTGAAGACGGTGATCTCGATCGATTCGGTCGCCTCGCGTCCGGTCTGATCCGTGATCGTCATGCTCAGGATATAAACGCCGTCGTCGGGATAGATGTGACTGCCAAAGATGTTTCCCTGCCGCTGTGGGACGATGCTCCAACCAAGATCATCAATCGCGGCAAAATCCAAAGGACTGAACAGTTTTCGCTTGTTGCTGGCGATCGTCGGATCCATCGACGTTTCTATCTCATCGTCGGCTGTCCCCTCCGCCCAATGGTCCCCGTTCGAATTGAGCGGCGGGCTACCGGTCTCGTCGTACTCGGCCACCGATTTCGGCCCGTCGAACTCGTTGTTGACCGTATCGATCAGATTCTGAAAGCTGGGTGCCGAGCCGAAGCCGAACAGGTGTCCCAATTCGTGGATGGCGACGGTCAGGAAGTCGGTTTCGCCCGGCCCGAGCCCCTCGGTCGTCTCGCCGAAGTGCCAGCGAACATCGCTGCGGGTCGAGAACGCGATCGACCCGCCCCAGGGGCCGAGATCGGTTTCGTTGCCCTCGCTCAGTACGCCGGACTCGCCACGCGCCTTTACCGTGGCGATAAACGCGGCGGTACCGTTGGCATTGAATCCACCGAATCCACCGCTGCCAAGAGACGGTGCTTCGAGTTCCCGCCCCCCGGCAAACAATAGGATCTCGTTAGCCCCAATCATTAGGTTGGAAAGCGTGGCGGAAGAACCGGTCGCCGGATCGGCAAAGATGACGTCCCAGGTGTTGCTGGGGCCCGGCCGAATGGCGGCCAAATTGTCGGCAAGACGGCTGACGAATGTATCGGCAGCAAGCTGCAGGAGGTCGCGTTTTAGTAGAGTGTCGAAAAAGTTGTTGAAGTCTCGGGAATAGCTGATGATTACGGTCAGCGGTGTGTGGAAGGCGGGACTGGCGGAGACGCTTATTTGTTGACTCGTTCCATCTCCCCAGTCGATCGACGCGACGTATGTATCGGCCGGATCGGCATCGCGGAAAATAGCAGTCAGTTCAACTTCGTTGCCTTCGAGCGCGGAACCGTCGCCAGGCAATTCGAGTGTCGGGCTGTAAAGCGAAAGGGGCAGTCGGGTCTCGAGCGACTCGACCTCGAGGACGCAACGCCGCCTAGCACATGAAATGGACCCGCCCGGTCGACACCGGCCATGGGCTCGTCGGAATGTGGCCCGTCGTAATGTGTTCACGCTTTTCATCGGGGAGAATTGAGGGCTTGGCTTGTGAATCAACAGACCGCTAGACACCCCTTCGTTACGTAGCGAATCGGAGCAAAGTTCACCACGCCCCGCCGTGAGATCAGGGCAAGGGCCGTGAGATAGGGGCCACAGGATCGACCGGTTGTGGCCTGTTTACGCCCTTATTCGATCATATCCACGAGACCGCCGCTCCGTACTCTGTTTTCGTCCCTAAGAGCCGGACTTATTGCGAGTTACGACAAAACGGGCCGCATAATCGGTACAGGCGCGGCCATCCGTGTAACGGCTTTGAAGCCCAGGGATGGCCATCCCTGGGCTTGGCCAGATGTGGCACTGTCATTACGGCGCAAGTTGCTCGAGCGCGGCCGAGAACGCGCCGTACGCTCCATCCGTGAACAGTACAAACTGGACGAGTGCCGGGCTGTTGTGTTTCTGCAGAAAGTCGATCGTGGTCTGCAGGGCGATGCGGCTGGCCCGGTCGATCGGAAAGCGATAGGCACCGGCGCTCAGGGCGGGAAACGCCACACCACGACAGTCGTGTTCGTGGGCAAGCTCTAACGACCGTCGGTAGGCCGAGGCGAGCAGATCGGCTTCGCCATGCTGGCCACCTTTCCACACCGGTCCGACGGCATGGATCACGAATTTCGCATCCAGATCGCCCACCGTGCTGATGACGGCCGAGCCGGCCGGACAGCCTTGCGGATAGCGGCGTGCGGTTTCTTCCATGATGCTTGTTCCGCCACGACGGTGGATGGCTCCGTCGACGCCGCCCCCGCCGGCGAGTCGCGAGTTGGCGGCGTTCACTATGGCGTCGACCTTCGAGAGTGTGATGTCACCGAGCACCAATTCGAGCGTCGCATGATGGATCGTAATCCGCATTGTTTATCTCGCTGCCGGCGCCCGGCTTCCGCTGCCGGCGTTCGGCGGCACAGGCAGGTCGGATGTCTCCCCGCACATTGTCAGATGGCATGGATCGTATGCGATGGTGAATTCTGGTGACAGGGGTTTGTTGACAGGGAACCAAGGGCCTGGCAAAGGCCGAACGGCGAAAGGGCGTGTGGCAAGATCCGTTGACAGTGCGGGAAATTGACGTTAGTCTTTTGGCACTGAATTTGACCGCGAAACGGTCAGAGATTTTCCGTTACAGCAGATTTTTCCTGTTTGGTTCCCGCCCCGGCGGGGTTAGGTTGCGGCGTTTGGCACGATGGCGTCGCACTGCGTTGGGGGATTAGCTCAGTTGGGAGAGCGTTTGGCTGGCAGCCAAAAGGTCACCGGTTCGAGCCCGGTATCCTCCACTGAGAAAGCCGTTAACCTGCAATGGTTTACGGCTTTTATTTTTGGCTGTCGTTCGGCACGAATCCGCACGGCGCTACGCCGGCGCTACGTTGGAAGAGATTTTCCGAAGTGACCGCCGCACGTCGATTCTGACGGCTTGCCGGTGCCGGTGGCTCCAGACACCGACCGAACGCCAGCGAAGCGATACACGGCAAACCGCTGTTCGAATTCACCGTGTCGGCCCGCTCGTACTAGCCAAAGTGTCATCGTTTCGCACTCCCTATCCAGAATGGTATTTTATCGCAGTCACGCTTAGATCATGCAGCACCCGCTACCGAGAGCCCATGTTCAACAACCGTGTGGGCCATAATGTCGAAGATCGCACCAGCGTCGGTATATTTTGGGTCGCCAAGCCGTCTCATTCAATTGCATTGTTTCTCGGTGAATAGCGGTATTCGCGCCGACTCGGTGGCGCGCAAAACGGTATATACCGTTTTGGCAAATTGGCTAGATCGGCGAGCAGTGATACCCAGATAGGG
>Ga0310123_10001959_pt1 | contig 16640 bp, 20 predicted proteins | sample CB6_AW_1057_MG_FD_203505 | JGI IMG/M metagenome (GOLD analysis project Ga0310123, IMG submission 203505) | Marine microbial communities from Western Arctic Ocean, Canada - CB6_AW_1057 | ecosystem: Environmental > Aquatic > Marine > Oceanic | place: Canada: Western Arctic Ocean | collected... | reverse complement strand
AGGGCTCGGCGAGATCGACAAGGTGATCGACATCGATCAGAGCCCCATCGGGCGCACCCCGCGGTCGAACCCGGCCACCTACACCAAGCTCTTCGACCTCATCCGGGATTTCTTCTCCGCGCTGCCGGACGCCCGGATGCACGGGTACTCGCCGGGCCGCTTCTCCTTCAACGTCAAGGGGGGCCGCTGCGAGGCCTGCCAGGGGGACGGGGTGAGGCGAGTGGAGATGCACTTTCTGCCGGACGTCTACGTCCCGTGCGAGGTCTGCCACGGCCGGCGCTTCAACGACGCCACCCTGGCGGTCAAGTACAACGGCCTCTCGGTGGCGGACGTGCTGGACCTCACGGTCGACGACGCGCTCCAGCTCTTCAAGAACCACCCCAACACCCGCCGGGCGCTCGAGACGCTGGCCGACGTGGGTCTCGGCTACATCGCCCTCGGCCAGTCGTCCCCCACCCTCTCGGGAGGCGAAGCCCAGCGGGTCAAGCTCTCCCGAGAGCTCTCCAAGCGTTCCACGGGACGGACTCTCTACATCCTCGACGAGCCCACCACCGGGCTCCACTTCGACGACATCAAGAAGCTCCTGCGCGTCCTCGATCGCCTAGTCGAGGCTGGCAATACCGTCGTCGTCATCGAGCACAACCTCGACGTGATCAAGACCGCCGACTGGGTGATCGACCTCGGCCCCGAGGGGGGCGACGGTGGGGGCCGGCTTGTCGCCGAGGGCACGCCCGAGCAGGTCGCGAGGGTGAAGGGATCACACACGGGTCGCTTTCTCAGGACATTGCTCAAGCCGACGAAGCGTCCCAGGACGACGCGGCGAGCCCGCTCGACCGCCGGGAGATGACCGCCGGGGGCGAGGGCCGGACAGACCCCCCGGGAACGGTTCAGCGGAGCGGCACGAGCCTACGCCCGATTCCGGCCCGGCTACCCCGACGCCCTCGTGGATCGGGTTCTCTCGGAAGCCGGGGTGAAGAGCCGCGATCCGGTCGCGGACCTGGGCTGCGGCACCGGGATCCTCACGCGCATGCTCGCGGCCCGGGGTCTCGACGTCCCGGGCATCGCGCTCGTCACCGTGGCGCAGGCCTTTCACTGGTGCGACGTCGACGCCGCCCTCCGGGAGCTTCGAAGGGTCCTGAATCCTCAGGGTCACGTGGCCGCGATCTGGAACATCCGCGGCGAAAACGCGTTCATGGACGCGTACGACGCGCTCCTCCGACGGTTCTCTTCGGAGTACAAGGTCCTCGAGAGCTGGGAGACGACCCTCGCCGAGCTGAAACACCACGCCCGCGTCGTGAACGCTCGGGAACTCAGGGCCGAGCACGCCCAACGCTTCGACCTCGAGGGCCTGCAGGGACGTGCGTGGTCGAGCTCCTACGTCTTCCGAGGGGTCGAAGACCAGGAGCGCTTCGACCAGGCGCTGGCCTCCTTGTTCGACGGCCACGCCCAGGACGGCGCCATCGAGTTCCCCTACCGCTGCGTGGGACTGGTCTTCAAACTCAGGACCTCCGAACCGTGATCGTTTCGCCCTGCGTGACACCGCCTCACCCAAGCTCTGGATGGACGCCTACCTCGCAGCCTTTGCGCTGGCCGGCGGCTACCGAATGGTGACGACCGACGGGGCCTTCAAGCATTTCCGCAAGTTGACCCTCGAGCTCCTCGGCAACTGAGTGGCTCAGACCCGGGGCTGCTGCTGGGTGAGGCAGTGCAGCGTGCCAAGGCCCCCGACGAGCTCGACGGCATGGATGCCCACCACGGGACGGTCGGTGATGAGCTCGGCGAGGATGCCGAGGGCCACTTGGTCGTTCGGGTCGTTGAACGTCGGCACCAGGACACACGCGTTGGCCATGTAGAAGTTGGCGTAGCTGGCGGGAAGGCGATGCCCGTCGTAGACGAGGGGGGCCGGCATGGGCAGCCCCACCACGTCGGGCTTCGATCCGTCGGAGAGGCGGGCGTCCTGGAGGCGCTCCCGGTTTTCGGCGAGGGGACGGTGGTTCACATCCCGGGAGTCCGGCTCCTGGCACACGACGATCGTCCGGGGGGCGACGAAGCGGCACAGATCGTCGACGTGCCCGTGGGTGTCGTCCCCGGCGATGCCCCGGCCGAGCCAGATGGTGTGGGCGCCGCCCAGGATGTCGAGGAAGATCTCCTCGTAGTCGGTGCGCCGAAAGCCGGGGTTGCGGACCTGGACGAAGGGATCGAGGAGGCACTCTTCGGTGGTCAGCAACGTTCCCTGCCCGTCCACGTCGACGGCGCCGCCCTCGAGCACCACCGGCCGACCCTTGAAGACCGCATGCCGCAGGGTCAGCCCGAAGGCCTTGGCCACGCGCTCGGGCACCTGGTCGTCCTTCCGGTGATCCGAGTATCGGGCCCAGCCGTTGAAGCGGAAGCGGGCAATGGCGATCTCTGCGCCTGGCTTTTCGCGCTTGAGGCACAGGGGACCGAAGTCTCGCGTCCATCCACGATCGGTGGGCCAGCGAAAGAACTCCACGCGCTCGGAGGCGGCACCGACACGCTCCAGGATCCGACGGGCCCGGGTCTCGTGGGACTTCGAGGGGACGATGATCCGGACGACCTCCCCCTCGGCGATCTTGCGGACGATCTCCCCGTAGACCCAGGGGATCGGGGCGAAGCGCCCCGGCCAGTCGGTGACGTTGTGGGGCCAGCCAAGCCACGTGGCCTCGTGAGGCTCCCACTCCGCCGGCATGCGGAAGCCCTCGACGTCGGTGTCGAGGACAGGAGTCGCAGCCACGTTAGTCCCGATCGAGGAGTCGCTGGTCGATGCCGGAGTAGGCGTCGATGCGACGGTCGCGCAGGAAGGGCCAGTTGCGGCGCACGTTCTCGATCCGGGCCATGTCGATCTCGCCCACGAGGATCTCTTCCTTGTCCACTGCGGCTTCGGCCACCACGACCCCGAAGGGATCGGCCAGGAAAGACGATCCCCAGAACTCGAGCCCGTCGCCGCCTTCCGGCGGGACCTCGTGCCCCACCCGGTTCACCACCGCCACGTAGGTGCCGTTGGCGATGGCGTGGGATCTCTGGATCGTCTGCCAGGCCGAGCGCTGGTCCGCCCCGTGCTCGGTCTTCTCCGACGGGTGCCAGCCGATGGCAGTGGGATAGAAGAGGACGGCCGCGCCCCTGAGCGCCGTGAGTCGCGCGGCCTCGGGATACCACTGGTCCCAGCAGATGAGGGTCCCGATGCGCCCGGGCCCGACGTCGAAGGCCTGGAAGCCCAGGTCCCCGGGGGTGAAGTAGAACTTCTCGTAGAAAAGCGGGTCGTCGGGGATGTGCATCTTGCGATAGAGGCCCACGATCTCCCCGTCGGCGTTGATGACAACGGCGCTGTTGTGGTAGACGCCGGAGGCGCGCCGTTCGAAGATCGGCACGACCACCGCGACCCGGCGGTCCTTCGCGACAGCGCCCAGCGCTTTCGTGCTCGGACCCGGGACCGGCTCCGCCAGGTCGAACAGGTCCGCATCTTCTCTCTGGCAGAGATACGGCGTGCGGTAGAGCTCGGGCAGACACACAACCTCGGCCCCCGCCTTCGACGCCTCGCGCAACTTTGAGCACGCCGTCTCGACGTTCTCCTCGGGGCTCGCGGACATGGCCATCTGAACGAGGCCCACTCGGAACCGGGTCGCTTCCGCCATCGTGGGCCGAAGTTTAGCAGCCCGTGGTGATCGGGCGGTCACCGGCACGGCTGCGCTGCCTCAGGGCTGGGGCAGAGGCAGCGGCTCGTCCGCGGCGAATCGGCGGAGGACGTTGCCGGTGATCTTCGAGACGTTGTTGTCGTAGTCGTTGTGGGAAAGGCTGCCCATCCAGCCGATGGACCCGACGGAGAAGACGGCCCCGCCGTTTTGATGCTCGAAATAGACCATGTCGGATCTCACGAGGGGATTGCCAGCCTCGGTCCTGCTGGCATTCATTCCCAGGACCTCCTCGACCACGTGCTGATAGTCCCGGGAGAAGCCGTCGGCCGTGGCCAGCACGAGCGCGTGGATCGGCGTCCCGAGGGAGTGGTCCGTTCGGTCGAGCTCGTCACTGGCCGCACCGCCTCCCAAACCCAGCGACGAATAATCGGAGATAATCTCGTCCTTGCCGATCCCCTCGAAGATGAACGACGCCCGGGGATCGAAGCTCCCGGGCTGGCGCCGGTAGGGCCGGCCAAGGCCGCAACGTCCCGCCGCGGTCCAGCCCTGGGCGGTGAAGCCCACGCCCACCAGCCGCTGCGGTGCCCGACCCCGGGCGCGCCACAGCCCGCCCAGCTCTCCCGTCGTGCTGTGGTGATACTCACCGGGTGCTGCCTCCCAGCGTCGCGTGCCTCCCCAGCGCCGGACCTCGAGGATCTCGGGACGATCGGTGCTTCGTGACGTGACCCAGTAGAAGCCGTTGCCACCGAGATACATGAGCCGTCCACCGCCCTTCAGGTAGCCCTCGAGCCCATCCAGCATCCGCTCCGAGGTGTACTCCGGGTGCGAGCCTGTGACGACCACCTTGTAGGGAGCGAGCAGCTCCGCTCCCTCGCTGTCCAGGTCGTGGTCCGTGATCACGTCGTACTCGTAGCCCTGCGACTCCATCCAGTCGACGAAATAGAGATCGGCGCTCAGGTGCCGGGCAAAGGGCTCCTCGGTGGTGGACCGCTCCTTCGCCAGGGTCGGGCGCAGGTCTAGAAGCGGCGTCAGGTGCGACGCATAAGCGACGCCGCTGCCGTCGGAGTGGTAATCGTAGAGGCCCAAGAGACCAGGGATGCCGGTGGTGAAGTTGCCGTATGCCTGGTAGTTGAACGTCGGGATCAGGAAGGCGATCCGGGCACCGGTCGTTCCCTTCGGCGGGCGGACGAAGAAGGGCAGGTAGTCCTCGTCGCTGCCCGCTTTGATGTGCGCAGCGTAGATGCCGCTCCTCATGTCCGATGGGACCTCGAGCTCGAAGCCCACCTCCCACGCCGCATCGACGAGCTCGTCGTCGTGGAAGTGGATCGCGCCGTACTCGAGGGGCGCGTTCTTGAAGTGCGTCTCCTTACCTGTCCACGAGTGACCGGTGGCCGCCCGCATCGGCATGTTGATCGTCCGACCATGAAGTCCGTTGGGTGAGGCGTCGGTGACGCTGGTGGTCGAAATGTCCTTGGAGAAGTCCCAGGCCGCGAGCAGAGGCACCCCCAGGTACAGGGGAGAGCCATCCTGCCGGAGTGTGTCGAGATCGTCGTTGCCGAGGGCGTGGCCAAACACCCGCGGGCTGTCGACCTTGCCGTTGTAGTGTCTCACGGCGCCTTCCGGACCTGCCGACGCTCCGATCAGGAGCGGCGACGCATTGCGCCCCGGGGCCAGGAGTTTCGTCGGCCGGCTGACCGCGGCCACCGAGTCACCGGTCGGCCACGGCGTGACCTGCTCCTGCAGTACGGAAACGCGGCCTCGCTCCGCGTCGAACGACGCGGCAACGAAGTACCACCTGGCGGCGATGAGGGGGGTCCCGGTCGAGACCTTGTCCACCTGGTTCCCATCCCCGACCCACAGCGCCACGCTCCCGTCCTCTGCGACGAACAGGCCGTATCCGCCACTGCGGTCATCCCACTTGGTGATGATCCCCTGGACGCCCCTGTCGGGCGTGGTCGGGGAGATCCAGGCCTGCAGCGTGAAGCTCTTCGGCTGAAGAGCCGGAGAGTCCGGGACGAGGATGTGGGAGCCGGGGTGAAGCTCCTGTCGCCGACCGGGGTGTCGGCCGGCGACCGGCAGTTCGACGACCTCGGCTTTGTACCCGGGCCCACGAGAGTGGGGATCGCCGTGGACGAGCCTCACGATCTGGACGTCGTACTCGGGCTCCGTGGTGCTGACCATGAAGCGGATCGTCTCGCCTGGCGCCACGCTGAGTCGGTCCGTATAGCCCGTGAGCGCGGGGAGCTCCCGGTTCCGATCGACCGCCGCTGCGTCGAATGCGGAGCCGAGCACGATCAGGCCCAGGCAGGTGGCGCGAACAACTCGCGTAGTCATTGGGAGCCTCCTTCATCGATCGAACAGGTGGAGTCTATGGCCATTCCGGGCTGGAGGTCGAGAGCGAGTGGGTTCGCTCCTTGTCGTCTGGCAAGCGTCATGACGCCGAGACTCCTCGTTGTTTCAAGGGCTGGCTCCGTGGGGCGGCGGCAGGCGGAGGCGCCTGTCCACTCATGCGCTGGCACATCCGCCACAGCTCCTCTTCCGCCGACTCGTCGCGGAAGCGGCACGGGTGCTCGTGGCGGTCCACCCAGAAGATCCCGTTGCGAGAGTCGGCCTGCGGGGCCCACTGCGAGTCCAGGCTGCCACAGCCCCGCTCGATGCGGCCCCAGGCCTCGATGCGGGAGATCCCATCGAGGACCATGCGGTGTGCTGATGTTCAACGTGATCGCCTCGCTCGACGCCGCGCCTTCGTCCAGCTGGAACTCCCCGTCACCCCACTCGAACGCGTGCAGGACGATCGCGCGTGTCTGGTCGATGACGGCCTTCACCAGCTCCTTCGGCCCGAGGACGCCGGCCTCGACCAGGACCGTCCCGAAGCGCTTGCCGGGGCTGAGGGAGTTCCCCGCGTCCACCATCTGCCGCAGGCTGATGGCCCCCTGGCGGAGGAGCAGGGGGCCGAGGCGGTGGTCCGGGTTGGAGGACGAGGCGAAGACCAGCTGCCCCCCCTCCACGGTCACCCCGATCCGGGTGCCCGCCGCTCAACGCCGCCTCCGCCGCTTCGGCTTCCCCTCGACGAGGGCCGCGGCCAGGAGGGGAATGAGCAGCTCGTGGTGCCCGGTCAGCCGATACCCCCGTCCCGTCCCTCGCACCGGCCGCTCGACGACGTTCACGGAGGGCCGGTACGACTGGATGAAGTCGAGGTTGGCTGTAGCGAAGTCTTCGATCTCGTGCCCGAGATTGCGGGCGAGGGTCACGGCCTTCAGGAACACCTCGGGCAGGATGACGGCCGAGCCCACGTTGAGGTAGACGCCCCCGCCGCCGAGCCCGGCGACCTGTCCGGCCAGAATCCGGAAGTCGAGGTGGGTGGCTCGACCGACGGCGGCGGGGTCACAGGCCGGGTGGATGTGCACGATATCGGTGCCGACGGCCACGTGAACGGTGGCGGGCAGGCCGAGCCGCCAGGCCGCGGCGAGGAGACTCACGTCGAGGTGTTTCGGCCGACGGCGACGCTCCGACAGGTGCCGTCCGACGGCCGCCCCGAGGCCCAGCCCGTCGCGGTCGCCCTCCACCACCGCCCGATTGATCTCCTCGCCCGTCTCCCGTGCCATCCCGAAAGCGCCGGTGCCGAGCCCCGCCTCGACGTCTTCCGATGTCTTCCCGGCCAGCGCGAGCTCGAAGTCGTGGACGATCCCCGCGCCGTTCAGTGCGATGGCGGAGACGAACCCTCGCTCCATCAGGTCGATGAGAACCCGGGACAGCCCGACCTTCAGAACGTGCGCACCGAGACCCCAGATGAGAGGACGCCGTCGCGAGCGCGCGCGGAAGATCTCGTCGCGCAGCGCGTGCACCGTTTTTCCCGCGAGGATGTCGGGCAGGCCCTCGAAAAAGGACGAGAAGCTCCCGCCCGGCCGATGCGGTCGTGCGAAGGCTTCGAGTGTGACCTTGCTCTTCCGTCGCGACAGCGGATAGGTGACGATCCCCTGGAGCGACAGGGGTTCGGGAGGCGCCTTTCGGCGCCGGGCCCGTGGGCGGCCATCAGCCATGAGCGACTGCGGCCTCCTCGACGATCTGACATAGCACGTGCACGACCATCCCGTGCACCTCCTGGATGCGCGCGGTGTCGTCGTGGGGCACGTCGACGAGATGGTCGACGAGGCCGGCGAGGGATCCGCCGCCGTTGCCGGTCAGGCCCACGGTCACCAGGCCCCGGTCCCGCGCCGCCCGGAGCCCCACGACCACGTTGGGAGACCGACCCGAAGTGCTGATGCCGATGGCAACGTCACCCTCGCGCCCGTGGGCTTCGATCTGTCGACGAAAGATCGCCTCGAAACCCATGTCGTTGCCGACGGCCGTGACCACCGTGGGATCGGTGGTGAGCGCCATGGCGGAGAGGGCCTGTCGCTCGTGGCGGAAACGCCCCACCAGCTCGCCCACCAGGTGCTGCGCGTCCGCCGCGGAGCCGCCGTTTCCGAACGCCAGGACTCGACCGCCTCCAAGCACGCTCTCGGCCATCTTCGCCCCGACCTCCAGGAGAAGCGGCGCAGTCTGTGCGAAGAACCGCAGCTTGAGCGCGGTGCTCTCTTCAACGATCCGCCGGATGTCCTCTGCGTTCATGCGGGCCCATTATCGACGAGTCCGTCGAGACGCGCCAGCGACCCGGTTGGTGCGGACCCGCCCCGGACTAGATGCGGCGAAGGTGAACGGTCAGGACCAGGGAGGGGACCGCGGGATCGCCGGTGCTCACCTGGAAGACCGCTCCCTCGCGGACGCCCGGGGGAATCTGGAGCGGCACGGGCAGCCGGCGGCTCACCTTGCCTTCGCCCAGGCACCGGTCGCAGTCGAGATACGGCCCGCCCGTCCCCTCGCAAGCTCCGCAGGGGGCGGTGACCGGCACGTCCAGCGACAGCGTGCCGCCTCCGGCCGCCTCGTCGGCGTCCAGAACGATCTCTCCTGTCAGGCTGGAGGGCTGGAAGGGTCGCCGCAGATCGCTGGAGGCGGGACGACGCAGCGACGACCATCCGAGCGAGCCGGGCAACTCCAGTCCCTGGAGCTTCTGGTCGTAGTGTTGCCGGCGGTCCGTATCGGTCAGGGTCTCGTAGGCCGCCTTCAACTCGGCCAGAGTCTCGAGGACGGGGCCGCTCTCAGGGCGGCCCGGACGGGCGAGGCGACGGAAGGCCCGCTTGATCGCGCTCACGGTGGCGTCGCGGGGCACACCGAGGATCGTGTAGTAGTCCTTGCGCTTGTCCATGCCGGTTCCACCATAGGTTGTGGTCGAAAGGGGTGTCAAGTGAACGCCCGGGATTTGACCCACCGTGCGGACTCGCCCACACTTCGAGCACTTCAGGCGAATTCAGGAGCACGCTTTCGGTGCGGACGATGACCTCCCGTCACAGCCAACCTCGCCGGCCGGCTCCATGAAGAAGACACGCGTCCTGGCCCTGGTGGACGACAGCCTGGTGCCTCCCGAGGACACGGAAGGGGTGGACACCCTCACCGCCCTCTGGAAGACCGAGTTCGACGTGATCGAGACGCTCCGCGAGGAGGGTCACGACGTCCTCGTCCTCGGCGTGGGATCGGACCTCGATCCCATCAGGGAGGCGATCCGGGAGTTCCGCCCGAGGATCGCCTTCAACATGATCGAAGCGTTCGACAACGTCGCCAGCTTCGACTACAACGTGGTCGCGTACCTCGAGCTCCTGCGCCAGCGCTACACCGGCTGCAACTCCCGCGGTCTGGTCCTCGCCCGCGACAAGAGCATCAGCAAGAAGATCCTCCACTATCACCGCATCGATGTCGCCGACTTCGAAGTCTTTCCCCGGGGGCGTCGAGCGAAGCGACCAGGGCGGCTCCACTTTCCTCTCATCGTCAAGTCGCTGACCCTCGATGCGTCGATCGGCATCTCTCAAGCCTCGGTGGTGGAGGACGACGAGCGGCTCGTGGACCGCGTCCGTTTCATCCACGAGAGCCTGGAAACCGACGCGCTCGTGGAGGAGTACATCGAGGGACGCGAGCTCTACGTAGGACTCCTGGGGAACGACAGGCTGCAGGTGCTGCCGGTGTGGGAGCTCGACCTCTCGGGCATGCCGGACGACGGACGACGGATCGCCACCGAGCGGCTGAAGTGGAACTTGACCTACCAGAAGAAGCACCGGATCGTGAGCGGGCTCGCGAAGAACCTGCCGGGTGAGATCCGGAAGCACATCGTCTCCGTCTGCAAGTGCGTCTACCGGAGCCTGGGGCTCTCCGGGTACGCGCGGATCGACCTGCGTCTGCGCGAGGACGGTCGCGTCTTCGTGATGGAGGCCAACCCGAACCCCCAGCTCGCCTACGGGGAGGACTTCGCGGAGTCGGCGGAGAAGGCGGGCCTCGACTACGGCCCTCTCCTCGAGCGGATCATGACGCTGGGCCTCCGCTGGGAGACGGGTCGGCTGGGCTAGCGCGCCCCTTCTGCCGCCACTCGACGACGGCCGCCACGGCAAGGAGGGCCAGGCCGAGCCCGAGGAGAGGGAGACGGAGCCGGGGCAGGAGGGAGGGGTCTGGCGCGATCTCCACGACGGCGGTGGCGACGGCGGTCCGCGCCAGGGCCCCGGCGGCCGTCTCGGCGGACATCTCGGCCAGGACGAGCACTCCGCGTCGTGAGCCCCGGGGGGCTCCTGCTCGGACAAGAGGAACCAGAACCGAGACGACTCCCGTCGCCGGGACCACCGGGCCCGACGCCGGGCGCACGCCGCGGGCGGTGAGTACCCGGACACTCACCTCGTGAGCCTCGCCGTCGGCGCTCGAGAGGCGCACCGGGACCGCGCCCCGCACGTCGATGAGGGTCACGCAGGGCGCCGTCGGGACACCCTCGGCGCACTCGATCTGGATCGTCACCGCCGGAGCGGGGGCGGGACCGATCGTGAGGGGCAGGAAGGCACGCTGGCTCTCGACGGGCCGATTGCCCACGGCATCCGAGGCCCCCCCGACGGGGTGCTCGAGGAGGAGTGTCAGGGCGTGCAGGCCGGGGCGTGCTTCCGTGCCGTCGAAGCCCAGGATGACCGCGGCCTCTCCGCCAGCCGGCACCCCCCGGACGACCCGGGCTTCGGCATGCTGGCCGAAAAGCTCGCCAGCGACATCGAGGGGAACGGCCGGCTCGTCCCCGGGATTGGCGATCACTACGCGTACCTCGAGTCGCGGCGAACGTGACACGATCTCCCCCGTCACCTCGAGCGCGCCCCAAACACACGGGGCCCCGAGAAACATGAGCGCGAGAGAAGCCCCGACGCTATTTCCTGGACGGTACAAACGTGACGCCCGTCCGGAGAAAGCCCCCGTCGAGCTTCTTGCCCTGCTTGCGGCTGGTGGCAAACACACGGATCGACGACGCACGGGTCTCGTCCTGCTCGACCGGCGCGAACTCGCAGATCTCCTCGGGCTCCACCTGCAGCAGGAAGGTGCTCGTCCGGGTGGGCTCATAGCCGTCGTCGATCGCCTGGATGTAGTACTCGATGGCCTTCGTCTTGCCTTTCTTCGGGGCGGGCACCGTGCCGCAGTAATCGATGCCGGTGAAGGCCATGTCGACGAAGCTGTAGTACCGCTCGCCGGCCTTGCGGAAATCGAGGCGGGTCACCGCCACGGTTCCGTCGTCGCTGACCGCAGCGCAGAGGGAGAGCGCCTTGTCGGGGACCGTACAAGCCGCCGGCTGATGCTCCACGGTCGGTGGAGTGTTGGCGAGGGCAGAAGACGCCTGGAGAACGACTACGAGCGCCGGCACCAGAAAGAGCTTTCGCATCAGGACCTCCGACGAGGGACTCCTGACTCTGATCCTACCGGGGAGTGGCCCTCATTTCCAGGTGAGGGTGTTGGTGTACGTGTCGCTCCGGGAGGTGAAGGCCACGATCTCCATCTCCCACGACGCCGTCCCCTGCTTCCACACCTGGGGCCGAAGCTGGAAGATGAGCGCGCGCTGTCGCGGTGCGACAGCGGAGGTCCGTGGCGGCACGGGGCCCTGCCGTTTGGCCGTCGATGGTCGTCGTCACCACCAGCTGCTTGAGCTGGATGGGCTGGGCGCCCTCGTTCACGAGATATGCGGATATCGAATACGACTGCCCCGGCTCCGGGGAGGGGGGCGAGGCCTCGATGACCAACTGGCCGGGGAGCGTCGCCGCCTGGCTGCCCCGCTGGACATCGACCTCGGGGGTCGTCTCGAAGCCCGGGGGCGTCGAGCCCGTGTCGGCCCTGGAGGCCTTGGCCACCGAGCGTCCCATCACGAACGCGTGGGCGGGCCTCGCCGAGCCGCCGCCGCCCGAGGCTGCGGCCTCGGCCACGGACCTGGCGCTGATCGCGCCGGCCTGTCCGGTCCGGGCGGCGGTGCTGCTGGGATCGAGCGCGAGAGCCTCGTCGTAGGCCTGGATCGCCTTGTCGTACTCCTTCGCGGCGAGGGCCGCGTTGCCCGCGCTCAGAAGCTCGTTGACCCGCGCCGTTCTTGCTTGATTTGCCTGAGTCTGCGCCGCACGCTCGGTTTCGAGCCGCCCGGCGTCGATCCGGCGGCGGAGCTCGGCCACGGACGTGTCCCAGGGCGCCAGCCCGCGGGCGGCCCCGGCCTCCCGCTCGGCAGCGTCGAAGTCTCCTCGGGAAAGCGCGGCCTCACCCGCCTTGACGCGAGACGCGGCCTTTTGTCCGTTCTCGGCCTTCTCGAGAATCTGCCGCGCCGTCGCATTCGACGGGTCCTCGCCCAACGCCTTCTGGGCGCTGGCGACCGCGCGGCCGTACTCGCCCCTGTTGAAAGCGGCCTGTGCGGCCTTGACCGATGCGGCCGCCTTGCCTTCCGGAGGGGCAAACGTGGGCTGGGGGGGCCGCCGTCACCGGAGGAGGCGCTGGCGTGGCCTCCGCGGTGGCGGCAGGCCGGGGTCGGGGCCGGGCTGGCCGCGGTCGAGGGTGGTGCCGTCGTGGCCTGGGGCTTCAGAACCGTGAGGTAGTAGTAGGCGCCTCCCCCGATGGCCGCGACGGCCACCACCGCGAGGCCCACGAGGGGCATGGGGCTCCGCCGGGGGGCCGGGCGGGCGCGCCGTCGCGCCACGGGCGCGGAGCCGGGCGCCCGGCGGGGCGGGCCCTGGGGCGGGCGGCAGGCCTCCCAGGGGCATCGACGACCGTGGGCCCGCCGACCTGCGTGGGACCCGGGGTCCGGCAGCCTGGCACCCCGGGATGCTGGAGGTCTACGGTCCCGTCGGCGAGGGGCCTCCCACCGGGATCGGTCATCGGCTGAGGCATGTGCGTCGGCGCCTCGAGATCCACCAGCGACTCGAGCACGTGCTGCGAGGATGCCGAGGTCCCGTGGGCCTTGAGCCACTGGCGCAGGCCGTCTGGTACCGCTCGTCGATGTTCCGCGACAGCGCCTTCTTCAGGATGGGCAGGAGCGCGTCGTTCTCGGGACCGGACGGGATGAGATCGAAGTTCGCACCGTCGTGAGTGATCTTGTAGAAGATCGCCATGAGGTTGTCGGCGTGAAAAGGGCGCCGACCCGTGACCAGCTCATAGAGCAGGCAGCCGACGCTGAACAGGTCGCTGCGACCGTCGACCTTCTGGCCCTGGACCTGCTCGGGCGACATGTAGTCGGCGGTCCCGACGATGTTCCCCGTGCCGGTCATCGAGGCGCTGGTCAGCCGAGCCACCCCGAAGTCCATGATCTTCACGGTGTCGTCCTGCTGGATGAAGACGTTGGCGGGCTTGATGTCCCGGTGGACGATGCCCTGCTGATGCGCGTGGTCCAGCCCCATCAGGACCTGAACGATGCCCTGGACTGTCCGCTCGGTGCTCATGGGCGGCGGCTTGCGGACCGCCTTCTGGAGATCCTGGCCCTTGAGGAGCTCCATCGCGATGTACGGCGCGCCGTCGGGAAGGCTGCCCAGGTCGCAAACCATCACGACGTTGGGGTGGGTCATCTTGGCGACCGCCCGAGCCTCGCGCTCGAAGCGCTCCTTGAGCTCGACGTCGTCGGCGATCTGGGCCGCCATGACCTTGAGGGCGACGTCGCGCTGGAGGATCGTGTCGTGGGCCTTGTACACCTGGCCCATTGCGCCCTTGCCGAGCTTGCCCGTGATCTCGTACTTGTCGACCCGACCCGTCAGGTCCGAAGACGCAGGCCTGGTCGGGTCAGTGGGCTCGCTCATCGTCGTGCACGGACAGGCAAGTTCCCTCCGGACAAGCAATTAGACGGCAAGGGCAGAGGGGTGCCAACTGCGGGAGCGCCGCTGGACGCGACGCCCCCGCACTCTCGGGTCGGGTGACCCGCCCTGTGTGTTTCCGGCTACTGCGTCTTGCCGGAGACCGTGAACTTGGCCCGGCGGTTCCGCTGCCAGCACTCCTCGGAGGAAGCGCTGCAGACCGGGACCTCCTTGCCGTAGGACACGGTCCGCAACCGGTCCGCCGGAACGCCGAGGGACACCAGGTAGTCGAAGGCGGCCCGGGCCCGACGCTCACCGAGAGCCAGGTTGTACTCCACCGAGCCCCGCTCGTCGCAGTGACCCTCCACCGTCACCCGCAGGAAGTCGAACTTCTTCAGGGCTTCGGCGTTCTTCGACAGGTTGGCGCGATCCGCCTCGCGGATCTCCGACTTGTCCAGGTCGAAATAGACCTCGCTCAGCAGACCGAGGCGGTCGATCTCGTCCGAGTCCATCGACTTGAGGCGAGAGTACTCGTCCACCTCGGGCTTCACCTCGGGCTTCGGCGGAGGCGCTGGTGGCGGCGGCGCCGGCGCCACGGGGGGCGGCGGTGGTGGCGCGGGCGGCGGCGACTTGCCGCACGCCACAAAGCTGACCGCGGCGGCCAGCGTGAGGATGATGGCCGTTTGCTTCATAAGTAAACCCCCTCTGCGCCGGGCGACCCTGCCGCGAAGCGGACAGGGTCCCCGAATGTGGTTGGTTGGCCGAGCTCGGGCAGCCGGCTGGCGCCAAAGATCAGGACGATGACGACGAAAACGAGCAGTATCTCGGTCATCCCGAGACCAGGCATCCTAGGAGCCTCGTGGTGAAAGTCAAACCGCGTCGAGGCCGGATCTTTTCCGCCAGCTCTTCGTTGCCGAACCTCGGAATACTCCCGGTATTCCTGCGGTTCGGCGCCTCGAACACGGAAAGCACGCCTTCACCCGGTTTCTGACGAGAAATCTCTCGCCCTCGCTCGCGGAGCACTTCCACCACGGTTTCCTGGCCTCCCGGCCGCACCCTGTCTTTGGCGCGACGCGCCAGATCATATACTGGTCTGGCCGGTCCCGACCAGTCGAACCCCCAGGGCCTCATTCAGCCGCCCTCGGCGGTAGCCCTCGGGGTCGATCTCGACCGCGCCGTAGCCCGCCGCCAGCACCGCGGCCTCGGCCGCCTGGCGGACTCCCGGCGCCTCGAGTCTCGACATCTCGTCGGTCGCGATCTCGACCCTGGCCCCGTTTCCGAGGTGGCGGACCCGCAGCTCACGAAAGCCCAGACGGCGTAGCCCCGCTTCCGCCCGGTCGACGCGGCCCAGCGCCTCCGGGGTCACCGCCGTACCGTAGGGGAGGCGCGACGCGAGACACGGCGAGGACGGCAGGTCCCAGGTCGGCAACCCCAGATCGCGGGAGAGGGAGCGGACATCGCTCTTGCCGAGCCCGGCCTCGGCCAGCGGCGCACGCACGCCGGCCTCCTGCGCCGCCCGGTGACCCGGGCGAAAGTCGGAGAGGTCGTCCACGATCAACCCGTAGGCGACATGGGCGAACCCTTCGTCCGAGGCCAGGGGGAGGAGCTGGCTGAACAGCTCGCTCTTGCAGTGGTAGCAGCGGTCCGGGGCGTTGCGGACGTAGAGGGGGTCGTCGAGCTCCCGGGTGCGGATCAGTCTGTGAGCGAAGCCGAAGCGGCCAGCCACGTCCAGAGCCTGCTCGCGCTGAGACGCCGCGAGCGATGCCGAGTCGGCGGTGACGGCGAGAGCCCGCCCGCCCAGCGTCCGATGGGCCACGACGGCCAGGTAGGCGCTGTCGACGCCGCCGGAGTAGGCGACGATCACGGAGCCCATCTCCGCGAGGATCCCCTCGAGGCGGGCCTGGCGGGCCGTTGACTCCGCCGTCGTCTTCGTCTCCGCGTTCACCTTGAAGGTCACTCCTGCCACTCCTCGGCGTCCTGTGGCGCGAGGTCCAGCTTGAGAGGGGCCAGACCCAGTACCTCCAGCTCGACCCCGCACTCGGGACAACTGATGATCTCCCCCTTGTCGATGTCGTACTCGTCCATCTCGACAGCGGCTTCGCAATCGGGGCAGACGGCCATGAGCGAACCCTCCAAGGGGAAATCATAACCCAACGCCCGAGTCCGCAAACTACGGTCAGCTCGAGCTCCGGGCATCATCGGGGCGACGTGGTGGAGGCCGCCCCTGGCTTCCGCCCGGGCGTCCTCTCTCGCCCCCGGCGCCACGTGCCGCTCCGGCCCCCGGACTTTCGCACGAGCTCGATGGGACCAATGATCATGGCCTTGTCTGCGGCCTTGACCATGTCGTAGACGGTGAGCGCCGCCACCGCCACCGCGTGCAGCGCCTCCATCTCCGCTCCGGTTCGGGCGTCGGTCCTCACCCGTGCTTCGATGGCGAAGCCGTCCCGCCTGGGGCGGAGGTCCACGTCGACGTGTGTGAGCGGCAGCGGGTGACACAGCGGGATCACGTCGGCCGTCTTCTTGGCCGCGAGTATGCCGGCAAGGCGCGCCGCTTCGACCACCGCGCCCTTCTCGAGCTGACCCTCTCGCACGCGGCGCATGGCCGCGGCGGCGATGGTGATCCGGCCTCTAGCCACCGCCTCCCGGGCGGTCACCGGCTTGGCCGACACATCCACCATCCGCGCCTTGCCGTCGGGATCCAAGTGACTCAGGGCTTTCGCCTGTCGGGAGTGAATCCCGCCACGCTCATCTTGACCCGCTCCGCGGGCGGGGCGGGCACCCTCACGGCGTTTTGATTGGGGCACCGTCGTCCTCCATGAAACCGCCTAGCAGAAGCGCCGGAGCCCTCTCT
>Ga0310123_10001958_pt1 | contig 16641 bp, 13 predicted proteins | sample CB6_AW_1057_MG_FD_203505 | JGI IMG/M metagenome (GOLD analysis project Ga0310123, IMG submission 203505) | Marine microbial communities from Western Arctic Ocean, Canada - CB6_AW_1057 | ecosystem: Environmental > Aquatic > Marine > Oceanic | place: Canada: Western Arctic Ocean | collected... | reverse complement strand
AAGGACTACGGTAGCGAAGCGGAGAGAGAGGGATTCGAACCCTCGGAGCCGGTTAATTCCGACTCACCGGATTAGCAATCCGGCGCATTCGGCCACTCTGCCATCTCTCCTCCAGATGTCCTCCGGCCACCGCCACAGGCACATCCGCGGGCCATCATACCGGCGCATCCTGAGCTTGGAAAGGGGCGCCGTCTCTGGCCCACTAACCCTCTTTGGCTATCATCAACTCCAGGATGATCAACCCAATGGTGACTCAACTGACACGCAGGAATGCAGTCCAGGTCGGCAGCCTGGGCGCCTTGGGGTTGAGCCTGCCTGGACTGTTGGCCAGCCAGGCACTGGCTGGCCAGGTGTCACCGGCGGCCAAGTCCTGCATTCTCTTCTTCATGGAAGGTGGGCCGTCTCATATCGACCTGTGGGACATGAAGCCGGAAGCTCCCGCCGAGGTCCGTGGCAAGTTCCAGCCGATCGCCACATCGCTACCCGGCATCACGTTCTGCGAACACCTCGACCTGTGGGCCCCCTGGATGAACCGCCTGGCGATGATCCGCTCGGCCACCCACGATATCAACGACCACAACGCCGGCACCTACTACGCGCTGACCGGCCACCGTCCGCTGCAGGGCTCGCGACTGATCGTTGCCCCCTCGCCGGACAACCACCCCCCGCTGGGGTCGGTCCTGGCCCACCTCCGCCCCTCCAGCAAGCTCGTCCCCGACTTCGTGCACCTGCCGGAGGTGATGTTCAACAACGGTCACTTCATCCCCGGCCAACAGGCCGGGTTCCTGGGCGACGCCTGCGACCCGTTCGTCGCCGGAAACCCGGGACTCTCCGGCTACCGCGCCCCGGGGCTGGGACGTCTCGGCACGCTCGATGAACGCCGACTGCAGAGTCGGCGCAACCTGTTGTCTCGCATCGACCGGTTCGGTCGACTGACCGAATCGACCTCCAGTGGCACGAGACTCGACACGTTCTACGACAAGGCCTTCTCGCTGGTCGCCTCACCCACCGCCGGCCGGGCCTTCGATCTCGACCAGGAACCCGAATCGCTGCGTCGCCGTTACGGCCTGGGCTTCAAGCCCAAGCTGGCCGTTCGCAAGGGGGGTGGACTGCCCTGCCTGGGCCAGAGCCTGCTGCTGGCCCGACGCCTGGTCGAGGCGGGCGTGCGGCTGGTGACCGTCTGCAGCGGGCTGCGATACGACCAGTCGTGGGACACTCACCGATCACATTACCCGCTGCTCGAAAAATCGTTGCTGCCCTACGCAAACCGGGCCTTCGCCGCGTTGCTGGATGACCTGCAGGACCGGGGCCTGCTGGAAGAAACCCTGGTGGTGGCGATGGGCGAGTTCGGCCGCACGCCCAGGCTGGGCCAGATCACTTCCGGCGCCGGAGCCGAACCCGACGGCCGTGACCACTGGCCTCACTGCTACACGGTCTTCCTGGCCGGGGCCGGTGTGAAGGCGGGGACGGTCTACGGTTCCAGCGACCGGCACGCGGCCTACCCGGCCGAGAACCCCGTCGGCCCCGCCGACATCACCGCTACCATCTACACGCTGCTGGGCATCGACCCGGCCACCCGCATCCGCGACCGGCTCGATCGACCACACACCGTCAGCGACGGCACACCGATCGCCGGGGTCATGGCCTAAAACGAACCACCGGCCCGCCCGCGTTAGAGCAACTCGGGCACCGGGCGACCACCCTCGGAGACGATCGGGATCGGCCGGCCGCTGCGGTTGGTCCAGTGAGAATCGAGCCCGATACCGAGATGGCGGAAGGTGGTGGCCGCCAGGTCCTGGGGTCGGACCACCCCGGCCTTCACCGTCGAACCGTTGCGGTCGCTCTCTCCAATCACCTGCCCACAGGGCATGCCACCGCCGGCCACGACCATCGACATCACCTTCGTCCAGTGATGCCGACCGGCCTTCTCGTTGATCTTCGGAGTCCGACCGAACTCGCCCATCATCATCACGAAGGTGTCATCGAGCAGGCCACGAGTCTCCAGGTCGGTCACCAGCGTCGCCATCGCACGGTCGATGCGGGGACAAAGCGGCGTCAGCCCCTTGCTGATGCCGCCCCAACGCACGTCGTCGCCGTGATGGTCGAAGTAACCCCAGGCCCCGCTGACCAGCACGAATGTCACACCGTGCTCGACCAGTCGACGCGCCAGCAGGGCCTTTTCTCCCACGCTACATCGCCCGTAGGCGTCGCGGGTCGCGTCGGCTTCCTGCTTCATATCGAAGGCCTTTTGGACCTTGCCCGAGACGACCATCTGGTAGGCCCGCCGCTGGTTCTGGTCGAGCCTCTCGAGAGTGTTTCGTTGATCGAGATCGCGACGGAAGCGATCGAACTCCTGCCGCAACCCGGTTCGGTCAGCCAACCGGGACGCCGCGATGCCCTTGGGCAAGGCGAATTTCCCGGTCAATTCCAGGCCCTTGACCGGTTCATGTGTCGGGCCCATTTCGCCGGCCCCGTACACGTCGCTGGTCCAGCTGTTGGCCAGGCCGACAAACCCGGGCATGTCGGGATCGTTGCCGCCTCGGAACTTGTTGACCACCGAGCCCATCGACGGATACCCGCCGCCGTCCTTGCCGTCGTTGGTACGCCGCGCCAGCGGATTGCCCGCCTGCATCGTGATCGGAGTGTGATTGCTGGCACTGCAGTCGACGGCACGGAGGATCGAAAGCCTGTCGGCCATCGCCGCCTGCATCGGCAGGTGCTCGCCAAATCGTACGCCCGGGATCGCCGTCGGGATCGTCCCGTACGGTCCGCGAACCTCGAGTGGAGCATCGGGCTTGGGATCCCAGAGATCCAACTGGCTGGGTCCGCCAGAGAGCCAGAAGAGAATCACCGCTTTCTTTTTCGTGGGCGCGGCCGCCGTTTGGGCCGCCGCCTGCTGGGCCAGCAACTCCGCCAGCGAAACCCCGCCGAGTCCGGCAACACCCGTCTGTAGGAACCAACGCCGTGAGCCGACGCGGATCGTGTCCTGGGCAGCTGGCTGGAATGGCGACGCAGCCACCTGAGAGGCATGATGGGCGTCGTGCTGCTGTCCGCGGCTGGATTTACTCACTTGTCCACTCCCTTGTCCCGGTCCGACAGATCCTATCTCTTCAAATCGGTCCCGAACGGTTGATCCTCAAATCATCCTTCAGGATTATATAAGCTCGCACTGATCCGACGCAATCACGACATCCACACACAGGAGATCCGACGTGTTCCGCCTCTGCCTCTTCGCCGCTACTCTCACGCTCGTTTTCGCGGCTCACCAGGCCCCCGCGGCTCCGGTGAAAGTGCCGGCCGGGCTCTTCAAGGACGTCAACGATACGACCGTCGGCCAGGCCCGGCTGGTTCGTGGAACACAGCTGTTCATCGATGACTGGTTGATCGAGTCTCTCGAGGGAGTCCGGCGACAGCTCAACCAGCCAACCAAGCACAAGCAGAACCCCGTGCTGGTCAAGGACAAGCCGTGGGAAGTGGACGCGCCGGGCTACGGCACCGTGCATTACGATCCCAAGGCCAAGCTGTTCAAGATGTGGTACCAGACCTGGAAAAAGGTCCCCGAGGGAAGCCGCTCCGAAGGCAACCTCTGCCTGGCAACATCCCGCGACGGTGTCACCTGGTCCAAGCCGATCATCGACAAGAAGGGCGGGACCAACATGGTCCAGGTCCCGAACGTGACGGGTTTCCAGTGCGCGGGTATTTTCCGCGACCCTGCCGAAAAGGACCCCTCCCGCCGCTACAAGATGCTCTTCAGCTGCGCCCCCGACGGCACCGTGAGGACCTGGATGACCAGCGTGGGCTTCTCGCCCGACGGGATCCACTGGACCGCGGCGAAAACGCTTCCGCTGATCCCCTTCAGCGACACGCAGATCTGTCCGTTCTGGGACCACCGCAGTCGCCGCTACATCGCGATCCTCCGCTTCGGTCCGCCCAATGTGCGGCTGGTCAGCCGAACCGAAAGCGAGGACTTTCTGAACTGGTCACCCAAGGTCACGGTGTTTCGTCAGACCCGCCGCGATGACGTCCAGGCCACCCAGTTCTACCAGATGGCACCCATGCCCTACGCCAACGGGTACATCGGGCTGATCGGCGCCTACCACAACGAGTCGCTCAAGCCGATCCCGCCCGACAAGCCCTGGACCGATCGACAGGACCTGCAGCTGGCCTACAGCCGCGACTCGGTCACCTGGTTCCGGGTCGGTGGCAGCGGAGCCGTCACCAACGCATCGCTGAACCGCAAACAGGACTGGAGTCGCCAGGCGCGGGCAGCCACCTTTTTGCCCTACGGCAAGATGAACAAGGACTGGGACTGGGGCTACATCACGCCCTACTACACCCCCGAACCGATCATCGTCAATGACCAGATTCACTTCTTCTACTCCGGTTCCAACGCCAAGCACTGGTGGACCTGGACCGGTGACCCACCCAAGAAGGACCCCAACGCCAAGCCTCCCAAAAAGGGGGTCGGCCTGGCCACGCTGCGACGCGACGGATTCGTGTCAATCAACGCCGACCAAAAGGGAGGCACAATGACCACTCGAGCGTTCCTGTTCCTGGGCGACGGGCTGGTTCTCAACGCAGACGCAAAGGGTGGGCAGATCACCGTCGAAGCACTCGACGCCGATGGGAAACCCATCCCGGGCTTCGGCCTGGCGACGAGCCAGCCGTTGACCACCGACAACATCCGACACTCCCTGGCCTGGAAAGGACACAAGGACCTGCACCAGCTGCAGGGCAAGCCGATCCGCCTGAGATTCCACATGAAGAACGCGCGGATGTTCTCGCTGACACCCCGCACCCAAAAAGTGCACTACATCCGCTCCTACAACTGATCACCCTCGAGTCACTTGGCCGTTTCCCAGGAGCCCCGTGTGATGAACACCTCACGACGCAACTTCCTCGCCACCGGCCTGGCCGCCGTCGGCGCGGCGGCGACCGCGGAAGCGGCCGATGCCGACGACGAACCGGCCACGATCCAGTGCCTCGACTACGGCCGCTCGTTCATCTGCAATACCGCGGCCCACAACGCTGTCAGGTTTTGGATCGAAAGCCGCACCACCCTCCACGACGATACCGCCGGAACCCACCTGGTCATCTACCAGTGTGGTTCCTGCAAAAGCGAAAACACGTTCGCCAAGAACGACCTGCTGCAGAAAGACAATTACGACTTCATGCCGATCTACGGCGGCGAGGACATGCTGATTCTCCGTCGCCACGTCGACGCCCGCGACCGGTACCGCCAGTTGACGAAGGTCAAGGATATGTGGGGGGAACCGGAGTTCAAGTTGCACTACGGCAAGTCGGTCAAGGAGCTGAAGAGCTTCGAGGAGATCCGTGATGTCACGGCGACCGACACGCCGCTGGCCGCTCAGACCGAGATCACCAATGCCGAAACGGGACTCCGCTGCGTGATGGAGTACCCGGTCAAGACCATGAACATCAGCATCGACAACAGCATCTGGCAGGTCGACACCGGTCCGATCGCCTTCCCCGACCTGACCCGGCGATTCGAACAGGCCGTCGACAGCGTTCGCCTGGCCTATGCCGTCTTCAATGCCCCGGACTTCTGCGACTTCGTCATCGAGCAGCCCACGGCGGTCCTTCGGGACGAACAGCAAGTCTGCCAGGTCAACCACTATTCTCACCCGGTCAGTTTCCCCGCCAAGAACCGCGTCCTCTCGGTCGCGGCCCAGTAGCCTGGAGCCTCTCATGCACCGCCTCATCATCCCGCTGATGATCGTCCTCACCGTGCCGCTGCGGCCCGCGGCCCGCGGCGACGAACCGCGACCGGTCAAACGCTACCGGGTCATTTTCAACTGCGACGGCCACGCGGTCTTCAAGGACGCCAAGGGTGACCTCGGCCAGTGGATCGAAAACCTCTTCGAGCCGCTGGAACGCAGCCACGTCGACGCGCTGTTCTGGTGCGACGGAGCCGGAGGCAACACGGCCAACTACGACAGCAAGGTGCTGGAACGCAACGGGCTCCGAGCCGGCAAGGCCGACCCGGCACTCCAGAAACTCATCGACCAGGGCAACGACCCCCCCAGGGTCGTCGTCCGCGAAGCCCACAAACGAAAACTCGATGTCTTCTACTCGTTCCGCATCAACGACATCCACGACGCGTTTCTGCCCAAGGAACGAGCGACGTTCAAGGTCAAGCACCCCGAGTGGCTGATTGGCAAGAAGAAATACGGCAGCGTCACCAGCTACGAAACTGCTCTGAACTTCGCCATCAAGGAGGTCCGCGACCTCAAGGTCCGGGTCGTCGATGAGATCTTCGAGAAATACGATTTCGATGGGCTGGAAATCGATTTTCTCCGCAGCGCCCCCTACTTCCTGCCGGGCACCGAACAGAAAAACTCGCCGCTGCTGACCGGGATGCTACGGCGGATTCGAAAGATCCTCGACCAGTCCGCTCGCAAGCGAGGCCGTCCGATCCGCCTGGCGGTTCGGGTCGACGAGAGCCTGGCGGGCTGCCGGGGCGACGGCTTCGATGTCGCTCGCTGGATCAAGGACGGCCTGGTCGACTACCTGATCCTGGGCAGCGGCACGATCGAGATCGAGATTGCCGAGTTCAAGGCCCTGGCCGCACCTCGAGGCGTGCCCGTCTACCCCTGCCTGTATGGCTGGCCCAGCCGCTACTCGCCCATCCCAAGACCCCTTGCCGCCGGAACCGCACTGACCTACTGGCACCAGGGAGCCGACGGGATCTACCTGTTCAACTGGTTCCCCCACACCAGGAACAACAGCGAAGGGACCGGGCCGTGGATGGCCTCGATGCTCGACCACATCGGAAACCCCAACGCACTCCGACAGGCCAACCCCCGATTGATGTTCGCCGTCGATCGAGGCCGGCCGGCCGGAGAATACCCCAACAACTGGCTCCATTGCGTCCTGCCCGCACCACTGCAAACCAATCGGCCCCTCACACTGAGACTGCGGGTCGGTGAAGACCTCGCAGAGACGCCGGCCGGGACTCGGCTGACGGTGCAGGTCGAGATCGACAACCTGCAGGGCGACGACCGCCTGGTCCTCTCGCTCGGCAAACATGCCATCAGCGACTGGAAGCCGGCAGGCAAGAACCGGCTCGAAGCGTCGATCGAAGCCTCAGCGGTCCGGCGAGGCGAAAACCGCATCCGGATCGAACTGAAACGACAGGCAGCCTCATCGAAAAAAACTCGTATCGCACGTGCAGTCGAACTCCACGTCACCCGAAACAAGTAAACCCCATGCCCAGACGCACCCCCTCCCACCCCATCAGCCTCGCACTGCTGCTACTCCTCACCACCGCAGCCACCACCGCAGCTGAAGCTCCCAAGCCGCGACAGATCGGCAGCCGAACCCAGCTTCTGCTCGACGAACGAGTCATCGCGACCTCACGCAACGTCCAAATGACCATGCACTCGCCTCGTCGGGACGGGCGTGTGCTGCTGACCAACGACCAGCCGTGGGAATCCGACCCCGACCAGATGGTGGCCGTCTACTGCAGCCTGCTCCACGAGCGAGGCAAGTTCCGGCTCTGGTACGACCTGGGCCATCGCAGCGACCGCACCAAGCGGGTGGTCGCCTATGCCGAGTCAAGCGATGGGATCCACTTCGTCAAACCCAGGCTGGGCCTGGTCAAGTTCGGAGGCTCGAAGCAGAACAACGTGGTGATGCCGGCTGAAATCGGAGGTTGCAGTGTCTGGATCGATCCGGGGGCGCCGCCTGAACACCGCTACAAGTCACAGCAGAAGGTCTACCCCAGCAGCCAGTTCCACATGTACAGCTCACCGGACGGCATCCACTGGAAGATGTTCCGTCGAATCAAGATCGGTGCCGGCGGCTGGGACACTCAGTCGATCATCTACCACGATCCGGCCAGCCGGAAGTACCTGATGTTCACCCGTTTCTGGCACTCGCACCGGCACGGCACCGGTGTGGCTCCGAACAACTATCGTTGTGTCCGACGTCTCGAGTCGACCGACCTGGTCCGCTGGACAAATCAGTCGATCGTGATGGCCCCCAACGCCACGGACAAGGCACTCTACACCACCCCCCCGGGCAACCCGGCGGTCGACTACTACGGCGCGGCCGTCTTTCCCTACGGCGACCTCACGATCATGCTGACCCAGGCCTTCTGGCACTGGAAGCCACGTCCGGCTGGCCAAAAGGGCCTGGCCCCCGCCTCGTTTGACGTCCGCCTGGCCGTCAGCACCGACAGCAGGAAGTTTCGTCGCGTCGGCAACTGGAAGCCGTTCATGGCCCAGGGCGCCGACGGCCGATTCGATTCCCGCTACGTCTGGGCTCTGCCCAACCCGGTCGTTGTTGGAGACGAAATCTGGATCTACTACGCCGGGTCCAACCGCGATCACGATGATCAGCTCGACCCGGCCGCCGGCGGCAAGATCAAAACCGGCATCGGCCGAGCCGTGTTGCGCCGCGACGGCTGGGTCTCGGCCGATGCCGACCTCGCCGGAGGCCGGCTGACCACTCGGCCACTGAAGTTCAGCGGCACCCGTCTGGAACTCAACGCGGCCACCAGTGGCGGAGGTTCGATCCACGTCGAGCTGCTCGATGAGGACGGCCGCACGCTGCCGGGCTTCTCGAAGGAAAAAGCCCTGCCCGCCACCGGGAACTCGCTGAGGATGCCGGTGAGCTGGAAGTCCGGCGACGACCTCGCACGGCTGGCCGGACAGACGATCCGCCTGAGATTCCATCTGAAGGACTGCCAGCTCTACGCATTCCGCTTCCGAAACCCGGCTCCGCCGAAGCGTCAGTAAGAGGCAAGCTCAAACCGCGGCGGGACATCGGGATTGACCAGCCGGCCGTCGCGAGGCCAGCGACCCTCCAGGACGGCGACCAGGTTGTCCACACCGCCAACCGCAATATCCTGTCGAGACTCGACACCGAAGGCGGCCACGTGAGGAGTCAGCACCACGTTGTCCCGGCCCAGTAACGGGTCGCCCGTCGGGGGAATCTCCTCAGGATCATGCACATTGATCCGCTCGAAGACATCCAGGCCGGCTCCACGCAGTTGACCCGAATCGAGAGCTGCGACCAGCGCGGTTTCATCGACAATGGCTCCTCGTGCAGTGTTGATCAGAACCGCACCGGGCTTCATCCCTGAAAACGCGTCGGCATCCAGCAGGTGGCGGGTCGCCTCGGTTAGCGGCAGGTGCAGCGAAACGTAGTCGGATTCGGCCAACAGCTGCTGCAGCCCGACCAGCCGTACGCCCAGCCGGTCGGCCTCGGGAGCCTCGATCTGCATCTGCCGTCGAGTCGCCAGGATTTTCATGCCGAAGCCCCCCGCGCGGCGGGCGGTGGCCCGGGCCGAGAGTCCCCAGCCGACCAGGCCCAGGGTCCGACCCGAGAGGCGGTGGCTGCGGCCGGCTGTGGCCCGAGACTCCCTCCAGTGCCCGGCGGCCATGTCTCGAGCCATCCGCGGCAGCTGGCGTTCGACTGCCAACAGCAACGCCAGCGTGTGATCGGCCTGCTCCTCGACACAGAAGTCCGGCACATTGGCCACCACGATTCCCGACCGGGTCGCTTCGGCCACGTCGATCCGGTCGGTTCCGGTTCCCAGCCGCGAGATCACCCGGCACCGCGACATCACACGGATCACTTCAGCGGGCAGCTTCACGCTGACGGCGAACACTCCGTCGGCCTCGGCCACGACCGGGGCCAGTTCCTCCAGCCCATTCGACTCGCATTCGATCGGCACGATCCCCGCACGTTCAAACTCAGCCCGCTCCTCGGAAGAGACCGGAAACAGCTCGGCATTGAGCCGCACGATGCGGCACTCGGCCAGCGGTCTCGGCCCCTTGGTAGAAGCACTGGATTCGGTCATGGAGGGGGCCCTAACCGCGGCGACCGCCGCCGGATTCGAATCCGTCGGCCGACTCGGCTCGCATCCAGCCGGGTGTCCCGCCGGCATTCATCGCCAGGTTGCCCCCATCCATCGGGATCAACGCCCCGGTGATCCAGCTGCCCGCGTCGGACCCCAGCAGCAGCGACAGCCCGCGGATGTCATCGGGCACCCCCATCCTGCCGGCGGGGATCCCGCCCAGGAACATTCGCTCAAGGTGCGGATCGGCCTGCATGCGTTGGGTCAGGCCGGGGTTGATCACCTGCGCGGGCAGGATCGCGTTGACCCGCACTCCGAGGCCGGACCATTCGGTCGAGAGTTCCCGGGTCATCTGCACCACGGCACCCATGGCCATCGAGTACGAGAGATGACGGCGACCCAGGGCACTGAGACTGGCCAGGGAGCCGATGTTGATGATGCTCCCCCGGCCCGCGGCCAGCATCCTCTTGCCCGCCTCGCGGCACGACACGTATCGCCCGATCACCAGCCCGTTGAAGGCCTCGAGCAACTGCTCGCGAGTCATCTCGACCGGCTCGGCCAACACCCCCTCGCCGGCCACGTTGCCCACGACATCGATCCGGCCGAACTCGGCATCGATCGTCCGATACAACTCCTCGATCGCCTCGCAGTCCGAGACATCGCACGAGACCGGCAGCGCGCGGCGGCCGAGGCCTTCGATCTCCGAGGCCGTCTGCTGGTTCGATTCGCTGTCACGGTCGACCACCACCACGTCGGCACCAGCCCCGGCAAACGCCAGGGCCATCGCCTGACCCATGCCCCGGCCGGCTCCCGACACCATCGCCACGCGGTCGGTCATGTCGAATGTCTCAGACGGTGTCATCGAGATGTATCTCCAGTTGGCCAGGCTGATCGCCGCCGTAGGACTCTTATCGCAAGAGGCAGGCAACGATTCTCTCCGTGCCGTCTGTCGGTTGCAACGCAACTCATTGACGATCCTGACACGATCTCCGCCAAATCAAGCTGATCCACGAAGGTCGCGCACGGATTGGTTGAGCCCACCTAGTTTCAGTTTACTGACCTCTGGAGTCGTCGCACTGCGGCTTGTTGTGCTGAGCAGTTCGGGTTCACTCAACCTGGCAGCAAGAGAGACGATCGGTTGATTCACTAGAATTCGAGTTCACGAGTAATTGCAGGCTGGATATGTTGCCCGCACTGAACTGCGTTCGTGGCCACTTGTAGAAACGGAGAGAAGTACGATGCGACGAATTACCGGGCTCGGAGTGGTTTCATTCGCGAAACTCATGGGATTTGTCGGCATGATCGTAGGGTTGATCATCGGCCTGATATGAGGACTCGTGATTCTCATCACCATTGTCGGCGGGATTGCGGGCGGCGAAATGGGAATTGCGGGCATTGGCATTGTGGGTGCCATTATTACCATCATCGCCGCACCGATCATGTATGGGATTACGAGCTTTATCTTTGGCCTGCTCTATGGGCTCGTCCTCAACTTTGCGTTGTCCAAGACCGGAGGACTGGAAATCCGCATTGAGTAAGGGGCGGATTACGGGTTCGCTGCCGCCGGATTCAATTCGGTCACTTTCGACGTTCACTTTCCGGTCATCGCGACCTGGTCCTGTCTTCAACGTGAACTTCAGCCGGGACGGGCGGCGGATCGTCGGTGGCGGCGTGCATCAGACAATGAAATGATGGTCTGAGACATTTCGCAGACAAGCTCGCTTGTCGCTGGAACCACTCCGGCCCCACACACAAAGGACCCGACCCAATGCGTTTTGCACCATGCCTGCTGATCGTACTGGCCACGATTGCGGCCAGATCCGCCACGGCTGCCAATTGGCCTCAGTTCCGGGGCGTGGGCGGACGAGGACTGGCCGAATCGTCCCGGGCATTGCCGACCGAGATTGGGCCCGACTCGAAGCACATCGCCTGGAAGGTCGCCTTCCCGCCAGGACACTCCTCCCCGGTGCTCTTCGGTGATCGGCTGTTCCTGACCGCGGTCCGCGAGAAGACCCTGTTGACGATCGCCGTGTCGAAAACCAGCGGCAAGATTCTCTGGGAACGAAAAGCCCCCTATGAGTCACTTGAAGAAATCCACGCCATCGGCAGCCACGCTCAACCCAGCCCCGCAACGAATGGCAAGCTGGTGGTCAGCCTGTTCGGATCCAGCGGCCTGTTCTGCCACCACGTCGACGGCAAGCTGGCCTGGAAGAAGGCCATGGGACCCTTCAACAACGACTTCGGCGCGGGTACCTCGCCTGTGATCGTCGACGGCCTGGTCATCACCGTCCAGGACCACGACACCGAGAGCTTCCTGGCCGCCTACCACCTGCAGACCGGCAAGCTGGCCTGGAAGACCGACCGCGGCGAGTTTCCCAGGAATTACTGCTCGCCGGTCATCTGGACCGTCGGCGGCAGGAAGCAGGTGATCGTTGCCGCCACGCTGAGGGTGGTCGGCTACGACCTGAAGTCGGGCAAGGAACTCTGGACCGTCCGAGGGCTGTCCCGCGCGGTCTGCAATACTCCAGTGGTCGGAGGCGACGGAAAGCTGTACGTCGCCGGCTGGGCACGAGGTGGAGATATCGACGAGCGGATCAGTGTGGAACCGTTTGCCAAGCTGGCCGCCGCCCGCGACAAGAACAACAACGGCACACTCGAACGCACCGAACTCGAAAAAGGCCACGCGATCGAACGACGCTTCCCCCAGGTCGACCGCGACAAGACCGGTACGATCACTCGCAAGGAATACGAGTACTACCGCAACCTCTTCGATGTCGCCCGTAACGTCGTGCTCGCGATCAAGCCGGGTGCCACCGGCGATGCCACCAGGACGCACGTCGCCTGGGAGTACCGTCGGCACATCCCGTTTTGTGCCTCGCCGCTGTTCTTCAACAAGACGCTGTTCACCGTCAAGGACGGCGGCATCCTGACCAGCCTCGATGCCCAAAGCGGTAAGCCGCTGCTGACCAAGCGAGTGCCCGGAGCCGGCAACTACTACAGTTCGCCGGTCGCCGGAGACGGCAAGGTCTACCTGCTGGATCAGAAGGGGCGGCTGAGCGTCATCAGTGGCGAAGGCAAATGGAAGGTCCTGCACCGGGCACAGTTTGGTGAGGAGACCTACGCGACCCCGGCACTTGTGGATGGACGGATCTACCTGAGAACCAACGGGCACCTGTATTGCTTCAAGTAGGTGACCCCGGCGGCGAAGTGCGGGTTTCAAATCCAAAACAGGGAGCCGGACCCCAGCGGTTCCGACTCCCTGTTCGGTTTCAACCCGGCCGCCTGACCCAGCGACTTGGTTTCATGGTCAAAGAGTTGGCTAGTGAGCCAACCCGGTCAATTGTCCCTGGCCGAGGAACCCGGCCAGACGGGCTCGACGTCGAGGATCCTGCAGCTTGTCGAACGCCTTGGCCTCGATCTGACGCACTCGTTCCCGAGTCACGCCGAAGATCAGGCCGACCTGCTCGAGCGTGTAGGGATACCCGTCGCCAATTCCGTAACGCAGCTTCAGGATCTCCCGCTCGCGGTAGGTCAACGTCTCGAGTACCTGGTTGACCTCCTTGCTCAACATCTTGTTGGCGGCCACTTCGGCCGGACGTGCCGAACCGTTGTCCTCGACAAAATCGCCCAGGTCAGTCTCGTCGGTGTCCGAGATCGGCCGATCGAGGCTGGCCGGTGAGCGGGCCACGGCCAGCATCGCCCGAGCCTCTTCCAGCGGAACCCCCGCCGCGTCGGCCAATTCCTCGGTCGTCGGCTCACGGTAATGTTCGTGCAGGAACGTGTTGCGGGCCTGGTTGAGAGCCCACATGGCCGAGGTCATATGCACGGGCAGCCGGATGGTGCGCCCCGCGTCGGCGATCGCACGGGTGATCGCCTGGCGGACCCACCAGGTGGCATAGGTCGAGAACTTGTGACCCCGCAGGTACTCGTACTTCTCGACCGCACGCATCAGCCCCGAATTCCCTTCCTGGATCAGGTCCAGGAAACTCAGGCCCCGCTTGCGGTACTTCTTGGCGATCGAAACGACCAATCGCAGGTTGCCGTTGGCCAGGTCCTGCTTGGCCTGTTCGTAGTCGTCATCGGCCGTACCGATCCGACCCAACCGCTCGGTAATCGAACGAGGTGTTTCGAGCGTGAGCGCCCTGAGTTGCTTCAGTTCGGCTCGAGCCTCCAACACTCGGTCGTTCCTGGTCCTGGCCCGCCTGATGATCGCATCCAACCCGGTCATCCGTGCGGCAATCTGCTCGTACTGCTCGAAGATCGGACCCAGCTTCTGTTCGCGAAGACCCAACTCCTCGAGCAGCTTGACCATCCGCCGACGAGTTGTCTCCATCCGCTCGCTCGCCACGCAGCGGACCTTCTGAGTCGTTCTCGAGCGGTTGATCAACGTGAAGTCGTCGGCCAACTCGGCACGAAGCCTCGCGATGGTGGCCAGGTTGAGTCCCAGGCGTCCCTGCACCTGGCTCTTCTCGCGACCCTCGGTCACGCAGACCTCGATCGTGCGGTCAAACGGCAACTGGCTGGCGTGGACCTTCGTGAGCATGTCGACGGCGCGGTCGAAGATGAACATCGCTCCCAACACCAGCCGACGGTACTGCTTGCGGGTGATGTCGATTCGCTTGGCGACCGAGATTTCCTGGTTGCGGTCGAGCATCGGCAGCCGACCCATCTGGCGGAGGTACATGCGGATCGAGTCGGCGGTCACGCCCTGGTCGCTCCCCTCACCGTCACCACCCCGCTCGGGCCTCTGAGGCCTGGGAGCCAGCGACTGGGCAATGTCACCGCAGGCCGATCGGTTCGCGCGGACTCTCAGCCCACGCTCGGCCAGGGCCTCGAGCAACAGGTCCAGCTTCTCGCTGGTCTCTGCCTTGTCAGGCAGGTAATCGCAAACGTCGATAAAATCCAGGCCACCTCCGGCCGTAGCCGAACTGACCAATTCGTCGAGCCTCTTGTCAAATCCGTACACAACTCTGTCCTCACTCTTCGTCAACTGTCTTTGTCCTGTCCTGTCCGTGTCCCTGGCCCGCCCGTCTCCCGGTCTCACGCCACCGTCGATGCATCCGCTTCACTCAATACGTCCTCTACGGCCGCGGGTGTTTGCGCCTGCGAGAGGAACTGTCGGAAAAGTTCTTCCTGGAGATGTCTCGAAACGGTCTCGAGCGCGTGCAGGTGGTCCTGGGGTGCATCGGGAGGTGAAACGAGCAGGAAGAAGACTCGAGTCGGCCGCCCGTCGAGACTGCCGAAATCGACTCCCGCATCACCGACCCCCACCGTCGCCACCACCCGATCAACACCGGGGTGCTTGGCGTGGGGAATCGCGAACCCGTTGCCGATCCCGGTCGTCCCGAGCTCTTCTCGAGCAATCGTCGCCGCGACGACGCTGTCGCGGTGGTCGGCCGAGAGTGCCTCGGCAACAACCAGAGTGTCAACCAGTTCGGCAATGACCCCGTCCCGGTCAATCGCCGAGAGCGAAGTCGTAACCGCATCACGGCAGACGAAATCAGAGAACTTCATGAGTTGAGTCCCTTTCGGGCCGATGGCTCAGATCGCCAGCGGCTCGCCCTGCTCCTCGACAAAGTCCTCGACCGCTCCGGCCGCCGGAAGTCTCGACGGGCCCGAGGCCGTGCCACGCACCTCCTGCGTCGCCGTCGAATCGCTGTGATCGTAGCTGTCACGCTCGTCCCACAACGGCACACCGGCCGCATAGCGGGCCTGCAACATCATGACCTTCTCCATCGAACCAGGCGCCGCGACCGTCGGGGTCTCGGGATCCAGATCAACCGCACTGCATGGCAGCCCGGCCCAGGGTCCGTCGCTCAATTCCGTTCCGCTACGGGGATTTGTCCAAACCTGATCCGTCATCGTCTGCTCTCCGTTCCTTCCAACCGTCATGTCCTGTCTGTCCTTCCGTCCCGGGAGACCCCGGCAGGGTCTCCCGACTTGTCTTTTTGATTCTTGTGTCCGGGTCCCGGTCTCTTGACCGGAACTCGCCTCTATCCTCTTCTACTCTCCGGCAGGGGCCCAGTCACCAATTTCCTCGGCCGGGTGCCTCGGTATCACATCCTCACCTCCGATGATCCGGCTCACGCGACCTGGTTAAACTGCGATCCCATCGAAGGCGATTCCAAGGAGACGGGCTTCGGAGAAACCCGCCAACCTGCAAAGCAATTCCCGGCATCGGCTCAAAAGTGAACCGGCGACCGGTGAGTCGTACTGCGTTGCCACGTCCCGTCTGTCGATCTGCTTGCGATCCGACTCTTGATCCAGGTGTCATGGCCCGCAGTTGTGCACCCGGCAACTAACGTCGTGGGATGCGGTCTCTATGCAAATCACGCGATCTCTCACGTGCATCGACCACGGGTTACCAGAGACAAGCGTCACCGCGGCGAATGCGACAATGGGGCGTCGCGAAGGTGAGGAAATGGGGGCCGCAGCTGGCTACTTGGTGGGACGGGATCGCCTCGCTCGGTGAGCCGATAGTAGGACCCCGTGAGTCTCAGGTGGGTCGTTTTGGTCTCTCGGTACCCGGTTCGTTGAAGCAAGTCATTCTCAGTGTATTCCTCCCACAAAGTCAACCCCTTGACTGACGATTTGTTGCGGTTTTTTCGAGTAAAACTTGGTTGATGCGTCCCGGGCTTCGACAACTCAATTGGCAACCGCTCCCGCGGCCTTGTCGCCGGCCGAGAGCCTCTGATACCGTGACCCGCCTGCCCGCAGGTCCTGGAATCCTCCGGCAGACCTCCCGTCAGTTTCCACCGAGCCCCACGCCATGGCTTCCGACACTCCCGACGGCCAGAACACACCCTCTTCATCCG
>Ga0310123_10001957_pt1 | contig 16644 bp, 20 predicted proteins | sample CB6_AW_1057_MG_FD_203505 | JGI IMG/M metagenome (GOLD analysis project Ga0310123, IMG submission 203505) | Marine microbial communities from Western Arctic Ocean, Canada - CB6_AW_1057 | ecosystem: Environmental > Aquatic > Marine > Oceanic | place: Canada: Western Arctic Ocean | collected... | reverse complement strand
CTTCCGGCTTCGGCTACGCCTCAGCCTCCAGAACACAGCCGAGTTACTTAACCCCGATTCTCTCACTCAACCTGATACAAAGGCTGGGGGGTTGTCACCATCAGCGGATGCCGGGGCCATTCAGGCGAACCTCCAGCAGATCCATGTGCTGATCGCGAACCGGCGGACCACTCGGTTCACGGCAAAAGCCGTCGTCGAACACTTGAAGCTCGCCACGGAGGATACGAACGTCCGCCGGTACCTCAAGTGCCAAGGACACGCGGTTGCCAGCCACCCGTCGCACTTCGATGATGATATCATCGCCGATGTGAATCCGCTCGCCCGTTTTTCTGCTCAGAACTAACATGCTTCCCACTCCCTGGTAAAAAGACCGCGACAACTCGCACTGCCCCACGCAATGCTATCGAGGGTCCCCGCGATGGTTCGCCTTTTGATGCAGCAAATGCCGGGTCCGCATCACCTGATTCTGAGCGATCGGAAAAAACTTTGTGTAACATCCGTGTTGGTAAGTAGTTAAGACGACTCGCTGAAAGACGAACTTGGGCCACAAAGCGGTCTTGAATGCTTCAATGGGTCTCAGATCGAGAATCCAGTCCTGGGCTGAGACGGGGCCGCGCAGCTAGCGATCCTGATTGTCTCGCTCCACTGATAGCGATCGCGGCAGCAGCGGTTACCGCTGGCTGGCAATGCAATGACTGCACAATTTCAGCACCCCGGCTGCTAGCGATTCAGCCACAGAACCCGAAGTGACACAGCAGCCGGGGTGCTAACTATGCGAACGATCGATGAGTATCGTTTGTTTGACTTGTCCGACCGGATTGTTTGGTTCAATCACAGTCGTGATAACTGGTTGCCGATAACCAACTGTGTCGGTGTCTTCTGAAGAGACAATCCCGTTGATGTCTTGGGGAGTGGAGGGAGTTTGCACCATGAAATGTCCTGTCTGTTGGGCTGAAAAGGCCTATCGCCATGAAGCAAAGAGCAAGATGGTTCGAATGCTAGCAGCTTTTCGAATCGTCATGCCGATGAAGTGTCATCATTGCTATCATTTTTTTTCTGTGCCTTGGCTACGGACATTGGGTCAGCAAATGCAGCAGCCGTTGGAAAAGACCAGTGTTCAGACAAATCTGCGTCTCTCCTATGCAGCCGAGCACTTGGAAAGTTAGCACCGTTTCCAGATCGGTACGGATGTTGGTCAACATGCTCCCGAGGTACGCAAGCCCCGACGCATGGCGGCATAAGGCAATCAACTGCACGAGTGGCTGCTTCAGATAGGTGTTGGTGTTGGAAAGTCGAGCTGGAAAACGGCCGGGGTGCTTTCTGCCGATGTCGCCGAGCAGCAGCCATGCTTGACCGGGCGGCTTAACCGGGCCTCTCGCATAACCGGGCGGCTTACACCACCCGCCCGCCTTGTCGCTCGCTAGGGCGCGTTGACATTTCGCGGATGTGTCTTGACCCCACCCGATGCACCGCTATACTCGTGCCTCAATTGTGCCAGCATGTCCGGCCCGCTTGCCATGGCGACTCCGCAACGGATGTGCATCGCGCCGTGAATGCGGAGACGCCCGAAAGAGAGCTAGCCCGTGCCACGATCCGAGCCGTTTACCGACATTCACGGCCATTTTTTGCCCGGCATCGATGACGGTGCCGACGACTGGGGCATGTCCTTGGCGATGGCGCGAATGGCGGTTGACGAAGGCTTTCGGACGGTCGTGGCGACACCACACCAGTTGGGAGGCTATGCTGTCAACTCAGGTGATATCATCCGGCGGCTTACGGTTGAGTACCAGCAACGACTCGACGCGGAGAATGTTGCCCTGCAAGTTCTGCCAGGAGCGGATGTACGGATCGAGGACGGCATGATCGGCCGTTTGCGCCGTGGCGACGTGCTTACGCTGGGCGATCAGGGCCGCCATGTATTGCTGGAACTGCCTCACGAAATTTTTATGCCGCTTGAGGGTCTGCTCGAGCAACTAACGAAGATTGGCATCGTCGGAATCCTTTCTCATCCGGAACGAAATCAGGGGATTTTGCGTCAGTCAAACGTTTTGAAGCCGTTGGTCAATGCGGGCTGTCTCATGCAAGTGACAGCGGGCAGTATCGACGGTGCGTTTGGGGAGAGAATTCGCAGGTTCACAGAATGGATGCTGCAGAGTGGGTTGGTTCATCTGATCGCCACGGACGCCCATGGCGTAGAAACGAGACAGCCAACGATTCGACAAGCGTTCGAGCGAACGTGCCAGTTGACCGATGACCAGACTGGCATCGATCTTTGCTGCCGGCATCCCGCGGCAGTGGCTGCCGGCGAAGACGTTTCACCGGGCCGGCGCCAGGTGAAACGTCGACGACTGAGTACCTGGTTGCGTCGTGCCGGTTGAGTCTAGCCGTGGCGGTTTCCGAAGGGAAAGTTAATGCACCTGGGTAATTCAAGATTGCGGGATATCGTCGTGATCGTGCTTGCTATCGCGGCCGCTTGGCAAAGGCCAGCCGGTGTTTACGCTGGGCAGCCGTGGTCCGACGCACGGACAACGGGACCGTTTTTCTGCCAAGCTGATTTTTCGCTCGAACCGTACGGCGAGCTGTTCAAAGAACTGGAAACATTACAGCACGAACTGGTTCGCGTTCTCGGAATCTCGCCGGCAAACGAACAGATTCGGGTCTATTTGTTTAAGGATAAGGCGAGCTACCGATCTTTTTTGCGACGACAGTTGCCCCATGTCCCCTATCGCCGTGCTCTGTATGTGAAGCACGATGGTCCTGGCATGGTCTTTGCGTTCCGCCATTCGGAACTCGCGGTCGACTTGCGCCATGAATGTACGCATGCGCTGCTACACGCGTCGCTGCCGATGGTTCCGCTTTGGCTGGACGAAGGGCTGGCGGAATACTTCGAAGCTCCGGCAGACGAGCGAGCGTTTCTCAACCCTCACTTGGCCAGTTTGCGATGGAACTTGCGACTGGGCATGATGCTTTCTCTGGAGGCGCTCGAGCACAAAGCGAGTCTGAGAGAAATGAACGCCCAGCAGTACCGTTTCGCCTGGGCGTGGGTGCATTTTATGCTGCATGGCCCGGTTGCGGCACATCGACAACTGGTCGATTTTCTGGCCGACATCGAGACGCACAGCCCGCCCGGGCTATTATCTGCCCGGCTGCGCGGCCGGATTCCGAAGCTGGAGTCCGAAATCGTCCGTCATTTCAAAACATGGCGACGGCCAACTGCCGGTACGGCGTTTCGCGCAGAGCGGTATAAACGTTTCCAGATGCATCGGCTTTGAGGGTGTAAACTTTTCCGTTTACGTCGCCTTGCGCAATTCTTTTCATTCCACCTGTTTTTACTTTTTTACGATGAAAGATGATGCAGTGCGCATGGCTAAAAGCCGATAGTTAAACACTATCAGCTAGACAATTCCGCCAGATGCGACGGTACTTGGTGGCGTCCTCTGAAGTCGCAATGTGGGAGAAATGGGGTAGGCACAGTCGCGGTGGCCAGGCATTTTTGCCCCAGCCACGCGATAGTTTTCTCAAATCGAGTGAGGACAATTGATGAAAAACGGACACAGATCATTCCGTACCGCTATCGCCGCTCTGGCATGTTTTGCCATGGTGGTGCCCGTGGATGTGCTGGCAGCGCAGGCTGAGGGCGACCGACCGGTTCCGCAGCAGGCGTCGGCTTCCGACATTACCGACGTGGCACTCCAGGAAGGTGGCGTGTTCGTTGCCCAGATCTATACGGCCGAGGGAACACCCCATGCCGGTACAACCATCACGATTCAGAAACAGGGCCGACAACTCGTGCAGGCCACGACGGATGCCAATGGAATGGTTGCAGTCAGCGGATTGCAGGGAGACGTCTATCAGCTCGCCGTTGGCCAGACTGTCGGCTCGTACCGACTCTGGGCACCAGGCACCGCTCCCCCGGTTGCCCAGCCTGGCGCGTTGCTTGTCGAAGGCCAGGGCGTAGTACGTGGGCAATGTGGCGGCGGCGGTGGTCTTGGTTTTATGAACAATCCCTGGATGTGGGCTGGCATGATTGCGTCTGCGATTACGATTCCGATTGCCGTAGCCAATCACAACAGCGGCAGCTGATTGGGGAAACCCGGTAACTCACGCGAGATAAACTACCAGCACCCCGTCTGCTTCAGGCAGATGTGGGTGTTTTTTTCGTTTATCGATGTGATGCTTTACCGCCAGATGCTATCGGTGCTATCGCCATTCTTTTCGTAGCGTTGCCACGTTGCGTCCGACCGAGATGTAGCCGCCAATCTCGTGGCGATGTTCATAAATCATCCGGGTTAAAGCATGATTCACGCACGCCAAGGTAAGCTACTCGCGGTGAAATATGCCATCACACTGAATCAACTGGCCTGATTGTTCATCGGAGAATCCTGGCTCAATCGCAACCATACGATATCCCTGTTGATGAAGGTTGCGACACATATCATGAAACAGTATGTCGCCCTCGTAAAGTGGCAGAAGCGACATCTCCAATTGAATGGTGTCGATAAAACGTAAAACGTTTTCAGCACCATCAAGAATATTTTTCTCAAAACCTTGGGCATCGATCTTTAAGTAGATGTTTTGATCTTCAGAGCGGACGGCATGAAGCACTGAATCAAGCGTTTTGATTTGAATCGACTCTCTTCCGACATACTTGGAATTCGGAGCTAACTCTTCATGCAATGGCAACATATCGAGAACGGAACTGCTAAAGGAGTTCTCTGAAATGTTGATTTCGCTATTGCATTCAGTATCACCAAGCGCATAGTTTATCGCTCACCATAAACCGTCTGCCTGAGACACTTTGGCTAGCTCCGCATAAGCAGCACTAAGGGGCTCAAAAGATGCTATCTGGCCTTTGTATCCAATACATCTGAGTTCTTTTCCGTATTGGCCGACATTTGCCCCAACGTCCAGTACGAGGTCAATTCCGTAGTTTTCCAATAACCTCTTCCTGCGAGCAAGAGGATGTGTCGAGGGCTGATATCGGACGATATCAAAACCGGTACCTCGTAAGAATCTTCGTAATATTTGTTTGGCGCCCATCATCAATTCCAGTTCGACCTCACTGTCATCATCTCAGCAATCGCTGGCGTTGGACAATCAAGTAACAGGACGTTACGCCAAAGGCAAGTAAAACGACCCATGCCAAGGCCAAAGGCGATACGGAGATTCTAAACTGAACAAGAATCAGGCAGACACCTACATTGGTGACAACCATGATTGCACTTGCGAGAAGTATTTGCCGAACCTTTCCCATGCCCATCAGCGTGTAGTACGAGGGCACTGAAAGCAGGCTGATAAAGCTTCCGATTAACATGACAAAAAGAACAGGCGAAAGATGGTCAGCTAGTTCTCCTCCCAGCCAGATCGCCAGCGAGGGCTTGAGAAAGACAAGGGCCATCACGTAGCAGGGAAAGGCGACATAAAAAATCAATCGCCCCGATTTCTTGCAAAGCCGACTAAGTTTTTCGTTGTTCTCTTTTGTCTGAGTCGCTGAGATTTTGCTTACCTCGGGCATCATGGCCTTGAGCGGGACCTGAACAATCGATCGAACGTAGTTGGCGCTGTTGTAAGCGATTTCGTAGATTGGCACACTTGACGCACCGCAAAAACGAAAAAGAAGGAGTTTATTGAACGGATTCAAGAAGAGATTCAAGAGAGAGCCTCCGACAATACCTCCTCCGAATCGCAACACCTTCTTTACTTGTTTCCACTCAGGGGCGTGTCGTCCCAAGGTTCCGAACCCGGTCTGGTATCGGAAGAGCACGACAGTCGCAACGTGGCCAGTTACCGCAGCCGAAGCGATGCCATAGAGCATGGATTCGATTCCAAGCCCGGAGACTAAACAGGCGACGCTTACCACGGCTCCAACGAGGCGACCCATTGCTTGGGAATAGTTTGCCAGGTCCATTCTGCCAACGCCAGATAGAGCCGCATGAAACACCTGGGTGGTCACGGCGTATATCGAGACGATTGCCACGTATGGAAGAAATTGGCAGGCAGTGATTTCTGCCTGAGCGGAACAACCGAGCACCTCAATAATCGGCAAAGCGAAGATAATGACCACGGCTGCTATGCACGAGCCGCCAAGCCCAGTCATGACCAGAGCAATGAATACGAATTGCTGAATGCCAGCACTGTTTTCTCGGGCACGTTCTTCTGCCACCAGCTTTGTAACAGTTTGACTGACACCTAGATCGCCTAACATGGCAACCTGAAGAATCGTGGCAAGTATTAGCCATACACCATAGAATTCGAGGCTAAGGTAGTATAGGTAGACTGGGTACGCTGCCAAGAGAATAACCAGATTGGCCACTGTTGTCAGCAGGCCCGACAGCATATTGAGCCGAAGTTGGGTGGAGAAGAGTCGAAAGCCCATGATAGTTCGAGCGTGTCGCCCAATTGACGATTGTTCGCAGCAGGGATGAAATCGTCCGATTCGGGGCGGTCGTTTCACCTTGCGACAGCGATGTGGGGCGGGACTGTAGCAGATTGGGCGGCACGACAGCAAGGCCAAATGGCTCCAGACGCCGCATCGCCGGCAACAAGCGGACACTCAACTTGTACGAATCGGCGACTCGGAGTAAAGTTCCCGCCGCCCATAAGGCAGGTCACTGCCTTATCTTTTTTCGCAGGCGTATGTCCATTCGTGCGCTGTTGTATTCAGCCGGTCAGGAGTCCCCACAGTGGCCTCGCTTAAAATTTCCGTCGTGACGCCAAGTTTCAACCAAGCTTGCTTCCTTGAACAAACGATCGAGTCCGTGCTATCCCAAGACTACCCGAACTTGGAATACATCGTGATGGACGGTGGGAGCAGCGACGGAAGTGTTGACATTATTCGCAAACACTCCGGGCAGATCGCGTATTGGTGTAGCGAGAAAGACGACGGACAGGCCGATGCAATCGGGCAAGGCTTTGATCGGGCGACCGGGGATATTCTGTGTTGGCTCAATTCGGATGACCTGTTTTTGCCGGGCGCGCTCAGCACGGTGGCGGCCTATTTCGAACGCCATCCGGATATCAAGACTGTGAGCGGCGGCGCCTACCGTGTCGATTCCGCTGGCAAGCCCTTCGGCTTGAAGTTTCGAGCCTATGAGCTCGGGGTAAAAGCAACGTACGACCGGTTGCGTTTCTACGGTCAGGACGGAGTTTTCCAGCAGTCGACTTTCTGGCGTCGGTCCGCTTATGACGCGGTTGGAGGTGTGAATCGGAACCTTCAGTATATTATGGACCGCGATCTGTTCGTTCGATTGGCTCAGCGCAGCCGGTTCGGCCGGCTTTCCTGCCTGCTTGCGGCATTTCGGCAGCACGATGAATCGAAGACGCACCTCTGCCGAAACGTGTGCGCGGCCGAAGAGAAAAGATTTGACGAAACGTATGGAGTATCGAAATATCGCTCAGTCGCCAGGCAAATTAGGTATTTACGGTACCGTGTGCCAAGCTGTCTTCGTAAGGTGAAATTGTTGACGATGCGTCTTTCCGGGTTGATAAGTCTGCCCAGTTTGGCCGGACAAGAATCGTTACCGTTCAAATAAATCGTAAAGGAAGTCCAAGTGGGACAACCGCGGTTACTCACGTTTTATGAGTTGTGCATTCTGCTGGGGATGTGTACTGCTGCGTTCCCCGAGACCTTGCTCGGCTTGGAGTCGTCAATCATGTTACGCTACGTCTACTTATTATTCGGCCTTGCCATGATTGGCTCACTGTGCTCTCGTCTTTCCGGCCGGGATGGGCGCCTTTTTCTATCCCCTCAGATGTTCATTACCGGGCTTGCGGGGGCGTACATGCTCGTGCTCGGGATAGTATACCAGGTAGAACTAAAATTTTTACTCGTCGATATGGTGATTTTCGGCAGCCTCGTGTTAGGAATTCAGTGGGGCGAATCACACCATGACGGAAGTGCATGGCGGGCCGCAGTGCAATGGAATTCGGTGCTTGTTGTCATGTTGCTTGTCAACATGATTGGCTTGGCCAAAGGGTTTATCCTTCCGTCGGAGGAAGACAGTCGCATCTTCAACTACGGGCTCTTTGCATGTACGGGAACGATTTCAATCCTGTTTCCGGTCGTCTATTGCGGAACGGACTTCATCGCAAACGGCAAGAACGTCAAGATGGGAAAAGCTCTTGCCGTACTCGGCATCATCGCCTGCGTAGGCGCTGCGTTTCTCACAGGCACTCGGTCGGTCCTGGTCGTTGCGATCATTAGTATCGCCGTTACAATGTGGCTACGATTAAGCCTTGGCAAGTCGCTTCTCTGGGGCACGGCGGGTCTGCTCGTGTGGATGGGCTGCAAAGTCAACGCCGACTCTCGGTCCCCGATCGCCGAAAGCGTTCTGATCGAGCGATTCATTTCCGCGGACATAGAGTCGTCCTATCGGTACCAAGAAGTATACTCGTTGTTCGAGCAACTTGAGGGACACTTGTTTACGGGTCTGGGTCTTGGAAACCGGTTTTGGGGAATCGCAGATTTGGAAAGTGAAATATTGGTTCTCGCCCCGCACATCGGCATTTTGACTCTCTTGCAGAAAGGCGGACTGGTCTTGTTCTCGGTGCTGATCGTTTTACCTTTGGTTCGGGTTATTACCAATTTGTTGCGCAAGCGAGGATACGGGGAATGTAGAAAGAGACGCGAATTTGTTCCGCCTGCTGTGTGGTCGGCGTGCTGCGTGGTATTTATGACACAGGCATGTATTTCCGGTGGATGGAAATGCCAGTCGTTGTTTCTATTCGGGGCAATGTTGGCATGTGCGACGCGGTCGGCAGAGGTCCGTCAGCAGAAGCCCGTGAATAAGAGGCCCGTGATATCCGTGTCGAGAACCTCCCTAGAGCAACTTTCGAATTGCCGCGCAGGCTAGAGCAAGTTGCTCTGACATGCGGTCATCGGCTACTGGTTTTTCCTGGCGAAAACCCAATGATCGTGACCTCGGTATTTCGTAATCTACTGTAAACTGCTAAAAAAATGTTGGAATACCTCACGGGCATGGCCTCCTGTCCGTGCGACTCGCACTAGACGAGTCTCGTCATTTCCGGAGCGTAGACTATGTTGATTGCCATGTTGTCGTCGGGAAGCTGTGTACATTCCGTTCGATGGGCCAATGCTCTAGCTGCCGAAGGATTGCAGGTCCATCTTCTGTCGCTGCATCCGTTTTCCCCGCAACTTTCCGCCGACGTCACATGCCACCGGCTGAGATTCGGCCCGCCGCAGGGCTATTTCCTGAATGTCAAGGAACTGAAGAAACGGCTCGCGACGATCTCTCCGGACATTCTGCACACGCATTATGCCAGCGGATACGGAACACTTGGGCGGCTGAGCGGCTTTCATCCGCAAATTCTCTCTGTGTGGGGTTCTGACGTCTATGATTTCCCAACGCGTGGGAGATGGCACCGCTGGCTGATCAATCGCAACCTGCGGAACGCGGACCTGGTCTGTTCGACCAGTTATGCGATGGAACGTCACGTAAGGAAGTTGTGCTCGGGACTTGGGGAGATACCCATTACGCCATTCGGAGTTGACACGGACCTTTTCCGTGCAGCAGATGACAGTAATGACGGCAATGTGATCACCATCGGTACGGTGAAAACATTAGCTCCTAAGTATGGCGTCGATACGTTAATACGTGGCTTTGAGATTTGCAGACGACGGCTTATTGCCGAGCGGCACGTATCCGAGACAAGCCTTCGTTTAAGAATTGTGGGTGACGGTCCGGAAAGATCGCGTCTGGAGAAACTAGCGGACCGCTTGGGAATCGGTTCGGTTACCTCGATCCGCGGCGCCGTGCCGCATATCGATGTGCCCAGCGAACTTCGAAAGCTGGACATTTATGTGGCTGCAAGTCGTTTGGAGAGCTTTGGTGTAGCCATCCTTGAGGCGTCAGCCTGCCAGCTGCCGGTTGTTGTGACAAACGTTGGTGGATTGCCCGAAGTCGTCGAGGAGGAGGTTACAGGACTCCTCGTTCCCAAGGACAATCCGGAGGAACTCGCCGCGGCGCTTTGCCGGCTTGTCGTGAATCCAGACCTTCGTGAAGAATTAGGACGTGCCGGAGCAGAACGCGTTGCCTCGTTATACCGTTGGGAAGAGTCGGTCGCAAAAATGATCGATCTGTATGACCGCCACTTCCAGTGCGGTCGAATGGTAGCGTGATTTGCGAACGAACGCAGTCCCCCCTCGCTCTCCAAGTCCTGCTAGCGTTTATGTACGGCAGCCGGATCACGAGCAAAGTGCATATGTCCGCCATTCTGCCCTTCCTGCTGCTCCTGCCACGGGGCTATCTGGCTCGCCAACCACGTCTCGGTCCGTCTTGCGTCTGGAAGCTGTTTTTCCTACGATCCCGCCCCACTCTTCGAATGGTTGACGGAAGAAGTCGATGCTGGCAATCGCGGCCTGTACGTCGTGACACCGACATCTTGCGGATATCAATAGCGTTTTCATTTATGACCCGAACTGGTTTCCAATACAAACTGTTGCTCGCCGTGGTCATGCTCTCGGGCTGTGCCGGCAATCCATGGGCCCGCGATCCGTTTCCGGAAATCGAAAATGCCCCAACAACGGATAAAGCGACGCCATCGGTCACGGTCGAGATGCCCGACGATGCGGATCCGGGCGGCAGCCCAACAGCGTCGGCCAATACGGTCGAAGCCGATCTGCAAGCGATCGGCGAAATGGATTCGGAAGAAAAACAACACCTTCTCGCCGAGAAGGACCATTACAAAGCACACCTGTGGCCAAGCATTGTCCAACAGCGCCGGGCCGCAATGGACTATCGCCGCCGACTGATTGAGCGGGATAGCAAGCAGCAGACAATCGACGAAAAGAATCTTGTGGCCCGTGACGCCGCGGCGTCTGCCAGTCCGCAGCCGGCCGGCAACCGCGTTGACAAACCGATCGCTGAAAAAACGAGCGTCTACGTTGTCGACTCATCCGCCACGCCAACCAAGGCCAACGCAGGGGCAACCGTCAAAGAAGCGAGTCTTCCGGCAAATCCGCAACCGACGAGCGAATCGTCCCCAACCGCGATGACGGGCGAACCCCGCAAGGCGAACGAAACCACGCCGCCGAACAACTCGCATGTGCAACTGGCCTCACATCTTGAAACCGATTCGACGTCGGCGACGCCAGATGAGGCAGCGAAGTGGTCCGGGCATCTTGCGGCGGCGATCCAAGACTTGGAGCAGCAGACCCGAACGTCACCTCAGTCGACCGCCGAGGCACAGCGTCATTCGATGCTGCGGCTGTTGTATCTGGTGGCTAACCGTCAAGAAGACGCCTTGCGACCCATCACGGGCGTCTCGCCGACGCAGCAAGACTTCTGGTCGAGCCAGGTGTTCGGCCTGGCGACTTATTTGGACGATACCGAGATACCCGACATGAGACGACGGGCGGCGGAAGCCAAGCGGCATCTGACCGAAGCCACTGCGAAGTTGGGCCAGATGGCCACGCTGTCGGTTCGCAATCTGGCGATCTGCTCGGAGGTAACCAGCTTTGGCGTCTTCGAGCAGTTCGATCCGTCCACATTCAAACCGGGCCAAGAGGTCTTGCTCTACGCCGAAGTCGATAACTTCCGCAGTGAAAGCACCAAAAAAGGCTACCACACGGCACTGCGGAGCAGTTACTTGATCCTCGACAGCCGCGGCCAACGCGTGGCCAGCAATGAATTTGCTGTTGTGCATGACTATTGCCGCAATCCGCGACGCGACTTCTTCGTGCGTTACTTTGTCACGCTACCCGAGCGGATCTATGACGGCGAGTACACGCTGCAGCTCATGATCGAGGATGCCCAGTCGAATGAACTGGGCCAATCGTCGATGAAGTTTGAAATCAGCGAACAGGACGAGAAGAAATCCGCGTCAGTCAAGTCGGGCGGCTGAATCGTCTGGCAGCGGCCTAACGCGCACCGCTGAGCGTCACAAGCGGCTGCAACACGCCGTCGATCCGCCAGTCGATCCGCAAACCATCTGCCAAGGGCTGAAGATGCACGTCGCTCGCGCCCGCCTCTTGAGCCGCATGGAGCAGCAAGTTCACCTGCCGGGTGGCATAATCGGGATCGGTCCCGTCGGCCGACGTGAGACGTTCTTGCAGGTCAACGTGCGTGATCGACATGACATTCACAATGAAAAGAGAACAGATCGGCCCGTTCACGCCTTCTTACACCATAACATATCCGCGGGGCCATCGCCGCAGGCTCCTTCCCCGCCAGCCGGTCGACGAGCAGATTCCAGCCGGCGGCCGCCGAGCTGCGATCGGCGTTCTTTGAGTTCTCTTATATTCCGCATTAAACTCACGACGCGGAATCTTCCGATGACTGGTATAGCCGCGCTCCATTGACGTCCCCTCCTCGGTAAGTTACCGCCCACCGTGTTACGTGGTTGGCTTCCCGTCTCTTTTTTCTACCGGCAGCCAGCCGTTACATCTTTCCCCATCCCTACACCTTCGGAGTGGGCAGGCCCGAGGTCATCTCGGCAGGTCGCGATCCAGTTCCAGAAGAAATGCGAGCGTTACCATGTCACGGCTATTAGACTGCGTTTCCTCCTTTCGATCGCTTCCATTTCAATCGTTTCTGGCAGCCGCACTTGTTAGCATGCTCGCGGCGGACCTCGTGGCGCAAGGCTTGGTGCCCGGCACTGGGCGAAAGATTACGCAGGTCGGTGACAACTTTGAAGATGCGGAATGGGGCTATGTGCCAAACCGGCCCAAGAGCACTCGCAACTTAGACAAGAACGACCGTGAACCGGCCGGGTTCTCGAAGAACGAGCGTTGGTACGAAGGCCCCAAACGGGGCCAGCCCGATCTGATCCGACGCGTGCCTACGCCCGAGGGCGGACTCTCTGGCAGTGAAGGCGCTTTGATGCTTCGCAGTTGCTACACAGGCATACCCGGCTCGCCCAGCTACGAGATGCAGCAAGACGACTTTATCGCCGACGTGCAGTATGCTCTCGGTGGTCCGATCCCGCTCTCTCGAGCGCCGAGCGTCGTCGTCCGCGTCTACCTGCCCCCGTTTAAGCACTGGGAAAAGCGAACCGGGCCGACCTTCGCGTTTCGTGCTTCGGTCGAGCCGCCGGCGTCGAATCATTCGTATAGTCGCTGGTCGCGAAAGCCGAAAGAGCCGGATACCTATTGGCCCGGTATGTTGATCGACTTCCACAGCAAGGCCGACAGCGACACGAAGGAGGAGGTCGCGTATCTTCGTATTCGATCCGACGAGTCGGGAAACGACTATCGGGGACCCCGCTTGAAGGAGTTGGGCTGGTGGACCCTGGGGATGTCGTTTACGCCCAACGGCCAAGTGCACTACTATGCCAGTCCGGGCGTCGACGATCTGACACAGAAGGACTACATCGCATCGCACTTTTGCTACGGCGAACGGGGGATCGAGCTGAATACGTTCTTCTTCAACGTCTGCAGCGCCGACGACGGCCGCACCTGGTCGACACCGTGGATCATCGACGACCCGACCGTCTACATCGCCCGGTAACAAACAGGTCGCTGGAAATATTTAGCAGAAGCGGTCACGCCACCAGATGGTCAAGTGAACCGTGGCGTGTCGTCTTGGAAATCGCTCCTACACACCGACTACAGCAGATTACGAAATACCGAGGACACGTTCATTACATTTTAGTCGGAAAAAACGGGTAAACTCTGACCCTATGTCCGTGCGACTCCCGCTATGCATGCACGAAGTAGAGGAACTCCGGCGGATGCGCGAAGTACGTGTGTGCTACCTTTTTCGTGTTGAACCCGTCGCCGCCATCAAACATGGCGTCTCCACGAAAGGATGAACCGTAGATGCGCAGCTGATCGTCGTCGTCGCCCATGGAAACATAGGTCGAACCTTTCCAACTAATCTGTCGCACGTATTTCAGTTCCACGAGGTCCTGGTCGCTGGTGCCATTTACCTCAGGACAATCGCCGATCATTCCGTTCGCACCAACACCGGTTGAGATAATCAAGGAGTAGCCGACGACCACGCCGTAGAGCGAAACGCGGTGGTCATCGTTCATCTCGACCGTCAAATAGACGTACGGGTCGTTATTGACAACGTTGGCGCCGGTGGCAATTCGCACGTTACCCGCGTCCTCACTGTTGGACCCATCGGAATACTTGCTGCCCAGATAGCTGTAGTATGACGAGTAGTCGCGTTTCCGCACGCTGACCCACGACAGATCAACCATATCTAAATCCTCGATATGCGCACGGAGCTCGGTGTTGGGGACTTCATTAAGTTCAGCGATGCTGATATCCACCAGATCGTCGTCGGCCGGTGAAATGTGTGCGTCGACGCCCGTGCTGATCTCGATGTTGCCCTTCGACACCTTGGTTTCCTTAACGCTGACCCGATCATTGTCGTACAAGCTAACAAGAAGCGCCGCGCTGTTGTAGTCGGCCGTTTCCACGAGCGAAGCTTGGGCCGTCAAAGGGCCATGATCGTGCCAGACCGTCGCGTGGATCCGCGTGCCCGTGTCGATATCCAGATTGCCATGCGAAAAGTGGCTGTATACGACACGCACTCGATCGTTATCCTCCAGCTGGTAAATAGCGTTGCTGTTCGTGGTTAGCGTATCGACCGACGCATCATATGGGGCAACAGTAATGTTGATCTCCGCGCCGGTGCGAATCATCGCATCACCGCCGTAGACGGTCGTATCGTACAATCTGACCTCGTCGTTGTCGAAATACGGTGCCGCGCTGATCACAGTCGTCGCTTCCCCGGGGAAGAACCCATTAGCGCCGATGGTCGCGCCCGTGTGAATATTGATTTCGTGCGCCTTCACTTTCCGAAGCCAGACCACGTCGTTGTCGCTTTCGGTCGTTGCGAATCCCAACTGGCCGTCGGTATGAATGTCGAGCTGTTTCAGTCCGTACCTAACCCGGTTGATCCGCAGCTGGTCGTCGCCCTCATTGAGGTCGACGTAGAGATTCAGCCATTCTCGAACTGGTCCAGGTCAATTTTTTCCACCAGCACGTCGTGCTCTTTGACGATCAGGTAATTGGACCATGTCTGTCTAATGGTGACGACGTTGTCCGCGCCGTCGTCAGAAGTCACCATAACCGTGCTGTCTACAACATCGACGCTGAGAGATAACATCATCCGGTCTTCCAGTGGCTCACAACGCAATACGCGATCTGACTTGAACATGGTGTGGCTCCTCATGGATGCAAGTTAGAAGGAAACCCAATTTGAAGAAAACCCAGTTGGGAGAAGACACAGAGCGGTAGCATTCGTGCCCCTCGGTCTCGCAACGAGAGGCCTCTTACTCGTCCGGATTGAGAAAGGGATTGAGAAAGAACGATCGATAGGCTACATCCGGATTGGACAAAAGTCGATTTTTTTGTTCACAGTGCCCTGGGCCCTCAAAAATGGGCGTTTTTCGCGTCATACCGCGGCTGGCTGCCACCGCTATTTGACCTAGAATCCAAGCTTCCTGGATTCGATGGTGTCATTACGAATCCACCCTACTTCAAGATTAATAAAGCCTCCGAGTATGCCCGTGTCATGGCAGCCGTTGTTCATGGGCAACCCAATATTTATTGCCTGTTTCTCGCGCTCGCCGCGAAACTCCTGCAACAGGACGGGCACCTAGTGGCTATCACCCCTCGCAGCTTTTGTAATGGACTTTACTTTCGAGAGTTTCGCAGGTGGTTCTTTAGTCACGTTGCATTGTCCCACGTTCACCTGTTTGAGTCTCGAACCACAACCTTTCGAGAGGCAAAGGTTCTTCAAGAAAATGTCATTGCCCTCTGCCGGCGAACGGGCCGTTGGTTGGACTCCGTGAAAGTGACGACGAGTCACGGTCGGGACTTTCCTGATATTTCGGAGCAATGCGTACCCACTTCGACGGTCATGCAAGATACAAGTAAGGAGATGTTCGTTTGCATTCCCAAGACTCCGGAAGACGCAGCAATAATTGGCTACGCCGAGCGATGGCCTATGTGTTTTAAGGATATCGGACTGCGAATCTCCACAGGCCCCGTAGTCATGTTTTGAGCAAAGGACTTCTTGCAAGAGACCCCGTACGAAAACGCGACAGTTCCATTGTTATCAGCCCATAATATCAAACCGTTCGCTTCGGAGTGGCCTGTAGAAAAGAAGAAGTGGCCGCTGGCATTTTCTGATTGTGCCAAATCACAAAAACACCTTGTGCCCACTCGAAACTACGTCCTGATCAAACGCTTTAGTGCAAAAGAAGAACGCCGTCGATTAACGGCCGGCTGTTTGCTTCAAGCCCAGATGCCACATCGAAGGCTGGCCCTTGAGAACCACATCAATTACGTTTATCACGCGAATCGCGAACTTACGCAAGATGACATTTTTGGAATTGCGGCCCTGTTCAACTCCGCCTTTTTCGACCGATTGTTTCGAACAATCAGTGGTAACACGCAGGTAAATGCCACGGAAATTCGTGTTGTGAAATTTCCGGATTTGGAACGTCTTGCTGCAATCGGGAAACGGGCAAGGCGCTGTCGTGCTCTGTCGCCGGAAACGGTAGAGCACATTGTACTCGAAGGGCTGGGGATCAACGGCGTCCTAGCCCAAGTTCCCCAGTAAGACGTCAGACATACCTTATTTTCTAGGGTGGCGGGTGCAAAGTCGTCACTACATTTGAGTTTGGTTTATTCTCGGCAGCCGAAGTTTGAGGCGGTCGAGGAGGATT
>Ga0310123_10001953_pt1 | contig 16658 bp, 15 predicted proteins | sample CB6_AW_1057_MG_FD_203505 | JGI IMG/M metagenome (GOLD analysis project Ga0310123, IMG submission 203505) | Marine microbial communities from Western Arctic Ocean, Canada - CB6_AW_1057 | ecosystem: Environmental > Aquatic > Marine > Oceanic | place: Canada: Western Arctic Ocean | collected... | reverse complement strand
TTGGTTCATCGTCATCATACAATGGTTACAAGAAGACATCAATTTATTGTGCAACTAAACATGCTTTGTTAGGATTTTCGAGATCTCTTGTAGATGAATTAAAAAAATATAATGTCAGAACGTTTTGTGTTTCACCTGGTTCCATTAAAACTAATATGGCGAAAAAATTAGTTGAACAGGATTTTGACACATTTTTGGACCCAAAGGAAGTTGCTGAAGCAATACTTTTTGTTATTTCACATGATAATGAAATGATGATTGATGAGCTAAAACTGAATCGAAAAAAAATTGGGTAGATTATGAATATATTACAATTAGGAGCACCAAGTGCAGTTTTGCCTAGTACAGCTACTGTACAAGTTGGAGAGGGTAATGATATTAGAAAAGGACAAGCAGGAGATGTTGCAATGGGAGCTGCATTCAATTATCTCTTCAAAAAAGAATTTCCAGGTTCTCAAATCACATTTATGAACTGTAGAAAAAAATTTTCAAAAAATGATATAGACGTAATTAATCAATATGATGTTCTCATAGTGAGTGGGGGTGGTTTATTTTTATATGACACATTTGAGAATAATGAATCTGATTGGCAGTGGGGTATTTCTGAAGAATTACTTGAACAAATTTCTATTCCGATAATTGTGTATGCTGTTGGTTATAATAAATTTAGAGGTCAACGTAATTTTAATTCAAGATTTGATAAGACAGTAAAAGTTTTAGTTGAAAAATCATTATTTTTTAGTGTAAGAAATTCTGGAAGTGGAGATGCAATTAAAAAACACATACCTGAATATCTACATGAAAAAATTAACCTAAATTTTTGCCCAACCATGCTACTAAATGAAAAATACAAATTAAAACATCAAACAACTAATTCTGTAGGATTTGTTTTAGCTGGTGATAGATTGTCTAATAGACATAAAAATATTAAGCAATTTTCTGGTGAGATTAAAAAATTCACTGATTATTTGTCTAAAATTGGTAAAAAAACTATTCTGATTAACCATGAGCATGATACATGGTCACAAAATCAAATTCAATTTGATGATATTATTGATCTTTTTCAAGCTGACGCGCGAAAAACATATGAAACATATTCAAATATGGATACAGTTGTATGTGATAGGGGGCATGCTCAGATGATCCCATTTTCTTTAGGATGTAAGATCCTGACGCCTATCTCACATAATAAATTAAAATGGTTTCTAGATGATATTCAATTAAATGAATTTGGAATTGAAGAAAATGATTCTGAATTAGGAAATAAATTAATTAAACAATATATGCTACAGCAAAAACTAGACTGGGAAAATATCTATACTGATAGAATGAATAAAATCAAACAATTGTACTTGAAAAACATGAATTTTATCAAGTCTCAATTAGATAAAATGAATCTACATTAATTTGTTAGGTAAACCCTGGAATCATTTACTAATTTTTCTATTTTTTAACATCATTTCAGTAAGGAAGAAGTCTAGTTTGGTGTTAATATCCATCGAAATATGGTTTTTTAAGTAAAAGGGAAAAATTTTTGAGCCGTATAGGTTACCGGTTTTTTTGAGTGTTGAAAACCAAAACGTGTAGATTTCACCAGTAGGATAATAACATGTAGGAAATAATTGTCTTTGATGGAATTTTAGAAAATCATTTCTAAATGGTTTCAAATATTTACCATTTGGCCAAAATGCACGATATGGATGTTTTGAAAGTTTGCATACGCCCAAGACGCATGTTGATTTAGTTTTAATTAATAATTTTATTGAGTCGTCGATCATTTTCGAAGTACGCAGTGGGGTTGTTGGTTGTAGTAAAGTGATAATATCTGGAATGTAATGAAGTGATTCTAATTTTTTTACTGCATGTTTTATAACATCAATAGTTGCGCTACTATCAAGAGACAATTTCTTTGGACGTAAAAATGGTACTTCTACTCCATTTTTTTTTGAAAGTTTTGAGATTTCTAGACTGTCAGTGCTCACAATAATTTTATTTACAAGCTTCGATTCTTTTGCAGAATCAATACTATACTGGATTAATGGTTTACCATCAAGTTTTTTAATATTCTTTTTAGGAACTGATTTTGAACCTCCTCTTGCAGGAATAATTGCTAATATTTTATGTTGCATTATCATACTCCTTTAATTGTTGTATTTTTTTTATATGTTCTAGGGCAAAATTTTCTAAAACAGATTGATTTTTTTGCATAAAAAAGTTCATTTTTTCATTAGTTATTTCCACATCAACTAAATGGCCCCCGTAATAAAACAAAGAAAGAATTGAGCTATCCAAACCCCAAGAATCATGTTGGAATGAATTTTCTTCTAATAATTCAAGAAACTTGTTCACATCAGAAGATTTCACTATTTTTTTTAACGATGATCTGATAGCGTTTGGAAGATCATCGAATGAGTTTACAATAGTAACTGACGGTAGTAAAGTGTAGTATATTTTCGTAAATACAATGGATGGCTTTTCATATATTGCTGCCTCAAACCCAGAAGAGCCCTCTATTGTAATTATTAATGATGAATTTTTGATCAATTCCTCAGATGATACTGAGGGATGAAAAATTCTAACGTTGGGTATTTTTAATAATTCAGTATAATCAGATATCTTTCTCCAATCTCTGATTGCTGAAAATGGGTGTTCTTTTACAAATAATTTATACTCGATTGGAATAGATTTGGCAATGTTTCTGATCACTTCAATCTGATTGGTTAGAAAAGGAGTTTGGATTAATAATCCACGTTCTAAATCCACGTGTAATGGGAAATAGATGAACTTTTCATTTTTTGGAATTGAACGTAAAAGATTTCTGTTAATAAATTGTCCTCTAAAAAATTTATTAATTTTAGATGATAATGAACCTTGTATAACACGTATTTTATTTCGTCCAAAATATGAATAATGTGTTTTGTTAATTGGGTTGTTTATTTGTAAAAGATAATTTAATGCTGCTTTAAATAACTGAGATTTTGAATTTGCAAAATTTTTAGTAAAACTAGCATATTGTTTTGAACGACTGAATGAACGTATGTATTCACGAATTTCTTCAAACGATCTTTTAGTTTTTTCCATTTTCGGAAGCTGATTATCAAAATCAAATTTTTCAAGTTCATTAGATAGAATACATTTGTATCCTAATTTTGACTGAAGTAACATTAGAATTTTTACGCCTTTAGCTTTTACTAACTCGTAAAATAAATGATGGTTATGTAATGCAGTAACATTTGTTATGAAAAAATCAGGCTTAACTTCATTGAGAATCATTTCAAATAACTTACATTCTTGTTCAAGAATTAACAAAATTTCATTGTCAGAAAATTTATAGAAATCATTAAATCGATAAAATAATCTTTCATTGACAGCAATTTTCCATAAATCAATGTTGTAATTTTTTTCAAACTTTTTTAAATAATCTATATCAGGTGTACCATTAAATTTTTTTATATAATCATGATAAAACCAAATTTTTTCAAATTTTGTAAAGTTTTGATCAATGAAGAATTTTTTAGGTTTATTCGTAACATCTATTATTGCATAGCAGTCAGATGGATAATTTTTTTGAAAATAATGTGACATGCAAAATGTAGATAAATCTGAATTAAGCCAAAATAATATTTTTTCAGTCATATTTTATCAATTCTGGAAAAAATGCATAATTAAATTTCACTAATCATTAATACAATTACTACGTAATAGTGATAAATTCACTTTTTTTATTCCATTTAGGTGATTTATGGAATTGAAAGGAATAATGAATATTACTTCATTATCCATTGGTGATTTTGGCGGTACCATAATCGGTGCTGCTTTCTGGTTTTTATTAGCATTTTTCATTTCTCCCGAAGAATATGGTGAGATTCACTATTTTATGGGCATAGCAGGATTGGCGTTTGGTATCTCAGTATTAGGCACTCAAGATTCAATTACGGTTTATGCTGCTAAAGATGTTAAACTTGCCCCAACACTTTTTCTTATTTCTTTAATAGCTGGAGGAATTGCTGCAATTGTTATTGCAGTAATATTTTCTAGAGTTGATTCAAGCTTCTTATTATTAGGATTTATTGTCAATAATCTAGCGATTGGTTATATTCTAGGAAAGAAATTATTTACAAAATATCCAAAATATTTCTTATTACAAAAATCTCTTACATTTGGAATAGGATTATTTTCTTTCTATTTGTTTGGTGTAGAAGGAATAATTTTTGCTATAGCCTTGTCATATTCTCACTTTTTAATTATAATTGTTTCAGTTTTCAGAAAAAATCCTATAGACTTTTCATTATTAAAAAAACATCGTGGTTTTATTAGTAATAATTATTTTATGAGCGCTGTAGGCATAGCACGAAATCAGTTAGATAAAATTATTATTGCACCGTTAATTGGATTCGAGATCTTAGGAAATTATGCACTAACATTTCAAATTTATATAGTTTTATTGATGTTTTCACATGTTATATACAGATATACTTTACCACAAGATTCAAGTGGTGAAAGTACAAGAAAAATAAAAATTATTGGTGTATCATATGCGGTAGTTATATCAATACTAGGATTTACAATACTTCCATTAGTAATTCCATTAATATTTGAAGAATTTACTGATGTTGGTCCGGCAATTCAAATAATGAGTTTGTCTGTAATACCATCTACAATTACTTTGTTTTACACTTCAAAATTTTTAGGAAAGGAAAAAAGTAGTGTTATTCTAGCAGGAACGATCATGCAGTGCGCTACCACAATAATTGCACTTATTATTTTAGCACCACTTTATGGTATAGTTGGTGCAACTAGTGCATTTGTAATATCTTCAGTAATGATGTGTGTTTTTTTAGTATCTGTCGATTCTTATAAAAAATACAAGCAAAAAAATTAAAAATTTTTCAAGAACTATGTTATTTTATTCTTTAGTAATTCATTTTGATTTTTTCTCATTTTGTTTTAAAAAGTTTTTATCCTCTTCCAATGATTTAAGAGAACCTTCCTCATAATTCATAGACTCGTTAATCTTGATTAGATCAGGTTCATTTTCTAAAATCTTAATAATATCCCCAGTTACGATTGGTCTTTTTTTGATTCTCTTTACAATTTCTCTGACTAGTCTCAGATCTTCAATTCTATCTACCGCCCACCTAAATTTTGAAAGGTCATTTTCATTTTTAACATTAAAAATTCTAAAATTTTCTTTATGTGTATAGATGTATTTCGTCACATGTTCTTTATCTGATGGTAAAACTGCATTTTGCCATGCTTTTTTAATTGTATCAAAAGAAAAAATTTCAACCTCTGTTCCGCTTGGAAACGTCGATGGCAAAAAATTTGTTACATAATCATATGAACCTGAGTTGAAAATATTCAACATATAGTCCACAATTCTAGGATCTATAAGCGGTTTATCCGCAGGAATTCTTATTATTGGGGAAATAGAAAATTTTTTGCTACATTTGTAATATCTGTCAAGCACGTTTTTCTCATCTCCTCTAAAACACTCAACTGATAAGTCATTACAAACATCTCTAATCACATCATCATCAGATAAATTACTTGTAGCTACAATTATCTTATCAATAGTTTTACAATATCTTAATTGTTTAATTACATAATGAAGAACTGATTCATCATCTTTTATTTCCATTAAGACTTTTCCTGGAAGTCTACTTGAACCCATTCTGGCTTGAATTATAGCTGCGTTCATAATTTTAAAACAAAAACCGATTAGTGATAAACATTAATCAATTAAACCTGAATCTAAAATTTTTGTTTTAAATTCATCTTGTGAAATTTTTGGTGCAGTGTTTGATGAATATGAATCCATACTTGTAATTTTTTTGATTCCAGGATATCTACTTTCAAGTTCTTCTTGGCTGAAATTACGCATATTAGGGCTTGAATTGGTGGCAGGAAAAATAAGGGGGCTTAGAATTACATAAAGATCATTAATTTCATAAGTATATTGTAATTCATCAGGATTGATTAACGTTTCGTGAAGTTTTTCACCAGGTCGTGTTCCAATAATTTTTTCATCGCTTTTTTCAAGTAGTTCATTTAATGATGAAATTACAAGTTTCATATCATATGCAGAAATTTTAGGAATGAAAATTTCAGAGCCTCTGGAAATTTCTGTTGCTTTTAATATAAAATCCAATGCTTCTTTCATAGTAATTGTGAATCTCGTCATTCTATAATCCGTAATTGGTAGTGGATATTTTTTTTTCATTAATTCAATGAATTTTGGTATAACTGAGCCACTACTGCCTAAAACATTACCATATCTTAACGCTACAAATTTTGTTCGATGTTTTTCTACGTTAATATAATTATTAGCGCTGACAAATAACTTTTCCATTATCAATTTTGTTGCGCCGTAAGTATTGAGTGGTGAAACTGCTTTATCAGTACCAATACAAACAACTTTGTCTACATCTTGTTCAATACTTGCATCAATAACATTCTGAGAACCAACGATGTTGGTTTTAATTGCTTCAAATGGGTTATATTCAATTTTAGGAACATGTTTTAATGCGGCTGCGTGAAAGACAATATCAACATCCTCCATAGATTTTATTAATCGTTCTTTATCTCTAATATCGCCTATAAAATATCTTAACCTATCATCTTTAATTTCATTTTCCATCTGAATTTGTTTATCTTCATTTCTACTTAGAATTCTAATTGCATCAACATCTAATTTTAATAATCTTATCGTTAGGGCTTTACCTAACGAACCAGTGCCACCTGTAATGAGGATTTTTTTACCATCTAGCATAACCCGTAAATTTTATTTAAGTACAAGAATCTTTCTTTTCTTTTATCAGAATCATTATCATGCTTAAATGAAAGCCAGCCAGAACAATCCAAGAAAATCTATTTTGCTAATTTTCTATCACTATTCACTAGGATTATAAGTTTATAGCATCTATAAAAAAAAGATGCAGTTGGTAACCTCTGAAGAAGAAAAACGCACTGAAGTGGATGAGGATATTTATTTGTCTGAAAATAGATTTGAAAAACCTAAGGAAGTTTTTAAATCTATTTGTTCCATTGTTAAAAACCATAATTTTTCAGAACAGATGAATATTTGTGATATTGGATGTTCTACAGGTGAGTTTCTTTATTATTTTAAGACGTTATTCCCAAAATGTTCAGTTACTGGATTGGATATATCAAAATCTATGTTGCAGGTCGCAAAAAAAATGATGCCTGATGGAAAATTTTTAGAAGGTAATGTCAATTCAGAACAACAATTTTCAAAAAATTCGTTTGATGTTGTTACTATGACTGGTACGTTAAGTATTTTTGATGATCCTAGACCATCTATAGTTAATTGTCTTTCAGCAATAAAAAAAAATGGTTTAGTTATAATTTCAGGAATTTTTAATCCAAATCCTGTTGATGTAATAGTACGATACCGAAATGCAGACTCTACTGAACGTGATTTAAAACCAGGTTGGAATGTTCACTCATGTTATACTATTGAAAAAATTATTAAAGAAATAGAACCTCAAGCAAAATTATGTTGGCATGATTTTAAAATGCCATTTGAAATAAAACAAACATCTGATCCGATGAGAACATGGACTGTTAAAATTGATAATAATATATCTCTAATTAATGGAGCTTCCCAGATTTGTGATATGAAAATCTTGGAGATAATTCTTTAAAATTTTTAATCCTTTCGTTCTTCCTGAATTTCTTCCCATATTTCAGACTGAGTATTATTCAAACAATGTTGACAGATTATATTTAATTTTCCAGTTCTAAATTGTTCTCTTAACTCATTTATTTTTTCTCCATTCCATAATTCTTTTAATGATTGAGCGGGAATTCCTAATTCAGGTATACCATTAATGTTTCCTAAGGTTAAATTCTTACCTTGAAATGTACAACAGGGGATTACGGAACCATCAGCATAAACAGTTGCAGAGTGAAATGGTGCTTTACAATCTTTCACATAATTATTTTTGAAAAGCGGTTCTCTCCTTCTCCAACGTTCCTCTTCAGATAATTTTGATAATTTATCAAAATCAATATTCATCGTTTGTTGAAATTCTATGAAATCAACTACATTTTCCCATTTATTTTTGAATAATTCTATCTCATGTTTATTTTTGTATTGAACTGCAAAAGAAACTCTGATTTGTGGTAGTTCTAATCCTTTAGTATCTCGTAATTCAATCAATTTTTTAATATTTTCCTCTATAATTTGTAATCTATTTACATCCTCTTCTAAGATTTTTAATTTATTATTTCCAGTAGTCTGTTCTCCAATATTCTTATTTTTCAAGCGTATTTTAGCATAAGTTTCTTCGGTCGCTGCATCGAGTGAAACATAAACTCTAGAAATTTTATGTTCTAGGATTTTTTTACGCATTTTCTCATTCAGATATGTACCATTTGTAAAAATAAAAATGTCCATTATTCCAGCTAAATTTGCTGCATCCCACATTTTGTCAATATCAGAAAATATCAATGGCTCATCTCCTGCACCAAACATTAATGCAGGCAGATTATTTTCTTCAAATTCATTGATAAGTTTGGAAATCATTTCATCGCTAATTACAATGGTAGGTCCCTTCCTATGAGATGTTAAACACATTATACATTCAAGATTACATTTATTCACGACTTCAACTAATACATTAAGCGGATATTCTGGAATGTAATCGTAATTATCTTTTGGACTATTTAGTACTTTGAAATATTTCTCTCTATAATCAGAAAATCTTTTTCCAAATTTTTTAGTTAATGCATCTGTTAACTGCTTTTCAGGATTTATCTTTTCAACTCTTTTAATATAGACCGGCTTTGTTTCTTTATCAGATTTTTGCTCCATGCTAACTTTTAGCTTTAAAATGCTATTAAATAATGCTACTCTTAGAGGAAATCAAAGCTCTCACGAATTTATTATTAATTAATTTTCATTAGTTTATTTGATCCAACAAAGTATTATGCCAATTTCCTTTTTCATCCTTCTTCCACATAGGACCTCTGAATTTTTCTACAGCTGACCAAAATTCCTTCTGTGAGATACTAATATAATTACAAAATTTTTCGATGTATACTTCTGAGCATTTTCCATCATATTTTTTTACCAATTCAATAGCTTCATCTCTTGTTATCCTGCCTTCTCGAAGATCATAACAAGCGTGATCCATACATTGACCAAATCCAAATTTTATAGCTTTTAACAATTGATTAACTTGAGTTAGATCACCATCAAGCTGAAAATAGGGAAGAAATGTACCTACTGATTCTCGATCAAAATTTTCAGGACGCCACCTAAGTCCGTGTTCTTTAGAAAATATGGCGTTGTTGTTATTTGACCATTCCTTTAAGAAATAATTTAACCAAATTGCTTTACATCCTTTTTCTTCCAGTTTTTTTCTATCATAATGAAATAAGTAAAGATCTTTTTCTTCTACTCCTTCAACTTCAACATATTCTTTCCAGCCAGAAGATAAAGTTTGTAATTCAGCAGCTTTCATTGCATTAGAATCAGTGCCAACTCCAGTAAGACTAGTACCTAGAGTCAATCCAGGATTCTCTCCTTGAATTATTAGAGGAATATCAAATTTGTCAGCAATAATATACGCTGAAGCGTAAAGTGGAAATTCTGTTATTTTTACAGGGTTAAGGTATTTGTAAAAATCCCGTTTTATCAGCAGTCTCATTACTTTGGGATTTGGTCTTAGACTGATTACATCAAAGCCTAATTTCTTAAGATTTTCAATATTATGTCTTCCAATTTCTGTAATACCTTCTGGTTCACAATTAACCAATAAGCAACGTAAACCAAGTCTATCTCTAGCGGTTAATGCCTGTTTGGTACTATCCTTACCCCCGCTGATACCAATTGCACAATCATAGTTACCCTTTGCTGTATTTTTAGCCCGTTCAGCTATACCTTCCAGTTCTTTTTCTCTAGATTTCCAATCGATTTCTTTTTTTTCCTCTTCCCAGAGGCATGCGCCACAAACATTCTGGTCATCAAAATAAATTCCGGGTCTTGTATCAGGCTGAATACATCTGGTACATATTCTCATCATACATTAGGAATATTACTGCCTTATTTTCTTTATTTTTAATTCATTCTTCTCTATGTTCTAACTGATAATTCATTAGTAAGTTTAGATAGTTACGGTAATATTCAAACTCTACATTTTTTATTTGAGGCAACAGCAGGAATGAAAAAAAAGATCAAACTTTTTGATCCCATTATCGGGAATGAAGAAAAAGAAAGTGTTATGAATGTACTAAAAAGCCATTTTTGGGCATCAGGTTCTGGAGAGGGCCATGTACAGGAATTTGAAAATAAATTTAAAAATTATGTTAATTCGCGTGATTGTATAGCGGTCAGTAGTGGTACTGCAGCGTTAAATCTAGCATTGTCATTGATTGACATAAAAAATAAAGAAGTGATTTTACCATCACTCAGTTTCGTATCAACTGCACATGCAATTCTTGTTAATGGTGGAAAACCCATTTTTGTTGATGTAGAACCTGAAACTTTATGTTTAAATCCTAACGATATCCAAAAATCAATTACTACAAAAACTGCAACTATCATACCAGTTCATTTTGGTGGTATGCCATGCAATTTGAAAGATATACAAAAAATTGCAAGAAAACATAATTTACCAATTATAGAGGATGCTGCACATGCGGCAGGGGCAGCCTATAACAACAAAAAAATTGGAAGTCATGGAACAGCTGTATGTTTTAGCTTTCATCCTGTAAAAAATCTGGCAATGCCTATGGGAGGTTTAATATCGATCAATCATAAAAAACACAAACAATTTAGAAAAACATTACTCGCTCGTAGATGGTGTGGAATTACAGATAGAGTAGGTTCAGAGTATAATGTTAAGGAATTAGGATGGAATTATTATATGAATGAATTTTCTGCCGCTATTGGTTTAGCACAATTAAAAAAACTGGATAGATTAAATAATATCAGAAAAAATATTGCAAAATTTTATGATAAACAAATTGATGTTGAACATAAAACTCCATTTAACAAAGATTGTTCATACCATCTATATTGGATATTAGTAAAAAACAGAAAAAAATTTCGGGAAAAGATGGAACAGATTGGGATCGAAACTGGAACACATTACAAACCAATCCATACAATGAAAATGTATCAAAATTATAGAATTTTACCAAATACAGAAAATATTGGAAAACAGATTGTTACTATACCAATTCATCCAAATTTGAAAATCTTTGAATTGGATAAAATTGTAAATTCAATCAATAAATTTATCTAATTTTTCTAATCACTGAAATCATTTTAGTAAGTTCTGATGTATCTATGGATGAACTTGCATCAGGACCCTTAGAATTTTTTAATTTAATATGTTTCTCAATTATTACATGTTTAGCTCCCTGCTGTTTTTTTAATATACTAAAAATAATTGGCGCGATAATTCCCAATGTGTGATCAGAAAATCCATCATATTTTTTTGCTTCATTCCATTGTATCTTATCGAAGGCTGTAGGATATTCTGAGATGCAGTAACAAAAAGTTACCTTATTTTTTGAAAATATCTTTTTAATTTTATTTTTATCTCCTCCCATTCCCATACTAATTATAATTGGTTTTCCTGTTTTAGCCTCTTTTTGTAGTGTTTCACATGAATATGGATCTTTAAACAGGCAAGTTCTTGATGCAACCTTATACATTTTTACATTTAATGAATTAAGAAATTCAACGGCGTCTGGATAAAATGAACTGCAGAAAAAATCAATCTTATTTTTGTCCGCAAAATCCTTAAGCAATTTTATATTTTCAAAGGTGAGTTCAGATTTTTTTATTTCTTTCCAGTTAGGGTGTTTTTCATCATATAGATCAATGGCCCTCCATGCTTGAAATTTTACTGCATCTGCACCAGCCTTTTTACATTCTTTTATGAGCTTTTTTGCTTTAGTAACATTTCCTTCCCAATTGGATGCAATCTCCGCTACGATTGTAACTTTCATTATTACTAGAACTTATTCACAAGATTTATTCTTTAATACACATCAAAAAAACTGAATTGGCTAAGAATGAACCACTAGTAAAATTAAAAACTGTTTCCAAGTCTGATTATCAATTTCTATACAATCTACTAATGGAGCGTGATACTAGAGCAAATATTTCTCATAAAAAGATGCCCACATATAACCAACATGTATCATTTGTTTCTGCGAAACCTTATTCAAAGTGGTATGTGATATTATATGGTGCTAGCAAAGCTGGCTCAATTTATCTTACATCACAAAACGAGATAGGAATTTTTATAAAAAAATCATTTCAATATAAGCAAATTGGAAGTGCTGCATTAAAAAAATTAATTCAACAAAATCCAAAAAAAAGATATCTAGCTAATGTTAATCCAAAAAACAAGAAATCAATACGTTTTTTCAAAAACAGCGGATTTAAATTAATTCAATACACTTTTGAGTTAAGTAAAATTAAAAATTGATTTTAATTTAGCAGTCCATACTAAAATAATGTTAATATATTAATTATTTTTTGTGATGCCTCACCATGATTAGTAAGAAATTTTTTAAGTGAAATTTATTTAATATGATTAATATTTTCTAAAAATTCACAAACATTTTTGCACGCATTAGGGTGAAATGAAATATAATTTTTCAATTGTTCAGGTATACTTTTGCGTAATTTTAATGACATATTACTATCAGTTATAACATTAGTGATTTTTTCAAAATTATCTTTACCAGAAATTCTTAAAAGACCATCATCTAACGGTTTTAAATTTTTAATATCATCATTGAGATAAACATCGATTACTGGTTTACCTAGAAGCATACCTTCTAGCATAATTGTTGAAACTTCATAAAACTCGGGACCAGTGTGGATCAATATATCCGATGATTCTATTAATTCCTTAGAGGGTTTTACTTGTAATACAGGAATATCAGGATGATTTAATTGAAAATATTGATTTAAAAGAATATTAGAAAAATTTTCTCCTGGATGAAGTTTAATTATAATTTTTATATTTTTGATGGACTTGAGAGTGTGAAGAATTTTGTTTAACATCTCTTCATAATCTAAATATGTTTGAATTCTACATAATCCACTTACATTAGTAATAGGCATTACCGCTAAAAGAACTGTCTTTTGCTTACTTATTTTTTGAACTGAAAAATAATTATCGTGTTTTACACTACCAGTAATGATTAATTTTTCTTTAGGAATTCCATATTTGGAATAAAAATTATAGTCGGCATTACCCCACAGAAAGTAATAATTTGATTTGAGTCCATACATAGCCTGAAGTTCATATCTCCATTGAAAATCAAATAATTGTTCATCATATCTAAAAAAGGAATGCTGCAATAACGAAGTAGTGATTTTGTTATTATTATATTGGTAAATTATATTTTCATTTTCTCCAGATTCACTTAATGAAAGAATACTATTTAGATTAAGTTCGTTAAGAATATTTTTTGATATAATAATAGATTTAAGATAATTCTCCAATCTAGAATGGTATAAAATTATTAATTTCTCCTTGATTACTGGCCAGAATTGAATATCATCTTTTGTAAAGAGAATTCTTAATTTTTCATCATTTTTCCAAAATTTTTCTAATTCTAATTCATATTTAGATTTAATATTTTCAAATGTTTTTTTATTTATACCAAAGAATTTTTCTGAATTAATTACTTTGCAACCATTTTTTCTCAAATTTTGAATTGATTTCCAACTCCATACAGCAGACCTGCGTTGGTTCAAAAAAACTGCTGCATACTGCGAATCTTTGAATTCAGACAGTAGCGATGAAAAAAGAGTAGGATTAAGTTCTAATATCAAATTAGCTTTTTGAGATTTGTTTGGCTTATACCATAAATTAAAAAATGTACATACAACATTCTCATGAATGGATTTTAACTTTGAAAATAATTTTTTAGAAAGATATATTGTGACTAGTTTAGATAATATATTAAATCTAATCTCTATCTGTTCCACATTAAATCCTCTTTCTAAATTTCTTATTGGTAATGATAATTCTTCAATTATTTTATGATCAGCAAATTGTTCAACAAAATTTTTAAGATTGCTTGAAACGTGAATATGATTTGGGTTCTCAGTTTTTATGATGTTTTTAATGGAATAAATTTTTTTAAAAATAGGAAAAAATGTCTCATGGAATTCTAAAGGGCTTATAATACGTAGTATGTCAACTCTTTCAAATTCTAAATTAGATGATTTAAATATTTTTTCATTCCAGATAGAATGTGATTTAATAAAATCAAATAATTCATCTATTTCAATATTAGATAAATATTCATCATAGAAAAAATGCTCAATATTTTTTTCATATAATTTTTTATGAGTAATATAATCAAAGGCAATAATTTTTGTTTCTCCACGAATATAGTTAATTTTGGAAACATCATCAATGGAATCAAGTAAAATAATATCTTTTTTCAATTTGATAATAATTTAGTTTTTTTTCCATTTATTCCAGTCATAATCAGTAAATTCTGTATTGAACATTTCGTCATTATTTGGTTTCCAAGCAATGTCTGCTAGAGCCAAAATTCGTGATATATTATCATCTATATTGATATGTGCAGAGGCGATATTTTTTGGAACAAAAACCATTATTCCATTTTCTGCACTTGATTCAATTTCGGTGTATGTACCATCCAGATTTTTTAAAATAAAAACTACTTTTCCTTGAATGCATGAAAAGTAACTATTTCTATTTTTGTGAACATGAGGACCCTTAGTTTCCCCAGGATTTACAGAGCTAACATATACCATTTTTGGAGGGTTTTTAATTAAATCATCATAATTCCGCCAAATTACTGTTAGTGAACCATTAACATGCTTATCAACAATATCTTTAGTATCGTGCATATTCAATTTGATTGAAAAATCTTGCTTATCCAACAAATCAATTGAAAAAATTCAATGGATAAAAGTTTGGATCTAATATAACTAGACAAAATTTATGAATTAATCTAATATTTTATTAAGATTGAATGATTGATTGAACTATGAAATTACTTGTTACCGGTGGACTTGGATTTATTGGCAGTAATTTTATTTTAAAATTATTAAAGGAATCAAACGAGTTTGAGGTAGTTAATGTGGATGCAGAATTACATGGTGCAGATAGAAGAAATTTATCCGAAATTGAGAATCATGAAAAATATGAATTTGTAAAAGGGAATATAACAAATAGGCGACTTATGGAAGAAGTCATTTCGAAATGCGATTTGGTTGTAAATTTTGCTGCAGAATCTTTTGTTGATCGTAGCATTAGTGATGCAAATCCATTTTTAGTGTCCAATATTAGAGGTGCGTTTACTATTCTTGATATAGTAACTAAGCAAAAAAAGCGGATGGTACAAATTTCTACTGATGAAGTGTTTGGAAGTTTATCATCTGGTACAGCTACTGAAGAATCAAAACTAAATCCGTCTAGTCCATACGCTGCAACCAAAGCCGCAGCTGAACTTCTAATAAACTCGTATTGTATTACATATGGTTCCAATGTAATAATTACCAGATGTACTAATAACTATGGTCCAAGGCAATTCCCTGAAAAATTAATTCCAAAAACAATTATTTTAGCAAAACAGGAACAAAAAATTCCAATTTATGGAAAAGGTAGAAACATTAGAGATTGGATTCATGTTGATGATCACTGTAATGGAATCTTGTCATTACTTTTAGATGGTAAATCTGGGCAATCATATAATATCTCTGGAAATAATGAAGTAGATAATACTACAATTGTAAAAAGAATATTAGACGTTATGGGAAAATCTGAAGATTTGATTGAGTATGTTGAAGACAGACCTGGTCATGATTTTAGATACAGCATGAATTCAAGCAAAATTTCTAATGAACTGAGTTGGAAGCCAAAAATGAGTTTTGAAGAAGGCATTGAAAGGACTATTGAGTGGTATCTAAATCATGAAGAAATCTGGAAGGATCTATCACCAAAGATATTAGATTCAACTCCTTGGAAAAACTAGATTTAATTTTATGTGGTGTGTATGATTAAAATGAAAGGTATTATTCTTCATGGAGGGCACGGAACTAGATTAAGACCATTAACTCACACGGGTCCGAAACAACTCTTGCCAATTGCAAATAAACCAATGTCACAATATTGTATTGAATCAATTTGTGAAGCTGGGATTACGGATATTGCTATTATTATAGGTGGATTGGGCTCAAACAAAGTTAAGGAATATTATGGAAATGGAGAAAAATTTGGTGTAAATCTTACGTATATTGAACAGGATTATCCTAAAGGAATTGCACATGCAATTAGATTATGCAAGGAATTTGTCAATAATGAAAAATTTCTTGTTTTTCTAGGAGATAATATTATACAAAAGCCCATTGCAAGTTTTGTAGAGAATTTTAACAAATCAGATTATGATGCCACGGTTTTGTTATGTGAAGTAGATAACCCGAGCAGATTTGGAATTGCAGATGTTGAAAATGAAAAGATTATAAAAATCACAGAAAAACCAAAAAAACCTACATCAAATCTAGCAGTGACTGGCATTTACTTGTTAACGCCACTAATTTTTGAAGTCATAGATAATTTGAAACCATCTTGGCGGAATGAATTAGAGATAACAGATGCGTTAGATAATTTATTAAAACA
>Ga0310123_10001951_pt1 | contig 16667 bp, 14 predicted proteins | sample CB6_AW_1057_MG_FD_203505 | JGI IMG/M metagenome (GOLD analysis project Ga0310123, IMG submission 203505) | Marine microbial communities from Western Arctic Ocean, Canada - CB6_AW_1057 | ecosystem: Environmental > Aquatic > Marine > Oceanic | place: Canada: Western Arctic Ocean | collected... | reverse complement strand
ATCGGATCGCCGCTGCCGCTCGCCAAAACCGAACAGACGCGCGGCTGGCTGCTCAGACAAACACAATTCGGGTCGTGAAAAATTATTTTGTCTACTGAAATGTAAGCCGTCTCACAAATTTACCTCCGGAGAACGTCGATCATTAAGGATACAGGTGAGTGTGCGGCTTCGCGGCGAATCCATCAGCATGATAGCGAGACACAGAAATGTAAACGACAAACACAGACCCCGCCAACTGAGATGACTGTCGTGCCGGGCAGGTTCGCGAACTTGTGAACCATCTGCACCGGATGCATCGAACACGGGTGTATCAGCGGGGGATCACTGCCGCCAGCATCGTGCTAATGATCGGCTTCACCGGCTATTACTTTTTTTTCGATCCGACGTACGGCGGCATCGGTTGCACCAGAGTTCACAAGCTGGCTCCCGAGCTTCTGGCCGGCAGGATTGACGCCGAGACGGCCGGCCAAATCCGCGAGCATTTGACCAAATGCGAAGCCTGCCAGGCCTGGATGAAGCAAACGATGCCGAATGCGGTGCCGCCCTCCACGTCGATGCTCGATTCCCCCCGTTCAAACTCCAGCAGTACAATCTCCAGCCGTCAAACACGTCGGCCGATCACTCGCAACAGCCCCGAAATGCACAGCTTCGCGGCGTTGGGGTTCTAAATCAGCAGGCTTAATTCTGCGACATTTCAGGGACGGCCGGATGGTATTGGGGCTGGTCCCAATCCGCACGTCGGCCGCTCAAACCAGTTCCGCGATCGGGCTGCGATCATCGACCAGGTAGTTCGGTCGGCCGCGGAGGTCGGTGAGCGTTGTGTTGCGGGCGGCGATGCCCATGTTGTGGTACAGCGTCGCAAACACCTCGCGATAATGCGCGGGACGCTCTTCTGGGTGTTCGCCTAGACGATTCGTCGAACCGATGATCTGTCCGGTCCGCATTCCACCGCCGGCCAGCAGACAACTCGATGCTCCCGGCCAGTGATCACGGCCTGCGCTGGCGTTGATCTTCGGTGTGCGGCCGAATTCGCCCCATACGACGACCGAAACATCCTTGTCCAGACCGCGAGCCACCAAATCTTCGACCAAAGCACTGACGCCGAGGTCGAGCATCGGCAAGGTGTCTCGAACATTCTTGAAATTCTCACTGTGCCAGTCCCAGTTGTAGCCGCCGCGGCTCATCCGTTCCAGCGGCCATTGGCTGAACGCCAAAGTGACGCACCGCGCGCCCGCCTCCACCAACCGGCGGGCCATCAGGAACTGCTTGAGAAAATCTGGGCCGCCGTGAACCGGGACGGCCGCGCCGCTGATGCCGTAACGCTTGCGCAACTGGGCATCTTCCGCTTTGAAATTGAGGGCTTCGGCCAACCGGCCCGACGTGAGAATCCCGAAGGCCTGCCGCATGATGATGTCCATTCCGTCCATCACGCCGCTGGCATCGGCCTGACGACGAAAGCGATCTAGACCGGCCAGCAGAGACTTGCGATCTCCCAACCGCTCCAGACTGATGCCCTTGAGCACAATGTCGGCAGCTTCTTCCTGGTCGCTTTGGACCTGCTGCTTCGAGACTCCAGAGCGATAGACGACTTCGTGCCGCTTTTTCCGGATCGGCTCGAACCCCGCATGCCCGACGCCCAGAAACCCCGGTTGGTCTAACGAGGCCCGCGTCGTCGACTCTGCGTTCGGCGGCGAGAGGCTAACAAACGGCGGGACCGATTCCGTGACCGCCCCCTGCAGCTTGGAAACCACCGCCCCGATCGACGGCCATCCGCCCGGCGGGAAACCGGGCTTCATCGTCGAGTCGCCCTGTTGCGGATGGGTCTCCCAGCCGGTCAGGCATTGGTGGAGATTGTGATCGTTCAAGCCGCCGTAGAGTGAACGCACCACTACCAGCTTGTCCATACACTTTGCCATCCGCGGCAGAAGTTCGCAGATCTCGATGCCGGGAACGTTCGTCTGAATCGGTTTGAACTCCCCGCGAATCTCAGCGGGCGCTTCCGGCTTAAGGTCGTACATGTCCAGGTGCGGCGGACCGCCCGGCAATAAGATCATGATGATCGCTTTGTGCGACGTGCGAATCCCGCGATCGGCTTCGGCGCGGAGAACCTCCGGCAGCGACATGCCTCCCAAAGCCAATCCACCGATCTGCAGAAAGCTTCGGCGCTGAATGCCGTCGCAGAACTTCGCCTGGCTGCCGAGGATTTTCAGCATGGCAGGTCCTTCTCTTGATGATCGGAACGCTGTTGTTTCAGAGACCGTGTTTCTCTTCTTCAAATCAGTTCCGGAATCGCTTCCCCCTCATACAACACCGGCACCGGACGGCCGAAACCGTCGTAGTGGACCCGGTCGATCGGCACACTAAGCTGACGGTAAATTGTCGCCAACACGTCGTTGATGTGTACCGGCCGATCTTGCGGAACCTCACCACGCGAGTTGCTGGTGCCGATGACTTGACCTGCCTTCAGCCCTCCGCCAGCCATCATAATCGAGAAGACGTCTGACCAGTGATCGCGACCGGCCGTCTTGTTGATCTTCGGGGTCCGGCCGAACTCGGTGATCACGGCGACCAGCGTCGTCTCCAACATGCTGCGGTCTTCAAGATCGTCCAGCAGGGTCGAGACGGCTCGATCCAGATTGGGCAGCCGCGTGTTCTTCAACCTCTTGAAGTTGTTGGAATGCGTGTCCCAATCCTGGTTCCGCGAGAAGTTGACCAGCGTAAAGGGGACACCCGCCTCGGCCAGCCGGCGAGCCAGAATCGCTTCCTGGCCGACACGCGTGTTGCCGTACCGTTCACGTAGCGACTGCGGTTCTTTCGAGAGATCGAAGGCGGTGCGGGTCACGTTGTGTGCCAGCATCTCGAAGGCTCGCCGATTGAACTCGTCCATGCCGTCCATCATATCGGTTGTATCGAGTGCTTTCGGCAGTTGATCCAACTGACGCAGCAAACTCAGTCGATGGTCGAACCGCCGCAGGTCCACGTTCTTCGAGAGGCTCAAGTTGGGCGGCATGCGAAACGGGCTTTTGGCATCGGCGAGTGGTGTTCCCGATTCAAACGGGTCGTACGCCATGCCGAGAAAATGCGCCGATGCATAACGCACCCGGTCGCCAAGCTGTCCTTTGTCCGGCACGCAGACATAGGGCGGCAAGCCAGGTTTACTCGGCCCCAGCACCTTGGCCACAATCGAACCCATTGCCGGTTTGACGTTGCGGTTATTGGTGGTGACATTGGCGCCGGGATAGTTGTAGCCGGTCAAGACCCAATGAATGCCGGCCTCATGGCTTGGAGTAGCGTGATAGACGCTCCGCAGCACGTTATACCGATGTGCCCGCTGTGCCAGGAGCGGCAAATGTTCGCTGATCGAAAAGCCGGGCACGCTGGTGGCGATGGGATCGAACTCGCCGCGAACCTCGGCCGGTGCATTGGGCTTCAAGTCCCAGGTGTCGAGCTGCGTACAGCCTCCCTGCAGCAAAATGACGATCGCCTGTTTGGCGGCCCCTCGCGGGATGGAATCGACGCTGCCCCGCTCTCCGCGCGCTTGTCCGTTCCGCGAATTCAACAGGCTGGGCAATGCAAATGCACCGACGGCAACGCTGCTGCTTTTGAGAAAGAATCGGCGGTCGAACCGATCGACGTTGCCTCGCTCATTTGACGTCGGCATAACATCCTCTGTCGCATAAACACATTGACGATCTTTGATTGCTCTTGATACTCTAACGGCATCGGCGAGAATCGGTCAAGGTCCTGTGATAAGGAGTGAAGAATGTGTAGTCTCTCTACCCTCTCCTCACATACTCCATCCCTCTTCGGGTAGCTTGAGGTAAAACCCTCGGCAGCGTATTCCCTATTTAGTTCCGGCTCCGCCGGGTTGAAGGTGCGAATGATTGGAACGATTTTGACCTGATTCCGATTCAATTCTCACATCCCTTCAAAGCGTTGCCGCGTTTCGGTGCGAGAGTTTACGTCCGTTGTTCCGATAATACCGACGGTATCGCCCCGAACACGGGTTGGCGGCGGCACGGCCCGTTTCAGCCCAATGCAATCACGGACTTCCACAGCCGACAAACACCCTGCAGGAAAGGGAAACGGGCATGTTCAAACGTTTGGTTCTGTTGACGGCAATGGGTTTGACTCTGTGGTGTTGTGCATCCGACGCCCAGTCCTAACCGCCCGATGCCGGGCGGGTGACGGCGGCCGGCTCGTTGGAACCGCTCTGGAAGTTATCCTAGAACGTCTCATTTGCCGTCTCCGGAGAGACCGCTGCTGAGCAGCCCATCGTGCCTGTACCTTTCGCTGCCGAGGAACATTCGACAACGCTGACTGACAATTGTGAAACGTGTCTGACGGTCTCACCACCGTCAAGCAGCGAGCCGGCCCGGCCCAACCCGTGGAAACCACTCTTCTACGACAACGACTTCAGCTTCAAGGAGGATCCCTGTCACACACCGTTGTTCGGCGGGCACTTCAAAGAGCGGTCGCTGCACATTCACGGCCATCCGGGTTATCTCGACGAAAGCTGGTTCTCGTTCGGCGGCGAGTTGCGGTACCGTCACACGAACGAAGCCAATCGCCTGCGACCTAACGGTCCGGACCGCAGCACCTACGATCTGTGGCGATGGCGGAATTACGTCGATCTGCACATGAACGACCGCTTCCAGGCCTACGTTGAAATGCTCGACGCCTCCATTTTCAACGAAGACCTTTTACCAACAGCCATCGACCTGAATCGCTGGAACATCCAGAACGCATTCATCGACGTGAAATTGGGCGAGCGCGACGGAAAGCCGATATACTTTCGGGCGGGGCGACAGGAATTGCTCTACGGCGCTCAACGTCTCATCTCCCCGCTGAACTGGGGCAACACCCGCCGTAACTTCGAGGGGCTGAAGCTGTTCAGTCCCGGTGAAACCTGGGATATCGACGCCTTTGTGACACGGCCGGTCAACACCGCAACCGGTAATGGGCCGTTGTCATGTTTCGACAACGAGCGTGACTGTGCCGACGCCAGCCGAACATTTCAAGGCGTCTACGGAGTCTATCACGGACTTCAAAATCAGACCTTCGACGCCTATTGGCTCTGATTAAGGGAATAGGAAGAGGTCCCCAATCGACCGGACGGCAGCCGGAACACGGTCGGCCTGCGCTGGTCGGGTCGGCACGCCGTCGACAAATGTTGCTCTCCAGCGGCCCGCGTCTGGAATTTTGACCTGGAGGGGGCCTATCAATTCGGCCACGACAACCATCGAACCGTCAAAGCCGGTTTTCTCACGGACAATCTGGCGCATACCTGGCAGAGGCTATCGTGGCAGCCGAAGCTCATGGCCTTATATTACTGGGGCTCTGGCGACCGAAATCGCGACGACGAAGAAGACAACACCTTCAGCGTGCTATTTCCATTGGGTCACGCCTATTGGGGTTTGATCGACAACCTTGCCGGTCAGAACCTCAACGACTACAGCCTGCAACTGGCCCTGAAACCTGCCAAAAAGCTGACCTTGCTGACGGCCATGCACTGGTTCGAATTGGACCGTCACAGCGACATGCTCTAGAACGTAGCCGGAGCACTGCTGGACGCAGCCGATACCGGCAGCGAAATCGGCGAGGAGTTGGACCTCGTCGCCACTTACGTCTGGAGCCCGAACTTCAATGTGCAGCTCGGTTATCTTTGGTACTAGAACGGCACCTTTCTCGACAACAACCTCCCCCGAGACACAGCGACTCAGTTTTACCTACAAATAACGTTGCGGCATTAGCAGCCCGTCCCCTTTTTCAACAGTCCTCCAGTCCCTTGTCAAATCTCAAATGACGGGTTGGATCAGGAGGGCGAAGCTCCCGTTGAGCCGGCTTTGGGCCGTGAATCCTGCTGCGGCTCGGCAGGAGCCTCACCCTCCCCAACCCCGTCAATCTCAATTTGAGTATCACTAGACCGCCCTGTCGCGATCCTGCTGCGTCTCGGTGGCCTCCGTCGCCTAGACCTGCTCAGTCATTTCTCGAAACAGGTTATTGACGTCGGTGGTCTCGACGTCGCTCAGGGCATCAATCACCTCACGGGGAAGTTTGGAATGTCGCTTCAGGTGGCTGATTCGAACGCTGTGCTGACTGGTGAAAAATCGCCGCAACAGCAATCCCAGCCCCGCCACAATCACGCAAATCAGACCCACAACATACGGTGCTGCGCCCGCATCGTGCTCTTCCAGACGGCCCGGTTGCGGCGGGAACCAACGGATCTGCTTGGCGAGCAGCAGGGGGGCAACGTGCAGACCACCACGCGACGCATAACCCTCTTTCTTAAAAAAGTACCCAGTCACCCGAACCTTGACCCGCTGTTGGATCGCCTCGCCGCGGGGAATTTTATCCGAAATCTCGACCGAGACAATACGGTACGGGTTGGTCGGCGAGTCGGGAGTCAACAGCCAACCCTCCCAAAGGTCTTCGAGTCCGTGCTCGTTCGAGCCGGCGGTCAGGGGCAGCAATCGCTTCAACTCCCCTTCAACCGTGATCAGTCTTCCGCGGTAATGTTCGGGGTGGACCATGAGGACCGCGAAGGCAACGTTTCGCTCGGCCACCTTTTCGAGCCGACTTTGTGGAAGATCGCGGGCCCGAGCGAGTATGCTGTAGTAAGCATCGGACTCGCCGCGGCGAATGCCCAGGGAATTGTCCTGAATCGATCCGAGAGTCCGCTCGTCGATTTTTAGGGCCGATAAATTGAGGGCCGATAACCCGTCACCTGCAGCGCCGATTTCGACGGCACCGGACGAGTCGTTTTTCGGGCGCTCGCTGGTTCGACTCGCACTGGCGGGTTGTGCAGTTTGTATTCGTGAAAGGAACTCGCCCGGAGCCAACTCGGACACATCTTCCAACTGCACGTTGAAATCGACGTCTTTGAGCGTGAGTCTGTCTTGTACCGGCTGGGAACTCTGCTGGACAGCCTGATCCGGAAACATCCCTGTCCAGAATTCGGGATTCGAACTGACTTTGATCGCAATCAACACCATCGCCAGCAACCCCACCATCCACAACAATCGTAGCTGAGCTTTGGTGTTGAGATAGAGAGGCCGCTGCTGTCGGCTTTGGAATCGCATGTCGATCGGCCCTGCGGCTCTCTCGGTTTACTGAAATCATGTTTGAAAAGGCTGCCATCACCGCCCGATGATGTGATTGTACGTCACACCAGAGCGAGGCTCAATCACCGGCTCCGATCCTTGGGCCCGTCGTTGCCGCCGAGCGGCTCTCTGCGATACAATGCCGGTATGTCAGAAAGCCTGAACCCGCATCTGCGCATCCATGATCTGCCCGCCCTGGAGCAGGCCACTTTAGTGCTCGCCTTCAGCGGTTGGATGGACGGCGGCGACGTGTCGACCGGCACCGTCAAGCGTCTGGTCGATCTATTGAGTGCCAGACCAATCGCCGAAATCGATCCCGAGTCGTTTTACATCTACAACTTTCCCGGCTCGATGGAAGTGACTGCCCTCTTCCGCCCGCATATCGAGATCGAAGAAGGGCTGATCAAAACCGTCGATATGCCGTCTAACAGCTTCTATTGCCACGACCAGGCCGACCTGATTCTGTTCGTAGGTCAAGAGCCGAATTTGCGCTGGCGGACGTTCGGCGAGTGCGTCTTTTACCTGGCGCGGAAGACTGGGATCAGTCGCATTCTGTTCGTCGGGTCGTTCGGCGGGTCGGTGCCGCATACCCGCGATCCGCGACTGTACGTGACCTGCTCCGACGCCGAACTCTTGCCCGAAATGGAACAATACGGTGTTCGCCGCAGTGGTTATGAAGGCCCCGGCTCGTTCACCAGCTACCTGATGACGCAGGCGGCGACAGCCGGGCTGCATATGACTTCCTTGGTGGCCGAAATCCCCGGTTATCTGCAGGGCACAAATCCGTTGAGCATCGAAGCCGTCACTCGCCGTTTGGCGAAAATCCTTAAACTGCCGCTCGACCTCGATTCGTTGCGAACCGCCAGTACCGAATGGGAGTTGCAGATCTCCAGCGCCGTCGAAGAAAACGAAGAACTCGCAGCCACAGTTCGCCGGTTGGAGGAAGATTACGACAACGATCTGCTCCAGTTCGACAACGGTGATGCCTAGCCGCCGGCAAAGTTCATCCCCCCCAGAGTAGGACAATGCCTCATCGCGAAGAGACCCACATCGTCGAAACTCAGTCGGATCGTGCCCCGAGCCGCCGTTTGCCACACACACGGCGACGCAAACAGATTTTGTTCGTGCTGTTGGTTTTGGGAATGATCGAAGGAGCCGCGTGGCTGGCTGATTATGTTTTGGAGTTTCGAGTTCAGATCTTGCAAACGTATCGGCTGAGGGCGCGGAGCGACGTGCCCGTTATTTCCAAGACCGACGTCTCTCATCGCGTCGCTGGGCAGAATCGTAGTATCACGATTCGATCGTCGCGCGAGAAATCGCGAATGGGCGGTACATCCAATTTTCGAATCGCCGGCCGCACAATCGCCGATGCCACGGGCAACAGTTGGACTGATCGTGTGGAACCTGAAGATGTGGTTTCTCAGACGGGTCAGCGCGTGTTCATTGTCGGAGGATCGGCAGCTTTCGGTTTCCCCTATCGGTATTCCGACTCATTTGGCGCGATCTTGGAAAAGCGGCTTGGCGACAGCGGTTCCCAAGTTTTCAATTCCGCAACGGTCGGAGCGACGTCGGGCTACTTGGTACCCGTGGTCGAAAAGATCGTCGAGAATTTTGACCCGCAAGTCTTGATTATCTATTCGGGAAACAACGAATGGTTCCATTGGAGCCACAGACCGCCGCGGCCCTCATACGATTTCAGCAAGCTATCTGAGCATTCCGGCATCAACCGTGGTGCTAAAGGTGTTCTGCGTTGTCTGTCCTTGAGCCGTGCGCTGGCGGGAGTGCAGTACGGTTTCCTCAAAATGGCTCGTCTGAAACAACAACAATTGGAAGAAGAACGTCACCGAAAAATACTAAAAAAAAGACGGAACGAGCCGGTTCCGTTCTACGTGCATACAGAACTGAGCGGCCTCGATTACGCGCTGAAAAATCCGCTCAGCCGGCAAGTCCTCGACCCGCAACAGTGGCTTCTAGCAAAACAAAAATTTCTGTCGGTTTTTGAATCAAATTTGCTGGCGATGGTGCGAGCGGCGCAACAAAATAATGTACGGGTGCTGCTGTTGACGGTGCCGTTTAACTACAAGCTTTCGCCGGCCTGGAAGCATCCGCAGCCTGAATCATTCGATCAACGGTACGAAGCCACCGTTCGACGAGCAATCCGAGATGCCGCCGACCTGATTGCCAACAAACGCTACGACGAAGCACTCATCACCGTCGATGCGGCACTCGATCTTGACCCGTTGCCGAGTGTGTTGCACTACCAGCGGGCGATGTGCCTGGAGGCACAAAACCACCCGCTCCTCGCAGAACAGGCTTATGCCCAGTGCCGGGAACATATGATCGGCCATCTCGGCGGGCGACTGAGCATCAACGAATCGATTGCTCAAATCGCCGACCGAACCGGCGCAACCTTGGTTGACTTGTGCCATGTTTTCGACGAGTACGGGCATTCGCGGGAACGCTACTTCAATATCGATCTGATTCACGACGACTGCCATCCCACGCCGCTGGCACAGCGTCTCATCGCCCAAACACTGCTCACGTATTTTGAAGACGATATGACACACCAAGCGAAACAGGCGGCCCCGTAAGCGATTCTAAGACAACCGACACCGAGCTCGATCGGCCCCTCTTGGAGCCCGGCTCGTGTCACGTTGGCGGGATTACCGAAGTCCACCTGAACGAGGACGTCCTTGCCGAATCAATCGGCCACAATTGGCTGAACTGTGAAACTTACGGCGCCCATGACGGGTCAGTTGTTGACTGGTAAATGGGCCGGATCATCCGTTTGCCAGTTCTTGGCGAATGCGGCAGCCGATGAGCGGGTTGATCATCGCCGCCGTGGCAATGTGGACGGCCGATGCACCAGCGTCGAGATAAGCCCGGACGTGCGTCGTCCTATTGATTCCGCCCACGCCGATCACATCCATGTTCAATCGACTCTCTTCGATCAGCCGCGAGAAGAGCCGAGTTTGCTCGATCGAAGCGGATCGGCAGGCATCGCCGCAAATGCCGCGCAGCTGACCATCGAAGAGGACCGTTCCGTCGGGTGCCTGCACGGTGGCGGCCACGCTATTGGTCATCGCCAGTGCATCGGCATACGGTGCGACGGCGTCGAGCAGTGACTCGGCCGTCTCGGCAGCGCGAACGTGTCCGATTTTGAGAATGTAAGGGATATTGCCGATCTCCTCGCGGACACGGGATGCAACCAGCGCGGCCGACTCGTGCTGCTGAAAGATCTGTCCGTCGCAGGTCGAGACGTTTGGGCAGGAAAAATTGGTCTCGACGCAGTCGGCGCCGCTGTCGATCGCCCAACGGGCACATTGGGCGTAATCGTCGGCTAAGTTGTCGAGCGTCCATTCCGGCTGCACGCTGCCGACGACCGAGACCGACAACACCTTTCCGGCCGGCAAGCGGTCCCGTGTCCACTCCACGTCGGCCCGCCAGACGTCGGGAGACATGCTGGGCATGCCGAAAGAAACCGCCCAGCTTCCCTGCATCTGCTGCGAAGTCGGCAGGTTCGTCTCGTCTCCGCGCAACTGTCCGCTGACAACCGGTTGCAGGTTCGGCAAAGCGTAACATTCCCGGCTAACACTGCGGGTTGTTTTGTAGGTCAGCACGTCGAACCCCAGAGAGGCGTAGTACAGAATCCAGCCGCCGTTCAATAGCGGACCGGCCGGCATGCCGAGCGGAGAATTGACCGGAAGTCCGCAAAACGTCCATGGCCCGGGGACATCGGGAACCTCACATTCGACCGGCTGCGGCGCGTGGTCGTAATTCCAGCGGTACGTCTGCCGCAGATCGTAGCGGGGCAGAGTTTCGTGGCCGGTAATCCAGGCATCGGCTGTGGCTGACATTTGTGCGTCATCCTATCCTTATCGATTTGGTCGTCGGTTGTCGTCGCGTATCGAGACGGAAAACCGAGCGCCGCCTGGTCGCCGTGATCTGCCGATGGCGTCTTATCAAACTCTCGGGAACGTGGGCGCGTCTTCAATTGGTCATAGTGAAATCATAGCAACCTACCATCGGCCTACCCGGCTTCGGGTTCATTCAAATCAATGGTGACAGTGTAATACTGATTTACTTCGGCATCGATCTTGGAGAAATATTGATCGAGAAAATGGGTTGTTCCGTGCAGCGCAAACGCGGCATCGTTGTGCGAAAAACGATACTCTTCGATTTCTGAAGCGTGCGCACCTGGCACATTTCCAATGAGTCGCACCGAGTCAACGATGTGAAGCAAGTGCTGCGGTATCGGTTGCGAAGATTCATTGCGGAATTCTTTAATCATTGCGTTGAGCATCAATTCACGTCCACGGCGATCAGTTGCCAGACAGCCCAACAGGCGTGGAAATCCGAATTTGAGAACACCTTCAAGCGTTCTGCGGCACATAACGACGCATGATCGATAGTTTTCGATTTCAATAGAAATTTGAGCCTCTTCAAGCGATTCACGAATGTTTTCGGGAATGTTGTATGCAGAGTCCCACCCTCGTGCGCCGGTGAGCATGCTGAGAAACATTGCCCTGATTTGAGGATCATTGATCCATTCCTCGTGAATCTCCAATTCGTCGTCGGTGTGAAATGTAGGTGGACATTCGAGCAGAATCTCCGCGAGGAATGTGTGAGCGAAAGCCTGATCATTCGACATCGCGATTACAGCACCAGAAATCGCGATCTAAATCGTAATGAAGCGATCTTCTTCGTCATCGGGTTTGCAAACGAGTATATGGGGTTCGACGGATCGCAACATCTCGGCCATTTTGCCAGTAGCATGAAGGTCATCCGATGGCGGAAGATGGAAACGGAGATGATCGGTCGCTTGCATCCATCCGGCATGCGTTAGAAACGTGAGGTTCAAATCGATGGGATTGAATTTAGGCTTCGCCGTTAGCATGGATACCGGTGGTGGCAATTCATCGAAATACGCGTCGAGATTGTGACGGTCTGCCGTAGACATAGCGACAGATTAGGACAGCTAACGACCAAGTCCACCGGGCACGCGGCTCAATGGGATTAACGTTTGAACAACCGAAAAGCGTAAACGACGGAGAAGACTTTGAAAATCCGAAAGACGAGCGTGCGCCGGTGCAACGCCTTGTTATGCCGCATTTGTGAGCATGGTTTAATCCAACGCCTTTAATAATTCTTGATCGGCCGTTTCTTCTGAATCGAGTTTCAATTCATAGAACCGGTCCGCGGCTTGAATTAATTCCACAGATGCAGTTTGCGTTCAGTAGCGACAACGACAGTTGGACCACGCCGTTTCACTTCTTCGACGACAGGAACAAAGTCGGCATCACCAGTAACCAACACGGCAGTTGAGTAATTCTCCGTGAAAGCACTAACAAGCATATCAACTGCCAGCAGGGTATCAACAGCCTTTTGCCGAGGCGGACGTTTGCGTGATTTGCCACGCAGGGATCCAAACCCCAGATGCGTATCAGCAAGGAGTTCGACGGCGTCCCAGTATTATTGGATAGACGGATCAATGTCAGTTTCGTCGCCCGGGCGGGCGTCGTAGTAGACAACGCGAACAAGTCGCGTGTTTTAGGCGAGAGTATATCCTTGGCGGGAAATGATCGTGTTCACTAAATGGTGTGGATCGAGCAAGGGTTTTACGTGGTCAGTGGCGAGTTTGCGTAAGTAGCCACCGTCAACGAAGTCATATGCGCGGATAAACATGAAACCCTCCGTGAGCGGAAGTCGGTAGAATCACGGAACTGTGATTCAAATGTGGACACATCTGTGTGACGTATGGTTCATACGGCATAGCTACGTCATGACCGTCATATCACACGACAGTCCGCCGGCTGCGGGGATGTAGGTCTGGCTGACGTAGTCCATCACCATGCGGTCGGCATTGAACAGCCACCCCAGTGTGCGGACCGCCCGTTTCATGCGTTTGATCCATTCCTGGGGCAGGTCGTCGGCGTCACGGTTGTAATAGAGCGGAATGACTTCGTCGACCAGAACGTCGTGCAGGTTTCGGGCATCCCGCTCGTCCTGGACGTCCGCATCGACGTGGGTCAACCCGTTGCCGATGGCGAAGCCGTTGGAGCCGTCATACGCTTCGGCCCACCAGCCGTCAAGAACCGAGCAGTTCAACCCCCCGTTGAGCACCACCTTCTGTCCGCTGGTCCCCGATGCTTCCAGCGGACGGCGGGGACTGTTCAGCCAGACGTCCACCCCCTGAACCAGATGCCGGCCGAGATTTATGTCGTAATCCTCTAGGAAGACGACGCGGCCGTTGAACTCGGGCTGATGGCTTAGCTTGAAGATCCGCTGCAGGATGGACTTTCCGTTTTCGTCGGCAGGATGGGCCTTGCCGGCAAAGATGAACTGCACCGGTCGGTCGGTATGATTGACGAGTGTTTCGAGCGCGGCGAGATCTCGTGTGATCAGGTCGGCCCGCTTGTAAGGTGCAAATCGGCGGGCGAATCCGATCGTCAAGAAACGGGGATCAAGCGCTTCACCGAGTTTCTCGATCTGCTGGTCTGATTCGCCCCGCCGCTTCGCTTGCTTGATGAGCCGTTGGCGCGCATAAACAATCAGCCGATTTTTCAGCGACAGGTGCGTCTCCCAAAGCTCGGCGGGCGTGACTTCTTCAAAGCCGGCCCACACGTCCGGCTCGCCGCTGTGTAAGAACCAGTTGGCCGGCAGCACGCGATCGTAAAGTGCCCGCATCTGCACCGCGAGCCAGGTCGGCACGTGCACTCCGTTGGTGATATGACCGACTGGAATCTCTTCTTCGCTGCGCCACGGCCACAGGCTGGCCCACATCTTCCGGCTGACGACGCCGTGCAGGCTGGAGACCGCGTTGGCGCGGCGGCTGAGCTTAAAGGCCAGCACCGTCATGCAGAACGATTCTTCAGGATTCTGCGGGTCGACCCGGCCGAGCCCCAACAGAGCCGGGGTCTGCAATCCCAGTTCGTCGGCCAGCGGTCCGACGTGCTCTTCAACGAGCGCCGCGCCGAAGCGGTCATGCCCGGCGGGCACCGGCGTGTGAGTCGTAAAGACTCCCATCGCCGCCGTGACCCGCAGCGCGTCGTCGAACGACAACCCATCGTTGTTCATCCGCACACGAATCAGTTCCAACGGCGCAAAGGCGGAATGCCCCTCGTTCATGTGGACCACGCTCGGATGAATACCGAGCGCGTTGAGCGCCCGCACACCGCCAATGCCCAGCATGATCTCCTGGCGGATGCGGGTCCGCTGATCGCCTCCGTACAACCGCGCCGTCAGATGCCGGTCTTCGTCCTTGTTTTCGGGAATATCGGTATCGAGTAGAAACAACGGCACTCGTCCGACGTTGACCCGCCAGACTTGCGCGTAAATCTTGCCACTGCGGGTCTCGACCGCAATGACAACCGGCTTTCCGTCGGAACTGGTGGTCTGCTGAATAGGGAGATTACGGGTGTCGAGTTCGGTGTACGATTCCTGCTGCCAGCCGTCCGCGTCGACGTGCTGCGAAAAGTACCCTTCGTCGTAAAACAGTCCGACCCCCACCAACGGAATTCCCAGGTCCGAGGCGCTCTTCAGGTGGTCGCCGGACAGAACACCAAGACCGCCGGAGTAAATCGGTAAAGATTCGTGCAGGCCGAACTCCGCCGAGAAATACGCAGCCGGCCTGTGGCCGAGAATCCCGGCATGCGTCGAACCCCAAGTCTCGTCCGAGTCCATGTATTCCAGCCAGCGGCGGTAGGCCCGGTTCACGCTGGAGTGCAGGACCAGTTCGCGGGCCCGCTGTTCCAGTCGCTCAGGAGTGTATTCTTCCAGGAACAGGACCGGGTTGTGTCCCAGTTCCGACCAGCGCACCGGATCGATTTGCCGATAGATGTTGGTCACATCCGGCTGCCAACTCCACCACAAATTTGTGGCGAGCCGTTTCAACTTGTCGTAAGTTGTGTGGTCGTGCTGCGGCATGAGACTCCGTTCCGAGTCGATCGGTCGTCTGCGGCGATCAGTCAGCGTCCATCCGGTTGCCGTCCGTAACAATCGGGCCGTCTGTTCAGATTGCAGACGGCCGTTCGCAAAGGTCGTTTTTCGTCGGTTTGGGCACTCGGAAGAAATTGATTTCCGAACTCCGACATTAGCGATTCCGGAAATCTTGACTGAAAACGTGCCGGAAAAACCGTTCCCCAGTTCGTTATTGTGGCAGTATATCGAAGTTACCGGTCCGGTCGAGAGTAACCAGGTCATCTTCCACCGGGCGGTCACTTTTTCGAAAGCACGCCATTCTCTCGTGGAACCAAGTTGTGCCGGCGTCGAGGCAAGGCGAATCGGCTATTGAGTCGAGAGTCCTGAGTCCAGAGCGGGAAATCGTCTGGCTCTGGACCCTCGACTCTTGACCCTGGCGAAAAAGACACGCCACAGGGTTTTAGCCAGGTCTTAACCAATTCTCCAGCGTGCCTGGCGCAGCACGGCCCGCGGTGATTCTTTCCTGCGTTCGTACCAGACGCTCAGCAGGGTGCCGTCGGCCAGTTCGACCGTAGACGGATAACCAAGGTCTCCGCCGATGCCGTCGCCGGAGATGGTCATCGGCTCGGACCATGTTCGGCTGTTGTCAGTACTGAGACGGGCCTGATTTCCGAAGGGGGGACGCCGGTGTCCGTACGACATCAGCAGTCGGCCATCTCTGAGCCGCAGCAAGTGCGACGGCAATCCCCAAACATCGATGGCATGCGGGACCGACCACGTTTTGCCACCGTCGCTCGATTCGGTTTGCAGCGTTTCGCGCTCTTGATTCTTGTTGTGGTTGCGAATGTGTACGACGATGCTGCCGTTGGCCGCTTCGACCGCATGCAGTTCGTGATAGTTGCGATGGTCGTCGCCGGGCCGGGTCGGAATGGTCGCCAGCCAGCGCCAGGATTGGCCGTCGTCGGCCGATTCGCAGACGCCGATGCGCTCCTCGCCGTGCCACAGTTCCTTGCCGGCGTACAACTGCCGACCGTCGGAGATCTGAACGGGGCCGTGCGGACTGTTGACCAGACAGCGGTCGCGTTGCGACCAAGACTTGCCGTCGTCAGTCGAGCGGATCATCCAGACACCCAATTCCTTACGGCGCTCTTCGGCGTTCAAGCGGTCGCAGACCGCTCGCCAGCGGGCCAACTTCTCCTGGGACCAGGCACCGGGATCGCCCAATTTGAGTCGTTCGGCAGGTGCCAGCAGATGCTCTTGGAACGCCAACGACGTGAACGTGGTGACCAGCAATGTTCCCTTCGACGTTTCCAGCACGCCGGCGTCACGGTCGTCGATGGCGGAGTCGAGCAGAACTCGCGGCCAGGTCCAGGTTTGGCCGTCATCACCGGACGTCATCGCCTCGACCCGGCCGAACGGACAGACATGCGACTCGCGTCCACCGGAACAAACGACCCACAACTGGCCGCCCCTACGGCGGACCAGTGTCGGCCAGCCGTTGTAGAGATGTGGCTGCCGACTGATGACGCTCCTCGATACGACCTTCGCCTGCTGGGCCGCCAGGGTGGGACGACCCGGACCCAAAACCGCGGCTGTGGCATAGGCTCCCGTGTGCTTGAGCATCTCTCGGCGTGTGAATGGTGA
>Ga0310123_10001950_pt1 | contig 16668 bp, 17 predicted proteins | sample CB6_AW_1057_MG_FD_203505 | JGI IMG/M metagenome (GOLD analysis project Ga0310123, IMG submission 203505) | Marine microbial communities from Western Arctic Ocean, Canada - CB6_AW_1057 | ecosystem: Environmental > Aquatic > Marine > Oceanic | place: Canada: Western Arctic Ocean | collected... | reverse complement strand
GGTCTTTCTGGTGCTCTGAGTGTCTGGCCCGTGGTCACCTCCCTTCCACAAGCCCGCGACCGCGCCTGACTCGGAATCGGTAAAGATGAACGGCTGGTTCACGATGCGCGCCTCCCAGGCTCTCGCCACCGGAACCCGGATAATGTCGATACGGAACAGCGCGGTGTTTGGGTCGTCCTCGGGGGACTTGTCAGAACAGCCTTCGAGCTCGTCTCCGGAACGTACGGAGCTGACCCCGGAACCATAGACGTAGACGTTTCCCTCGTCGTCTGGGTCAGTCACTATGGTGTGGGTGTGCGATCCCCGGCACGTCTGCACAGCCGCCACTTGCTTCGGCGTCTGCAGGTTGCTGATGTCGAAGATCCGGATCCCGCGGAAGCGCTCTTCACTCACCGGCTCGGCGACTCCCTGGAGCCCGCAGTCGAGCCGACCCCGGGTTTGCTCGACCGACATGATCAGGAGGTTCCCGACAACCGACAGGTCGCCCTGTCCACCAGGGCAGACCACGGAGGTCAGGAGCTGGGGAGACCGCGGATCCTCGACCGAGTAGGCGTTGAATCCGTGGTGGTTACCTTCGAACAAGACGTCGCCAGAAAACGCGAGATCGGTGTTCCCAAAGTTGAGAATACCGCGCCGCGGTTCGGGCAAAGCGTCAGGCTCGACTCCCTCCGCTTCTTCCACGACGGGCCTGCTCTCTCTCGGTATGGGCCGGCCCCGCGGAGTTCGGGGATCGTAGAAGCCCTCCGGCTTCGGACGCGTCACGACGAGTTCCATGTTCAGAGACGCCTCACCGGCGTCGTGAAAGCCCGCTCTGAGGTCGACGCGAGGATCGGATGAGAGCTCGGCGAGCATGGCGTTCATTCGATCGATCTCCATGCTCTGGTCGGCCGTGATGTCGGAGGTGAAGCCGAACAGCTGCGAATCCTGAGCCGCACCTCTCTGCGAGAGCAGGTCCTCGACCATGGTCAACGCGCCTCTATGGTGCGTGATCATGAGTTCGAGGAAGAGCCGATCGAACTCGGTGGCTCGAGCCTCCGCAAGCCGGCCCATCTCCTCCTCCGTCAGCATTCCCGGCATCAGCTCCGCATCATCCGTCCGTGACGGCCGCTCCTCTGGCACTTCCTGGCCCCGCGCGCGCAGCCACTCTCGCATCATCTGGATCTCGTCTGCCTGGGAGAGCTCGATGCGTTGGGCCAGTCGGCGCATCGTGTCTCGCTCGCTCCGAGAGGCGAGCTGCTCCGTCATTTCGATCGCCTGGGCGTGATGGGCGACCATCCCGTGCATGAACTTCACGTCGGCGTCGGTGAATCGAATACCAGCGAGATCTGAGGCCTCCTCGGCGGTGATCTGTCGACTGGGTTCGCCCGGAGCGCCAGGTTGAACTATCGGGGGCTGCGCGTGGCTAACTATTGGGCCGAGTGGCAGAAGTGCCACGACAATCGCGGTGAGGGAGGGCAGTCGCCGAGCCAGCGAGGTCTGCAGTGTCATGGCGTCCCAGGTCGTATTGTACCGCGCGGTCGAAAGGTCACGGAATCCTCGTTCGAAGGAAACATGACATTATGATGTCACTACGACATTATGATGCCGTATGGCGACCGACACGAGAGAAGCCGCGGCCCTTCGAGCCCTGATGCTAGAGGTATTCCGCCTCAACGGGGCCCTGCTCCGGCACGGTGCGGCCTTGACGGCCCCTCTGGGACAGACCCAAGCGCGATGGCAGGTCATCGGGGCTGTCGCGGAGGCCGAACGAACGGTCCCCAGCATTGCTCGACGGATGGGGATGTCGCGCCAGGGCGTCCAGCGCGTGGCTGACCTTCTCGAAGCAGATGGCCTCATCACCTACGGTCGGAATCCCGATCATGCCCGGTCGCCGCTTCTCCGCCTCACGAAGAAAGGCACCCGTCTCGAACGTCAGTTGAGCGATGCCGGCACTGAGTGGTCTCGGGGTATATCGGATGGGCTTGCTCTGCGGGACCTCGACCGGGCGGTGTCGGTGGTGCGGGCGGTGACCACACGGCTGGACGAACGCGAATAGGAGGACAGATGAGCGTCAATGAGGATCTCCAACGGTTCGTAAGGGATGGCCTGGCAGGCGGAAGTTCGCGGGCGGAGCTAGGACGGTCCTCGCCAAGGCAGGCTGGGATCGGCCTGAGGTGGGTAGCGCCCTGGCGGGCTTCGCGGATCTGGACTTTCCCGTACCGGTGCCCCGTCCGAAGCCAAGTCTCTCGGCTCGCGACGCCTTTCTCTACCTGTTACTGTTCACGGCCCTGTACATCAGTGCCTTCAGTCTTGGTGGACTGATTTTTCAGCTCATCGACGGGGCCTACCCAGACCCGCTGCTGCCGCCTCGGGCACTCGACCAGGCCGCCCGGGACATGCGGTGTTCGCGCCGCCTCCCAGGGCATTAGAATGCGGCAGTCAGGCGTTCACCGCCTACCCCAGGAGAACCGTTTCCAAGGAGAAGACCATGTGCGACGAATTTACTCAAAAGAATGTAGATGACTTCCTAAGTCGGTCAGGGGTGACCCGACGCCAGTTCGGGAAAGTGTCGGCCGCGGCGGGCCTGGCGATGATGTTGCCGACGGTCGCCAATGCGCAGGAGGTGACGGAGACAGATGTGGAAGTGACCACCCCTGATGGCGTGGCTGATTGTTGGTTCGTACACCCATCCAGTGGCAAACATCCCGCGGTCCTCGTCTGGCCCGACATCCTCGGCCTGCGGCCAGCCTTCAGGGCGATGGGCGAACGCCTCGCGCAATCGGGCTATTCGGTATTGGTGGTCAACCCGTTTTATCGGGATTCGCGGTCACCAGTGGTCGAAGAAGGTGCCAGCTTTGGTCAGCCGGAAGTCCGCGACCATGTCCTACCCATGGCGCGCAATCTCAACGCTGAGACCCACTTCACCGATGCCAAGGCTTTTGTCAGCTTTTTGGATCAGCAGGTCGCCGTCGATACCGGTCGAAAGATCGGCACCACCGGCTACTGCATGGGTGGCCCTATGGTCATGCGTACTGTGGCGGCGGTGCCCGACCGATTGGGCGCGGGTGCCACGTTCCACGGTGGTGGGTTGGCCACGGATGCCGACGACAGTCCACATCTGCTGATCCCGAAGACGACCGCTCACATGTTGCATTGTGTTGCCGCCAATGACGACGAGAAGAACCCGACGGCAAAGGACACGTTGCGAGACGCGTATGGTGCGGCGAGCATTCCAGCCGAAATCGAAGTCTATGAGGGAACCATGCACGGTTGGTGTCCGCCGGATTCCCAGGTCTACAACGAGGCTCAGGCAGCGCGCGCGTGGAGCCGACTACTGGCCCTGTTTGAAACCGCCTTGGCGTAGCACGAGGACTCGCGTCACACTACGACGCGTCGTCACACAGGGATGAGGCTGCGACCCGAAGGCGGGTCGGGGCGCCGACTGGAGTCACGTCTAGCGATAGGTCGCACCTTCGTGTCGCAGCCATCCCCCTTGCCTTCGCCCGTCAGGATCGTGGTGAGTCCAATGCAAGACGCCACCGCTCTCGTTCCACTCGTACTGCCCGCGAAAGAGAACCTCATCTCCGCCCTGAAGGCCGGCGACGCGGGGCGCGAGGTCGATGTTGTGGCTCACCAGCAGCGTGTGTCCAGAATCGAGCCGGAGAATGAAGCGTTGGTGTCTTGAACCCTCCTGGTCATCGCGCAGCACGCGCTCGACCGTTCCGGCGCCCTCCACCATTTCGCCCGACCGATGTTCTTGGAAGAGGCGAGCAACGCTGCCGTCGTCTTGCGAGGGCAACGCTCCAGGCGTCCAGCTCGGAAACGTCTCCAGGACGGCATAGGCGAGTACGAGCAGAAGCAGGCCGAGCGTCGACCGACTACGGAGCGAGCGAGGTCTCACTGTCTACTCACCACACCAGCCATCGTATGGCCGACAACAGGAATCGAGCAACCGGAGCGGGTGCTGGGCACACGACCAGCGACAGCTCTAGAACCGGTGGCACTCTATGACACAACGGCGGAACGCGGTGGTCACAGGCTCGACCAGCGGTATCGGGCTCGGCATCGCCGAGGCGCTCGCCAAGTCGGGTATGAACGTGATGTTGAATGGCTTTGGCGATTTGGGTGAGATCGAGGCGAATCGACTCCGGATCGCCGAGATTCACGGGGTCGCAACGGACTATTCGGACGCCGACATGGCGGTTCCGGATGACATCCGCGGGATGATCGAGAGGACGCGAGAGGCGTTTGGGTCGGTCGACGTCGTGGTCAACAACGCTGGCATTCAGCACGTGCCACCGATTGAGAGCTTCCCGATAGAGAAGTGGGACGCGATCCTCGCGATCAACCTCTCGTTGTCGTTCCACACCACTCGGGCGGTCCTCGAAGCGATGAAATTGCGTGGCTGTGGACGGATCATCAACATCGCCTCGGCCCACGCCCTGGTTGCCTCCCCGTTCAAGGCAGCCTACGTCGCGGCCAAGCACGGGCTGCTCAGCTTGACCAAGACTGTCGCCCTCGTGGTCTTCCTGCGCTCGGACGCCGCTGCCTCGATCAACGGCGCGGCGCGCTCCCTGTCGACGGCGGCTGGGTGGCACAGTAGGGCCGCCTGCCATCCCAAAGGGTGCCCCTTGCACGCAGTTCTGAACCGGGCCATCATTGTGCCTTCTCGAGGTGTACCAAGGACGGAGGCCAGGATGATCCATCGATGTCGCTTCGGAAGCTACGACACAACAAGAAGGAGAAACATGCGAACTACCAGACTATTGACGATGGCTGCGGTTGTTGCGGCGGTCATCGGAGGCCCTACCGCCAGTTCCATCGAAGCCGTCCAAGGGGACGAATTGACAGCCGTCTTTAAGACGACGAAGGGTGACATCCGCGTGATGCTGTTTCCTGCCGACGCGCCGCTGACGGTCGCGAACTTCGTCAATCTCGCGCAGCGTGGCTACTACGATGGATTGATGTTCCACCGCGTCCTCGCCGATTTCATGATTCAGGGCGGCGACCCGACAGGCACCGGGAGCGGAGGACCAGGCTATCAATTCACCGACGAGTTCAGTCCCAAGCTTAGGCACAGTTCGGCGGGCATCCTGTCAATGGCCAACTCCGGACCAGGCACCAACGGCAGCCAGTTCTTTATCACTCACGTTCCTACCCCTCACCTCGACGGCCTTCATTCGATCTTTGGCAAGGTCTCGTCTGGACAGGACATCGTCGATGCGATCGCGCAGGGTGACGTGTTGGAGACGATCGTGATCGAAGGCGACCCGTCCTCGCTACTCGCCGCGCAGCAGGAGCAGGTGGCTAAGTGGAACGGGATTCTCGACCGGAGGTAGGGTAACTCTGCCCTGAGCCTTACGACGGTGTGTCTTCTGGCAGCGACAGAAGGTGCTCGATGAACGGCTCACCGTCGTATTGCTCGTAGGTCGCGATGGGTTCGGGGGTGACGTCGTCGAAGTAGTGGTCGAGGATGGTCGCGCGTTCGTGCGCGAGCGGCGGGCTACAGAAGCACATCTCACTCCACTGCACGTCGCCTGAGCGTTTCACCACGGCGCGGTGTAGCGAGTCCACGATCTCCTGGCCGTCGGGTTGCTGAGCGGCGATGGAGCCGTCGTCCAGCTTGCGGCGGAGGTCGGCGGCGGTCTGAGGTCTGAATCGCGCGGTCACCCGATAGATCACAAGGCTCCTCCACCTCTTTCGCTGGCTACGACGGTACCACCCTACTGTTCGGCGAGCGGAAGAAAGAGGGAGATTCGGTCGCTCGAACCGATCGCTCGCGAGATGTGTCCTTGGCCAGCCACGTCCTCGGCTAGCAAGATGTGGCCGGGATGAAGACGGATCGTCGTGCCGTCGCCGATTTCGACCTCGCTTTCTCCTGCCAGCGTGATGACGTACTGCCGGCGGGGCGCGGTGTGCCAATCGATGAAGTACGCCGGTGAGGTGCGACGGAACTGGATGCTCGACACCGCAACGGGATCCGACAGCTCTGTCGCTCCGTGCGGCGGCCTGAGCGGCACGTCCAGCTCCTCCGCATGGGTCTTTCCGTCATCACCGGTGTAGATCCGGGTCACCTTGATCGGCGTCCGCTCCTGTGCCGCGACTTGCTCTGCGGAGAACCAACGCACGCCTCCAGCGAGCATTAAGGTCGGAATCCACCCGAGGGCCAATACACAACACAGAAGCTTCTTTCTCACGATTGGGCTCCCCTCACGTCGCCAGCAGTCAGAGTCTCGAGTATACGCCCGTCGGTGGTGGGAACAGCTCTCCCCGTGAGGCAGACATTGCCGGAGTCTCCAGGTGACACCTCGTCCTTTTGGTGTGCCGCGACGGTTCTTTTCTCCCGTGAATGGCCCCACGAATCAAAGGGCTAGAGCGAGCGCTGCCCGGTATGCGCCTTGCACTGACCCTACTCGTAGGCATTCGTCATGAGTCTCGAACTAGGGCAGCTTCCGTTTCGGGGTGAGACGACACCGTATCGCTCGCCCGAAGGGCGTCGGCGGCGGCGCAAACGGGACCGCCTGGCGGCGAAGGCGGCGGGGTTGGCGGGGGGGTCTATCGACCCGGTGCGGGGATCAAGAACCCTTCGGTGCTACGCGAAGTCAGGCCAGAGTACACCACTGAGGCGATGCGCGCTCGGATACAGGGCACTGTCCACGTAGAGGTCGTCGTGCTGCCCGACGGCGCGGTCGGAGACGTGACCGTCATCAAATCACTGGACCACGTCTTTGGGCTCGATGCCGAGGCGATCAAGGCGGCTCGGCAGTGGCGCTTCGTGCCCGGCACCCGCTTCGGGGAGCCGGTCGCCGTGGCGGTGATCCTCGAGTTGTTCTTCAACCTGCGGTGAGCGTCTCTGGGCGTGGCTCAAAACGGAAACGCCAGACAGGCCGTGAGGCCTACCTGGCGCTCTGACTTTTATGCTGTTTTCTGTCTTCTTTGTCTATTACATCCCCCCCATTCCCGGCGGGGCACCACCGGGTGCCGCAGCCTCTGACTTCTCTTTGGGGATCTCTGCGATCAGTGCCTCTGTGGTGAGCAGGAGCGACGCGATCGACCCGGCGTTCTGGAGAGCGGTCCTGACAACCTTCGTCGGGTCGATGACACCTGCCTCGATGAGGTCCTCATAGGTCTCAGTCTGTGCGTTGAAGCCCTGACGACCGCTTGCTTCACGGACCTTCTGCACGACGATAGCCCCCTCAACGCCGGCGTTCTGGGCAATCCAGCGCATCGGCTCCTCGAGTGCTCTCTTGATGATGTTTACACCGATTTGCTGGTCCCCCTCGAGCGTGAGGTCATCGAGAATCGCCGACCCGCGCAGTAGGGCCACGCCGCCACCGGGAACGATTCCCTCTTCGACGGCCGCCTTCGTGGCGTGCATGGCGTCCTCGACGCGCGCCTTCTTCTCCTTCATCTCGGTCTCAGTAGCTGCTCCGACCTTGATGACCGCGACTCCGCCCACGAGCTTGGCCAGTCGCTCTTGCAGCTTCTCTCGGTCGTAGTCCGAGCTGGTTTCCTCGATCTGGGCTCGGATCTGTTTGACGCGCCCTTCGATGAACTCCTGCGCGCCATCACCCTCGATGATCGTGGTGTTGTCCTTGTCGATCGTGACCTTCTTGGCCTTGCCGAGGTCCTCGACGCGGATGCCATCGAGCTTGAGCCCGAGGTCCTCGGTGATCGCCTTGCCCGCGGTGAGGGTGGCGATGTCTTCGAGCATGGCCTTCCGACGATCACCAAACCCCGGGGCCTTGACCGCCGCCACCTGCAGTGTCCCGCGTAGCTTGTTGACGACGAGCGTGGCGAGCGCTTCGCCCTCGATGTCCTCGGCCACAATCAGCAGCGGTCGGCTCAGTCTGGCTACCTGTTCGAGAAGGGGCAGCAGGTCCTTCATCGAGCTGATCTTCTTCTCGTGGATGAGGATCACCGGATTCTCGAGGACCGTCTCCATGCGCTCAGGGTCGGTCACGAAGTAGGGCGACAGATACCCCCGGTCGAACTGCATGCCCTCAACAACTTCGAGTGTGGTCTCAAGCGTTTTGGCCTCCTCAACGGTGATGACGCCATCCTTGCCGACCTTGTCCATAGCCTCGGCGATAATCGTGCCGATCGTCGCGTCGCTGTTTGCGGAGATCGTGCCAACCTGCGCGATCATGTCTCCGGTGACTGCCTCCGACATCGTCGCGAGCTCGCCAACGACCGCTTCGACGGCCCTTTCGATACCACGCTTGACTTCCATGGGGTTGGCACCCGCCACCACGTTCCTGGTGCCCTCACGGTAGATCGCCTGAGCCAGCACAGTGGCGGTCGTCGTGCCGTCTCCGGCAATGTCCGAGGTCTTGCTCGCAACCTCGCGAACCATCTGGGCGCCCATGTTCTCGAGCGGGTCTTTAAGCTCGATTTCCTTGGCCACGGTCACTCCATCCTTCGTGATTGTCGGAGAGCCGAACTTTCTGTCGAGAACGACATTGCGGCCCTTGGGGCCGAGGGTCACCCTGACCGCGTTGGCGAGCTGGTTGACGCCGTCGATAATCAGCTGCCGTGATTCTTCACCGTACACAATCTGCTTAGCCATGTTCTAGAACTCCAATATGTGATGCGTCTTCGCGTAACACGTCATTGACTAGTTTTCGACGACACCGAGGATTTCGTCCTCGCGCATGATCAGAAAGTCGGTGCCATCGAGCTTGATTTCCTGGCCCGAGTACTTGCCGAAGAGCACCGTATCGCCGGCCTGGACATCGAGCGGCGTGACGCTTCCGTCTTCCTTGACCTTGCCCTTGCCCGCGGCGACAATCTTGCCCTGTTGAGGCTTTTCCTTGGCGGTATCCGGAATGATGATGCTGCCGACCACCTGTTCTGATTCTTCGAGGCGCTCAACGATGATGCGGTCGTGAAGTGGGCGAACCTTAACGGACATGGAGCTGTGACTCCCTTCGAAATAGTTGAAAAAGAATGAAGATAGGACGATGCAGGCCTACTGTGTCTGCCCGGAGCTAGCACTCACCATGGCCGACTGCTAATTATAGCGAGCCGGGCGAACCGGTCAAGCGAGAACCGCGAATCCGCCTCGGTGCAGCTCTGCTGCACTCACCACACTAGCCTGTCCGCCTGAGCTTCTTGAGGCGATAGGTCGTGATTTTTCGACTGAGCGTGTTGCGATGGATCCCGAGGAGGCTGGCGGCTTGCCCCAGGTTGCCCTGAGATCGGGCCAGGGCCCGAGTGATGAAGCGGCGCTCGATCTCGCGTTTCGCGTCATCGTAGAGGATGCCCTTCTTGAGCATTTCGTCAATCAGGCGGTCGAGTTGCTCCCGCAATCGTGTCGTCCTCTCTCGTGTCCCAAGTTTCAGGGAAAAACAAAGTCGCTACACTAACCCAGTTCTGTGCCGGACAGTAGTCGATAGGCCTCGAGATACTTTCGCCGAGTCTGGTCGACGACGTCAGGTGGCAATTCGGGGACCGGAGGTTGGCGGTTCCATTTGATCCCGTCCAGGTAGTCGCGTACGTATTGCTTGTCGAAGCTGGTCTGGCCCTGTCCCGGTGAGTACTCGTCTTTCGGCCAGAATCTGGACGAGTCGGGTGTCAGGGCCTCGTCGATCAGCATGACGGTCTGCCGACCATCGCTTCCATCGACCAACCCGAATTCAAATTTGGTGTCCGCCACGATGATGCCGCACGATTCGGCGTGGTCAGCGCCGTGGCGATACAAGGCCAACGTCAGGTCGCGCAGCGTTCCCACGAGTTGGTCACCGACGAGCTCGGCGGCCTCCGCCTCGCTGATATTGACGTCGTGACCACTCTCAGCCTTTGTGGCCGGCGTAAAGATCGGTTCTGGCAGTTTGTCGGATTCACCCAAACCGGGGGGGAGCGGTATGCCACACACACTGCCCGTTTGCTGATACTCCTTCCATCCTGAGCCCGCCAAATAGCCGCGGGCGACACATTCAATGAGTACGGGACGCGTGCGGGTCACCAACATCGACCGTCCCCCAAGCACGTCGGCATGTGGACGTAGCGACGCGGGGTAATTCGCCGGGTCGATCGCGACCATATGGTTCGGCACGATCTCCTGCGTTCGGTTGAACCAGAAGGCTGAGAGCTGAGTCAGGACCTTGCCCTTGTCAGGGATGGCGGAGCCCAAGATGCAGTCGTAGGCGGATATGCGATCTGTGGCCACCATGAGCAGGTAGTCGTCGACCTCATACATGTCTCGGACCTTGCCACGTCTGTGGGACTGGATATCGTCTAGGAAGGTTTCGAAGACCGGCGCTGTCGTTTGCACGAACGAACCTCTTTGAGGGTAGGTGAAAGAAGCATAGCTTAGCGAGAAGCGACGACCATCGCAAGGTTGTAGTACATTCCTTCGCGATCGTTCTAGCGAGGTCGGGTGTGCTGACACCGTGCGACCGGCATCTCTGTTGATGAAGAGTCATTTTCAAACGCTTGCGATCGGCGCACTGACCGTCGGTCTGATGGGGTTCTTCCTTCGGAACGCTGAGCTCGGTCAGGTGTGGGCGGCCGTACGCTCCGCCGACGGCGATCTGTTGCTCCTGTCTCTGACCCTTACTGCGCTGAGCTACGTGCTGAGGATCGAGCGATGGCGATACCTGCTGAAACCGATCAGGCACACGTCGTTCGACAGCGCGGGGAGAGCGACGGCAATCGGATTCGCGGCCAACGCGTTGCTCCCGGGCCGCGTCGGAGAGGTGCTCAGGCCGTATATCTTGGCGCGCCGGGAGTCGATCAGCGGGTCCGCCGCATTCGCCACGGTGGTACTCGAGCGCTTGTTTGACCTCTTCGCCATCGTTTTGCTCGTGGCGGGCTTCGTGGCGCTCTTCGACTTTCCCACCGCGGACCCAGGGCTTGTCGGGTTGGTCCAGGCCGGAGCGATGGCCACCGCAGCCATCGGGGGAGTGGGCGCGGGACTGGTTATCGTCGTGGCCTCGAACCCAGAACGGGCCGCCCGCGCCGCCCTCAGATGTGGGAAACTGGCTCCAGGCGGGCTGGGGCACGTGGTGACCGCCGCGGTGCAGCGTTTCCTGGTCGGGTTGGCGGTCGTCAAACGTCCCGACCTGCTGGCTCTGGCGATGGCACTTTCGCTGATGCTCTGGGCCGTCGCCGCCTGGAGCATCTGGGCGGCGGCGGTCGCTTTCGGGATCGGGGTGTCGTTCGGCGGGGCCATCGTTCTGTTAGGGCTGGTCGCTCTGGGGGTGGCCGTCCCGACACCAGCCGGAGTTGGTGGGTATCATGCGGCATTTCAGTTTGGCGCCACGGCTCTCTACGGAGCCCGTGACGATCAAGCTGTCGGTGCCGCTCTTGTCATGCACATGATTTCGTTCGGACCGGTTACGGTCATGGGCCTATGCTTCTTGGCGCAGGAGGGACTTCAGCTGCGGGGGCTGTCCAGCCTTGCTACCCAGGTGGACGAGGGGAGCGCCTCGTGAGGTGCCCGTTTTGCGGGCACCTGAGGGACAAGGTTGTCGACTCCCGCGAGGGCAAAGAGGGCCAGGTGATCCGCAGGCGCCGACAGTGCCTGGAGTGCGATCGGCGGTTCACGAGCTATGAACGGATGGACGAGATTCCGTACATGGTGGTGAAGAAGGATGGTACGCGCGAACGATTCGAGCGGCAGAAGGTCATAGCCGGAATGTTGAAGGCCTGCGAGAAGCGGCCTGTCAGCGTCGCAGCTCTCGAGGAGGTAGCAGACCGCGTCGAAGTCACGCTACAGGATCGGCCAGAGAAGGAGATCTCGACAGACGAAGTTGGGGCCTTCCTTATGGCCGAGCTCAAGAGCCTGGATAAGGTCGCGTATGTACGTTTTGCATCGGTCTATCGACACTTTCGCGACATCGGCGAGTTCATGAGCGAGCTGAGGGGCCTCTTGGATGCCAAGGACTGAGATAGCGACGTCCAAGTGGCCGACGCTGCGACGCTCGCCGCCCTTGGGGGTGTGCGGTCTGCTTCTGACGCTGATGGTGGCCGGTGTCTGGGCGGCCGAGACCGTGACCGTGACCACGCTCACCCGCGACGGTCAGGTCCTGGTGTCTCTCGACGTCGCTGGGGCGTATACGCAGGATGTCCGTTCAAGTGTTCAGAGCGGGCTGGAAACGACGTTTCGGTACGACGTGAGACTGAGTCGTGAAGCCGCATATTGGCCGGACAGCACCGTCGGGTCCGCGACACTTGCCGCGACGGTTCGGTATGACAGCCTCATCGAGCAATACAACGTGGCCCGGATGGTCGACGGACACGTCGAGGAGACGACTGTCGCTGAAGACGAGGACGAGGTGCGAGATCTGCTGACCCGGTTCGAGCGTGTGCCTCTCTTCAGTACGGAAAGACTCGAGCCCAATAGCGAATATCAGGTGCGCGTACGGGTGGAGCGTCGGCCCCGCGCTGCCTGGTTCGTTTGGCCTTTTGCGCGCGCCTGGGCGTCTGGCGTCGTGCGTTTCACGTTCGTGCCATAGGACGCCCCGCGCGAGGAGGGCGAGGAGCCGGTGAACGTTCCTCGATACGGACCGCGAGAAGCTGACCGGGAGACAGTCCCGCGAGCCACCGTTCGCGTTGGTGGGTCACGCCCGCTTCGGGACAGTCCGCTTCTGATTCTGCTGGGCATCGTCCTCTTTCTGGGGGCCTTGTTCGGTCTGCTCCGCGTCGCGGACCGTTCGACCCAGCTAGCACCCGACTATCTCAGTGAGGTCGTGCTCTACGCGCTGTCGGCCGCGTGCATCACGATGCTCGTGGTTCTCGGCTTCATTCTCGCTCGCAACATCATCAAGCTGTGGGTCGAACGCCAACGTGCGCTGCCGTTCGCCCGCTTTCGCGCCAAGCTCGTCGCCGCGCTGCTCGGGATGACCCTGATTCCGGCGCTCCTGGTCCTATTCGTCGGAAGCGAGTTGATTCGCAGCAGCGCAGAGCGCTGGTTTTCTGCCCCGGTGGACGACGTCCTCACATCGGCCAACGAGATCGCGCGTGACTACTATCGGAGTCGCGAACGCGTCGTCAGTGACCACGCCCAGCGAATTGCCGCCGCGCTCTCCGGACTCAGCCTCGACGCCTCGGATGTCGTGAGGGTGCGTGAGTTGGTCACGTCGGACGTGGCCGCCGGTCTATTGGGAAGCGTCGATGTGTACAGGGTGCTGTTGACAGAAGGCCAGATCGGTCGAGTGGCCATCGAACCTCTTGTTGAAGTCGCCATGCCGACCGGACCTCTTGGATACTCTCGGGCCGGCTCGGAACGCTTAGCGGAGAGGGTGGCCGCCGGCGGTCAGGAGGACCGGCAGGTGGAGCCGCTTCCCGGAGGTGCCGATGTCGTTCGGTCGGCGGCCGTGATTGAGCGTGAGCCCGGAGGCGAGATCCTCGGCGTCGTCGTGGCGAGTGATGCACTGACTGGGAGTGCCGCGTTCCACTCTCGGCGAATCAGCGGAGCCTACGAGTCGTACAGTCAGCTGCGCGTCCTGCAACGCCCACTCGCCGGTGTGTATCTATCGTTCTTCGTTATGTTGACACTGATGATCCTGATCAGTGCAACGTGGATGGGGATTTATGTCGCCAAACGCATCACCCGGCCTGTCCAGTTGCTGGCGGCCGGCGCCCGGGAGATCGGGGCAGGGCATCTCGACTACCGGATCGAGCCCCAGAGTCGCGACGAGTTCGGCTCGCTCGTAGATGCGTTCAATACGATGGCTGGGGAGCTGTCGACAAGCCGTCGCCGGCTCGAGCGGTCCCGACGCGACCTGGAACGCAAGAACCAAGAGGGTGAACAACGGAGGCAATACATCGAGACGATTCTCGAGCGTATCGCCACCGGGGTGGTGTCGATGGACGCCGAGGGACGAGTGAGCACCATCAATCGTGCGGCGGGACGTCTACTGGGGCTCGACCGGGGCGCGGTAGGGCAACCCGCTTCCGCGGTCTTCGCGCGTGCGGACCTCGAGCCGCTCTCCGACGTGCTGACGCAAGCCCACATCAAGACGGGAAGCCGGAGCGCGCAGGAGGTGGCTTTGGGCAAGGATGGGCACGAAGTGCATTTGGCGGTGGTCGCGACAACCCTGGCGACCGACATCGGAGACGTGGATGGCACCGTGATGGTTTTTGACGACGTGACGCCGCTGATTCGGGCTCAGCGTGTTGCGACGTGGCGTGACGTAGCTCGGAGGTTAGCTCACGAGATCAAAAACCCCCTGACTCCGATCCAGCTCTGCGCGGAACGTATGCGGCGCCACTTCACCACGGCACCGCCACCGACCAGGGCGCTGGTCGACGAGTGCACAAGTACGATCGTGGGGGAAGTCGAGTCGCTCAAGTCCCTGGTGGACGAGTTCTCCCAGTTTGCCCGGATGCCCTCCCCACGATTGGCTCACGCCGACCTGAACGCGCTGCTAGATGCCACGCTCGGGCTCTACGACGGTCTGTTTGGGAACATCGTGGTGGAGCGGTCCCTCTGTCCGACCTTGCCGCAGATGCGCTTCGACCCCGAGCAGGTGCGGCGCGTCGTCGTCAACCTGGTCGACAATGCGGTGGACGCGTTGGAGCAATATCTTCGGACCAGTTCCAACGGCTACAAGGGGGTTATCGTAGTACAGACCGAGCATGACGAGGCGGCGTCGGTGGTTCGTCTCATCGTCCGTGACAATGGCCCGGGTATCCCCGATGTTGACCGGGAGAAGCTCTTTATGCCGTACTTTTCAACGAAGCGTCGAGGGAGCGGACTGGGCCTCGCCATCGTGCGACGGATTGTCGTCGAGCACGGCGGAAACATCGAGGTCGCCGACAATGTGCCGAGCGGGACCACGTTCATTGTCGAGCTCCCGTGTTGAGTGTCGGCGGTTCACGAGGTAGCGAGGGGATGCAGTGAAGGCGTCGTTTCTGATCGTCGATGACGAAGCGGGCGTGCGGTCGGCGCTCGGTGGCGTCTTGAAGGACGAAGGCTATCGCGTCGACGCCGTCGACAGCGGCGAGGCCTGCCTGGAGCGGGTGGTCCGTCAGGTGTACGACGTGATCGTCCTCGATATCTGGTTGCCTGGCCTCGACGGTCTGGAGACGCTCGAAAAGCTCCGCGAACGAAACGTCGATTCTCAGGTCGTCATGATCTCCGGTCACGGCAACATCGAGTCGGCCGTCCGCGCGATCAAGATGGGGGCGTTCGACTTCATAGAAAAGCCCCTCTCTCTCGAGAAGACTGTTCTCGTCGCCCGAAATGCGCTGAACCGGCGTCGACTCGAAGCGGAGAACCTGGCGCTTCGCGAGCACGTCGACCGCCGATTGGTGATGATCGGGGAAAGCCCGGTCATGCAGAAACTCCGCGAGCAGATCGCGAAGGCGGCGCCCACCAACGGTCGGGTGCTCATATACGGAGAGAACGGCACCGGGAAGGAGCTCGTGGCGCGTAGCGTTCACGCCATGAGTCTCCGGTCGGCGGGACCGTTTGGGGAGGTCAACTGCGCCGCGATTCCTGAAGAGCTGATCGAGAGCGAGCTGTTCGGTTACAGGCGAGGGGCCTTCACCGGCGCAGTGACTGACCGTGAAGGCAAGTTCGAGGCTGCCGATGGGGGCACCCTGTTTCTGGATGAAGTCGGTGACATGAGTCTGAAGACGCAGGCGAAGGTCCTGCGGGTGCTCCAAGAACAGGTGGTCGAGCGAGTTGGCGGAGAAAGGGGCGTGCGGGTCGACGTGCGGGTCATTGCTGCGACGAACAAGGACCTGCGACTGGCTATCGAAGGGGGGACGTTTCGGGACGACCTGTTCTTCCGACTCAACGTGATTCCGGTCTTCGTGTCTCCCTTGCGCGAACGACGACGGGATATCCCGCTGCTTGCCGAGCACTTTCTCGGAGAGTTCGCCCACGAATACGGGCACCGGGTTAAGTCATTGGACGATGCGGCGTTGACTGTGCTCAAGGCACACAGTTGGCCGGGCAACGTACGCGAGCTGCGCAACGTCCTCGAGCGCCTGGCCATCATGGTGCCTGGTGAGACGATCGCCGCCACGGACCTCGAGTTTCTCGCCGGTGGCGGTCGTGTTGCTGGGCATGACGCCTCGGTCGACGCTATGCCCCTGCTGCAGGCGCGCGATAGGTTCGAACGCGACTACATCGTACGGGCTCTGGTCGCTCACCGCGGGAACATCTCCCGATCGGCCGAAGCGCTTGGGGTCGAGCGCAGTAACCTCTATCGAAAGATGCGGACCTTTGGCATCATGTCACCCCGCCGGGCCGACTCGGATCTCGATGGTTCAACTGGGCGAGTCTCATCTCGAACATCTGGTCTGCCGTAAAGCGCCTCAGTCGTAGGGTGTGTGCCGCCGTGGTCACCAGGGCGTCGGCTGGCATGAGACCAACGACCTCACTCTCGACGACGGCGACGCCGTGCCGAGCCGCCTCGCGCTCGACACGAGCGAAGACGCGGTAAAGCGGTGTCCGGGTGTGATCCGTCAGGTTCATCGAGACCTGGACCAGCCCGAGGTGCTCCAGTCGTATCCCGAGTGCCTTGACATGGGGAAGACCGCCGTCGCGCTCGCGGACGGCGCGTGCGATTTGCCGAGCGACATCGAGGTCCTCGGTATCCAGGTTCACGTTGAAGGCGATGAGCGGCTGTCGGGCACCGATCGCCGAAGCGCCGGCCGTCGGGTGCGGTGACGCCGGTCCGTAGTCAGGCGACCCGTCTGCGAGGCTCATCCGTTCTTCGAGACTTTCGA